>Ga0326726_10003123_pt1 | contig 15202 bp, 12 predicted proteins | sample MHFenrmetagenome_2_FD_207603 | JGI IMG/M metagenome (GOLD analysis project Ga0326726, IMG submission 207603) | Lab enriched peat soil microbial communities from Michigan Hollow, Ithaca, NY, United States - MHF15MN | ecosystem: Environmental > Terrestrial > Soil > Wetlands > Peat | place: USA...
AGCGGTGGAACCGCATGTTGAACGGAGGCTACGTCGAGGGCACGGCGGTTATGCGCGTCAAGACCGACCTGAGTCATCCGAATCCTGCAGTTCGGGATTGGCCTGCGCTCAGAATTATCGACACGGTAAAATATCCTCATCCGCGTGTGGGCAGCAAATACCGTGTGTGGCCGCTGTACAACATGGCGGCGGGTTTGGACGACCATTTGCTCGGGATTACGCACATCATTCGTGGCAAGGAGCATTTGACGAATGGCGTCCGCCAGGAATTCATGTACCGGCATCTGGGCTGGGTGTATCCTGAGGCAATCCACTACGGCAGGCTCAAAATCACCGGGGCGTTTCTGAGCAAGTCCAAGATCATTCAGGGCGTCAGAGATGGCGCTTTCGCGGGTTTCGATGATCCGAGGTTGGCGACATTCGCCGCACTCAGAAGACGCGGAATAACGCCTGAAGCCGTCAAGAAGATGATAATCGACGTGGGTCCGAAGCCAGCGGATGTGACGTTGAGCTGGGAGAACCTGTACAGCTACAACCGCAAACTCCTCGACGCGCGAACGGATAGGTACTTCTTCGTGCCCGAACCCGCAACGCTCGCGGTCAGGGGTGTACCGAAGGTCTTCCACGCAAAACTTCCGCTTCATCCTGATCAGCCTGAAAGGGGACATCGCGAATACGTGGTGGCTGCAAAGGGCAACGACAAAATCATGTCAATCTTGATAGCCAAGAAAGACGCCGAAGCAGCTGAGGTTGGGGGGATGGTCAGGCTGATGGAGCTTTTCAACGTTGAAATCGACGGAAAAACGGCTGAGGGCTTGTCGGCGCACTTCACCAGCGAAGCGTACATGGATGCGCGGGATGCGAAAGCGAGATTACTTCAGTGGATACTCGCAGACGAAAGCGTGCCCTGCCGTGTCGTGATGCCTGATGCGTCTTTGAAGGTGGGTGTGGCGGAGAGCGCTTGCAAAAGGCTAAAACCTGACGATGTGGTTCAGTTTGAGCGGTTCGGCTTCGTGAGGATTGACGAGGTTGCGCCGAAGTTGACGGCGTATTACGCTCACAAATAGGAGGAGACAAGGATGAGGAAACAGGATAAGGCGATTATTTGGCCAGCGTACTTTGATCTGGCGAAAACCCGTGCGAAAGGGAGGCGTGTGCCGAGGAATTTGGCGGTGCAGTCGCCGAAGATTGGGGAGTTGCAGGAGGCTGCGTTGAAGTTGGGTTTGAAGCCTGAGGTTGCTGAGGCTGTGGGTTATCCTAAGGCTCCGTGGAGCAAGGGTGGCAGAATGCTGGTTGACAAGAAAGCTCCTAAAGAGGAGATAATTAAGAAGTTGGGCAGGCAGCTTGTGAAGGCTCGTAGCGAGCAGTCGACGTTGCAGAAATAGCTTTTAGGCTTTTTCTTCTTTGCTGGTTAGGACTGCGTTTATTACGCCGTCGATGCCTGGTCTGCTGGTTACGCGTGCTGTGCCGAGGGTGGTTTCGATTTCTGCGCCTTTCGTGATGACGCCTCTGCGGTTGTAGTCTACGTTGGCTCGGTTTTTGATGACGCGTGTGATGGTGGTTTTTTCTGTTTTGCCTGTTTTGGGGTCGGTGACGCTGGCTTGGTTGTCTTTGAAGAGTTTGGTTTTTGTGTTTCCGCCGAAGCCGCGTGTTCGTGTGCGTTTGGGTTGGCCGAGTGTGGTTTCGGCTGAGAATGTGCCTTGTTCGAATTTGCGTTTTCCTCGGTAGGCTCGTTTTCTGCCGCCTGTGAGTTTGCGTTTGCGGAGGGTTCCGTGCCAGACTGACATGTTTTGTGGCTCCTGTGCAATTGTGCAGTCCATTAAGACTGCTGGTTCAAATATAAACGTATCCGTTTGAGAATTGGGACTTTTGGAGGTGTTGGGTGTGGTTCTGTGTGGTTTTTGTTTTTGTTTGGTTGTTGTTGTGGGTGGTTTTGCTGTGCACAACATCTTCTACGGGGTTGTTTTTGTTGTTGATTTCTTGGTCTGGTTTGTTTCTTGGGTTGTGTGTTTGTTGTGGTTGTTTATGCAATTTGTTTGTGAACGGTTAAGGGGGAACTAGCTGCTCGTGCAGACTATACCCCCCCTTATTTAAAGCGGCCACGTGCATGGTTTTTTCGGGGATACCGTGGATTAATGCTCACGTCAGACTTTAGCTTTCTCGTTTTTGCTTTAGTTTTAGGCTCTGAGAAAATGGCTTCGCAAATCAAGTCTTCATGAGTGAAGGATTGAACGAAGCAAAAGCTGTCTATACTGAACAGATTTGGAATAAATTCTAGTGCACGCAGGTGCGTTTTCTCAGAATTACTAGCCTTGTGCAGTCTCTCCCTGGATTGCGGTCTGAAGCGTTGAGAGGATTTCGTCTTTGTGCTGCTGCACCGCTTGTGCTTCTTCTTTTTTGGCTTCAATTACTAAATCCAAGGCTTTTTCTAATGAAACAGCAGAGAACAATATGGGGCGTTCAGAGTTGGCGTTTACCATCCCTCTATTGCGCAGTGTTTTTAGGCTTCGGTAGACCTGCTGCTTGGGCATTCCCAGTTGGACGGCAATCGCTGTTGCTTTTTGAGGGGCTTTTGTTGCGAGTAATATGTAGACTCTTGCATTGGTTTTAGTAAGTCCAAGGTTCATGAGGGCCTTGAGCATTTGTCTTAGACTCAAGCTTTTTCACTTTTTGGCTTTTTTGGTTTTTCAAACTATGCCAAGATAAGAGGGGAAGTGAAGAGCTACCCGTTCTCTTCACGGTTGGTTGGTTCTTTGTCCGTATGTTTTGCTGTGCGGTTGGATTAACTCATAACGGTTAGTGTGACTGTGTTGCTGTTTGTGGTCGTGCCTTCGGAATCGGTTACTTTGCAGTAGAAAGTGTAGACCCCGGGCGACGTTTTGGTTACTGATAAAACCATGTATGTTTGTCCAGTCAGCAGTGTTGTTCCTTCGTACCATTGGTAGGCGTGTGTTCCTATGCCTCCGTTGCTGTGCGCGAAAAAGTACCATGTGTTCCCAGCCATTACTGTAACGTCGCAGAAAGCAGTGACTGCAGGCGCTCGATAGTGGCTGAGCATCCAGTCGAGGACTGGTTGGCTTATGTCTCTGGCAGAATATGTGCCAAAGAAGAAATCTAAGTGGCCATACTTTGGCATGTAGCTTGCAGTGAAGTCGATGGTGTCGATTCCCCGCATGAATTTGAATGTGCCAGTCTGGTTTACGTATGGTCCTGCGTATGCTAGAACTGGGACTCCGATTTCGCTGTAGTGGTCGTTGTAGTCATAGTTCATGTAGGGGCAGTTTGCCCAATCAGCCATCGCGGCGTTTTCAATAGCCAGTCGGCTTGGGAAGAATTGGCTGTTGGCAAAGCAATACTCGACTTGGCTCACGTTTCCAAAGCCTCCAAAAAGGTTACTAAATATACCTGGTGGGGCTGTCGTTGAACCGAAACTGTACTGGACCATAAACATGAACCATTCTGTGATGTTAGCCCACGTATTGTTAGTCATCGGATTACGGGGCGGATTTAGGGGTGTTCCAAACATGGCAGCAGGAGCACTCGGGTTCTGAAGAGCATAAGAGGCTATTGGCTTAAGGCTTCCGAAACTGTCTTGCACCCAGTTTCCCGATATTGTCATCATGTTTATTGCGTTGGTCATGTTGAAGGTGTTTGTTTCAGCGATTTTTCCAACTATGGGGTAACCGTAAATTGGCGGGAAGGTCTGGTCTATCAGTATTATGCCTCTCAGGTCGTCTTTCCAGTATTTGGCTGCGTAGTTTAGTGCTGCTTCGCCTCCGCTGCATTCGCCTGCGATGAAGAACTTTTTGCTGCCTGAGACTTCTTTGACTTTGTCTGCGGCTTCTTTAGTGTCGCTTACCCATACGTCCCACCCCCAGTTCGCTGTGAACGACATTTGGCTGGCGTTTAGCGTTTTGGGAACGAAGTTTGTTCGGTAGTCTATGGCGTAAACGTCGTAGCCGCGGTTCGCCCAGTAGATTGGTGAGCTGTAATTTTCGGTTTTGGTCCAATTGTCGGTCGGTGGGTTAGAGATGCGTTGCTCACCCATTCCGAACATTGGACAACCCGTCATGAATACAACCCCTCTTGGTGTGGTGCCTGTTTTGATTAGTCTGTGTAAGCCTATCTTGTCGTAGGGTCCGTTTGGCGCCATAGTAGCGTTCTTTTGCCAGACTGATTCTTTCAGATCGGGATACGCTTTCATTGCGCGGTTGTCTGTGACCAGGGTCCAGCCTTCTGGTGCTGCAAACGTGGGGACGAGCATTGGAATAGCTGCAATCGCAAGTGCTGTTATGAGCAGTATGGTTAGTGTGGTTATTCTGGTTTTTTGCATTCTTTCTTTTCTCCTTTAATGTTGGGTATTTCTGAGCAAAAAGTGTTATTTAGAAAGTGCCACATATTCACTAGTTAGTATCAAAAGTATGTAACCGTTCAGAGCAATCTGTTGGGACACAAATGGATATGGAAGTTTGAGTCAAGAACACGCGCTTAAAACACTTATGAACCTCGGACTCACCGAAGTGGACGCGAAAGTCTACATTTTCCTCGCAAGAAAGGGTCTCCAAAAAGCAATAGACATGTCTAAGTCAATGAAAATGAACAAAGTGCAACTATACCGTAGCCTCAAGAAACTGCAAAGCAAAGGCATCGTAACTGGCACTTTGGAGCATCCCGCACGGTTTTCAGCCGTTCCGTTCGAGAAGATCTTGGACTTATTCGTAAAATCAAAGATGGAAGAAGCCGAGCAGATACAGCAGAATAAGGATGAAATTCTTTCAATCTTTCAATCCTTCGCCGTGGGAGAAACCGATGCCACAGCCAGATTCATGGTTATCGAAGGCAGGAACGTCATCTACTCAAAAATCCAGCAGATGATCAACGAAGCCAAAAACCAACTGCTATCCATATCAACGGTTCCGAGTTTAATGCGTGCTGATCAGTTTGGTCTTTTTGACGTAGGTTCGGAGCATCCGTTGAAATCCAATATTCGTTTCAAGTTTCTGACGAGATTATCCGAACAAGATTTTAGCGCCATGAAAGGGCTTCTCAAAGAAATGACAAAAACCAAGATCCGCTTTGAAGGAAGAACGGCCAAGGTTGGCTTGAATTTGTTTCCTCGAATGGTAATAAAGGACCAAGAAGAAGCGATGTTCTTCCTCACCTCCAAGAGCGAAGTGCCAACTACAGAGCAAGACGATTCCTGCCTCTGGACGAACTCCAAGGCATTAGTTCAAGCTTTCGCGGCCTTGTTTGAAGATATGTGGTGCAATGCCACAGATATTCAGAAGAAAATTGACGAAATTGAAACTGGAAAACAACAGGTCGCTAATGACGTTGTTACCGACGAGCAAACAGCCGAAAAAAGATTTGAGGAAACGGCGAACGCGGCTAAGAAAGAAATTATCATAATGAACTCTCCGAAAGGGGTCATGGAAACCTGGAGAAACATGCAGTTCCTAAAAGAACGGAGCAAAAAGGGCGTCGCACTCAGAATTATGGCGCCCATCACGAGCGAGAACTTGGAAGCTGCTCGATTTCTTTCAGAATACTGTGAAGTGCGGCACGTACCGGAAAGCTACCAAGAAACTGCCCTAATCGACGGAAAGTACTTATTCCAATTCAAGCTTCCCTCGGCAGAACGAGAAAAGCTTGAGACAACACCGACACGGTGTTTTGAGGACGGCTCCTATACCGACGATGTTGAATATGTTGAGAAGACCAGAATAATGCTGGATGACATCTGGAAGAGTGCGTCGGCAATTCCGAAAACAGTTGTGAACCAAACAAGCTACGCCGCGAAGTTAGAGCAGCGCATCGTTGGCGAAATCAAGGTTGCAGGAAAAACTCATCATAACTATTTTTCGATTGACGAGAAAGGTGAGGTTCACTCAATCCCACAGGATACTTCGTTGATTGCTCGAGGAAACATGGGAATAGCCACGATCTACATGCCCAGTCACTTAAATATGCCCAATATCATGATTCAGGCAACGCACTTTGATGAGCCTTCTGGAATTTCAGGATTGAACATGCTAGTAGTCAGCCTTTGGCTCAAGAACCCCATCGGATTTGGTTTCATGCCAACAGCAATTGTCACGACCGCCCCAGTGGTCAGCTGGGAGAAGATGATATTTGCGGGCACACCGGCAGAACGGAACATAATCCCAGTTAAACCACACGAACTTGAATTCTACATCAAAGGCTCCACCTTATTCGCTGGCTGGACAAAAGAAATTCCGCTTACGTCGCAGTACTACCTGGACGCTGGGTGCCTAGTTTTTGAAAGCTACGGCGCGGCGAGGCAGGGCAAAGAAACATGGCCGCTCCTTTCAGGAAACAAAACCGTAGTGGAATCCGAAGTTCTTAACGCATTCGTCACCCTGATGCGTGCGACCGTGAAAATGGAGAAACCCGCGACACAAGGACGCATACTTCGCAACTTCACGATGACAACGAGCAGAGTCTCAGGCTAAACGAAACCAGAACGCGGCTTGATGCCAGCAAGGTTACGAAGTAGCCATCTCAATTCAAGTGCTTTTTGGCAGTTTAAGATGGAAACCGACACGATCTGCTATGAGGTAGCCGAGGGGAACCACATAGAGCGGTTCAGTCAGGTTGAACAGGGTTATCGGAGGAAGAATCACCAAGATGACTGATTCGGACAGCCCCATCCCGAGGGGAATCGGATAACGCAGAAAAGCATAATCCCAAAGTGCAAGATTCAAGGATCGAAACAAACACGCCAAAGCCGTGAAAAGCAATACTGCTCTCCTCCCCGACCAAAACCCATTATCTTTAGTCTTGTTAAGGCTGAACTTTTTCCCCAAATAAAGTCCTAGCAACATGCTAAGGCAAGCAAGAACACCGCCAAAAGCAACATAGCTTGCAAAAATCGCGACCAAAACAACACCAACGAACAGTGTTATTGCGACTGCGTTCTTGGGACCGAACAGAAAGAAGGCTGCGATTATGGGAATTTCTGTAAACTCGTATGCAAGGAACGGAAAATATGGCGCGGGAATTCTAATACCTGAAACAGCACTACTAAGCACCAAGCTCAGGACAGTGAACGTAATAACTGTGGCAATTCCCTTGGCGCTGAATTTCATACCCTTTAGTGAGGCCATTATTGCTATTTAAAAATGTTCCATAAGTCACATTCCGATCGGCGTAATTCTGAAATAGCGCGCATGACTTGCTTATGAAGGTGGACAAAATGAGGAAATTGGGGTTAGGTCTGATTTTGATTCTGGTATTTCCTGCCTTCGCTGTTCTTGTCCCCGAGGTTCAGGCTGCGACGGGCGGTCTTGTAGTGACAGTTGAAAATTATGGGGGCACCCCAGCTTCGTTGTTGCCTGGAACAACAACTGTTAACGTTATTGACTTTAGCGGAGTTACTGTTGGCTCACAGAATATTGACATAAACAGTCGAGTTACTTTCAATGATCTGAATACAGCGGCTCCCTACAGTATCGAGGTCTATCATGCCTCAGGCATAGGTTTGGGAATCAACGAGTTTTGGGGACGTACAACTGGGATCCTTGTTTCCCCTGGGTTGATTAGCATCGTGTTTACTCGGAGCGCCCCCATTTTTCAAACTGTTCAGTACAACAACTCCAACCCCACAGTTGGTCAGGCCGTCAGCGTTTCAGTGACTGTTATGAACATTGATCCTACGGCCTCTCGTCGTTGTGCCGTTAGGCTGATCTTGGACCGTGATATGATTTTCCCCTATGATTTTGACCAAACCACGGGTCAAGTTACCATTTCTTCCGGAAACACAAACATATTTCGCATTACCTTTTCGACTCTAGTTGCTGGAACTTATTACGCAGCCGCCGTGTTGACAGCTGTCTATACAAGCAGCGTTTCAACCGATCAATTGGTTTGGAGCAATCCTCTGACCATTATTCAACCAAGTTTATCTCTAGAATCTCTTTCATCCAGCATTGTCTCGCCTGGTCAATCTCTGATTGTGGGTTACTATGTTACCAATCCATCATCATCAAACATCAGTGTTGGGCTTGGGTTCGGTATCCAGATGGTTGGGTCAATCAGCGAGATCAATGACCGCGCTGGTGACAAGATCGTCTCTGTATCCCCAGGTTCCGATTGGTACTACAGGAATTTTACTGTTCCTCTCGCGGTCGTCGCTGGTTCTTATGATGTTACTTGGGGAATTTGGCCAAATATGCCCAATTCGGGCGCCCCGATAGTATCAACTGGTTGGCTTTCTGCCTTGCTGACAGTCGCTGGGGCGGTTTCTGTCACGTTTTCCGCCACTGGGCTGGGGCTTTCGACGTCAGGGCTCATTCTAACGGTGGATGGCATACAATACGGTTCAGTACCTCAGATTTTCTCTTGGACTGTCGGTTCATCTCATTCTTACAACTGGGCATCCTTAATCACTGACGCGGCTTCAAGCACAAAACAGTACGAATGGCAATCTTGCAACGGTTTGACTCCCTCGCAGACGGGAACTCTGGTAGTTCCTTCCGGCGGAGGTTCGGTTAACGCTTCATACGCTACGAACTATCAGGTGATTTTCGCCTTGAACCCTTCCGTTGGCGGTTCGACTTCTCCCAATGGAGCGCAATGGTTCAGAGCGGGTTCTAATCAAAGCATAACTGCTCAACCCGGGTCTGGCTACAACTTCCAAAACTGGAGTATCTCCGCTTCGTCCTCGATTGCTATGGTGGATTCCTCTTCTGCGTCGACGTTTGCAGCCATCAACGGCGCGGGCACCATAACCGCAAACTTCTCGCCGTCAGTGATTCCAGAGTTTTCGCCCTTGGTAATGCTTTTTGTCCTCATGGTATCGACGACTTTCTTATTCGCGTTGCTGACAAAGAAAACCAGCAGTCAATCTGCCAAGACCAAACGTTTTGTCATTAGGAGCAGAAGAGGATAGAACGGTGAATTCATGCGGAACGATGAATGCATAATAAAATTCCTCAACAAAAACGGAAAAGTGCTGCAATCTTTTCAGAGAGACAAAGACGGCTGGTTCGAAACCAGCTCCAAAGGAATAGTTAGACGATGCACAGCCGAACAAACACTATCACACCTGCTGCCACCTCTTGCAGGCGTCGTCATCAGAGCAATTGTAAAGGTTGAAAGGATACCGCCCAAGAAGTCGAGTTGAACACTAACTTCTGATGTCTGGTTTTTGTCTATACCACTCTATAAATAACACGTTCATAGGTTCTGGTGTATTTTAGGGTGATAATTCTGAGTGGTGCATATCGGGTGATAGTTCATAATCGGCAAAACCTCTGAAATTCTTTAAGTTCCTTGGGGAGTTTTTCCTTTATTTTTGGGTCAAGCCGAAAGTCTTTTCCATCATTGCCACATTTTCCTATCATCACATTACCCCTAAGAAAGTCGTCGTGTTGCATAATTGCCTCAATTTTCTCTCTAGATATACCTGTTGGCGATAGCAGAAACGTAAACTTGGATTGGAAAAAAAGTTCATACAGTCTTGCTTGCATAACATCTAGCAAGGTAAGGTCATCAAGTTTCACTTCGATGATAATTAATTCAGGTTTTGCACCTTTCTTCTTTGTTACATATCCCATAATGTCTGGGCGTAGCTCCGAGCCATAGAGTTTTCCAAACATGACAATGTCAAAATGAGTTTTGATTTCCTCCGAGAAATCGCCTATATGTGTGTCTTCTAGGTGTGGGTTAGTAATCCAATCGGGTGACGCATTCTGAATGCCTTCGCGGTTAATGCCATAAGGAACGTCTAGATACCATGTATCAAAGATTGCCCGTACTGTGTGCAAGACATTGGCGTATAATTCTTTCTCTCTTTCTACTTTTGCCAAATCCTAGACCTCTATCGAATCTCGCCTTTTTGAGGCTTAACGAATGTTACTAATTCTTCACCCTCTGCCTTAAGAATCCACTCTAGTTTGTCATTTTGGGTTAAGCCGAATTGTTTTATGATGCTACTAGGCAAGATTTTCTGGGAGATTCTTTTCCTTATACACTTGGGTTGTCTCAATAGACTAACACCGCGAGAACCATCGCTAGCAACTAACAGAAGAATCCGCCAACGAGAATTTAATAGAACCTGGGCAACATGAAGTTTTTGACTAACTTTCATCCTTTAGCGCTTCGCCGAATATTCTTTTCAGCTCCTTCTTCATCAGCGAAGTGTCGTGCAAAAGCCCGAAGTAGTCTGCGAAGTACTCCGTGGTCCGCAGCGCCATCGACCGTCCGACGTGCTCCGCCGAGATGAGCCCCATGTCCTTCAGCATCTTCACGTGTCCGTAGGCGTGTTGCCCGCGGACTTCGATGACGCGTTTCTGCGTGATGGGCTGTCGGTAGGCGATGTAGCTGAGCGTTTTGAGCGGTCCCGACGACAGGAGTGGGCGGTTTACGAGTTTCTTCACGAGCGGCGTGTACTCAGCTTTGAGCTGGAGCACGTAGCGTTCGTCCTTCAACTCCAGAATCTCCAAAGCCGTGTTACGTGAAAGGTAATCCTGCTTGAGTGCTGTGAGGAGTTTCTGCGCGTTCTTCTTTGAACGTGAGCCGAGGACGGCGCAGATTTCGTTTATGTCCATAGGCTTCCCAGCTACGTACAGCGCAGCTTCAAGGAGGGCTATTTTATGGTGGATTCTGTCTTCGTGGGTCTCCTCTGGCTCCACGTCTACACTACTCGGCTGGTTTTGTGGCTCCGTCAAGCTTCAAATTCCCCACGGCTATGTACATTTCCTCGGTCTCCTCGTTCTGCCACAGGCTCACCTTCCCATCCTGCGCCATGAACAACAGGAGTATGAACATCTGTATGGCTTCCATACGTGAAGCACCCTTCGCCAACGCCCCAAACTCGATGATGCCCGCGCCCTTCACCTTCATCAACAGAAGGTCGTAGAGCCTATCCATCTGCAATTCGATTTCCTGCAGAAACGCATCAAACTGCGGCAGAAGGTCGGTGAACGCGGGCAAGACGGGCTGCTGAATGACCCTATCGATGTGAACGAGCTTCTCGCCTTTCAACACGTCATCCAGCACTTCGAGCAGGTGCTGAATCGTCGTTGACGTCAACTCATGACGCAAAGGCAGGAAGAGCGGCGGAGGCACAAAGTCTCCCGGAGGCTTCGGCGCTGCGGGCGGCTCCTGCAACGTCAACAGCAGCTTCGACTTCATCAGGTAAATGAGAGCGGAGCTATCCAGCGCCACACCCGACGCTCGGAAATCCACCTTACCCATCTTCTCCATCTCGGAGAGGAACGAGTTGAGCAGGTAAGCGATGTTCACGTTCCACGGCGTGATTTTCTCGAACTTGCTGATCTCAAACAGGATGTTCCACGGCGGACGCAGGTAGAACGGGCGCCTCATACCAGTCGACACTAGTGCGGCACCTCCAAGAACTTCGTCGTAATCACGCTTGAAACCCCATTCCGCTCATAAACACCGTAAACCCGCTGCGCACGGTTCACCATCTCAGGCTTCAACGTGATGACTATGAACTGGATTTTCTCCGACTCCTCCAAGAGGAGATCAGCCAGCTTCGACACGTGATACGCATCCAAATGCGCGTCAATCTCATCGAGTATGTAGAACGCTGCTGGAGTGAAGTCTTTCAGGGCGAAGATGAACGCGACCGCGGCCACGGAACGCTCGCCGCCGCTCGCACCGCTCACGATAATGCTTGGCTTGTTGGGAAATTGCACGAGCATATCTATGCCGCCGACAAAGCAGTCCTCAGGGTTCTCTAACTGCAGGTTCGACGTGCCGCCACCCGTGAGCTTCGAAAAGTAAATCTGAAGGTTGGTGTTGATTTTGCCGAAGGCATCCATGAACACACGGCGCTTCTTCGCCTCAATTTCATCCATGAACTGCACGATGGCTTGCTTCTCACGTTCAAGCTCGTTCAGCCGCAGCGAAAGCTCTCGGTAACGTGAAATCTGCTCCGCATAGTGCGACAACGCGAGCTGGTTGACGCCGCCGATACGCTCCAGCTCAAACCGCATCATCTTCACCGTCGTCTCCGCCTCCTCCACCTGTTTCTGCGTCGTCTCAACAGGCTTCTCGTACCCGAAGGACCGGAGCTGGTTCATATACTGCGAGAGCCGCAGGTTACACGTCTGAACACTAAGCTGCAACTGGTTCAGCAGCATCTCCGCCTGCTCATACTCAGCATCATAAAGCCTGAGCTCCGAGTCGATGGCATCGATGTGCGTCGTGAACTTCTTCGCCTCCTCCCGCGCCGAGAAAACAGCCTTCGACAGCTCCATGCGGTTCTTGTCCAGCTCCGCGATCTCCGTCTTCAAGGAGTCGCGTTCCTGAATCGCCTCGGCACTCTCCTTCTCCACCTTGCGCTGCTGCTGCTCCACCTTCCCGAGCTGAATCTTCGAGTTCACGTAACCCACACGCAACACGTTGTCAAACTTCGACTGCAACGTGGAGTACTCGACCTGCACGGTGCCGAGCTTCTGCCGCAACGTGTTCACCTCCTCGCCGAGTCGCTCACGCTTAACCTCCAACTCCTGAATGTGTCCCACGTCGGTTTTCTGCCGCATCTCCCCCAGCAACGTCTGCTTCTTCGCCAAATCCTTCCTGATCACGTCGCGCTCGGAGCGGAAAACGGCTATCCGCGCCTTCTCCAACTCCATCTCCTTCTGCACACGGAAAATGTACTTCTCTACACGTCGCACGTTGCTCTGCGTCCGCTTGACGCCCCGGCGAACTCTGACCAACTCCCGCTCCAGCGTGCCAACCGCGCTCGACAGCCGAGTCATCTCCAGCCTCGTCCACTCAATCTCATCCTGATAACCCGAGATGTCGGTGCCGCGCTGCGTGAGGTGCGTCTGCAACGCGACGACAGCTTCGTCGAGGCTCTTGATGGCTTTCTCGCTGGGAATTATCGTGCTGAAGTCGATGGGGGCCCGGTAGTAGCCGCTCTCGAACCCGCCGCCCGCCTCGTACAAGTCGCCGTTCACCGTCACGGCGCGGTAGCCTTTACTTGACAGGCTGAAGGCAATCTTGTCGTCCGCCACGATGACCGTGTCGCCAAATACATAATTCACCGCGGGCTCATAGGCACGTTCGCTCTTGATGAATGTCGGAGCTGCTCCGGCGACGCCGTCGCGGTCGGGCACTTTCAACATCGACGGGTTCGACGTGCCCTGCAGCGGAATGATTTTGATTCTGCCCAGCTTCATCTTCTTCAACGTCTCCGAGCAGAGAAACGCCGTCTCGATGTCCTTCACGACCATGGCTTCGAGCCAGCCGCCAGCCGCGGCTTCGATGGCTTTCTTGTACGCCTTGTCAATCTTGATGAGGCTGCGCAGCCTGCCGTAAATGCCCGTTAACGCTCCGGCTTCGCCCATCTCCTCGATGCCGCGCAGCGCTTTTTCTTCGGCAGCCACCGTCTCCGCGAGTTCCCGTTGGGTGGCAAACTCGATGACGGCTTCTTTGGCTGAGCCTGCGATTTTTCCCGCCTCCGTCACCTCGCGTTCGACCGCCCCCTTCTGCAGTTTCTTCCGCTCAATGGTCTTCTCCAGGTCTTTCAGCCGCGCTTTCTGCTCCTTCTGCACCTTGTCGAGTTCGTTGAGGGAGTTCTCGACTTCGGCGAGCGTCTGGCTGAAGCGTTCTCTGCGACTGTTGAGTTCTCTTAGTCTGCCGTTGTTGAGCTGCATCTCGTTCTTGGTCTTCCCATACTCCGACCGTAGGTAGGCGAGGCGTTTGAAGTGGTCGTCGATATGGACTTGGAGTTCGCGGGTTTTCTTGCTGTTCTCCCCGAGGTCGCCCCAGAGCGTGCCGGCTTCCGTGGCGAGCGAGTCATGTTCGGTCTGCTTTGACGTGATTTCGGCTTGGAGGCTGTCGCTCTGCGCCTTCAGTTGTCGGATGGCGAGGCGGTTTTCGCGGATTTCTTTGTGGATGCTCTCGTACTGTTCCTGATTATTCTCCTTGACGCGTTTCAAGCCTTCGAGGCTGCTCTGCCCCGAGCTGATTTTCGTCGTGAGTTCGGTTAGTTTGGATTTGAGTTCGCCGATGCGGATTTGGACTTTAAGGACTTGGCTGCCGCCTTCCTCCACGATTTCGCCGCTGAGTTTGCGCCATTCACTCTCGATTTCGTGACGTTTGAGGCGACGTCCATCGCGGAGTTCCCTAACTTTGGTGACTTTCAAGTTGAGTTTGTCGGCTTGCGCCTGCGTCTCCGTGGCTTTGGTGTTGAGGAGGGTTATTTCGTGGCTGATTTGGATAGCCTCGAACTTTTTGGTCTCATTCTGGATGAAGTTGTAGCGGAGGAGCTCGTTGCGTTCCCGTTCGAGGTCGTCGAGGCGCTTCTGGACTTCGTCAACTCTGCCCATCGCAGTGCGGATGGAGATGTCTGCGCTGCGGAGTTTCTCTTCCGCCTCTGCTTTCTCTGCGTCGTACTGGGCTATCCCGACGAGGTCCTCGATTATCTTTCTTCGCTCCAGCGGGTTAACCTCGGTCAACCGCGTGATAGTGCCCTGTGGGATGATGTTCTGGCTGACGCTGCTTATCGCTGCCATGGACATGATTTCTAGGATGTGTTGCCGTGAGATGCGTCTGCCGTTGAGCCTGTACACGCTTTGCCCGTTCCGGTACACCTCACGTGAAACCGTGACCGTGGTCGTGTCGACGGGCATGGTGCAGTCGGTGTTGTCGAATTGGATGATGACTTTCGCCATCTTGGAGCGTTCCAGCCCCGCGGTTTCGGAGCCGTGAAAAATGAGTTTCGCCGAGTTCTCCGCGCGGAGCCTGCGGGTGCTGAGTTCGCCGAGGGCGAAGAGCATGGCGTCCATGATGTTGGTTTTGCCGCTTCCGTTCGGACCGGTGATGGCGGTGAAACCCTTATCCAGAACTACTTTAACCGTTTGGGGTCCGAAGGATTTGAAACCCTTAAGCTCGATTTTCTTGATGTACGGCATTCAGTTGCTCTCTTTCCTCGAGACACGTGAGTCTACATTCACACATTTCTCTTCACCAATCTTATAAAAGCTTAGTCGTTCAACAAAGTGTTTTGACGAGTGCCGCCTGTTGTGCAAACTTTCCTTCTCGACTGTGACCGCGTTTGAATAGCTGTTTGCTGGTTTTCTGGCGTGTTCAGTCTTTGTTCGGCACAAAAAAGGGGGAAGATGGGTTTTGCTGTTTTTCTGTTGCTCACCGTTTTCTCAGTGCTAAGAAAACTAGTAATCCGACAATGGCAACTGCGATAATT
>Ga0326726_10003125_pt1 | contig 15195 bp, 13 predicted proteins | sample MHFenrmetagenome_2_FD_207603 | JGI IMG/M metagenome (GOLD analysis project Ga0326726, IMG submission 207603) | Lab enriched peat soil microbial communities from Michigan Hollow, Ithaca, NY, United States - MHF15MN | ecosystem: Environmental > Terrestrial > Soil > Wetlands > Peat | place: USA...
CCGCGACTCGAACCCGGCATGTTGTCGCCGGGCTTGAACGAGACGTTCAATCCGGCGCGGCAAGTCGTGGAAACGCTTTGCCTGCCGCAACGCCGATCAGCTCATGGCACGATGGACCTGCGCCGCGACCGCAAGTAGCTCCTCGGTTCGATCTCGGCGCCCCACCAACTGCAAACCGACGGGCAAGCCCGGCGTCGGAATCGGCAACGAGATCGCCGGATGCCCCGTGACGTTGAACAGCTGCGTGAGTCTCAACATCGCCGCACGTACGGGAAGCGTCTCCCCGTCGTCCATCGTCACCTCGGTCGCGCCGAGCTTCGGGGCGACGATGGGCAGCGTGGGGAGCACGAGCGCGTCGCATCGCTCGAGCGCGGCGTCCACAGCGCGGCGCAACACGTCACGCGTGTCGCGCGCGGTGAGGTATTCTACGGCCGAGATCGCGCGACCCTTGAGCAGTCGCTCCCGCACGGGCGGCTGATAGTCGTTCGCGCGCGAGTCGAGCGTCGGCGCGTGCCAGTGCGCCGCCTCGGGAAGCGAGATGTTGACGTACGTGTCGACGATTCGCTCGGTGCCTTGGACCGTCGCCGCCTTCACCGCGACGCCCGACGTCCGCAGCCGATCCGACACGAATGTGGCCCGAACGTCGGCGTCGAGCAGCGCCATGAAGTAGCCTCCGAGCGCGCCGAGCGTGATCGTCGATTGAGCCAGCGCGTCGAGTCGGGGAAGCGGCCGCGCGGCGAGGACCGACCAAAGCGCGGCGATGTCCTCGATCGACCGCGCGATCGGACCGACGTGGTCGAACGTGGGAGAGAGCGGCACGACTCCATCCGTCGGCACTTCCCCGAGCGACGGCTTGAGTCCGATGACACCGCACGCCGCGGCGGGAATTCTGATCGACCCGCCCGTGTCGGTCCCGATCGACGCCTGCCCCATCCCGGTCGCGACGGCCGCCGCCGACCCGCCGCTCGACCCGCCCGCTGATCGCGTCGGATCGTGCGGGTTGAGCACCGGACCGAACGCTGAGTCCTCGCTCGTCGTCCCGAACGCGAATTCGTGGAGGTTGGTCTTTCCGAGGATGACGGCACCCGCCTCGCGAAGACGCTGGATCACCGTCGCATCTCGCGTCGCGAGGTGACCCTTGCGGACGTTGGACGCGGCGGTCGTCAGCTGGCCGGCGATGTCGATCAGATCCTTGACCGAGATCGGCATTCCGTGCAGCGGCCCACGGTCGATGCCACGGCGACGCTCCTCATCGACCGCCCGAGCCGCGGCGCGGGCGGCCATCGGCTCGGCGTAGATGAAGGCGTTGGTGCGAGAGCGGTTTTCGGCGAGAGAAGAGAGGCTGGCTTCGAGGCGGTCGATTGCGGAGAGAGCCAAGGGCGAAGGAGCCAAGAGGGCGGCCGTGAAGACTGGGAGCGAAGCTGACTAGGTCGAGGTCTACATCGCGTCGAGAAGCGCCTTGCGGCTATTCCCCAGCGCCGTCTTCGTCCCGGGATTGGGCTCGGTGCGAATCGCGTTGATCACGATCGCATACGCGTAGACGACGAAGCCGGCGCTGTCGGCCATGAGATCCTGCTCGTCGGTCGTCGCGTCGCCGATGATCTCATTCCACCGGCGAACCAGCTCGCTTGCTGCCGCCAGCTCGTTCGCGAAGTCGGTGGCTTGGCTGAGCGTGTCGAGCGAGACTTCCAGAAGCGTCGCCATAGCGGATTAGTGAAGAATCTTCGCGCCGACTGCCACCAGCGAGAAGTTCGACTGGTTGCGGAGCTGGCCGTAAGGGTTGGGGCCGTGGTAGCCGCGTACGTACAACTCGACGTAGCTCACGCCAGACGCGATGGCCGCGGGAAAGCGATAGCCGAACGTTCCGTTGACCGCCGCGCCGTAGTTCGCTGTGGTCGTCGGCACGTACGGGAAGATCCGGCGGTTGCCGATGAGCAGTCCCACGTTGAAGCTCGATGGCTCGAGGAGCGACGCGACCGTCGCGTTGGCGGTGTGCGGAAGGATGCTCGTGTACCACCGCCAATCGGCGGTGACGGTCGGCTCCAGGCCTGGGCGAATGCTGGGGATCGTCACGCCGTCCGTCTCGGTGGGATATGTATAGTAGTACGCCGAATCGTGGCAGACGACGCACGGCCCCTCGACCTGCGCGCCGACCTGGACGTACGACCGCGCGCCATTCTGCGCTGCGCGGGTCGAGTACCAGCGGTTCGATCCATTGATTCGCCACGGGAACATCGAGACGTTCACGCGCGGAAACGGTTGGCTCGATTGTCGGCCGGAGATCACGTACTCGTCGCCAAGGTGGGTGCTGATGTGCCCCCAGTAGACGCCGAATCGCTGTTCGGTGAGCTCATGCAGGGACGTTCGGCCGGAGAGGTCGAAGCCGAAGGTGTAGTCGGTGTCGACGATGGGATTGTTGTTGGTGAACGCGTCCCAGAAGAGATAGAAGGCGACGGGCACGGTGAGTTGGACCGTCCACTGCCCGCTCCAGTCCGTTCCGACGAGGACGGAGTCTTTGCTCTTCGCGGCGTACGGAACGAACGGCCGGCGATTAGGATCTTCGATCGGCTTGTTGGACCACGCGACGATCGGCGTCGGGTTGCCGACGTCGACGAGGACATAGGGGCGAGAGCGCCCGTACGCGGCGGCCGGCGCGCGCCAGCTGTTGGCGAGGTAATAGCCCGTGCCGTAGGCCAGCTCGACGCGAGATATGGGTTGGCGGAAGTCGGCTTCCGGCTCGGTGCGAACGAGCTGGTCGCGGAGGAAGGTATGATGGGGGAAGCAGGCGGTGGTGGCGGCAAGGGCGAGTGCCGGCCAGGGGAGTCGGAACCAGCGCCATCGTGTGCAGCCGTGAGTGCTGTCGATCGTGGAGTACACGTGAGTGACGTTGTGGTCGAACTCCATGATGCGACGGTTGCACGAACGGCGAAAGGCCTGGCGAAAGATTAGAGCGTTCTCATTTCCAGCGATGATCCTCGGTCGGCCGCGGCCCTTTGTTCACAGCGTGAAATGGAATCCGATCCCCGTGAGTCGCACTTGCTGGCGGTGGAACTGACCGTACGGCGACGGCCCGTTGTAATACTCGGCCAACACACTCCACCGCCGACTCCCGACCTCCGCCTCGCGTGGGCGAGCGAACTCGAATCCGGCGCGGACGCTCACGCCCGTGCGCGTGGTCGTGTCGCTCACGACCTTCACGTCGGACGCGGCGACCAGCCGCACGATGGCGATCTCGCCGAAGTTCACCGCCGCGCGCGGTCGCAACTCGGCGCCGCCGTGCCACAGGAGATCCGGCAGATCGACCGGGTCGCGTCGCACAAACGATTCGCCGCCGCCGTAGATACGCAGCGCGGACAGATCGATCGAGAGCAACGCTTCGATCGACTCGAACGAGAGGTTTTGGCGAAGGGGGGGATTGGGACGGAGAAGGAATTCGTCTCCCAGGTGCGAGCTCTGATGGTAGGGACGCACGCGGCCCGAAATCGGGCCGGCCCTGAACGTGAGCGGAAGCCCGATGAGATAGTCCGCGTTGAGCAGGTCGTACGACGGGGTGCCGAGGTCGAATTGGGCGAACACGGCGCCGGCGAGACCGAGTTGAATGCCGTTGCCGGCGCGGCTCGCACCGACGCGGAAGAATGGAAACTGATCGGCGACACCGACCGCCGCGATGTCGGCAGCGAGATCCGTTTCGTTGCCGCGCTGATAGGCGGCGAAGGAGCGGGTCGCTTTGGGGTCGGCGATGAGCGGGCAGAAGACGTCGCCGCGGGGGAGCGGGACGTAGCGGCCGAGATCGGAGGGCGCATCGGCGACACCGCAGCGGGCGGGATAAGAGGCGGCATCCTGAGCTCGGGAGCGAGCCCCGAGCGCGACGGAGAGGGCGGCGGCCAGGATCGCGGCACGGGCGACCGACGGAGTGCGAACGACGATCATGCGAAGACTCGAGTTGAAATGGAGGCGACGTGCCGTATGTAAGCCTTTCGACCGTCAGCCGTCCAGTCGCGGCTTGTTCTAGAGATCGCGCCGTCGATACACCATGAACGCCGTGACCAAGAACACCACGATGTACGCCGCGCCCGCCAGCATGAGTACCGACACATCGATGGGCGGCGGCTGGCCCGGCCGAAACGGCCCACTGGAGTAGCTCTGCGGCTGCCACAGCGCCTAGAAGACGGCCGTCGGCAAATACCGGGTGGCCGTTGTCGCGGTCGGCCCGATCCGCGCAATGAGTTGACCGATGATCTGCTCCGCCAGGAAGTACAGGAAGAACACGCCGATCGCCGGTCCCGAGCTGCGAATGGTGATCGCCAGCAAGAACGCCAGGGCGCCCCATCCAAGAAGTCCAATGAGCGCTCCGCCCATGAACTCCGCGTCCGCAGCTCGTACGAGCGGCTCGGTCGCGCCGTGAGTTGCGCTCAGAGCAAAGCCGCCGCCGACCAGCAGTAGCGCACCGAAGAAGACGATGCCGACGACCGGGAGGAGAAGCAGCTTCGCGGCGAAGAACTCCTCCTTCGACAACCCGTCGATCACGTTCTGGCGCGCGGTGCGCCAGGTGAACTCACTGGCCACGAGGAGCACCAGCACCATCGAGGCGAAGAACGCCGACATCACCCCAGGGCCGCCGAGGATCTCGCTCCACGCCCCAGGGAGCGCGAAGGCGTGCCCGGCACGTTCGGCGCCTCGATAGCGGACGCCGGCGAAGCCCACGGCCATGAGGGCGGAGAATCCGCCGAAGGCGACCAGGAACGCCACTCGACGGCGCGTCTTGATGAATTCGTTGCGCGCGAGGACGAGGGTTCTCATGCCACACCTGTCCGCTCGTTCGTCGTCTCGTCACGGGTCAGCCCGATGAACGCTTCTTCGAGGGAGAGGCTCCGTGGTGCGAGACGGCTCACGAAGATCCCGTGACCAGCCAGGAATTGGTTGAATGCCGCGGCATCGTCGTCGGCCAGCCGCACCACCACGGTGTCGCCGTCGATCTCGGCACCGGTCGCTCGCGGATAGGCCAGCGCGGCCCACCGAAGACGTTCTGGATCGTCAGCGCGAACCTCCAAGGCGGTCGCGCCGGCGAGCAAGTCGCGGACGCTCGATTGTCGCACGAGACGCCCCTTGCTCAGGATCGCGACGTGCGTGCAGCACCGCTCGACCTCGTGGAGCAGATGACTCGACACGAAGACCGTCTTGCCGCGCGCTCCGAGATCGACGATCAGGTCTCGAACCTCGCGGATTCCCTCGGGGTCAAGACCGTTCGCCGGCTCGTCGAGGATCACCAACTCCGGGTCGCCGAGCAGCGTGGCGGCGATCGCCAACCGCTGCTTCATCCCGAGCGAGTACCCGTGGAATTTGTGTCCGCCACGAGCGAGAAGCCCGACGAGATCGAGCGTACTCTCGATGCGCTGACGGTCCACGCCTTTCAGGTTCGCGACGATGCGGAGGTTGTCACGCCCGCTCAAGTGCGGGTAGAAGTTCGGCGTCTCGAGTGTGGCGCCGATACGCTGGCGCGCTTGGTGGAGGCCGATCCGGCCGGTGAGACCGAGGAGGCGAACATCGCCGGCGGTCGGGGTGATGATGCCGAGCAGCATGCCGATGGTCGTCGTCTTGCCGCTACCGTTGGGGCCGAGGAAGCCGAAGACTTGGCTTTGCTCGACGGAGAACGAGATGGCGTCGACGGCGAGTACGTCGCCGTAGCGTTTGGTGAGGGCCGACGTCTCGATGACGGGCATGTGAGGAGGAACGGAGGACCGGACGCTGGAGTTTCAGGGCGGCCCGATGCGTTTCGCGTGACGGTCATTCCCATTCTGATGCAGCACCACTTCGGTCGCGCGGCCGGTGTTGTCCGTGATGAAGGTCAGTTGCGCGTCGACGACCTTCAGAAAGAACTCGCGGGTCGCTTCGGGAAAGATCTCGAGCGCGTCCTGACCGGTGAGCTGCGCGAAGTAATGATCGCCTGCTCGCGTAATGGTGATCACGGCGTTCGGGGCGAGTTGGTACGAGCCCACGTATGCGTCGAATAGCTTCGGGTCCATCGAGATCGCCGTGTGCACCTTGGGCGCAGGGGGCGCAAGCGACTTGTTCACCAGCCCGGCGATCGCGTGCGTCATCTGGCCGGGCGACGCCGCCGCAAAGTTCGTGAGCACAACGACCGTCAGACTGTCGTCGGGGAAGCGCGCGATGGCGCAGGTGAAGCCCTGCCAAGCGCCTCCATGCTCGATGAGGCGATGTCCGTTCACAGCGGAGATCGACCACCCGAATCCGTAATGACTGGGATTGGGATTGCCGTCGTTGAGGGGATACACGGTCCACAGCCGGCCGAGGCTGGACTGCGTCAGCAGGCTCGTGCCGTACAGTGCCTCGTCCCACTTTGCGAGGTCGAGCACGTTGAAGTACAGCGTTCCGTCAGCCGTCGAGTTGAAGGTCGGCGACACAAAATCCTGATTGCGGATTCCGCGCGGGCCATTCGGTTCGTAGCCCGACGCCCGATTCGGAATGATGTCCGCGTCGCTGATCAATCGCGTTGCGGTCATGTTCCACGGCTTGAAAAGCCGCTCTTGCAGATAGTCGGCGTAGTGCTTGCCCGTCACCTTGTGAATCATGATCCCGAGCAGGAGGTAGTTCGTGTTGCGATAGTTCCACAGGTCGCCGGGCTTTGCTTCCATGGGAAGCGCTTCGACCTTCTTCACCAGTTCGGCTTCGGTGAAGTCCAGTCGCAGGTAGAACGCGCCGTTCGGCCCGGTACGCTCGCCGGTCTCGTACTCCGCCAATCCCGACGTGTGCGAGAGCAGGTTCTTGACGAGGATCGGCTTCCACCAATCGGGTGAATCCGGGAAATACTTCACAATGCTTTCGTCGAGACTCATCTTCCCTTCCTCGACCAGCATCATCACGGCGGCGGACACGAACTGCTTGCCGACGGAGCCCGACTGGAAGATCGTCTGCGGCGTGACCGGGACGTTCAGCTCGACGTTCGCCAATCCGTATCCCTTTGCAAGCAGGATCTCACCGCGCCGGTAAACGCCAATGGCGAGTCCGGGCACGCGGTCCTTTTTCATCTGGGCGGCAACGTAGCCATCGATGGTTGCGAGCTGTTCGGAGGTGAGGCCCTTCCCGCCTGACGCTCCGCGCACATTGTTCGTGGCCGACACTCGCTTCGCCGAGGCGATGACGACAGCGTCCGTGGATAACTCGCGCTTGTCGAGCGAGAGTCCCAGACGCCCGAGCGCGTCGAAGATCGAGAGCGCAAGCGAGTCCCGCGGACCGCCGGCCGCCGCGCGGGCCACGGCTGCATCGTGCGGGCCCCTGCCCATCCAGTCGATCTGGAAATCGTAGACGCCGTCGACTTTCGTTTCGTCGACGACGGGAATGGTGATGTAGCCCCCGGCGACGCGGGGGAGCAGCGTCGCAAGATCGGACATCGAGTACGAACGACATCCGAGGTGGAGTTGTCGAGCGATCCCCGGAACCTGATCGCACGACGGCTGGCCGGGGGTTATCGCGCGCTGAAAATTGGGTCCAGCCCCGGCCCTCGCGACGGTGAGGGCGTACACCGTGTCGTGCGTCGGCACGTGGCGTAGCGTAAGCTGGAAGCGTTCCGCCAGGATATGCTGCAACCGTACCAACACGCTGTCTCGTGGCGACGGCGTAAGTCTCGCCACGATCTCGAACCGCTCGGTATCGACCCACGATGGGCCACCGGTGACAGCGCTGTCGGAGATGCCGTATGCGACGGCGATGAGCTTTCTCAGACTCGCGCCGTGGACTCGCACGTATCCATTCGGCAGAATGCCGACGCTGACCCAGTCAGGCTTCGATTCCACGAGATGGATGTCGCTCGCCTCGAGCACACGAGGCGGCGCAGTCTGGGCCGACACGGGCCACGACAGGAGGGCGATGATGGCAACCCCACCGAACAGCCGATGGCGCCCTTTCAACACGGCCATGAACCGCATAGGTCCCTCTCACGATGCTGGCTGTCCGCCGTTCACTGCCTCTTCGCGGGCCTGCGAGGGGGCTAGGGCCGGCGCCCGGTATTCTCGTTGCTGCCGTGGAATCGCGGCGAACCGGCGGTCCGGAGCAGCCCGCCGACGGCGTCGGTGTGAAACGCGTAGACGCCGGCACCAACGCCCTCGACGTCGATCGACGCGACGTAGAGCATCCCGTCGTCGGTGATCGCGACCGAGCTCCACGTCACGTCGCCGTAAAGGGGCGAGCCCCACTTCTCCGCGCCGGTCGCGAGATCGAGCGCGTGCAGCCGAAACGCCGCATCCGTCGAGCCGGCGCGCTCCGAGGCGACATAGATCGTTCGGTCCGCGCCGATCGCCGGCGACGAGTAGAGATCGGCGCCAATCGTGTTCTTCCAGAGAATACCGGTGCCGTCTGACCGGATCGCGTAGAACACGCTGTGCTCGTCGTCCTTGGTACCGAGGTAGACGTTGTCGTTGTCGTCGACGGCGGGCGTCGAGCGAAAGACGCCGGTCACGCCCGGCGGTGAGAACCGCCACGCGCCCACGCCGGTTGCCGACTGGAGACAGTACACCGTGTCGTGGACCGCGACGAAGATCTTGCTGTAATCGCGCGAGAACGCGGGACTCGAGTATGGCTCGCCGCTCGTCGTCACACTCCAGCGCTTGGTGCCGGCCGCCGTGAGGGAGAAGACCGCGTTCTGGCTGCTGAAATACAGATTGCCCGCGGGATCGATGATCGGCGCGTTCATCGAGAGGATCGCCGGCCCGGCCGGTCCATAGTTCCACTTCTCGGTTCCGCTCGCGTCGAACGCCCAGAACTTGTTTCCGCCGACGTAAATCGTGTTGTCGGCGCCGATCGCCGGGTTCTCCATGCCGTACATCGGCAGCGTCCTTCGAATCTCTTTCGTCCAGCGAAGCGCGCCGCTCGGGTCGAGCGAATAGAGATAGAGCGTCGACGGATTCGACGTGCCGCGGAAGCGGCCTTCCTCGACCGTGAAGTAGATGTTGCCGGCTGCGTCGAGCGCCGCTCCGCCGCGCACTTCTTTGCTGCCGAGAAAAAACGACCACTGTTTGACCAGCGAGAGACTGAGCTTGTAGAACGTGTTGTCGGGCGCGATCGAGTATTCGACGCCGCGCGACGTGCCGATGTACACCGCATTGCCGACGACCGTCGGCGGATTGTAGTAGAAGCCGACCGCGCCGGGCCGGAATTCGTATGCCAGTCGCGACGACGGCACCGGTCCCGCTTGCGGCGGAGGGGTGAATTGCGTTGGGCTCGACCCGTCACCGCCGCAGCCCGCGGCGACGGCGAGGACGATGGACCATCCAGCGCGCCTCGCGTCGCGGATTCTTGAGGCACCGTCGAATCGTCGGGTGACGCGATGGCTCGGCGCAGTATCCGTCGACCTTCGTCTCATTCGTCGCATTCGTGTCCGACCGTTGGCCTCAACTCGCAGTGAGATCACTTGGGTCGAAGCGATTGCAGTCTGACCGCCTGGGCGGTCCGTCGGGATGCGCCGGACCAACCATATGGCATCCGCCGGAGCGGCGCAACGGGTTTCGTCGCGCGGCATCGATGCGTGCGCTGGCTGGCGTTTCGTCGCGACAACAGATTTGTTGTACCACTCTGTCCACAGGGGAGCGCGACGATGTATGGACTCATCGGAAAAATGACCACTGTTCCCGGGCAGCGGGATGCGCTGGCCGCGATTCTCCTCTCGGGGACCGGCGGCATGCCCGGCTGCCTGAGCTACATCATTGCCACTGATCCTGCGGACCCGGACGCCCTGTGGATCACAGAGGTGTGGGACAGCCAAGCAAACCACCAGGCGTCACTCGCATTGCCGAGCGTCCAGGCGGCCATTACCAAAGGTCGCCCCCTTATTGCGGGCTTCAGCCATCGCGTCGAGACGACTCCGATCGGCGGCCAGGGACTGAACGCCGCCGGGCGTGGTTGGTGATGGACCCTTCACGTCTCACCGTTCTTCGACATCTGGGCCCCGATGCAAGCTCGCGCAAACGGTGCGGCCGCGGCGTGCGAGATCGATATTCCTGCGTTCTTTCGGCGCGCGCTCGACTCCTACTGACTCGCCGCGCGCGCCGCATCGCGGGGTGAGCCGCCCCATTGCTTGTTCCACGCCCGGCGAAGCTGTAGGCCCGATCGAAAACCAGCCACATCTGCCGCTCGCGTAACGCTCGCGCCGAATTCGAGGGACTGTCTGGCGCGCTCGAGGCGGATCATGCGCAGATAGTCCAACGGGGACACGCACGCGTGTTCGATGAACAGCCGCAGTAGGTGCCGTTCGGTGGTGTTCCCCACCGCCGCGAGCGCCGCCATGTCCCAATCGCGGTCAGGCCTGGTGATGATGGCATCCTGAACACGGTGCACCGTGGCATGCAGATGGCGGCGATGCATGTGAAAGGGAGACAGCTCGGGATCGCGTGGCGAGCGCCTCAGATACACCACCATGTCCTCGGCGACACTGGCGGCAAGTGCCTCGCCACACTCCTCGGCGATGAGGTGCAAGGCGAGGTCGATACCGGCCGTGATGCCAGCGCTCGAGGCGAGCGGCCCATCGACGACAATTACGCGGTTGTCGGTCACCTGCGCCTGCGGCGCCAGCGCACGCAGCGCGGGCAGCAGTTCGTGATGCGTCGTGCAGCGGCGCCTGCCGAGCAGGCCCGCTCGCGCGGCGAGCAGCGTACCCGAGCAAATGGTGAGCAATCGGTGCGGCGCGCCGCCGGTGAGAAGCGGATCGCGCAAGGTTTCATGCAGCCACCTCGCGGTGGCGACGATGGCCGGCGTCACCTCCCTCGTGTGCGCGGTCGGTTGGCCGACGACCACAACCCACGTCGGCACGCTCAGTCGCTGCGGCAGCGGAACCAAGCCGGCAAGCGACAGCCCGACGGATGTGGAGAGCGTCGCATTGGGACTCGCGAAACGCAATCGAAAGCGCGGTGGCTGGCCGCGCCGCTCGCGATGCTGGTTTGCCAGGCGAAATGCCTCCGCTGGTCCGGCGATATCGAGCACCAATGAGTGCGGCACGATGACGAAGACGACGTCGATCAGATGGGCGCGTGTGATCATTGTCGGACATTGTCTGGACCCGGAAGCATACATCACCTGCGACACCGGCGGGACGGGTCTCCGGGGTCGATGTCCGAAACTGATCGAAAGTCGTCTGCCCGTGATGCGACGAATGACCACGAGCGCTCTAGCATGGAGGGTGGACGGGTGGACGGGTGGAGGGGCTCGCGAGGTCGCCCCCAACAACGAGAGGCCATGTGATCCCTGCCAATGCATCCCGCGCTGCGCTTCTGCGCCATACGACTGCGCTACTCGCTGCGCTCGCGTTCTGCTCTTCGCTCGCGCGCGGGCAAACAGCCCCTGACGGCCCAGCGTCGAAGCTCGAACGCACGGTCGACGCGAACATCAAGCCGGGCGACGATTTCTTCGCCTATGCCAATGGCGCCTGGCTCAGGGCAACCGCGATCCCGCAGGGAAAGGAACGCTGGGGTGCTCGCGACGAGATCAATGGGCTGAATCGACAGCGCGTCGCAACACTGCTCGACGACGCCCGCAACGCGCCGCCCGGATCCTCGGCGCGAAAGGTGGCCGACTTTCGTGCCGCGTGGCTCGACGAGGCGGCGATCGAAGCGAAGGGCCGCGCGCCGCTCGAGCCGCTGCTCGACAGCATCAATGGGGTTGCGGACAAGGGGGCGCTCGTTCGTCTGCTCGCGCGCTCGATGCGCGCCGACGTGGACCCGATGAACTGGGGCATCTACCAGTCGTCCAGCCTTCTGGGTCTGTCCGTGGAGCCGAGCATTCACGGCGAGAAGACGAATGTGACCTTTCTGCTCCAGGGAGGGCTCGGCCTGCCCGACCGCGACTTCTATCTCAGTGCCGCGCCGCGCATGCTGACGGTGCGCGCCAAGTACCAGGAGTACATCAGCGGCCTTTTGGCGTTCGGTGGTTTCGACGATGCCGACCGGCGAGCCGCGTCGGTGTTGGCGCTCGAAACGGCGATCGCTCGAGGCCAGGCCACGCGCGAACAGTCGGCGGCCGACCACAATGCCGATAGTCTCTGGACACGCGCGGACTTCGCTCGGCGCGCACCGGGCATCGATTGGTCCACGTTCTTTGCCGCGGCGGGATTGGGCAAACAGGAATCTTTCGTCGCCTGGCAGCCCACCGCGATCACGAGCGTAGCCGAACTGATCGCATCGCAGCCGCTCGAAGCGTGGAAGGACTACCTGCGCTTTCATGTCGTCGACCAGTACGCGGACGTGCTGCCGCGTGCCGTCGCCGATCGGGCGTCGGCGTTGCACGGTGCGACGACCAGTCAACTGCAGCAGCTAGCACGCCCGGAGCGCGCCCTCGACGCCACGCAATCGGCCATGAGCGACGCCATCGGGCGGATGTACGCGGAGCGCTACCTCCCCGCCGATCAGAAGGCCCGCGTGCGGCGCATCGTCGGCAACGTCACGGCGGAGTTCATCAAGCGAGCTGAGGGCGCCACGTGGATGTCGCCCGCGACAAAGGCACTGGCGCTCGCCAAGTTGAAGACGCTGTACGTTGGCATCGGCTATCCGGAACGCTGGCAGGACTACGCCGATCTGGCCATCGACCCCCGCGACGCCGTCGGCAATCTTCGTCGCGTCGCTGCCCGCAACTACCGCCGCGCGTTGGCGCGGCTCGGCCAGCCGGTGGACATGCAGGAGTGGTGGATCGCGCCGCAAACGGTAGGGGCGATTCTCCTCTTCCAGCAGAATGCGTACGACTTCTCGGCCGCGCTGTTGCAGCCGCCAAAGTACGATGCCGCGGCGTCGGATGCCGCGAGCTACGGCGCCATTGGCGCCATCATCGGCCACGACGTGAGTCACTTCGTGGATGTGCTGGGCGCGGACTACGGCGTCGACGGTGCGATGCGGCGCTGGTGGACGGCGACGGACGCGGCGCGCTTTCAGGCACTGGCCGACCCGTTGGTGAGTCAGTTTTCCAGCTACCGCCCCTTTCCCGATGCCGCGGTCGACGGCAAGCTGACGCAGACGGAAAACATCGCGGATCTCGCCGGTCTCGCCTCGGCCTTCGACGCATACCGCGGCACGCTCGGCGAACGAGCAATGGACACGAGCTATGTCCGGCAGCAGGACCGCGAGTTTTTCATCGCGTTTGCTCAGAGCTGGCGCACGAAGCTGACCGACAGCGGTATGCGGGCGCAGCTCGCCACCGATCACGCGCCCGAGATGTACCGCGTGTCCACCGTCCGCAATCTGGACGCCTGGTACGACGCCTTCGACGTTCGTCCCGGCCAACGGCTGTTCCTCGAGGCCAAAGCGAGGGTGCGAATCTGGTGACCGAACGACGCTGATCTCGAGCAACACGACGAATACACTACGAGCAACTCGCGACGGCGCTGCTCGGCGTCCTTCGCCGTTATTGAATGAGCTCAATCGACGCGCGAATTCCCGTGGCGTTCGCCAAGCGTCCATCGCACGTGAGCAGCGGCGCGCGAAGCCCCTCGGCCAGCGCGACGTAGGCGGCGTCGTACGCCGTCAAGTTGTCGCGAAGCTCCCAGATGCGCGGCAGGAGCGGCTCGTGACCATATCGCTCCATCGGAAAGCCACTCAACAAACCAATCGCGGTACGCGCCCAACTCGACGTGAGATCTCCGCGCAGGACATACCGACGAAGTACCTGCGCCACCTCGACGTCGACGAGCGCGGGCGCGTGAATCGTCTCGCCGCGCCTCAGGAGCCTCCGCTCGGCGACGAGCCCCGCGTCGCTGCGCAACAGGAGTTCCAGAATCGCCGACGCGTCGGCGACGATCACCGCGAGTCGCGCTCGGCGCGCACGGCCGCGCTCGGCCGCTCGCGCACTTTCGCCGGCTCGAGCGACGTGAGCCGCTCACGAAGCTCGTTGGGCGTGAGCCGCTCGGCGGCCGCCTCGAGTTCGAGCCTCAGGTAGTCCGAGAGCGACATCCCGGCGAGCGCAGCGCGAGCGCGAAGGCGCCGGTGCAGCGCGTCGGGGACGTGGCGGATCTGGATCATCTTGGACATGTGCTAAACATGCACGACATGTCGAGCACATGCAACGCCGCGGATGTGCGCATTCAGCGCCGTTCGGTTTTTTTTCCCCCGCCTCACGGCGAGTGCGCCGTTTGGCCGGTGCGCCCTCGGCCGTCGCGGCCCCTCGGCCGTTGCGCCTTCAGCCGTTCGCCCTCAGGTCTTGCTCGCGTGCCTCCCTTCCTCGATCATTCGGCATCCTCCCGGAGAGCCTCGCCGAGTGTCCGCCACCGCCCCACCGAACGCCCCTTCCCGTCCACCTACGGACGTCAGCAATCCTCAGTACTACCATAAGGTTGTGGATTGCCAATATGCCTGCCCGGCGCACACCAATGTGCCGGAATACATCAGGCTGATCGCCCAGGGCCGATACACCGAGTCGTACCTCCTCAACCGCGAATCCAACGTCTTTCCGGGCATCCTCGGGCGCACCTGCGATCGGCCGTGCGAACCGGCGTGCCGGCGCGGGCGAGTCGATGGGAAGCCTGTCGCCATCTGTCGCCTGAAACGCGTTGCGGCGGATCATCGGGAGGACATCAGCGAATTCTTGCCGAAGGCGCCCGCGCAGAAGAACGGCAAGCGCGTTGCGCTCATCGGCGCGGGGCCGGCGTCTCTCACCGTCGCCAACGATCTGATGCCGCTCGGCTACGAGGTCGTGATCTTCGAGAAGATCGCCGAACCGGGCGGGCTGATGCGGATCAACATTCCGTCATTCCGCTTGCCGGCGAGCGTGCTCGACGAAGAGGTCGGCTACATCCTAGACATGGGCGTCGACATCCGGTACAACTCGCCCGTCACGAGCATGCGCGATCTGCTCGCGCAGGGATTCGATGCGGTGTTCGTCGGGAGCGGCGCGCCGCACGGCAAGAATCTGGATCTCCCCGGACGCTCCGAGGGAGCGGCGAACATACATATAGGTATCGAGTGGCTCGCGTCGGCCCATTTTGGCCACATCGAGAAGATCGGCAAGCGCGTGCTCATCATCGGCGTCGGCAACACGGCGATGGATTGCTGCCGCACATCGCGACGGCTCGGCGGCACTGAAGTGAAGGTCATCGCGCGCCGCGGGCGCAAGTACTTCAAGGCTTCGCCATGGGAGCTAGAGGACGCCGAGGAAGAGGGCGTCGAGATCGTCGAGAACCACGCGCCGAAGCGGTTCATCGTCGAGAAC
>Ga0326726_10003126_pt1 | contig 15194 bp, 9 predicted proteins | sample MHFenrmetagenome_2_FD_207603 | JGI IMG/M metagenome (GOLD analysis project Ga0326726, IMG submission 207603) | Lab enriched peat soil microbial communities from Michigan Hollow, Ithaca, NY, United States - MHF15MN | ecosystem: Environmental > Terrestrial > Soil > Wetlands > Peat | place: USA...
AGAGTGCTTCTTTGCCGATGATTGCGATGAGGTCGCGTACGTCCCTGCCTTTGGCATAGGTCGCATAAAGGCCTTGTTCGACCGCACGGTGGTCTTCGCGTGTCATCCCTGGACCGATTCCAAGTCGCATGAGACGCGACAGGGATGGCAATGGGTTGATTGGTGGGTAGATGCCTTTGCGGTATAGTTCACGTGAGATGGCGATTTGGCCTTCGGTGATATATCCGGTGAGGTCGGCGACGGGGTTCGTCCAGTCGTCGTCGGGTATGGAGAGGATGGGGATCTCAGTGATTGAGCCTTTTTTGTTCTTGATGCGGACGGCGCGCTCATAGATGCTTGCGAGGTCGGTGTACATGTAGCCGGGGTAGCCTTTTCGGCCTGGGACTTCTTTACGGGCGGCCCCGATTTCACGGAGGGATTCAGCGTAGTTCACCATGTCTGTTAATATGACGAGGACTTGCATGTCGAGTCGTAGGGCGAGGTATTCTGCGGCGGTCAAGGCAAGTCGTGGGGTGATGATGCGTTCGACCGCGGGGTCGTTGGCGAGGTTAAGGAAGACGACAGCGCGTTTCAGTGCGCCTGTGCGTTCGAAGTCTTTGATGAAGTATTGGGCTTCTTCGTTGGTGATGCCCATGGCGCCGAAAATGACGGCGAATTCTTCTTCTTTGCCGAGGACCTTTGCTTGTCGGGTGATCTGGAGGGCAATCTCATTGTGTGGCAGGCCAGCACCGGAAAACAACGGCAATTTTTGACCTCGGACAAGAGTGAGAAGACCGTCGAGGGTGGAGATACCGGTCTGGATGAATTCTTTGGGGCTGGCTCGGGCCCAGGGGTTAATGGCGGAGCCGGTGATGTCCATGCGTTCGTCGGGAATGATAGGTGGTCCACCATCGATGGGGTCGCCGGAGCCGTTGAAGATTCTTCCGAGGATGTCTTGTGAAACGGAGAGTTTAATGGTTTCTCCTAGGAAGGTGACGCCGGAGGCTTTGTCGATGCCTGCGGTGCCTTCGAAGACTTGGACGACGACGATGTTGCCGCTGGTGTCGAGGACTTGTCCGCGGCGTATGGTGCCGTCGGGGAGCTCTATTTTGACGACTTCGCTGTAGCCGACAGGCTCGGTCTTCTCCACGAAGACGAGGGGGCCGGCTATCTGGCTGATGGTGTGGTATTCTTTGACCAAGTTACGTCGCCTCCATGGTTTGGAATTCTTTACGCATCGCGGTCATGGCTTTGTCGAGGTAGTCGTCGAAGTTCGTCTCGTATTTGGAGTTGGCGAGGAGGTCTCGGGATTTCATTTTCAGGATTTCGTTGATAGGGATGCCTGATTCAAGGGCGTCGTTGGCCATCTTGCCGTATTCAAGGATGGTTTTGAGGAGTTTGTATTGTTTGGGGATCGGGCAGAAGGAGTCGATGTCGTGGCCGGCGTGTTGTTGGAGGAAGATTTCTCTGATGGCTCTGGCGATCTCGAGGGTGAGTTGCTGGTTCTCTGGGAGGGCGTCTGAGCCGATGAGCTGTACGATTTCTTGTAGGGAGGCTTCTTCTTGGAGGATTTCCATGGCTTTGACGCGGTTGGGGTTCCATTCAGGGGAGATGTTGTCGTCGAACCATTTCTCTAGGGTGTTGAGGTAGAAGCTGTAGGAGATGAGCCAGTTGATGGCGGGGAAGTGACGTCGGTGGGCGAGGTCGGTGTCGAGTGCCCAGAAGACTTTGGTGATGCGGAGGGTGTCTTGGGTGACGGGTTCGGAGAAGTCTGCGCTGGGTGGGCTGACGGCGCCAACGACGGTGATGCTGCCTTCCTTGTTGCCCATCGTAGTGACGCGTCCGGATCGTTCGTAGAAAGCGGAGAGGCGGCTGGCGAGGTAGGCGGGGTAGCCTTCTTCGCCGGGCATCTCTTCGAGTCTGCTGCTGATTTCTCGCATGGCTTCGGCCCAGCGGCTGGTGCTGTCTGCCATGAGGGCGATGCCGTAGCCTTGGTCTCGGTAGTATTCGGCGAGCGTGATGCCCGTGTAGACGCTGGCTTCTCGGGCGGCGACGGGCATGTTGCTGGTGTTGACGACCAGGATCGTACGGTCCATGAGGGGTTGACCGGTCTTGGGGTTTTTGAGTTCGGGGAATTCAGTGAGGACTTCGGTCATTTCGTTGCCGCGTTCGCCGCAGCCGATGTAGACGATGATGTCGGCGTCGCTCCATTTGGCGAGTTGGTGTTGCATGACGGTCTTGCCGGTGCCGAAGCCGCCGGGGATGCAGGCAGTGCCGCCTTTGGCGACGGGGAAGAAGGTGTCGATGATGCGTTGACCAGTGACTAGGGGGATGTCGGGCATGAGTTTTTGTCGGATGGGTCGTGGTGTGCGGACGGGCCAGCGTTGAAGTAAGGTGAGTGTTTTACCGCTGGTGAGTCGGCAGAAGGGTTCTTCGACGATGTATTTGCCTTCGTGGAGGTCTTCGATGGTGCCGGTGGTGTTGGGTGGGACGAGGACGCGGTGTTGGACGTCTTTGGTCTCTTGGATGGTGCCGAGGATGTTGCCGGTGTTGACGTTGTCTCCTTTCTTGGCGGTGGGGGTGAATTGCCATTGTTTGGTACGGTTGAGGCCAGGTTCGAGGACGCCGCGGGTGATGAAGTCTCCTGCTTTTTTTTGCAGGACGACGAGGGGGCGTTGGATGCCGTCGAAGATGCTGGTGATGAGTCCTGGTCCGAGTTCGGCGACGAGGGGTGCTCCTGTGGCGTGGACGGGTTCACCGGGTCGGAGGCCGGAGGTGTCTTCGTAGACTTGGATGACACTTTTGTTGCCGCTGAGGAGGATGACTTCTCCCATGAGGTTGAGGTCGCCGACGAAGACGACGTCGTACATGCGGGGTTTGATGCCGACGGCGGTGACGACGGGGCCGGCGACACGGTCGATGGTTCCTTGTTCTTGTGCCATAGGTGTTGCACCTTTTTTTTTTGTGTTGTTTATTTGGTTGTGTAGAGGTCGATGCCGATGACGCGCTTGATTTTGTCGCGGAGGTCGTCTTCTTCGCGGCTGCCGACGGAGATGACGATGGGGGTGCGGCTTTCGCGCAGTCGTCGTTTCATGGTTGCAGGCAGTCTGGTGAAATCTTCGTCGTGGAGGATGAGGATGCTGGCTTGTCCTTCGGTGAGGACTTGGGTGATTTTGGTTTCCAGGCCGGTGGTTTCGGCGTAGGTGTTTTTGATGCCGGCGAGGCGGAAGCCGAGGATGAAGTCTGATGATCCGATGACGGTGATGCCTGGCATGTTTAGGGCACCACCAGGAGGCTGCGGATGGTGTCGGTGGGGAGGCCTTTTTCTTTGCCTCTGGCCAGGATGCGGAGGTTTTGGACTTCGATGCGTTTGCGGGTGAGGTAGTCGATGACGGGGAGGATGGAGAGGGGGTGGAGGTAGGAGGATTTGGTGGCGGTGAGGAGGTGGTCTTTTTCTAGGGCGCGTATGGTGGAAGCAAGCGACCTGGTTTTTTCGATGGTTTCGATGTCGGTGCGGATGGAATCGTAGATTGGGAGTCGTTGGAGTTCGGTGAGGAAGTGGGTGAAGTCTGGTGCGTTGATGAGACGGGTGAGGGTTTTGTCTGGGATGGTGCCGTCGGGAATGATCATGTCGTGGATGGCTTTGGGTTCGACGTTTTCGTATTTGGTGAGGAAGAGGGTTTTGAGGTTGACGAGGTCGATTTCGCTGTGGATGTAGTCGTGGAATGAGCGGTTCGCTTCGGTGTTGGGGCGGATGGCGGTGAGTAGTCTGGCGTAGTAGTGAGCTTCGAGGCGGTTTTCGGCTGTTGCGAGGTTGAAGTCGGGGAGGAGGTCGTGAAGGGCCTCGTGGTACGGGGTGTCTTTGAGGTGGGTGATGATGTCCTCGAGGGTTTTGCTGTTGTCGATGAGGTGTTTCCAGTACTCGGATGGGTATCTGCCGCCGGCGCGCAGGTTCTGCAGGATTTCTTCTGCGGGGATGTGGTTGTGGAAGCCGCGTAGGATGGTTTTAAGATTCCAGACGTCTTCGCTTTCAAGGTACGCGGCGAGCATAGTATAGAGGTCGCCTTCGCTGAATCGTAGGATCTGTCGGTAGGTTTCGTCCCGGTTCTTATTGAGTGCGCGTTCGGTGAGTTCGAAGCCGGTGTAGAGGAGCCCGAGCTCTGTGATTTCTTTTTTGTACTGGCTTTCCCCAAGGAATCTGGTGATTTCGTTGACGTCCATGACGAGGAGTTTGGCGTAGGTGTCCCAGGTGAGTAGGTGTGCGCGTTTCGCGCGGACGCGTGCTGTCACGTACGGGTAGTTGCCCGTGGAGGGGAGCAGCTTGCGTACGATGTCGGTGATGTTTACTTCCGTGGGGCTGGTCTGTGTCATACGATGGTTACCTCAGCAGGAGGTCGGCGATCTCTTTGAGATGGGCATCCCAGACGCTGGCAGCGAGGGTTTCGTACCGGAGATCAAGTTTTATCGTGCGGTCTTGGTTTTCGACGACGATGCCCCCTTGACAGTCGATGGTGCCGGCGTACTGGAGTTTGGTGAGGTGTCGGACGATAGGTGCGTCCTTCGGGTTGGCGGAAACGTAGGTGGCATCCGGGAGTTCCTTTGTTGCTTTCGCCAGCAGCGCCATGAGAGTCTTGTCGCGGGGAAGCTGTTGCAAGGCGGCTAGGCATTGGGTGAACGCCAGTTGGAGGACTTCTTTCTCGGCGTTGAGCCTGATCTTCTTTTTCTCGATCTCCAGGCTGTTTTCCTCCTGGATTTTGAGGGCTTTGATCTGACGGTCGATCTCCTCTTTTTTCCTGGCGAGCAGTTCAGCGGCGTGGGTTTGTGCGTCCTGCAGGGTTTTATCTGCTTGTTGCTCCGCATTCGAGATGAGTTTCTTGGCGGTTTCGTCGCCGTCATGTTGGACTTTGGTGATGACGTTGTCTAAGCCCATGGGCACCTGCTGCGCGTTATCGCATCTGGTTGCATGTGGTTTCCAGGATTGTTTTCTGCGTGTGTTTAAGGGTGGTTGTTCTGTGTCGTTAGATTTTTTGGATCAGCATAAAGGCGATGACGAGCCCGAAGAGAACGATGGTTTCGGGGAGCACCATGTACACGAGCCCTCGTCCGAACATCTTGTCGTTCTCTGCTGCAGCTCCGACCGCGGCCGCCCCGATGGTTTTTTGGGCCCAGGCCGTGGCGATGGCGGCTGCCCCGATGGCGATGCCAGCGCCTAATGCTATGAGTCCTGCGTCTGCTGCCATAGCGTGTTTACCTCCTTATTTTGTGGTCGATGTTGTTGATGTTGTTGTATATTTTCGTTGATAGCCAAATGGGGTGAACGGTGTGCCGTCCCCTTTGTAGAATTTCATGAAGAACTCGACGTAGTGAAGCCGGACTGCCTGGATGCCTGAGGAGAGTCCTCCGAGGGCGAAGACGATGAGCTGCATCAGGATTGTGAGGATGACGCCGAGGATCCCGATGATGATGTTGCCGGAGAGGATCATGCCGATGCCGATGAGGTTGAAGGCGAACGCCATCGCGCCTTTGGCGACGCAGATGGCGGCAAGCCGAGTGTAGGAGATGAGATGGCCGGTTATTTCGAGGATTTCGACCATGCCGAAGCCGCCCATGCTTGCCAGGATGATGCCGACGCCGATTAAGCCCAGGGCGATGGTTGCATAGGGGATGATCATCGTGCCGAACGGGATCCCCGCCTTCACCGCTGGGATGAGGACGCCCCAGAGGAAAGGCGCCAGGACAGTGCCATGTAACGGTTTGAGCCACTGGCCGATGGTCCAATCAGCCATGACGAAAATCAGGAGGGTGAGTGCGGTGAGGACGAAGATCAGGCCAATCTTGGAGAACGCATGTTTCAGGCTGTGTTTGCGTTCGCTGATGAAGCCGAAGATCAACCCGAGCCCGAGGTGCAGGAACCCGGCGATGATCGAGATGACCAGCAACTGTGTGAGGCCGATGCCTTCCATCTTATGGATCGGAGACGCGATAGGAATCGTCATGTGCAGGAGGCCGGACCAGCTGTATTCCTCGCCAGGGACTGCAGCGAATGGCAGGCCGAACATGTCGCCGAACAGGAACAGGCCGAAGATTGAGGCAAAAATACCAGCGATGATGATGTACATCCCGATGTCTGGCAGTGCCTCGCTGTCCTTGAACTTCTTCAGAAAGATAATGCCAACAAGGATCAACGCGATCCCGTAGCCGATGTCGCCGATCATCAGGCCGAAGAACAACGGGAAGATGAGGGATAGCACAAACGTCGGGTCAATATCATGGTACCCCGGAATAGCGTACATTTTGAGAAGGAACTCGAAGTGCCGTAATGGCCTGGGGTTATCCAGCAGCGTCGGTGGCTCCTCCTCCTTCGTCACTGGATACTCCTCGATGTCAAGACCACCTGCCAGCTCATGGTCCAAGACTTCTTTGACCTGGGGGAATAATGCCTCAGGCACCCAGCAGTCAATGATGAAGGAATGCTCAGTGGTCGCGAACCGGATGGGGGCCTCCGCCTTCTGCACCTGGATGCTGAGGTACTCCTCGCTAGCCAGGATGAACTCCTTGTGCCGCTGCCGATACTCGGTCAACTCCCGATGCTTCGCCTCGAGAAGGTCATGCAGCCGTACCAGGTCTTTCTCCAAAGATTCAACAACCTCGCTGGGCAGTCCGCCCCCTTGGGGCAGTACGACATCGGTGAACCCGCACTCCAACAGGAGCTTCTTTGCGTCCTCTGCACGGGAGGTGACGACAAACAGGGCCGCAGCCTGCGACTCCGCAGCATAAAAGAACTCGTACTCGTCCGTGACCTTCGGCATTTCCTGGATGAACCGTCGCTCGTCCGGCAGCAGCCCAGTCAAGACAGTCAGGCTTGTATAGCCCGCGTAATCCTCCAGAGGAATAGGCAAATGAATGAAGGGTCTGAGCAGCTCGATCTTATCGACGACCTTCTGCGTCTCCTCTTCGAGGCGTTTACATTCCTCGGCGAGGGAGAAGACGCTCAGTTCGATGTCCTGGACCTGGCTGTGCAGCTCCTTGGTGACCTGCGCATCGGACAGCTTCTCCGGTAAGGCAGGCTCCCCGGGGGTCAGGTTCAGCATCTTGGAGCTGGCACGCAGCGTCAGCAGCTGACGGCTCATCTCCGAGGCCTTCGGTATCGGCGTGCCACGCTGCAGACCGTCTTCGCCTTCCGGCGGGAAATCGTTGATATGCGCGACATCCAGATGGTGCAGGACTTCGATAGTCTTCTCTAAGTCATCTTTCGCACCGATGATCAGGACCCGTTCCATCCGTCGTGGCTTAAACATGCAATGACTCGTTGAACCGTGATAGGAAAAACTCCTCTGCTTTCTTCACCTGCGCCTTCTTCTTCAAGCCCTCCGCCTCAACAGAAGCCTGGGAAAGGACCCGCTGGCGTTCCTTGGCGTACGCAGCCCGAGCCTCGGACAGCAGTCGGGAGGAGTCGTTCGCCGCCTGCTGCTCACCTTCATGAACAATCGCCTTAGCGTGCTTGGTGGCGTGATCCCTGATATCCGCTGCCTGCTTCTCCGCAGCCTCGACGCGCGCCTTGACCTCGGATTCCGCACGTTTCAGGTTCTCAAGAATGGCTTGACGATCCATAGGTATCTCATCTCACGTCCCTGTTTCCCTACGGGAGAGACCCTATATCACAGAGCTACTTAAACCTTTCAGTATTTTACCCAAGCATAAACAGAATCAGACTAAGTAATCAATGACTAATCAGTTAAAAATATTAGATTACCTATTTTACGAATTTCACACTTGTCGGCTTTAAAAAATTATTAACATAAAGGAGAATTCGTAGGAAAGCAAGAGAGGTGAAGCAGTGGAACACATAGACCCGTTGATCAGGATGCTGATTAATTTTTTCAATACCTTGGATATGGCGTAAAAACCATAGGAAGCTGTCAGGGACACGACGACAGAGGAACAACAGGAAATTTCACCGACCCTTATCTCACGTTCTGCTGCTGCGATAAACGAAGCCTCGGCCTCTTAGCGAGTCTGGAATGATGAGGATTTAAACGAGCTTGGGAAAATGGTAAAACCACGCCTGACGGCCTTCTGGAGCATCTCCATTTTTCGAGGCGAGGACTCCGGAGGAATAAATCCTTTTCTGTCTGTCCCCCCGCCCGTGGGCGTACGACCCGCCCTCAAGCATCTACTCGGACATAGAAGAATTACTGCAATACTATAAAACGAAAAAGAAACGATTAAAAAAATAATGAAAAAAAGAGGAGGAATCAGGCTAAGAGCCTAATTATAGTCCGCTCACGCCGAATGGCCAGGTGGCCACGAGACTTACCTGATCGTTGCCCACAAGTATGTTGCCATAAGGGTCGCGGAATGTCGCGTAAATCCGATAGGTGCCGTTCCCGTGAGCTAGGTTGTTTCGTTTGATTCTATGATTGAAGACGGTGTCGAGGCCTAGCTGCTGGTGAGATTTGAGCGTACGCGATGAAGTCTCGTTGACGGTGTCGTTGTCTAGGATCCAGTTCCCGCCGCTGTAGTATTGTACTTGGATGTGGAGGTAGCCTTTGATGGTGGTCGTTCCGGTGTTGTTGAGCTTGGAGTGGTTGCGGTACGTGATCGTTAGTTTGGGGATGTACTGGGAGGCGGCGTTGCCACTGTAGATGGTGACGTATTGGTTCGCGGTGGGGGTAGAACCGGTGATGTCGCGGCTGCTGCGCAGGCAGAGTTTCGTTTCACTGGCTTTTTTGATCCAGCTGTAGTTCGTGAGGGTGATGTCGTTCTTGCCGTCGGTAAAACTGGTGGTGTTGAGTCCGCCGCCGTTACCGTTGTAGTGGCTCTTGTCATAGTCACCTGTTTGGAGCGGGTCATGGGGGTAGGTGGGTTGGCCGTTTTGTACCGTGATGGTGAAATCCTGGGCAGAGGTGTCGCTGTATTTGTAGAGGGAGAGGATGACGTTGGTGATGTTTGCGTTTTGCGGGAGCGTCGTGGTGTTGAAGAGGAGCATTCCTCTGTAGATGGTGTAGGCTGGTGGTACGCCGGCGGCTGCGGTCTGGCCGATGCTGAGGGTGGCGGCTGTGCTGGAGACGGTGCCTGTGGTGGCGGTCCAGGCGGTGTTGTAGTTGGCGTTGGAGTTTGAAATGTGTCCGTCGTTTGATAGTGAGTAGATTGTGATTGTCGGGTCGATGATGACGGGGAACGTCATTTGGGTAAGTGTGGTGTAGGGGATTGCGGTGAGGAGGTAGGTGTCGCCGTTGATATGGATGATGCGGTAGGTGAGTGGTTGGTTTGCTGTGGTGTTGTGTTGTTCGTAGGCTGTGCCTATGGGGAGCGCGCAGGCGAGGTGGCCGAGGGCGTCTTTGTATTCGATGCCGTGGGTGATGGTGAGGTTGCCGGTGATTGGGTCTTGGCCGTCGTATGCGTTCAGGGTGAGGCTGTCGATTTTCGTGACGAAGGTGAGATAGGTGTTGTCGCCGAGTCCGTATTGGGAGGGCGGATGGCTTTGGAGGATAGTTTTGGTGGTGTTGCTGAGTGTGATGGCTTCTTTGAGTTGGGTGTTTTGGTAGGTGTAGGTGACGTCGGTACCAGTGAAGACGCCAGGATAGGTCACCGTGTCTCCTTGGGTTTGGCTTTGGCTGTTTTGAACGGTCTGTAGGGTGTGTGTTGACCAGCTGGTGGGGTCGATGTAGCCGACTGAGGCGAGCTTCGTGCGGACGACGGCGGTGGTTGGATCTTGGGAGCGGTTGTAGGCGAAGGAGACCGGCCAACTCTCTTGGGTGGTGGGTTTGAAGTAGGCGCTGTAGGGTCCTTGGGTGTTACCGATCCGGTATCCTTTATTGTAGGCGAGACTTCCTTGTGGGAGTTGGGTGAAGGAAGTGTTGATCGGCTGCCAGGCGCCATCCATGGTTGGTTGGTAGTTGACTTGGTCTGGATAGACGTCAAGGACGTTATTTCCTGTTGTTGTGTCGTAGTAGGTGTTCCAGGTGGGTCCGCGGGCGACGAGGGTGTAGTTCTCTGTGGGGTTGGGTGGGTCGGTGAGGTTGATGTAGATGTTGGAGTTGTAGTTGTCTTGGAGAGTGCAGACGCGCATGAAGGCTTGGGCGTTGACGTGGAAATGGTGTTGAGTGGATGAGTTGGTATTGACGCCGTCGGTCATCCAGATGGTGTAGTTGTATTGGCCGGTCTGCCAGGTGGTGTTGATATAGGAGCGGTAGTGGCTTCCGCCGAGGAAGGTCATGGAGGTGTTGCTGTAGGTGTGGTTCGGGTAGGTGATGTTGACTTTGGCGGTGGGGGTGCCTGCGGTGTCGGTGATGTTGGCGTGGATGGTCTCCGTGGCTCCGAAGCCTATGGTGTCTGGGCTGTTGCTCATGTTGAGGAGTTGGGGTGGGAGGTTGGTTGAGTATCGGCAGAAGATGGCGTATGAGGCGAGTCCTTGGGTTGGTGCCCAGATGATGGTCTGCGGTGGTGTGCCGAAAGTATAGCTGCTGTTGAGGTAGGCGTTTCCTTGGCTTTGGGGAGTGTAGTAGATCTGGGCGTTGCTGTTGTCGCCCCAGATGCAGAGATAGTATTGAGTATCATGGATGAGGACGGTGTTTTGTGGGAATGTGAAGGTGAGCCATCCTGTCGCGTATCCTGGTTCTGGGTTTGAGGCGGCAATGAGGTGTCCATCGCTTACCCGGTAAATCAAACATTGATATGTGGGGTATACTGGTGGATACTGTGATACTCCCCACACATACGCAGTAATGTTGTATATGTAGGCGTTTTCGCTGCTGGTGAAACGAGATCCCCGTATCGTGTTTTGGATGTTCGCGTTATTGTTAGTGTACCGGATGTCGCCAAGTGTATGGCATCGATTTAGGTGAAACACCGGTGAATTGATTGTCTCATTTGCTGGGTAATCTATGTGTAAATATTGGTATGTGTTTTTATTGATGATTGCGGTGGAGTTGTAGGCTTGTAGGCACGCATAATAATCGCCTTCTGATTTTTCTTCAGGCAGGCTAAAGGAAATGTTGTGTTCCTCGCCGTCTTGGTCGGTTGTGAAATTGAAGATAGAATAAGCGATGCATTGGTCGGTTGAGGCGTCAATGAAAGAAGCGTTGACCATGACTGCGTCGCATGGCAGAACCGTATCGACCTTAAACGTGGCTTTCAGAGTGTCAGGGATGGTTCCTGGTGTGCTTGGCGCTTCAAAGGAAGTACTCATGAATCGGCAGTCAGGTCGAACAATATAATATTTTAGTAAATTCCAGAATAGTTCTGTGGTTACATTAACATCGTTGCGGTCAGTGTTATCTATGCAATCTCCGTTATGGAAATTATTCCCTGTCCTATGCCAGAGATCCCATCGAGTGTCTTGGTCTTTTACGAAGCAGAATGTCTGACGAGTATCCTGTGTAATATAATTTTGTTCAGATCCCGTATCCCCTGTTGATAAGGTTATATTGTCGTATCCGGTTCTGTTCCAATAACGAGTTTCATTCACTATTTCTTGAACGATTACAGCATTTGTTTCGTTGTAAAGTCCGCATGCATGGAGGCAGAGTGCGGCATCTTGTTGATTAAATGCAAGTTGATCAAGAATGAACCAATAATTGATGTTCAGGTCATTATGTAAATCTCTAAAATATTGGATTCCTTTCATGCCATATTCTTCTGCGGTAGTAAAAAGAAATGTGACGTTATATCTGCATGGAATAGAATTTTCTTTGAAAAATTTGGCCATTCCCAGTACGGTAGAGGTTCCGACGCCGGAGTCGCCAGGGGTTTGTCCACACATACCGTCATATCTGTTAGAAACAATGGCTTTAGCGTTGTCTGGGCTTTTACTGATTGAAAGATTACCGTAGACATTGTATCCTATTCCTCCAATAGGATGAAGAGCAGTTTCAGGTAAATATTCTTGTTCAGTATACCCGGTCAGGGTTGCGCTTGCATGGTTTGTTTCAAGGAAATCACCTATGGACTCATTTACGGTAAAAACATTATAAAACATACGGGGTCTTGAGAGCATATAGTGGTAATCGCCGTGGTCAGCCAATATAATGCCTTCGCAAGGTTTGTCTTGATGGACAGTGCTTGCAATCCACCACCAAGCTGAAGCCATTTCAACAGCTAACAAAAATGATCCAATATTTGGTTTATCTATATTCATGAATTTTTTCCCATGGGTGGCTATTTTTATGAGTCCCTGGTCATGGTTCCATAACCAAACATGATCAGGGATTCTTGAAAAAACCACAAAATTGGAGTCAGGCCAAGGTCCATTGAAAATATTGTAGGTGAATGTTAAAGTCTCTCCGTCATCTGCCACATTATCGACAATGGTTAAGTTATAATTTTCAACTATGTCTTTGACGGTTGTACCACTCGTGTAGCTGAGATTGACCACCGGTACGACGGCTTGGCTTGTCGAGACATTTTGTATTCCTCTCCCTTGACTCCCAATGATAATTGCACCGTTGGCAATCGTCAAGTTATCCAATTTACTTTGGGAACTCTCCAAGTCGTCAAGCAAGAAGACTGAGTTTTCCTGTTCTTCTTCTGAAGGGATAGGGTCGTTTGGTGATAAATAAATTGTTTTACCGATGATAAATTCCTCGGTATTTGTGAGGAAATTATAATTTGTTGCTTGATAATAATCATTGCCGTAGGTCCCACCCAAAGGAGAAAGATCGGTAAAATCTACCGGTTCTATTGATGCCTCATCAAACGATACTGTCGATGACCAGTAAAAAGAGAAAATTGGATGACCATTTTTCGCCGGCATTGAAAATATTTCATTTTTGGTTAAGGTTTTATTACTGAAAGGGAACGCCTCATTTGTATTTACCCTTAACCCCCAATCTGTCACATTGATAATGGCGGAATAATTATTGCGTAATCCTATATATTGAAGTTGTTCACTGTTAACTGGACTAAGTGAAATATTGTCCCTTAGTTCTCGTTTAATTATACTTGCGGAATAACTCCCCCCTGAGGATGCAAAGGCTCTTCCCCGGGCGATTTCACCCAAAGGATAATCATATGTTATATTAGTTAATTTATTAGTCCATTTCCAAATATAGTTCAAAGGCAAGTTATTAGAGATTAAAGGAGGAGTAGTATCACTTTTTACGATTGGACCAATATATAGTGGAAATACAAAACAAGTCATAATCAGCATTATACTCACTAACAAACATAATATTCCCTTCCTCATGAATTATTCTCCTTTAATAGGAAATCAATTGAGCATTATTATACTTTTCGCAAATATTTTATATAGACAGATTATTCCTATATATGGGAATTTGTTATGCGAATGATTAATAATTTATTTTTACTAATCATTCTTATAATAATAGTAAGTTCCACTCAAGCTGTTGCTCTTGAAGTCGATGAACTCAAGGTATGTAATTCATCAACTGTGATTTGGCCGATGTTCTGTCATGATAAACATCATACTGGACGAAGTACGTTTCTTGTTGATGAATCACCTATCGTCCAATGGTCTTATTTCACGGACATGCTCTATTGTTATGGTTCGACAGCAATAGGTTCAGACGGTACGCTGTACTTCAATGCAGGAAACCTCTTCGCCGTTAATCCTGACGGAACGCTAAAATGGATATACCCTACCACCGGATTCGGAGAATGCACCCCAGCCATCGGCGACGACGGTACCATTTACTTCGGCACCTCATGCGGCTACCCTGCCTATTTCTACGCCGTGAACCCCGACGGCACCACAAATTGGAAATTAGATATGATCGATGGATATTGCCGGTCATCACCAGCAATAGGAAACGACGAAACTGTGTACTTCGGCTTCCAAAATGTTTTCTACGCTATAAACCCAAACGGCACCATCCGATGGACCTACCCGATGACCGCCATGATTCACTCTTCGCCCGCCATCGGCGACGACGGCACCATCTATTTTGGCTGCTTAGACACCTACTTCTATGCCCTCAATCCGAACGGGACCTTAAAATGGACTTTTAAAACCGGCTACGGCATCGGCGTCAGCCCCTGCATCGGAGACAACGGCATCATCTACTTCGTCTCCACAGACGGCTACCTCTACGCCCTATACCCCAGCAACGGCACGAAAAAATGGCAGACCTACGTCGGCGCCGGGACCTCACCGACCATCAGCCAAGACGGCACCATCTACGCCGGATGGGAAACCCTTCACGCCGTCGACTCCACCGACGGAACCATCAAATGGAAAATTCCTGCCGACGGCTACATCGAAGGCGGCACCCCCTGCACCTCCTACGACGGCACCGTCTTCTACGGTTCCACCAGCGGAAACCTTGTCGCAGTCAATCCGGAAGGAACCGTGAAATGGAAGCTGCCGATCGGTGTTACATGCCAATCCGCTCCAGCGATCGGCGAGGATGGGACCATCTACATCGGATCCTGGGATGCTGACGATATTGGACGCCTGAACGCAATCGGCACCGGTGAACCGAAAACCATAGAGGTGTTGACGCCGAAACAAGGACGCTTGAACGTCTTCGGCGTCGGCCTGACGCGGACGCCATTAGGAAATACGGTTGTGATAGGGCCGACTACTGTCAAAGTGAAAGTCTCTCATGAAGACGAACTCATCAACGTGACGTTCAAAATCGGCAATTATGTGTACTCGTCCACGTCGAATCCCCCGTATGAATGGTTCATGTTCCAACGGTTCACTGGCAAACCCTGGGAACACATCACCTTGACGGTGACTGGGTACTACAAAGGAGGATGTCGCTGGACAGTGTCCATCCCAATGTGGCATTTCTCCTTAATCAAATAAGAATAGTAAATTTTTCATAATCCCACGTCCAGTTTGCATGTTGTGCCGATGGCAAATCCACCAGGGGTACGGGATTTTACCGTTAGAGTATGAACTGACCGTTATTGGATACTACAAGGATGGGATGTCATGGACTAAGTCGATGACCCATCACCTATTTCCATTTTCTCTAAGAGAATTCCACAAAATTAATGGTTGTACACTAACGTCACCAAAAATTGTGCAAAGCCCGAATTGCGAAAAATCTAAGAACACCTCACTAAATTTGACAGCATAAATTTGCCAGACCGCATCTATACCAGAACCCAGTTTTTCCACTCACCAAACCGCTATTGTCGCCTCTGGAGAAAACAAGCAGAAAAAATCAGACGGTTCCGCGCAGGGTTTATTTGACGACCGCTTCCCCCTTCTTGTAATGCGCGGAACCGTCTGATTTTTTCTG
>Ga0326726_10003127_pt1 | contig 15193 bp, 13 predicted proteins | sample MHFenrmetagenome_2_FD_207603 | JGI IMG/M metagenome (GOLD analysis project Ga0326726, IMG submission 207603) | Lab enriched peat soil microbial communities from Michigan Hollow, Ithaca, NY, United States - MHF15MN | ecosystem: Environmental > Terrestrial > Soil > Wetlands > Peat | place: USA...
TTCCCCACCCAGAAGGAGCTGGACGAGTACCTGAAGCGGCTCGAGGAGGCGAAGCGCCGCGATCATCGCAAGATCGGCGTCGAGCTTGAGCTTTTTCTGCTCACTCCCAAAGTCGGGGCCGGGTTGCCGATCTGGCTGCCGAAAGGAACTCTCCTGCGGGAGACACTCGAGGCGTTCCTGAAGGAGGAGCAGCGAAAACGGGGGTATCTCCCGGTCATTACGCCGCACATCGCCAATCTGGAGCTCTACAAGACTTCGGGGCATTACCCATACTATAAAGACTCGCAGTTCCCCCCTATCACGCTGGAAGGGGGGGAGCAGTTTATGCTGAAACCGATGAACTGTCCCCACCATCATCAGATTTATCTTGCGAAGCCTCGCTCGTACCGCGATCTGCCGGTGCGCCTGGCCGAATTCGGCACGGTGTACCGCTACGAGCAGTCCGGAGAGATCAACGGCCTGACCAGGGTGCGCTGCTTCACGCAGGACGACGCCCACATTTACTGCACCCACGATCAGCTGAAGGAGGAGATCAAGGGGACCGTTGAACTGACGCAGCTGGTTTTCAACACGTTCGGGATGGACGTGACGACCCGGCTCTCGTACCGGGACAACAACGTCGAAAAATACGGCGGCGACACGGCCTACTGGGAGCAGGCGCAGCGCGAGATCAAGGAAGTGGCCGACGAGATGGCGCTAAAGTATTTCGTTGCCGTGGGCGAGGCGTCGTTTTACGGGCCCAAGATCGACTTCATGGTGAAGGACGCCATCGGGCGCACCTGGCAGCTCGGCACCGTGCAGGTGGATTACGTCATGCCCGAGCGTTTCCAGCTCGAATACACGGCCCGCGACGGGCAGAAGCACCGGCCGGTGATCATTCACCGGGCCCCGTTCGGGTCGATGGAGCGTTTCGTCGGTCTCCTGATCGAGCATTATGCGGGGGAGTTCCCCCTCTGGCTGGCGCCTGTGCAGGTTGTGGTGATGCCGATCACCGACGCGCAGCTTGATTATGCACGAAAAGTTCACGAAGATTTGGGTCAGGCCGGCATCCGTGCCGAGCTCGATCACCGGAACGAGAAGGTCAATTACAAGATCCGCGAGTGGGAGACCCGCAAGGCCCCCTACATGCTGGTCATCGGTGATCGGGAAAAGCAATCCGACCGGGTTGCCGTCCGACAACACAAAAAAGGGGATCTCGGCGCGATCCCGCGTGAGGAGTTCCTCGCGCAGGTGGTGCGGGAGATTCAGACCAGGGCACTCACACAGTAGGAGGGAAATCCATCAGCAAAGAAAAACGTCCCCGGATCAATGATGAGATCCGCGTGCCGGAGATCCGCGTGATCGACCAGCACGGGCTTCAGCTTGGCGTGATGACGCCGGCGAATGCCGTTGCAATGGCCCGCGAGCGGGCGGCAGACCTCGTGGAGATTGTTCCGAACGCAGTTCCTCCCGTCTGCAAGATCATCGATTTCGGCAAGTTCAAGTATGAGCTTGCGAAGAAGGACAAGATTCAGAAAAAACATCAGCACGTATCGCTCCTGAAGGAGCTCCGGTTCCATCCGAACACGGACACCCACGACTTCGACTTCAAGTCCCGCCATGCGCGCCAGTTTCTGATGGAGGGGCACAAGGTCAAAGCGACCGTCGTGTTCAAGGGACGGGAGATCACCTACAAAGGAAAAGGGGAAGCGCTTCTGGCGCGGCTGCTGGAGCGGCTGACGGAAGTGTGCAAAGTTGATCAGCCCTCGCATATGGAAGGGCGAAGCATGATCATAATCCTGGCGCCCGATCGGAAGAAGAAACCGGACGCCAAGGGAGACGAGAAACCGGAAGAGAGCAAGCCGGAAAGCAAGCCGGAGAGCACGCCACAGTAAAGGATGATACCCGTATGCCGAAAATGAAAACGCGGAGCGGCGCCAAGAAGCGGTTCAGGAAAACCGCCTCGGGAAAGGTCAAACGCTCCACAGCCTATCGAAGTCATATTCTGACAAGCAAGAGCACCAAGCGGAAGCGAAAGCTCCGCGGTCCGCATCTCGTGTCAAAAGCCGACCAGCGGAACGTGGTGACGATGCTGCAGAAGCATTCGTAAAGTGTAATCACGCCGCCCTGCGGGGCGGGCACATTCACTTCACCGTAAGGACACAAGAGCAACTATGGCTCGTGCGCAAAACAAAGTTGCCTCCCACCGCCGTCGCAAGCGAGTTCTCAAGGCCGCGAAAGGCTCCTGGGGTGCGAGAAGCAAGGTCCTGACGGTCGCGAAGCACCATGTCGACAAAGGCATGCAGTATGCTATGCGAGACCGTCGTGCCAAGAAGCGGACCTTCCGTCAGCTCTGGATCGCGCGCATTAACGCGGGCGCCCGGCTGCACGGCACAACCTATTCCCGCCTGATCGCGGGGTTGAGTACCAAGCACATTGACATCAACCGCAAGATCCTCGCGGAGCTCGCTGTGAGCAATCCCCCGGCGTTTGCGGAAATCGTTAAGTTCGCCCTCGCGTAAGTCCCGGTCTTCCCATGCAGAGGGGTGCGAAGGCCGCGAGGCCTTCCCCCGATGCGTGGGAAGACTTTTCTTTTCTCAGGACTCTCCTATGCTCGACCAGATTACCACCCTCCGTCAGAACGCCGAGGCAGAGATCGCGGCAGTCGATTCCCTCGCCGCGCTGGAAGCCTATCGCGTAAAATATCTCGTGCGCAAAGGGGCCATTGCCGAGCTGTTTGACCGGCTCAGGGGCGTCCCGGTGAGCGAAAAGCCGGCTCTGGGAAACGCACTGAACCAGCTCCGGGCCCGGGTGCAGGAACTCTACGATGAGCGCAACGCGGAACTCACGAAGAAACCGGCTCCGCCAGCGGAGATCGATCTCACTCTCCCCGGACGGCGCACCTTCCAGGGTTCGCGCCATCCCCTCATGCAAACCCTCGACGAGATGAAATCGATCTTCGTCCGGATGGGCTTCGGCGTGGCGGATGGACCGGAACTCGAGGATGATTACCACAATTTCGAGGCGCTCAATTTTCCGCCGGACCATCCCGCGCGCGACATGCAGGATACGTTTTTCATATCAAAAGAGGCGCTGCTTCGCACGCATACCTCTCCGGTGCAAATCCGCGTGATGAAGGAGCATCGTCCTCCGATCCGCGCCATCATGCCCGGCCGGGTCTTCAGGAACGAAGCCGTCAGCGCACGCAGCCTTGCGAGTTTTTACCAGCTTGAAGGCCTGTCTGTCGACCGGGGTGTAAGCTTTGGCGAACTGAAGGGGACTCTCGTAGCCTTCGCGCGGCAATTCTACGGGCGGGACATCAAGTACCGCTTCGTGCCCTCCTTCTTTCCGTTCACGGAACCGAGCGCCGAGATGTACATCACCTGCTTCCTCTGCAAGGGGAAGGGGTGCCGGATGTGCAAGCACACCGGGTGGCTGGAAGTTCTCGGATGCGGCATGGTCGATCCGAATGTCCTGCGCAACGTCGGGATCGATCCCGAAGTTTTTTCCGGCTATGCATTCGGCATGGGGATCGACAGAACAGCAGCTCTCCGGTACGGGGTGGATGACCTCCGCCTCTTCTACGAAAACGATGTACGATTCCTGAAGCAATTCTGAAGACCTATGAAAATCGTCCAGAGCTGGCTCAAAGAATATCTAAAATTCTCGCTCCCTCCCGAGACTGTCGCCGATCGGCTCGGCATGCTGGGATTGGAAGTGGCCCATATCGAGCGCCCCGGCGCCAGGTATGAAGGATTTGTCGTCGGGGAGGTCCTCTCCTGCGAGAAGCATCCGAAGGCGGACCGTCTCACCGTCTGCCGCGTCAACGTCGGGCGGGAAACACTTCAGATAGTCTGCGGCGCCCCGAATGTTGCGGCCGGGCAGAAAGTCCCGGTCGGTCTCATCGGAGCATCAGTGCCGAAGAATCAGCACGACCCCGAGGGAAAACCGTTTGTGCTCTCGCGCATCGCGCTCCGCGGCGTGGAATCATTCGGCATGATCTGCTCCCCCCGCGAACTGGACCTCGGGACCGACGCGGACGGGATCATGGTCCTCGACCCCGGCGCAAAAATCGGGCAGCCTCTGGCAAAGTACCTCGGCCTCGATGACGTCGTCTACGATATCGAGGTATCTCCGAACCGGCCCGATTGGCTCAGCCATCTCGGAGTGGCCCGGGAAATCGGGATCCTCGTCAAGAAGACCCCGGTGCGTCCGCGCGTCGTTCTCAAAGAAGGGCCGGTCCCGATCCGGAAGTTTTTGTCTGTGACCGTTGAGGATCAAAAGAACTGTCCCCGTTTTGCGGCGCGAATGATCCGGGGCGTCAGCATGGGACCGTCCCCGGCCTGGCTCCAGGAACGGCTGCGCAACGCGGGTCTGCGGCCGATCAACAATGTGGTCGATGTGACCAACTACGTGATGCTGGAATCGGGCCATCCGCTTCATGCGTTCGACTATGCGCTCCTGCTGGGCGGACGCATCATTGTTCGCCAGGCTGCGCCGGGTTCGAAATTCACAACTCTTGACGGAAAAGAACACGACCTTCCACCGGGGGCAGTGATGGTCTGCGATGCGCAGCGCGAGGTTTCCATCGCGGGTGTGATGGGGGGCGCGAATTCGGAAATCCGCGAAACAACCGTGGACGTCGTCCTGGAATCGGCGTGCTGGAACCCGGCGAACATTCGACGGACCGCGAAGGCGCTGGGAATAAGCACCGATGCCTCACAGCGCTTCGAGCGTGGTGCCGATCCCAACGGACCGGACTATGCGCTGGAGCGTGCGGCATCGCTCGTCGTTGCCGTGGCCGGAGGAGAACTCCTGCGCGGACGCATCGATGTGTATCCGAAAAAGATCCGAGGGCGGGAAGTAACGCTCCGCGTCAGCCGCACGAATGCTCTCCTCGGAACGTCGCTCACGAAAAAACAGATTTCGGGTTTGGCCAAGGCGGCGGGGCTCGGCGTAAGGCAGAAGACGACCGATGCGCTCCTCTGCACAGTTCCCACGTTCCGGGTGGATCTTGAGAGAGAGATCGACCTGATCGAAGAGATCGCGCGCGTGTACGGCTACGACAACATCGAAGCAAGGACTGTCGCTCATCTCGACCTCGACCAGCCGATGGGAACGCGGAGCACGGCTGACGGGGTGCGCGAATTCCTGGTGGGGGCGGGTTTCATGGAGGCCCTGAGCAGTTCCATGCACGATGAATCCCGGGCGCGGCTCGGTGGCGCAGAACCGGTACAGCTGCTGAATCCTCTCGGGATGGAAATGGCTTTTCTCCGCGCCTCGCTCGTCCCCGAACTCCTGGATTCAGTTCGAAGAAACCAGAACCATGGGAACCCGGACCTTCGTTTCTTCGAAATTGGCCATGTTTTCAGGGTGGATCCGGCCGCGGAAGGGCGACTGGTGGAGAACTTCTACGAGGAGGAACGCGTCGCGCTTCTCCTCGCCGGCGAAGCGCTTCCCCGTCAGTGGAGTGCCCCTGCCAGGAAGGCAGACCTTTTTGACGTGAAGGGATATGTGGAACAGCTTGTCGGAGAGCTTGCGCTTGACAAAGCTCGCTTTATTTCTTATTCTACCAGCGATGGTTTAACTGAGAGCTCGCTATCCATTGAGATTCATGGAGGTTATGCGGGCTACCTCGGTCGTGTGAAAGAAGAGATCGCTTCGAAGTTCGGTATCGAAGGCGATGTGATTGTTGCCGAGCTTCGGGTGTCCGCTCTCGTACCTCGTTCGGTGAAACGATTCGAATCGCTCCCGCGGTATCCAGGAGTGCGCCGGGATATTTCCTTCCTGGTAGATCGGTCGGTGCAAGTCGCGAAGCTTGACGAGGCAATGCGGGTGGCGGGGGGCGAGCTTCTTGTGGATGTTGACGTGTTCGATATCTTTGAGGGCGAAAAGCTCCCTGCGGGGAAGAAAAGCCTGGCATTTTCGCTCGATGTCATGTCTCGCCAGAAGACGTTGACGGATTCAGAGATAGAAGCTGTTGTACGCCAGGTGGTGCGGGCGCTCGAAGAGCAGTTCGGCGCAGTACTGCGAAGCGTGCACTAACAATCGTCGCACCAACAACGACCAGCGCATGAGCGTGGAGCAGCAACAGCCCGATACCGTCCAGGGGTTTCCTGCCGAACTCAAGTCGGTTGAGTCGAGCCTGAAGGCCCTCTGGGAACGCGCGCGCCGCACCTCCGAGGTCATACACGGACTGCGTGAAGAGAAGCGCGAGTTGCAGGCAAAGATTGAGCAGATGGAAAATGAAATGCGGCGCCTCCAGCAGGAGATGGCAAAGAAGGAACAGACCCTGCGCACGGTGGGCGTCACAGGCGACGATGGCCCCAGGAAGGCCGTCGTCATAGTAAACGGCGAGCGCGATGCGCTTGCCGAACGGATCAAGCTACTTCTCGCGAAGCTTGAGGCGTATCTGTAGGGGCGGTGCTTCGGTGCAGTTCCTGAAGAACGGGACAATGATGAGTACAGACAAAAAAAGCATCAAGGTAAAGATCTTTGGTTCGGAGTATCCCCTTCGCGGTGAGAGTGAAGATTTTACACGGAAGGTCGCGAATTACGTGGACGAGATGATCAACACGATTCACGGCAAAATTCCCGAACAGCCCACCCTTACCGTATCGGTCCTCACGGCGCTCAATATCACGGAGGACCTTTTCAAGGAGCGTGAGCGGGGAAAAGTGATGGCGGCGATGGTGGACGATGAAGTCAGCAAGATTTCGAATTACCTTGATAATTGTCTCCGGGAAGTCTGACCGTTCTTTGACGTTTGCTGCACACTGCCGGCGTGGATTCTAGAATCCGCACCGTCAACCGTCTCAAAAACACATTATAAAGAACCAACACTTGTAATTTGGGAGCCCGGCTCATGGGCGCCAATTACAGGCCCTATCCCGCAACCGCGGGTTTCTTGCGACGACCTTCCGCCTACGGCGGGACGAGCGAGTGAGGGGAAGTAAACGGCGTCCTGGCGAGCACCCACTGTGTTCGTAGGGGTTCTTTCATAAGTGCCTCTCTGGGTCGGTTTTCGGGTGCGGATTTTTTTTGCCCCCGGGGGCGCATATCGTGCCCGGGGCCTGAAGGAGGATGCGCAGTATGCTTTCAGATCTCATGGTTCCTGCAGGCTTTCTGCTCGTGGCGGCTATCGGCATATACCTCGGCTGGTATCTGAATACCCGTAGCGCCCAGGGCAAGCTGGCCTCCGCGACAGAACGAGCGAAAAAAGTCCTTGAGGATTCCGCAAAAGAGGCAGACACGCTGAAGCGGGAGAAACTCCTCGAGGTCAAGGATGAATGGTATCAGAAAAAAAAGGATTACGACCAGGAAGTTCAGAAACAACGGAACAAGCTGACGGCGCAGGAGAAGGCCATCGAGGTTCGCGAAGAGAACGTCGACCGGAAGGTGGAACTCCTCGGGAAGAAGGAACGGGAACAGGGCATCCTCAAGCGAACGATCGACGAACGGATGAACGTTCTGGATCAGCGGCAGAAGGAGCTTGACCAGATGGTGCACGAAGAAAACACCCGTCTGGAAAGGGCGTCGGGGCTCTCCCGGGACGAGGCGAAGCGCACGCTGATGGAGAACCTGGCGAACGATGCCCGTTCCGAAGCGGCGCATATGCTGAAGGATATACGTGACAAATCACGCGAGGAAGCCCGCCGGGAGGCCCAGAAGCTGGTTATCCAGGCAATCCAGCGGACGGCCGCCGACCACTCGGTGGAAACAACCGTGAGCGTGCTCAATATCCAGTCCGATGAGATGAAAGGAAGGATTATCGGGCGGGAGGGGCGGAATATCCGCGCCTTCGAGGCGGCCACAGGCGTAGACGTGATCGTGGACGACACCCCCGAGGCAGTGATCCTCTCCGGGTTCGACCCCTTCCGCCGCGAAGTCGCACGGATTTCCCTGGAGCGGCTGATTGCGGACGGCCGGATCCATCCTTCGAGGATTGAGGAGGTGGTGGAAAAGGTGCGGCTGGAGCTCGAAGAAGAGATCCTGAAGGTGGGGGAGAACACGATGCTGGAGCTGGGACTGCACGGCGCCCACCGGGAGATCCTCAAGCTGGTAGGGAAAATGAAGTATCGGTCCAGCTACGGACAGAACATGCTGCAGCACAGCATCGAGGTTTCCCTCCTGACCGGGATGATGGCTGGCGAATTGCGGCTGGATGCGTCGCTGGCAAAGCGGGCCGGGTTGCTCCACGACATCGGGAAGTGCGTGGACCGGACCCTGGAGGGACCCCATGCCCTCCTGGGAATGGAGGTGGCCAAGAAGTACGGGGAACACCCGGTCGTGGTCAACGCCATCGGATCGCACCATGAAGACATCCCGATGGAATCGCCCATTGCCCCTCTGGTTCAGGCCGCGGACGCCATCAGCGGAGCGAGGCCCGGTGCACGGCGCGAATCGGTGGAAGGGTATATCAAGCGCCTCGAGAACCTCGAGACGCTTGCGCAGTCGTTCCAGGGCGTAGCGAAAACCTATGCCATCCAGGCCGGACGCGAAGTGCGCGTCGTCGTGGAACAGGAGAAGGTGGACGATACGATGGCCGACCAGCTTGCCCACGACATTTCGGAGAAGATCCAGCGGGAGATGGAGTATCCGGGACAGATCAAGGTAACGGTGATCCGTGAGTACCGCTCGGTCGCATACGCAAAATAGATTACTTCTCCCCGCGCAGCGGGGCTACCTTGCGGTCGGGGTGACGGGCGGAATCGGGAGCGGCAAGACTGCGCTCTGTGATGCGTTCGCCGCACTCGGGCGCCTCGTTGTCTCGGCGGATGTGCTCGCGCGGAATCTGACGGTCAATGACGCGCACGTCCTGGAAGAGATACGCGCCGCCTTCGGCAATGAAATTCTGACGGACGCGGGTGCGCTGGACCGGAAGGCCCTGGCCGCCATCGTGTTTCACGATCGTGCTGCCCGGGAGAAGCTGAACGGCATCATCCATCCGCGCGTGTTTCGCGCGCTCGCGACAACCCTCGCCGCCGAACGACCCGAGCGACTTCAACCGTACACCATACTCGAAGCAGCATTGATCTATGAGTCGGGGATGAAGCTGGATTACGTTATCGTCGTCGATGCGCCGGAGGAGGAGCGGATCCGGCGCGTGATGCATCGCGATGGGATCAGCAGGGAAGAGGTGAATGCCCGCATCGCGTCGCAGATGTCCGCTCATGCGAAACGGACACGTGCCGATTTCGTGGTCGAGAACACCGATCACCCGGAGGCATTGAAGAATCACGCCACGTTTCTCGACGCGCTCCTTCGCACCATTGCGCATCGCAGTTGAATCTTACCCACCAGCCCGGTATATTCCCCGACGGTTTGCAGCAACCCTCTACTCACATCATACAAGGAGAGACAATGGTTCGACAACTCTGGTTCTGCTTCGCGCTCTGTGTCGCTGTGGCGGTGAGTGCCGATGCCCAGGCGAAGCCGGGAGGCATCGCACGTCAGATCGCCCTCGGCGGCGCCCAGTACGGCACGAACACCGTCTTCAATCCGTTCGTCTTCCAGGATCCGGCATGGATTCTCGTGAACCCGGCGTACCAGGGGATCTATCGCGATTATCTCTGGATGAACGTGGGCGGCGGCGGGGTGACCGGTGCAAACGGCGCCGAGAATACCTACGGAAGCCAGTTCGGCGGGTTCGGCATCGGCTTCGGGAAGGACTGGACATTCGGAGCGGTGTTGAGCTTCGATCCCTCGTACGCGAACACCCTTGCCCGTGCGGGAGGTTTTTTGAACCAGTTTATCAACAGTGCCCGCCCGGGCCGCGCCAATCCGGTTCTCGGCACGCAGCCGTTCGGCGTTCTCGCGCCGGTCGAAGTGTTCGAACTTATCGGTTCCTACAAGCCGGGCGACCTGTCGCTCGGGCTTGCCGTCATGTACGGCTGGACCAACAAGGACACCAAGGTTTCCCCGGCACCGGCCCCACCGGCGGCTTCGGACGGGGAGATCGGCGGGCATACGTTCGGCATCCGCGCCGGTGCGACCTATGATCTTGGCAGCGGCAATGCGGTGGAAGGCGCGCTCGCATTCCGGAGCGACGGAGCGTTCGACAAATATTCGGTCGGCGGGACCGGCGCGGGCACCGGCAGCAGCGAATATACTGCCAGTGCGACGGAACTTCAGTTCTCACTCCGCGCGCGCTTCCGCGTCTCCAACAAAGTGAACTTCATCCCGTACGGCGTCCTGCGCACCGTTTCCGCCACACCGAAGGAAGACGCAATCCTCCAGGGACAAACGGCAACGACCTATTCGCTCGAACGGAAGGCCACGACCTACACCTTCGGCGCGGGCCTCGACTATACCTCGCGGACCATCTACATGGCCGCCGGCGTGAGCCTGGCAAGCGATCGCACGAAGGACGAGGCAGCACTCTCCGGCGCCACCCCGTCGAGCGCAACGCTCTCGGACGGGCGCCTCTATTTCCCGGTCTTCAACATCGGGGCGGAGTGGAACCTCGCGGAATGGATCGTCGGCCGGGTGGGATACTACCGGGCCTTCGGCAACAGGAACTACAAGCTGGAATCCACGACGGGTGGAGTCAGCACGACCACCGAAGGAAACCTCTTCGGCGGGAACAGCATCGTCGGGATCAGCGGGTATGGACCCATCCCGGACAACAGCCTGATGACGCTGGGTCTGGGTCTGAAGGTTGCGGGATTCGCGCTGGACGCGACGGTGAGCGAGGAAGCGTTACGCCGCGGCCTCGGCTTGATCGGCGCATCCGACAATATCAATACGTTCGGGTACGTCACGGTCAGCTTTGCATTTGACTGATATGTAGCCGCATGACGCATCGATTCGATTTTCTCGTTATCGGTTCCGGCATCGCCGGCCTTACCTATGCCCTGAAAGTGGCACAGAAAGGGACCGTCGCGATCATCACGAAAAAAGAGAAGGCCGAGTCGAATACCAACTACGCGCAGGGCGGGGTAGCGGCGGTGATGTCGACGGTTGATTCCGTTGACCTGCATATCAAGGATACCCTCTCGGCGGGGGTGGGACTCTGCCATCGCGACGCCGTTGAACTGATGATCCGGGAGGGACCGGACCGGCTGCGGGATCTTATCAGCATCGGCGCGCAGTTCACGACGCGGGGCGGGACTCTCGATCTCGGGCGGGAGGGAGGGCACTCCGTCAACCGGATCGTTCATGCGAACGATCTTACGGGACGCGAAATCGAACGTGCACTTCTGCATGCCGCCGGCGCAAACCCCGCCATCACGATGTTCGAGAATTACGTTGCGGTCGAGCTTATCACCGAACATCATCTGGCCGCGCCCGGAACGGGAGCGGCCACGCCGATCCATACGTGGGGCGTCTACGCGCTCAATTCCCACGAGCGGCGGGTCGACACATTCCTGGCGCCCGCGGTCCTTCTCTCGACAGGCGGACTCGGCCATGTGTATCTGCACACGACCAACCCTCCCATCGCCACGGGTGACGGCGTGGCAATGGCCGATCGTGCCGGCGCGCGCATCGCCAATATGGAGTTCATTCAGTTCCATCCCACGACGCTGTACAACTCGGGAAGTCCGGCGTTTCTGATCTCGGAAGCCGTCCGCGGGTTCGGCGGGGTGCTCAAGACGTCCGGGGGGGAGGAGTTCATGCATCTGTACGATCCCCGCAAGTCGCTTGCCCCCCGGGACGTCGTGGCACTGGCCATCGACACCGAACTGAAGAAACGGGGGGATGAATTTGTCCTGCTCGATCTCCGGCACCTTCAAGGGGATGCGGTGCGCGAGCATTTCCCCCACATCTACCAGACCTGCCTGGAGCGCTACAAGCTCGACATCACGCAGGAACCGATTCCGGTCGTCCCGGCCGCCCATTATTCCTGCGGCGGCGTTGTCACCGACCTCACCGGCCGGACAACGATCCAGGGACTCTACGCCACCGGCGAGGTCAGCATGACGGGGGTCCACGGCGCCAACCGCCTGGCAAGCAATTCCCTGCTGGAGGCCCTGGTGTTTTCCGATCGGGCGGCACGCTCGGCGACGACGGATGTGCGGACCGGAGCGCGAACGATTCCCGCGATCAAAGAGTGGGATGACAGCGGGACGTTCAACGCGGAGGAGTGGGTGCTGATTTCGCACAATCGCCGCGAGATCCAGCAGGTGATGTGGGACTATGTCGGCATCGTCCGTTCAAACCACAGGCTCGAACGGGCGCAGCGGCGGATGGATCTCATCCTGGCGGAGGTGGAGAATTTTTACAAGAAGACGACGGTCACCGAACAACTCCTGGAGCTCCGGAATCTCGCCCTCTGCGCGTCGCTGATCATCCGCTGCGCGATGAAGAGGAAGGAGAGCCGGGGTCTGCATTATACGACCGACTATCCGGAGCGGGACGACGTCCGCTTCCTCTTCGACACGATTGCCAGTTGAGTCCCATGCCCGCAGGTCGCTTCTTGTTTCCGCCTTGATCTTCTCGTATATTCCTTCCCTATGATCCCCCCTGGTCCTGACAAGCCACGTTGCCATTGCGCCGTGTTCGGCGCTTTCGGCGACCCCGTGGCGGCCCACCTGACGTATCTCGGCCTGATCGCCCAGCAGCACAGGGGGCAGGAGGGATCCGGCATTGTCACGTCGGAATTTGATGCCACCTCAGGCCGGTTCCGCTTCCATGTGCACAAGGATTTCGGGCTGGTGGACGATGTGTACAAGGATCGTGCGCTCTTCAGCGATGTGCTTCGCGGTTCGATCGCCATCGGACACAACCGCTACTCGACGGCCGGGGCGTCCGACAACAAGGCGAACCTCCAGCCGTTGACGGTCCACTACAAGAGCGGAAACATCGGGATCGCGCACAACGGGAATCTGACCAACTTCCGCGAGATCCGGCAACGCCTGGAAGACGAAGGGACCATTTTTCAGACCACCTCCGACACGGAGGTCATTCTCCACCTGATCGCGAAAAGCAAAAAGTCGAGCCAGGTGGAGCAGATTCGCGAAGCCCTTGCGCAGATCGAAGGGGCCTATTCGCTGGTTCTTATCACCGATGAGGCTCTGATCGCCGCGCGCGACCATCACGGCTTCCGGCCTCTCGCGCTGGGGAAGAAAGGGAATGCGTTCTTCGTCGCGTCGGAGACCGTCGCCTTCGACATCATCGACGCCGAATACGTGCGCGATGTCGCACCCGGGGAAATGGTCATCATCGATTCCCGGTCGCTGGAGACAGGGGAGCCGACGTCGCTCCGGATCAGCGACCGTCCCGCGACACCGCACCACTGCATCTTCGAGTATATCTATTTCTCGCGCCCCGACAGCCGCATCTTCGGACACAGCGTGGATAAGGTCCGGCGAAAACTCGGAAAAAATCTCGCCCTGGCACAACCGGTCAGCCCGAAGGATCCGAACGACAAAGTCATCGTCATCAACGTCCCGGACTCGAGCAATACCGCGACAATGGGGTATGTTTCGCAGAACAACAAGGCGGGCGGCAATGCAAAGCTGGAGATCGGACTGATCCGGAGCCACTACATCGGCAGGACGTTCATCGCGCCGCGACAGGACATCCGCACGAACAAGGTGAAAACGAAATTCAACACCGTCAAGGGCGTCCTGAAAGACCGCGTCGTGGTGGTGGTCGATGACTCCATCGTCCGCGGGACCACGTCGAAACAGCTGGTGCAGCTCGTCCGGCAGGCCGGGCCGAAGGAAGTGCACTTCCGTGTTTCCTCGCCGCCGATCATGCACCCGTGCTATTACGGGATGGACTTCCCGACACCAAAGGAGCTGATCGCCAACCAGTGCGAGGGAGACGTCCAGAAGATCGCCGACGAGCTCGGTGTGGACAGCCTCGGCTATTTAAGCATCGACGAACTCCTGGCGTCGGCGCCGCAGGATGCGAACTACTGCACAGCCTGCTTCAGCGGGAAGTATCCCACCCCCGTCAATTCCAACCAGTCGAAGGAAGAGAATGAGGCGTGAGTTTCTAACGCCGTCCAACATTCTGAGCCTGATCCGCGCCGTTCTGGTCGTCCCGTTTGCCCTACTCATGCTCTCCTCGCTCCCTTCTGCTCGGATCTGGGGGGCGGTGATCATCGTGCTGGGGGCGCTGACCGACCGCTACGACGGGATTCTCGCCAGGAAGTACGGACAGGAAACGGAGTGGGGGAGGATTCTGGACCCGCTGGCGGACAAGCTTGCTATTGCAGCCATAGCCCTGGTTCTTCTCGCGCTCGGCGATATTCCGCTCTGGTACGTTCTTGCCTTGCTTGCCCGTGATGCGCTCATCTTCGCGGGGGGGATGGTGATCAAGATCCGCTCGGGAGTCGTGCTCCCCTCGCATCCGGTCGGAAAAGTCGCCGTCGGCATCATCGCTCTCGCCCTTTTCCTCCTCGTCGTCGGCGGTCCCTCGCTTCCGGCCACAATTCTGATCTGGGCAAGCGTTCTGTTCCTTCTGCTTTCGTTGGGGCTGTACGCCGCGCGCTTCGTACAGGAAATGAAGAAGGCGCCTGCCTGATGGGCTTTCTGGACAGCATAGGATTCGGCAAACTCCGGGAAGGTCTCGCCAAGACCAGGGAAAACCTCGTCGGTCGCGTCGCGAAACTTGTGCAGACGCGAACGAGCATCGATGACGCGCTCCTCGACGAACTGGAAGAGATCCTGATCGCAGGAGACGTCGGCGTCGACACGTCGCTGGAGATCATCGAGGCACTCCGCCGGCGAGTGAAGGCGGAGGGCTATGACGATCCGGCGTCGCTGACCGATCTCCTGAAGGACGAGATCCAGAAACGCTTCGTTGCCCCGGGAGAGAGCCCTTTCGCCCTTCCGGCTTCCCGCCCGGTCGTCATCATGGTGGTCGGTATCAACGGCGTTGGCAAGACCACGACGATCGGGAAGCTCGCCCATGAGTTTGTCCGTGCGGGAAACCGGGTGGTAATTGCGGCTGCCGACACGTTTCGCGCGGCAGCGAACGAGCAACTGGAGATCTGGGCCAGCCGGGCGGGGGCGCAGATCATCCAGCAGCAACACGGTTCCGACCCGGCGGCAGTTGCCTTCGATTCCGTCCAGGCGGCACGGGCGCGCCAAGCGGACGTCGTCATCATCGACACGGCGGGGCGTCTCCACACGAAAATCAATCTGATGGAGGAGCTCCGGAAGATCAAACGGGTGCTCCAGAAGCTTGATCCTGCCTTTCCCCACGAAGTATTCCTCGTCATCGACGCATCCACGGGTCAGAACGGCCTGCAGCAGGCCAG
>Ga0326726_10003128_pt1 | contig 15192 bp, 13 predicted proteins | sample MHFenrmetagenome_2_FD_207603 | JGI IMG/M metagenome (GOLD analysis project Ga0326726, IMG submission 207603) | Lab enriched peat soil microbial communities from Michigan Hollow, Ithaca, NY, United States - MHF15MN | ecosystem: Environmental > Terrestrial > Soil > Wetlands > Peat | place: USA...
GTTCGCGAGGTCGAGCCGCGCGAACGTCGCGGCTTCGCTCGCGTAAGCCTCGAACATCGTGAGATGGTCCTTGAATTCGATCACCGCTCCGGCGTTGCCGCCGTAGCGCACGTCCCAGACGCCGTCGGCGATCTTGCTCGATTCGGCCGTCGACGCGGGTGGCGGAGTCCGCGGCGCAGGGAACGCCGGCAGGTTCTTGGCGTTCAACTGATACGAGTCCACCTGGAACTCGGACGTCGTGATGTTGCGCCAATCGATCGCCGTTGTGATGCCGGTCGGAAGCTGCACGCCGTCGAACGGCAGATAGCCAGTGAAGTATGCGGTGTTGGTCACGTCGCCGAGCGTGTCGCTCGCGCTGATCCAACGAACCCACGCGGGCAAGTGCGTCGCGGGGTCGAGCGCGAGCCTGAGCGGCGGTCCCGCGTCGACCGAGAACTCGACGACGGGCTTGCCATCCTCGGTCGTGACGGCGCCGAGCTTCGCTGTGGAGTCGAGCGCGGCGAGCAGCGCCGTGAGCGGGTGATCGAGCATCGCGACGCCGGTTTGCAGCTGCTGGCCGCGGTTAGGGTTTGCGGCCGCGGCGAACGGAAACAGCGATGCGCGCCTATCCTGGACGAGCGCGCGCTTCCCCTTCAGGTCGAACGCGCGCTGCGCGTCGGTCGCGACTTGATACTTGTGCGGCGCGCGCGGATCGGGCGACAAGTCGCCGCCGCCGAGCTGGCCTTGATACAAGCCGAAGCCGGTGAGCACGACGTTGTCGAGGGAGCGCAAGCGCTCGAGCCCGCCCATCGCCGCGGCCGATTGCTCGAGCAGCGCGCGCGCCGGCGGCGTCTGTGCGTGCGCGGCGTAGCGCGCGCCGAGACCGATGACGAGAGCCGTGAACAAAGTAAGCCGGCGCATCGCGATGTTCCCCGAGGGTGTGACCGGCGCAGAGCATAGCCGATTGCGCGACGCGCCCGCTTCGTGCGGTAGGATGCGCGGGCATGGAGCGCAGCGCTGGAAGGAAGGCCCACAAGCGTCGTTCGCGCGTCGCTCGCTGGCTCGCGAGCGTGCGGAAGCGGCGCTGGCATCGCGCGCTGCGCGCCACTCCGGGCTGGGTGAAAGTCGTCGGGGCCGTGCTCGTTCTCGGCGTCGTGTCGGTCGGCGTGAACTGGGTGTATCAGGTTTACCGCAAGCCGACGGAGCTCTTCTTTCCGATCAGCGGCAGCTTCTACAAGGATCCCGCACGCACGTGGGCCGCGTACGGCGCGCTGTTCCGCGAGCATTCGACGCCCGTGATGACGCCGGCCTTGCTCGCCGCGCTCGCGCAAGTCGAGGGATCGGGCAACCCGATCGTGCGCACGTACTGGCGGCTCGCGTTCACGACCGCGCCTTTCGAGATCTATCGGCCGGCCTCTAGCGCCGTCGGCATGTACCAGATCACGGACGGCACGTTCGCCGAGGCGCGTCACTACTGCATCCACGAGCACAAGGTCGCGAGCGACGACGCTCCGTGGTACTCGCTCCGCGGCTGCTGGTTCAACTCGCTCTACATGCGGACGGTGCCGTCGGACGCGATCGAGCTCACGTCCGCGTACCTCGATCTGCGCGTTGCGGCCGCCGTGCGCGGCCGGCCGACACCGCCGACGCTGCGCGACAAGCAGCAGCTCGCGGCACTGATACACCTGTGTGGACCCGGCGTCGCGGGTACGTTCGTCCGGCGCGGCTTCGCGCCGGCGCCGGGGCAGCGCTGCGGCACGCACGACTTGCGCGCCTACCTCGAACGCGTGGAATCGATGGAAAAGACGTTTGCCGCGCTAGCGGCCGGCTAGTTGCTCGTGCCGGCGCCTTTGCCATCGGTGCGGCCGAGCGTGCTGCCGTTCGCGAGCACGACGCCGACATACAAGCCACCGGTGCTACCGTCGTTCAACGTGACCGCGTTGCGGAGCGGGTTCGCGTAGATCGTGACCTTGTCGCCGACCTGCAGCGCGTCGCGCGTCCAGCCGTCGTTGATCAGCACGTTCGGCGCGGTCATCTCGATCGTCCAGAGACCGTGGCCCGCGCCGCCATCGATCTTGATCGACGCGTGCGGATTGATCCAGCGGAACTGCGTGATCGTGCCCTCGATCTTCACGACTTGGCTCGTGTCGAACGCCGCGGTCGAGTGGTGCGCGATCGCGGGACCGACTCCGGCGAGACCTGCCGCCGCGACGCTCGCCAAGACGAAAGAACGCATCGTGCTCATCGTTCGTACCTCACTTCGTGAGACCGGCCTTGCCGGCCTGCGTGCTCGGTAAGTTGTCGTTCAAATCCGGCAGACATTCGACCTCGCCGATGTCCGTGTGATCCACTCGGAGCCAGCGCTTCGTGTTCTTCCACTCGCCGACCCAGTTCACGGGGTCGGTCATGATGTGCTCGATCTCGAGCACTTCGCCGTTCTCGAGCAGTCGGATCCGCTCCTGCATGTGGAACTTCTCGGAGATCGGTATCCCGCTGTCGATGTAATGGTTGTAGGTCTCGATGTACTTCGTGTCCACGACCAGCGTGTCTTTCTCCCAGTGGCCGATCGACTCGCCGTTATAAGTGTAGATGACCTTGTGCGGGTCGGAATAATCGCGACCGTCAAGAAATATCTGGCGGAACCCGTTATTGAAATTGGAAACCATGTAGATCGCGGTCGGCAGCTGCACCATCATGATCGGCCAGACGCGCGTCATCAGCATTGGGATGCCCGCCGGGAAGCACTGGCCGATCGCGTCGCGATAAGGCTTGCGCTGCTCGCGCATCCGTTGGCCTTCCTCGAAGTCGAGCTTCGCCTGGCCGATGAACTCGGGATATGGCGGGCCGTACATGAACTTCGCGAAGCCCTCGCTGAGATCGACGAACCACGTGCCGGTCAGATTGAACGGCGGCGCGGGGCGCTTCTTGTTGAGATTCTCGGGCGCGAGCGCGCCGAGGTAGCCCTCGTGCTTCGGAATCATGTTCTTGAGCTTCTCGCGCCGCTCGTCAGCGGTCTGGCCGAGCGCAGCCTGCGCGACGAGCACGCTTGCCGCGACGAGCACGATGATTCTGAGTCCGCGCATGCATCCCCCTTCAAGTAAATCACCCAGGGCCGACTACGCCCTCGGGGCGGCCACCACTCTAGCATAGGGGCGTGTTGCGCCCGCTCGGCGAGCCCGAAGTTATGTGTAGCGTGGCCGCGGGTCGGGCACTAGACTGGCGCGAATTTTCGCGCCCGAGGAGTGAGTCATGAAGTTCATCGCTGCGGTCTCATGGGCGGTCGCGTCGCTGCTCGCCGCTCATGGCGCGGTCGCGCAGGTGCTGCTGCCCGGCGAGCGAGAAGCGAACGTCGTCGCGATTCCCGGCGTCGTGGCCGCCGGCGCCAAGTGGCAGATCGTCTGGGCGGACTTCAAGACGGCCGACGGCATCGTCGGCACGGCCGACGGCGGAGTGATCTTCGCGCAAGAGCAGAGCGACTCCGTGAAGAAGCTCGACTCGAGCGGCAAGGAATGGACGTTGATCCCGTTCAGCCACGGGATCGGCTCGGTGTCGCTCGACAACCAGGGCCGGCTCTTCGGCGTCGAGCGCACCTGCACCGAGCCTCTGAACTCCGAGCTGCCGGGTTGCAACGAGCTGCCGCGGATCGTCCAGCTCCTGCCCGAGCGCCGCGTGATCGCGACGAGCTTCGCGAGCGGCGCACCGTTCGGCCGTCTGAACGACCTTGTCGTCGACGGTAAGGGCGGTGCGTACTTCACGGTCGGCGGCGGCGCTTACTACGTGGATCCGAAGGGTGTCGTCACGGCGGTCGTCGAGAACATCCGGCCGAACGGCCTCATGCTCTCGCCCGATCAGAAGACGTTCTACGTGACCAACAACACGAGCGTGCTCGCGTTCGACGTGAAGGCCGACGGCGGCACGTCGAACCGCCGCGATTTCGGGACGCTCGACGGCGACGACGGCGGCGACGGGATGGCCGTCGACGCCGACGGACGCCTCTACGTGACCGCGGCGAAGGGCGTGCACGTGCTCTCGCCGCGCGGCGAGCACCTCGGTCTGATCCCGACGCCGCGCCGGCCGATCACGCTCGCGTTCTCGGGTGCCGACAAGAAGACGCTCTACGTCCCGCAAATGGGAGCGATCGGGCCGGACGGGAAGGTGTGGACGACCCCCGAGCTGATTCGCAACACCGCGATGACGATCTACACGCTGCCGATGGAGTCGCAGGGGTTCAAGGGACGGCCGAAGTAAGCGCCGGCTCGAAGCGAGCGGCGCGCCCGCGGCGGAGAGCGGCCGTCAGTCGGCGGCGGCGCTCGTATCGATGAACGTGAAACGCACCTTGCCGATGCCGAGCACGTCGCCGTGGTGCAGGATCTGGCGCTCGGTCTGTTTCGAGTTCACCTTGATGCCGTTCTTGCTCGCGACGTCTTCGACGACGACGCCGTCTTTCGTCGACAGGAGGCGCGCGTGCACGCGACTGATGAAGTCGCCCGGCACGTGGATGTCGGCCTTCTCGGAGCGGCCGATCGTCATCACGGGCTTGTAGAGCGGATACTTGATCGGGTGCGGCGCGTCGAGGTACACGAGCACGTGCGAGATCGGCTCGCGCGCGGCGTCGAGTGCCGCCGCCTCGTCCTCATCATCCTCGCCGTAGTCGCCGTCGGGAAATACGAGCTCCGGCGCGATCATCTCGCGCGCATCCTCTTCGTCTAGCGTGACGCGCGCTAGCAAATGACCGCCAGGCGGTGGCGAGCCGCCAGTTGCCGATTCGAGCTTGTCGAGGCCCGCCATCAGCTCTTCCATCGACGGCAGCGGATGGATAGTGGGCTCCTCGACTTGCTCTTCCTCGCCGAGCGCGACGGTCGAGGTCTGCATGCTCTCGGCGCGATCGAGCTTCTTGAGCAGATCGTCGCGCTCAACGCGCACGCGTGCGAGCTCCGCGCGCGTGTCGGCGAGCCGTCGCATCGTCTCCTCGCGCCCAGTGCCGAGTGCGGCGAGCCGCTGTTGCTGATCCGCGAGCTTGGTTTCGGCGGTCTCGTTGCGGCGTGTGACCGCGTCGAGCCGCTCCGCGAAGCCGGCCTCGAGCCGCTCGACCTTTGCGCGTAGCTCGTCGAGCCCGGCGCGCAACGCCGCGGAGGTACGGGTCTCGGCCGCGAGCGCCTGCTCGAGACGCGCGATCGCCTCGGCGTCCGCCGCGTCGTGCAACGGGCGGCTCGAGGAGGTAGGGCGGGCGTTGTCGGGTGTCTCAGGCGTCATTCGACCTTTCTGCGCATGCGCTTCCCAAGCGTGGCGAGAATAGCGCTTTGCGAGCGACGCTTCCCGAATTGAATCACACTGGAAGAAGAGCGCGAGCCGCGAATCTCGCCGTGCCATGGCGAATGGGCCGAATAGACGCGTGCGCCGTGCCGCGGCGGCACCGTCAGCCCGATTATGTAACCTCGACGCGCGTGATCAGCGCACGGTCGGCTCGATCTCGAGCTCGATCCGCGCTCCCGCGCGTGCGACCGTGAGCCGGCAGCGCTCGAGCGCGTCGCTGCGACTCAGCGCTGTCAGAAGCTCGTCGACCGAGCGCACGGCCGCGCCGTTCACCGCGAGCACGAGGTCGTGCGTCTTCAAGCCCGCCCGCTTCGCCGGGCTGTCCGCGGCGATGTCCATCGCCTCGACGACCGTGTCCTGCTCGAGGCCGTACGCGCGCGCGAAGCGACGGTGAATCGGCCGCGTGCGCGCGACGATCCCGATTTGCGCGCGCCTTACCCGGCCGTGCGCGAGTATCTCGGTCACGACCCACGTCGCGGTGTCCGCGGGCACGGCGAAGCCGATGCCTTGGGCCGCTGCGATGATCGCGGTGTTGATGCCGACGACCTCGTGCGCGGTCGTCACGAGAGGTCCGCCGGAGTTGCCCGGGTTCAGCGGCGCGGTGTGCTGCACGATGTTGTCGATGAGCCGGCCCTCGACGCTACGCAGCACGCGGCCCTTCGCGCTCACGATCCCGGCCGAGACCGTCTCGCTGAAGCCGAGCGGGTTGCCGAGCGCGACGACGAGCTGGCCGACTCTCAGGTCCTTCGTCGAGCCGAGCGTCGCAAACTCGAGCGCGCTGGCGTGCACACGCAAGAGCGCGATGTCGGTGGCAGCGTCGCCGCCGACGACCGCGGCGGCTACGACTCGGCCGTCGGGCAGATGCACACGTACGCTGCCCCCGGCGGCGATCACGTGGTGGTTCGTGACCGCGTACCCGTCGGGGGTGATCAGCACGCCCGAGCCCGTGCCGCCCGCCCGTGCGCCGCGTACCTCGACGGCGACGACCGAAGGCGCCGCGCGCTCGACGACTGCGACGACGGCGCTCGAGTATGCATCGAGCGCGCGCGCGTCGCGCTCGGCGCGTGACTCGGCACCGGGTAGCGGTGTGGCCCCGGCGTCGTCGCCGGGAGGCAGGTCGAAGTCGTCTAGTGTGAGCACGGCGGCCGTGCTAGATGGGGACGCGAGCGCCCAGCTTCAACTCGCGCGCGCCGGCCCACTAACGCTTCGCGCCGAAGCCCAAGTGCTGCGAGAAGTACGGCAGCACCCTCTGCTCGACGCGATCCGCGATGTGATTGACATGGTCGCCTTCGTAGGTTTCGAAGGCGAGCGGCAGGCCGTAAGCCTCGAGCCGCTTCGCGAGCTGCTCGTTGCTCGCGAGCAGCGTGTCTTGCAGGCCCACGTCCATCCCGATGCCGGAGTAGCGTTTCAGGTTCGTGACGTACTGATCGACCATCACGAGCGGCGAGTTCGCGGCCCATTTCTGCGCGACGAGCGCGGCGTCGACGCCTTCCGCGCCGGGTAGGTCGAAATACGTCGGCGGGTTGGTCGGGTTCGGCGACCAGGCGGCGGCCTCGGCGTTCACGACGTTCGCGAAGCCGCGCCGCGCCGGCGCGTTGCCTGCGCTCTCGCCGTTCGGCATGGACGGGCGGGCATTCGGGCCAGACGCGGGGCCAGGCTGGCCGCTCGGCGGCGTCGGGGGCGTGGCGGGCGGAGCGGGGCGGCGAGCAAAGGCCGCGGGGTCGTTCATCAGACAGCACGAGCTCAAGAGATACAGGCTCGAGAACACGTCCGGACGTTTCATCCCGATGCGGATCGTGCCGTAGCCGCCCATCGAGTGGCCGGCCAGCCCGCGCGAAGCGCGGTTCGCGAGCGTGCGGTAATGGCCGTCGACGTACGCGACGAGGTCCTCCGCGACGAAGCTCTCCCAGTCGCCGCTCGTGACGGAGCTCGAGTACATGCTGCCGTCGTACTTCGAGTTGCCGTCCGGCATCACGAGGATCATCTCGCGGCTCTTGGCGGTCGCGATGTCGCGGTCCATCGCGCCCGGAACGTCGATGCTGCCGAACCCTTGGCCGCTCCCTCCCACCCAATACTTGTTCGTGAGCGAATAGCCGTGCAGCAGGATCACGACCGGATAGCGTTTCGAGCGATCGCGGTCGTAGCTCGGCGGCAGGTAGATCGACACTTCGCGGTCCGCCGGCTCGCCCGACAAGTTGCCCTCGAGCGCCTTGCCGTGAACCTTCACGGTCTCGACGCGTCCCTTCGCGGCTTGGTCGGCGGCCGTCGCGGAGCCGAGCGCTACGAGCGCCGCGGCGGCGCTGGATAGTGCGAGCGCGCGCCGAAAGGTCGTCAACGTTCGCTGCATGAGATTCCCCCTTCTCGAAAATCGCGCCCTCGCGCGGCGAGCTGTGCCAACGGCCATCTTCACGCAACGGAAGCGGAGCGCGCCATAGGGCCGGCCGGACGGCCGGCTCGGATCATCGCGGCGGCTGGAGCAGCTTGCGAAATCTCCAGGCGGAGATCGGTTTCGAGAAGTAGTAGCCCTGAAGCTCGTCGCACGCGTTGTCGGCCAAGAACGCGATTTGGTCCTCGCTCTCGACGCCCTCGGCGACGACCTTGAGCCCGAGGTTGTGGCCGAGCGCGATGATCGTGCGCACGATCGCGGCGCTGTCCGCATCTTTCGCCATGTCCTGCACGAACGAGCGGTCGACTTTGAGCCGGTCGACCGGAAAGCGCCGTAGATAGCTCAGGCTCGAGTATCCGGTCCCGAAGTCGTCGACCGCGATCTGCACGCCGAGCCGCTTGATCGCGCGCAGCATCTCGACCATCTGCTCGCCATCGTGCATCACCATGTTCTCGGTGATTTCAATCTCGAGCCAGCGCGGGTCGAGCCGAGTCTGCTCGAGCACCTCGGTGATCGTCTGTACGAGGTCGTCGCGGCGAAACTGTCGCGGCGAGACGTTCACGGCGACGACGCAGGGTTTCATGCCCGCGTCCTGCCACGCTTTGTTCTGCGCGCACGCGGTCTGCAACACCCAACGACCGATCGGTCCGATCAATCCGGTCTCCTCGGCGATCGGGATGAAACGCGCCGGGCCGATCTCACCTCGCCCCGGCAGCTGCCAGCGGATCAGCGCCTCGCAGCCCGTGAGCTCGCGCGTCTTCAAGTCGACGCGCGGCTGATAGAGGAGCTCGAATTGGCCGCGGTCGAGCGCGCGCCGCAGGTTGCTCTCGAGCTCGAGCCGCTCCTTCATCAGACGATTCAAGTCGTCGGTGAAGAACTGGAAGTTGTTGCGGCCATGCTCCTTCGCGCGATACATCGCGGAGTCCGCGTGCTTCAACAACGTGTCCGCATCGCTGCCGTCGTCGGGGTAGAGCGAGACGCCGATGCTGCACGTGACCTCGAACTCGCCGTGCGCGCTACGCCACGGGCGTGAAATCAGCTCGAGCATCCGCTCCATTGTCGTGCCGACGGAGTCCGGCTCGCCCTGGCCGTTGATCAGCAGCACGAACTCGTCGCCGCCGAGCCGCGCGACGGTGTCGTGCTCGCGCACGGAGGACCTGAACCGGTCGGCCATCGTCTTCAACAGCTCGTCGCCCACGTGGTGCCCGAGGCTGTCGTTGATGAACTTGAAGCGATCGAGATCGACGAACACGACCGCGAGCCGCGTGCCGTAGCTCGCCGCGGTGAAGATCGCCTGTTGGATCCGGTCGTTCAGCAGCGAGCGGTTCGCGAGCCCGGTGAGCGTGTCGTAGTTCGCCTGCTGCTCGATTCGGGCCTGATAGAGCCGCCGCTCGGTGATGTCCTCTACAGTGCCCTCGTAGTTGAGCACGTGGCCGTCCTCGAATACCGCGCGGGCGTTCTCCGAGATCCAGATCGTGTCGCCGTTCTTGCGATAGACCTGTGACTCGAATCCGCTGATCGAGCCGCGCGCTTTGATGATGCGCATGAACTCCTCGCGGCGTGCGGGATCGACGTACAGCTGGCGCCGGATGTCGCGCAGCGACGAGATCAGATCGTGCGGCGAGTCGAAGCCATAGATCCGCGCGAGCGCCGGGTTCGCGTCGAGGTAGTGGCCGTCGGGCGAGGTGCGGAAGATGCCCTCGATCGCGTTGTCGAACAGGCTGTGGTAGCGGCGCTCGGCTTCGCGCAGCGCGAGGTCCGCTTCTTTGCGCTCCGTGACGTCCTCGATGATGCCCTCGAGCCACGTCACGTTGCCGGCCGAGTCGTACAGCCCGATCCCGCGTTCCCAAACCCAACGTACGCCGCCCTCGGCGTGTTGGATGCGATACTCGACCTCGAAGCGGCGTTGCGCGACGAGCGCTTCGTCGATCACGTGGCGCACGCGCGCGCGATCCTCGGGATGGGTGAGCTCCTCGTACGACAAACGGTCGTTGAGCAGCAGATCCTCGGGCGAATAGCCGGTCACGCGCGCGCAGCCGTCGCTCACGAATTCCATCGTCCAGTGCGCGTCGTTGCGGCACCGATACACCATGCCTTCGAGATTGCCGAGCAGCGTCTCGAGCACTCGAGCCGTGTCGGCGGTCGCGGATGCCTCGCCCGCGATCGGCTCGTAACGGGAAGGTGCCGGCGTCGAAGTGTCGAACTGCTCGACCGCGGGCTGGCGCTGTGGAATGGCGGTTTTCACGTTCTTGTCGGCAACCTGAGCGCTTTCAAATATCAAGAGCGGCTGCGTGCGTGCTCGGCGCGCGATCACAAAACTCGATTGCGGCGGCGCGGGAGTGCAGTACGGACGTAGCCGCGTGCTCGCGAATGGTGCGTGTATGCGCGCGCGACTGCGCTCCGACTCGGGAGAAAGACTAGACGTGAAATTTGCTCACGCGCTACGATCGATTTAAGGTCACTCCGCGCGCGGCGTTCGCCGTTCGCCCCGCGGAAGGGTTAGCGCGGATGCGCGGCGTGCGCCCGCTCGTAGCGCGACGCCTCGATGTAGTTGCGTACCGCAGAGTTGTCCTCGTGGCACGCGTACTCGAAGAAGCGGTACTTCGGGTCGAGCTCCAGCGGGAACGCCGCCTTCCACGGTCGCGTGAGCACGACGGGGTCTTCGACCGCGATCTCGTAGTCGATCGTCGCTGCCCCCGAGCGTCGCAGTCGCTCGACGATGCGTAGCTGCTCGCTCGTCGGAATCGGCTTGCCGCCGGGCCCCACGATCGTCATCGGGCTCTCGCCGTTGAAGTTCGTCGTCTCGATCACGAGCGTGTCGCCGTCGAAGCGGCCGCGCGATTCGCCGAGCCACTGCTCGATCGCGCGATCGAGCGGCGGCCGGCCGTCGAGCGGCACGATCCGCGTCTCGTGGATCAGCTCGAGGCGGATCACGACATAGCCCGGCGCCTGCACGATCTCGATGCCGCTGTTGTACATGAATGGAAACATCGAAGCGGGCAGCCCGCGAGTGATGCAGCGGTCGAGCGCGTTGAAGTCCGAGACCTTGTCGAAAGGAATGTTCGACCAGCTGCTCGTCATCGCGGCGGACCGGCGCTCGCCTTCGGGCGTGAGGGCGGGCAAACGGCCGTTCGCGGGCTCGACGATCAGCGACGTGAGGCGATTCGGCTGGCCCATCTCGGCCCAGTGGCCGATGCCCATCTTGTTGCTCTTGATCTCTTCGTCGTAGCGCGCGTTGAGACCCTTGAGCCGCTTGACCCGCTCGGCGTATTCGTCGTCGTCGAGCAGCGCGCGCTCGCCGAACGACTCGGGACGCTGGAGCGGCGTGCCGTTGAGCTTGTCGATCGGCCACATGCCCTGCAGATCGGGATCGCCCCAGGCCGTAAGCGGAGGGGTCCATGCGCCGGTTGCCGAGGGGGTCTGGCCGGGCCCGGTGGCTCCGCCGCAGCCCGCGAGCAGCGTGACGGCAGCGACCCAGCAAAGCATCCAACTACGCACGATCATCGTCCGACCCTCGGCCTGCGACCGAGCGATGTTAGCAGGCTGATGCCCGAGCTTGAGTCGCGGCGAATGCCGCTGTCACGAGATACGTGCGACCGTCGAGCCGAGCGCCGCGGGAGAGCGTGACCGTCGTTGCTTTACCTTCGCGGGCGACTTGAGCTATGGTGCGCGCCGTGAACCGCACGACGCGCAAAAGCACCGGAGAAAAGGGACGCCAAGGCAAGGCGCTCTGGGTGCACGTGCGCTGATTCAGCTCGATCCGCGTAGCAAACAAGAGAGGCCTCGCCGGACACCGACGGGGCCTTTTCGTTTATGGAGAACCGCTCAATGGTCGCCAAGAAGCTCTGGAATCCCGTGGTCGCCATCGTTGGCGCGACCGGCGCCGTCGGCGTCGAGCTGATCCGCTGCCTCGAGCAGCGCAAGTTTCCGTTGTCGGAGCTCCGGCTGTTCGCGTCGGCTCGCTCGGCCGGCAAGTCACTCGAGTTCCGCGGCAAGCCGCTGCCGGTGCAGGAGCTCACCGACAAGAGCTTCGCCGGCGTGCAGATAGGCCTGTTCTCGGCCGGCAGCTCGACGACGAAGAAGTTCGCGAAGGCCGCGCTCGACGCCGGCACGATCATCGTCGACAACTCGTCGGCTTACCGGATGGATCCGACCGTGCCGCTCGTCGTTCCCGAGATCAATCCCGAAAAGATCGCGACGCACAACGGCATCATCGCGAACCCGAACTGCTCGGCGATCATCTCGATCACGCCGCTCTGGCCGATCCATCGCAAGAACCGGATCAAGCGGATGATCATCTCCACGTATCAGGCCGCGTCCGGCGCCGGCGCCGCCGCGATGGAAGAGCTCCGCGAGTCGACGCGCGCCTACCTCGACGGCAAGAAGTTCACGCCGAAGGTGCTGCCGCACCCGTACGCGTTCAACGCGTTCAGCCACAACACGAAGGTCGACCCAGTAACGCTGCACAACGAGGAAGAGACGAAGGTCATCAACGAGACGCGCAAGATCTTCGGCGATTCGAGTATCGCGATCGGCGTGACGTGCATCCGGATCCCGGTGCTGCGCGCTCACTGCGTGTCGGTCACGTTCGAGTGCGAGAAGCCGATTTCGCCGGACGAGGTGCGGGACATCCTGTCGGCGGCGCCCGGCGTGAAGGTCGTCGACGACATCGAGCGCAACTACTTCCCGATGCCGGTCGACGCGTCCGGCAAGGACGACATTCTCGTCGGTAGGATTCGCCGCGATCTCAGCGATTCGACCGGACGATCGATCTCGATCTTCTCGGCCGGCGATCAGCTGCTGAAGGGTGCGGCGTTGAACGCCGTGCAGATCGCGGAGCGGCTGCTTGGCTAACGCAGCAGCTCTTCTGCGACGCCGATGAATCGTCCGTCGTTGGCGCGGACGATGTCGTCGCGGGCCTTGTCTTCGTCCAGCCGGGTCTCGGTGCCACCATCGGGCCCCATGCTGTAGAGGTCGAAGTCGCTATTGAGCGGCCTCGAATTGCGATCGTGGCGGACGTCGTCGCTCTTGGCCGTCGCGACGTTGACGTACCGATATGGGTTGCCCCACGGATCGACGAACCCGCGTATGCCGGCCTCGGCGAGCGTCGCAGGAAACTTCCTGCTATTCGACTGCCAGCGATACAGCTGCACGCTGATCGTGCCGATATCGCCGATCGCGCGCGCAGCTCGCGCGCGATTCTCGTACGCGTTGACGCCTGAAACGCTGACAGACGCGACCACGGCCACGACGCCGATCGCACAGACGAGCTCCATCAACGCAATGCCTCGCGAACGACGCATGCATTCACCTCGAAAAGGAATTGGATGCAGCGTAGCGATCTCGGTTGGAAACTGCCGTGTCGGCAATCACGGAGATCCGAATGAATGACGACTCCGCGACGCATATCACACGCACCGCATGACATATTCATCGCGACAGCGTCAGCGTGTGAGGTTCGTTGCGCTCACGCGATGCATCGTGCGCGCATGCGCTCGATGTTAGGTTGAATCGACGCGTTAACTGCGCCGCGTCTTTTGTTCAATGCGTTCGTGTCGCGCGGTACACCGTGCGCTTGGCGACGATGAAATTGAACAGCATCGCGGCGAGACCGCCGATCGCTACGGGCACGAACGGAAACGCGGCGAGCGCGGGCGCGACGTGCAGGCACAGGCCGAAGATCGCGAAGTTCACGACGGCGCCCGCAAGCTGGATGGCCCAATACGCCGCGTACTCGACGCGGCGGTTGCTCCGGCCCGTGCCGCGGAAAGCGTAGCGACGATTCAGCCACCACGTCGCGGTGACCGCGAGCGGGAACGACACGAACCGGCCCTGCCATGGCCCCCACGCGAGCCACCTCACGAGCGCGGTCACCACGCCCGCATCGATGATGAAGCCGACGGTCGCGGCGACTACGAATAGCGCGAACGATTCGCGCAGCCCGAGCGGGCCGCTCCCGGCGCGCGCATTCATGCCATGAACCGAGACGGGGCTAGCTTGCGCGGCGCAAGGGGTTGCATTGCGGGATCTGGATCGAATGAGGTACGCGCATGGTACTCGACGAGCCGAGTCGTCGCGGCCGCGGTCATCCGTTGAGCGCGTGGCAAACGCGGCGATCGCACGGAACGAGAGGAGCGATCCGCTGTAGCGTTCGACGCGAACGCGTCTACTTACGCAGCGCGCCGTTCACGCCTTCGGGCGAGCAGTTGAACGGCTGAATTGCGAGGTCCGACGCAGCGTACTCGTACGTTGCGCGGTCGAAGGACCGAGTGAAGAACTCGGGATCGGTGAGGTCGATCTCGACCACGAGCCGCTGCCGCGCGGCGTCGACGTGCAGCCGCTCGACCGACGTCAGCGCCGCGGAGTGCAACAAGCCTTTGGTCGGCTGCCCCGGCTGCTCGACGTATTGGTTCAGCACGCCGGTGGAATAGTTCGCGGTCTCGATCACGAGCGTGTCGCCCTCGAAGTGGCCGATCGAATGGCCGAGCGAGGTGCGCGAACCATCCTTGGGGTGCTCCTTCATATCCATGTGCACGACGCGCCGCACGTCCATCCACTCATGGTGTAGCACGATGTCCGATCCCTGCTTCACGATTTCGAGCGGCGTGGCGGGTGCGCCCCAGACGCGGCGAATCGCAACCGGATCGCAGCGGAACGTCGGATCGTCCTTGAACGGGTCGTAGGCGGCGACGGCCTTCAGCCCCGCGGGCGTGAGCGACTGCATCATCGGCTGCGGGCCGCTCGTGCTGCGGTTTGGTATCGGCGCGAGCAGCCAGGTTCCGAACACGTCCTTGCGCGGCGGCAGCGCTGCCACCGCGCGCGCCTGTGCACCGGTCGGGCCGTTCACGTCGAGCACGCGGCCATCGGCGAGCTCGACGCGGTCGAAGAAGCACATGTACTCGCTGTGTCGCGAGAGCGATCCCTGCACGCGGACCTGCGTGCCTGCCTTGAGCATCTCGGGCGTGATGCCATTGCGCGTGAGCTGCGTTACGCCGTGCGATTCGCAGACGTACTCCTGCGTCTTGCCGTTCTCATCGACAGCGGCGACGTGCAGGTAGCTGTGCGGATTGCGCGCCTCGAACTCGGTGATCGTGCCCGAGATGCTGAGGGGTTTGCTCGCGTCGAAGTGCGGCGCGAAGCTGTGGTGCGCGCGGGCGGTGAACGTCGAGAACAGTGCCGCTGCGACGGCGATGGGCGTGGCCAGTGATCGAATACGCATCCCGATTCCCCCGTTTCTCTGCCCGGACATCGCTAGAGAGGCCGGGCTCGACAAGTATCGCGACGGGAGAGGGTCACTGCGATCCTCGCGCCCGCCGATCTAGTCGTGTCGCGATGATAGCCAAAGCGAGCCCGAGTACGAACTCCAAGCCTGTTGCGCCGCCGCCGCCGCCGGAGCCGCCGATCGCTTTGACGGTCACGGTGCGGGTCGCGGGTGTGGCCGCGTTGCCCGAGGAGTCCTTCACGTTGTAGGTGACGGTGTAGCTGCCGACCTGGGCGGTGTTGACGGGGTTGGT
>Ga0326726_10003129_pt1 | contig 15190 bp, 12 predicted proteins | sample MHFenrmetagenome_2_FD_207603 | JGI IMG/M metagenome (GOLD analysis project Ga0326726, IMG submission 207603) | Lab enriched peat soil microbial communities from Michigan Hollow, Ithaca, NY, United States - MHF15MN | ecosystem: Environmental > Terrestrial > Soil > Wetlands > Peat | place: USA...
GGGAAGTCATACGTGGCGTCGAGCGCGGGGGCGAGCTTCTCGCGCCTTCCGTCGAGGCCGAGAGTCTTCGCGTTCTTCATCACGTCCAAGAGCACGGCGTGGAAGTGATCGATCACAGGCGCGGCCTTCGCGACGGGGACGTCGGCGGCGGTGGCGCGCACCGCGCCGACGAGGGCGGCGAGCAGCGCGACGAGAGCTCTGCCCGCAAGCGCCGTGCGGCGTCCGACCCGGGAATGATGCATGGTTCGGCGCAGGATAACCGATCGCGCGCGAGGTCAGCATGGACGACTTGATCGGCCGCGCGGTCGCGGTTTGGGTCGACGGCGTGCGGCGGCATCCGATCGCGACGCTCGTCGTCGCAGCGCTCGTGACTGCCGTCTTCGGGCTCTACACGTATCGCAATCTCGGCATCAACATGGACGTTGCGGCGATGCTCTCGCCCGACCTGCCGCACCAAAAGACCTGGAACGAGATCGCGCGCGCATTTCCGGAGTCGCAGGATCCCCTGCTCGTCGTCGTCGACGCGACGACCCCGGAGCGCGCGCGCGAGGCGGCGCTCGCGCTCCGCGACCGACTCGCGCGCGAGAAGGATCTGTTCGGGTCGGTCGACATTCCCGGCGAAGGCCCGTTCTTCGACAAGAACGGCCTCTTGTATCTCAGCGCCGACGAGCTCTCGAAGCTCGCGGACCACCTGGCCGAGGTACAGCCGTATCTCGCGGAGTTGCGCCGCGACGCGAGCCTGCGCGGCTTGTTCGCGCTGCTCGGGCGCGCGGCGGACTCACTGCGCACCGGCGACGCCACCGTGGTCGAGCTCGCGCCCGTCTTCGACCGTCTCTCGCGCGCGGTCGACGCGGAGCTGCGCGGCCGCTCGGAGCCCGTCTCGTGGCGCGAGGTGTTGCTCGGCCAGTCCCTGCCGGAGACGGCGCGCCGAGTGCTCGTGGTGCAGCCGATCGTCAACTACTCGGCGCTGATCCCGGCCGAGGACTCGATCGCGCGCATTCACGAGCTGGCGCAAGAGGTCGGGCTGGACAGTGACTCAGGCGTGCGCGTACGCGTGACCGGCGAGCTGGCTCTGTCGTCCGAGGAGCTCGAGACGGTCACTCGGGGCACCGCGCTCTCGGGCGTGCTCTCGTTCATCGCCGTCACGGCGATTCTGTTCTTCGGCCTGCGCAGCTGGAAGCTCATGGCCGCCACGTCGCTCACTCTGTCGATCGGCCTGGTGTGGACGTTCGCTTTCGCGACCGCGACGGTCGGATCGCTCAACATGGTGTCGGTCGCGTTCGCCGTGCTCTTCATCGGACTCGGCGACGACTTCGGCGTGCACTTCTGCTTGCGCTGGCAGGACCTCTACGGCAAGGGGCTCGACTCCGCAGGCGCGCTGCGCGAGACGGCCAAGGACGTGGGTCTCTCGCTCCTCCTCTGCGCGGTCACGGTCGCGATCGGCTTTCTAGCGTTCGCGCCGACGGACTACGTCGGCGTGGCGGAGCTCGGCGTGATCTCGGCCGGTGGAATCATCCTGTCGGTGATCTCGAGCCTGACTCTGCTGCCCGCGCTCATCACTTTAATGAAGCCGCCGTTGCCTGCGCCGCGCGCGAGCCGGCCCGCAAGCGCCTGGATGTCCCGCCTCGTCTCGTTTCCCGTGCGGCGCGCGCGCGCGGTGCGGATCGCGGCGGTCGTGCTCGCGCTCGCCTGCGTGCCGTTCCTGCTGAAGGTGCGCTTCGACTACAACCCGCTGCGGCTTCGCGTGCAGACCGCCGACTCGGTCACCGCGTTCAACGACTTACTCGCGACCGATGGTCAGTCGCCTTGGAGCGTGACCGTACTCGCGAAGGACCGCGCCGCGGCAGATGCGGTCGCGGCACGGCTCAACAAGCTCGACACCGTCGACCACACGATGACTCTTTCGGACTTCATCCCGACCGACCAGGAGACGAAGCTCGCGATCCTGGAGGACGTCGCTCTCTTCATGGCGCCGCCGCCGACCGCCGACCGCGTGCCGCGTCCGCCGACGGCGGACGAGGAGGTCGCCGAGCTGCGCAAGTTCGTCGTGAGCACCGACCAGATGCCCGCCACTCTCGACGCGAAGACCCGCGCCGCGCTCGACAAGCTGCGCGCGGGAGTGAGTGGCCTGGTCGAGAAGCTCGCGACCGAGGACGCGGAGACGCGCGCGGTCGCGCTGCGCCGCCTAGAGAAGAGCGTCGTCGGCACGTTGCCGGACCAGGTGCACCGCATCGAGACCGCGCTCCAGGCGGAGCCCGTGAAGGCGAGTGACTTGCCGCCGGAGCTCGTGCGCGACACGGTCGCGCCCGACGGGCGCGTGCGCGTCGACGCGTATCCGAAGCAGGATCTCGGCCGCGACGACCGCGAGCTGCAGCGCTTCGCGGATGCCGCGGTCGCGGCGCTGCCCGAAGCGACGGGCGTCGCAGTCACCACGGTCGAGTCTGCGCGCGTGGTCGTGAAGGCGTTCCGCGAAGCGCTGCTCGGCGCGGCGATCGCGATCACGCTCTTGCTGCTCGTCCTGTGGCGCCGGATCTCGGACACACTCATCGCGCTCGCGCCGCTCGCGCTCTCGGCGATGCTGCTCGCCGCGTTCTGCGTGATCTTCAATCTGCCGCTGAATTTCGCCAACGTGCTGGTGCTGCCGGCCCTGCTCGGGATCGGGATCGACAGCGGGATTCACTTGGTGCACCGCTGGCGCCACCTCGGCGCCGAGGGCGACCCGCTGCTCGAGACGAGCACTGCGCGCGGCGTCGTGCAGAGCACGCTCACCACCATCGCGAGCTTCGGCACGCTCGCGATCTCACCGCACCCGGGCATGGCGAGCCTGGGCCTTCTGCTCACGATCGGCCTCTCGCTGATCCTCGTCGCGAACCTGATCTTGATCCCCGCGCTCGTCGCCGGCCGCTCGGGGGACACGGAGTGACTCGCGAGGATCACTGCATCCCGTAGCGGCGTAGCTTCTTGTAGAGACACTCGCGCGTGATGCCGAGCTCGCGGGCGGTGGCGATGCGGCGCTGTTGGTTGCGCTCGAGCGCGTGCTTCAGGTACCAGGACTCGAAGCGCGCGACGGCTTGGCGCAGTGACTCACTCGAGGCAGGCCTCGGTAGCTCGGGCGCGCCGCCGCGCAGGCGGGGCGAGAGCATGCGCGCCGTGATCTCGGCGCCCGACTCGGCGTGAGTCACGATGCGGGCGACCTCGTTCTCGAGCTCGCGCACGTTCCCGGGCCACGCGTACGTCTCGAGCAGGCGGCGGGCGTCGGCGGCGACGCCGCGCAGCTCGGTCAGCTCCCGGCTGCGCTCGAGGAAGTGCAGCACGAGCGGGACGATGTCCTCGGTGCGCGAGCGCAGCGGCGGCAGCGAGATCGGAAAGACGTTCAGGCGGAAATACAAGTCGCGGCGGAAGCGGCCCGCGTCGACCTCGCCCTCGAGCTCGCGGTTCGTGGCCGCGATGATGCGCACGTCGACCGGCTGCTCGCGCCCCGCGCCGAGCGGCCGCACCGTGCCCTCCTGAAGGGCGCGCAGGAGCTTCACTTGGAAGCCGAGCGTGGTCTCGCCGATCTCGTCGAGGAACAGCGTGCCGCCGTTCGCCTGGACGAAGTGACCGGGGCGCGCTCGGTTCGCGCCGGTGAACGCGCCGCGGTCGTGACCGAACAACTCACTCTCGAGGAGTGTCTCGGGAAACGCCGCGCAGTTCAGCGCCACGAACGGACCGCGCGCGCGCCGACCACCCTCGTGAGCGGTGCGCGCGAGCACCTCCTTGCCGGTGCCCGTCTCGCCGAGCAGGAGCACGGTCGCATCGCTGCGCTGCGCCTTGCGCACGAGGTCGAGACACGCGCGCATCGAGGGGCTGCGCGCGACGATCGCCTCCGACGCTGCGACCGGGCGCGGCGGCACGCGCGGCGCGACCAGCCCCGCGACGCGCGAGCGCAGACTCGCATCGCTCGACGCGTCGCGCACCACGATCTCATGCACGCCGCACGCGAACAGCTCACTCGCGCGCTCGACGTCGGCCGTGTCGACCAGCGCGATCACCGGCAGCCGGTTGCGGCGGCGGCGCAGCCAGCGCGCATCCGCGAGCGCCGCATCGATCCGCGCCCGGTCGAGACAGATCGCGCTCCAGCTCTGCGCCTCGAGCGTCTCCGCGACGCGATCGCGGTCGGCGATGACCGCGCGGTCCGGCGCGCCCGGCGTCTCACTCGAATCCGACAAGAACAGGATCGACTCGTCCATGACTCGCCCTCCTTCCGGCAGCGCCGCCGAGAGAGCAAGGCATGTGCCCGGGGTCGCCCGCGCGCTTCGCCGCGGTCTCGAGTCACTGAGAGACGGCGCGCGTGCGCTGGTCGCCAGAGGCGGCGGGGCTACGCGACCGAGCTGCGCACCAGCTCGGCGACTTCCGCGAGACCGTGCGCGTTGAAGAAGTGATCCGCCTTCGGAATCACATCGAGGTTCGCGTTCGGCAGGCCCTCGAGCAGCTCGGAGAGCTCGTCGAGTGGCGCGAACTCGTCGCGTCCGCCGACGATCACGTGAATCGGCCCGCGGAACTCGTCGAGCGAGAGCGATTCGAGCATGCCGACGGGCGGCGCGATCAGGATCAGCTCCGAGATGCGCGCGTCGCGCAGGCCGACGCGCAGCGCCGTGGCCGCGCCGAACGAGTAACCCGCGGCGACGATCGGCGGCGGCGTGGTCGCGGCCACTTGCTCGAGCGCCGCGGTGTAGTCCTCTTCGGCGTCGCGCCAGTCACCGCTCACGCGCCCCTGACTCGCGCCGACGCCGCGCCAGTTGAAGCGGAGTGAGGCGACGCCCGCCTTGTAGAGACCGTACGCGAGCTCGCCGACGACGGGATGCTCGAGGCTGCCACCGTACTCGGGATGCGGCGGAGCAATCACTGCGCCGCGGCCCGCGCCTTTCTGCCAGACGCCCTCGAGCACGAGCCCGCCGGAGGGCACGGCCACGGTGACCATCTGTTCTTTCCACGACATCGGCGAGAGGGTACACGACCGCGCGCGCGGCTCAGCGCGCGAGCTCGGCCTCGAGCAGAGCCTCCGCTCCAAGCGCGGGCAGCGACAGCTCGCGCGCGAGCGCTTCGGGCGCGTAGGTCGTGCCCGTGTCCCACAGCTCCTTCAAGAGCTCACCCGCGGCGCGCGTCTTCCAGTACTCGCGGCCGAAGCGCGCGCGCAGCATGCGCGCCAGGCACGCGCCGAGACAGACCGCGCGCAGCCGATCGACCGACGAGAGCGCGGGCCCGATCGAAGCGAGAATGCCGGGCTCACCGAGCTCGGGCGCGGCGGCGCCAGGCGGAAGCTCGGCGAGCTGGAGCTCGAGCGCGACGCGCTCGGCGGTCGCCCGCAGCTCGACGAGGCGCCGCCGCTGCGCAGCGGCGCTGAAGTGCTCGGGGGCGACACCCGCGAGCGTCGCCCCGAGCATCGGCTCGGAGGAGAGCGCGCGCAGCACCTCCCCGAACGCGAGTCCGAGCGCGGGATCGCCGAGCACGCGCTTGTCGAGTGACAGCGCCGCGGAAGTAAATGCGAGGTGAAGCGCCTCGCCTGCCGCGGCGAACAGTCCCTCGCACATGGCCAAGCCGCTCGCCGGCGCGAACACGAGCCACACCTCCTGGGGCACACGCGGTGCGCCTGCGAACGCCGTGGACCGCTTCCCCGGACGCGCCTCATCGTCGACGCGCAGCCGAGTCAGGCGCGCGAGATCGAGGCGCATGCCCTCGAGCGCGAAGTCGAGCGCGGGGCGCAAGCGAGTGGCCGTCAGCTCCTCGTCGAAGGACGAGCCCGCGCCGGCCGTGCGCTCAGCGGCGCGCAGCGACGCATCGCACAGCTCGAGAAAGCGCGCGGCCTCTCGCTTCCAGTGTCCGTAGTCGACTCCGGGCCGGAGCGCCTCCGCGAATGCGCGGGCACTCGCGAAGCCGAGCCGCGCGAGTCTCGCACTTCGAATCGCGACACGTTGGGCGCGCAGCTCGTCGAGCTCTTCGGGGTCGGCACTCGCGGCGCTGCGCGCCGCTATGCGCAGGTCGATGGCGCGCAGCTCGCGCGCGAGCGCGGCCTGCGCGAGCGCGACCTTGAAGCGTCCGTCGAAGCGCGCGAGCGCGTCGCCGTTCGTCACGTCGCCGAACTCGTCGTCGATGCGCTCGACGTCGAAGCGCTCGGCGAGCCCGGCCGCGACCTCGAGCCGCGCTCGTTCGCGCGCTTCGCGCCAAGACTCGTAGCGCGCGTGCAGGTCGGCCATGGCGCGCGGATTCTAGGCTACGCTGCGCGCCATGGCCGAAGGGGAGATGCGCGCGAAGCTCGTCGAGCGGCGCGTGATCTGGGAAGGGAACGTCGGGTCGTTCGGCCTCGACACAGTCGTGCTGCCGTCGGGCAAGAGCGCGACGCTCGCGCTGTTCAAGCATCCCGGTGCGGCGGCCGTGGTGCCGTTTCTCGACGAAGAGAACGTAGTGCTGCTGCGGCAGTTCCGGCACGCTGCGGGTGGCGAAATCTGGGAGGTGCCCGCGGGCAAGCTCGACCGCGGCGAGGACCCGCGTCTCTGCGCCGCGCGCGAGCTCGAGGAAGAGACGGGCTACCGCGCAGGCCGCGTCGTGCAGACCGGCTCGATCCTCACGACTCCCGGCTTCACCGACGAGCGCATTCACTTGTTCTGCGCGTACGACCTGGTCGAGGGGACGGCCGCGCCCGAGGCGCACGAAGTGCTGCGCTCCGAGATCGTTCCGCTCGCGCACGCGCTCGCGATGATCGAGAGCGGCGAGATCTGCGACGGGAAGACGATCGCGGCGCTGTTCCTCGCCGCGCGCCGCGGTCGCGCGCGTGAGTGACACCCGGCGCGCGCCGCTCGGCGTAGCGCTGACCGCACACTGGCTGCGCCTCGACGCGATCCTTCGGCTCGCGAAGCGCGCCGACGAGCTGGGCTACGCGCAGGTGCTCGTCGACGGCGACGCGGGCTTGGCCGCGGCCACACCCGAGCGGCCGATCTACGATTCGACCGCGCTCGCCGCTGCGGCGGCGCTCGCCACCCGCAGCGCGCGCATCGGCTCGATCCACCTCGCTCACTTCTGGAACGCTGCGCTGCTCGCGCGCAGCCTCGCGACCTTGCAGGAGCTGGCGGCCGGAAGGCTCGTGAGTCACTTCGGCGTCGGCGCGCCGCGAAGGAGTGCGCGCTTGGGCCTGCCGGAGCCGGACGTGGCGGAGCGGATCGCCCGCCTCGACGAGACACTCGAGGTGGTGCGCGCGCTGCTCGCGGGCGAAACGGTGACGCGGCGCGGGCGCTTCGTCGCGCTCGACGGCGTGCGCGTCACACCGCCGTCGCAGCCCAGCCCGATCGCGGTCTCGGCCGCGGGGCCGCGCGCGCTCGAAGTCGTGCGGAGACACGCAGACATCTGGGACGCGAACGTTCCGCCGCTGCGCGCGAAGCTCGAGCCGCTGCGCGCCTCGCTCGCTCGCGCCCTGCCGACGTGGATCTGGGTCTTCGCGCGACCCGGGGAGAGCCGCGACGTGGCGGTCGCCGAGTACCGTCGCCACGCGCCGTGGTTCCGAGACCTCTCGGAGGCGGAGATGAGCGACGCCGTTCTGTGGGGCGAGCCGGCGCGCTGTCGCGAGCGCCTCGCGGAGCTGCGCGCAGAGCTCGACGTCGCGCTGCCGATCGCCGACCTGAGCGGCCTCGACGAGCGCAGCGCGGAGCGCGCGCTCGGCGCGCTCGTCTGAGCGGGAGAACCGCGAATTTCCTAGCCTGGACGGCGTGTACGGACGCAATCGCGGCTACCAGGTGAGCGGTGGGATTCCGGGCGCGACGCCCATGGTGCAGCGCATCATCGTCGCCAACAGCGTCATCTGGCTGCTGCAGCTGCTGCTCGCGCGCACGGGCGTTCCACTCACGGAGCTGGGCGCGATCACCGTCGACGGATTCTTTCGCCAGCTCCATGTGTGGCAGCCGTTCACGTACATGTGGCTGCACGATCCCCACTCACCCCTGCATCTCTTGTTCAACATGCTCTTCTTCTGGATGACCGCGCCGCCGCTCGAGATGGTCTGGGGCTCGAGGCGTTTCCTGCGCTTCTACATTCTGTGCGGCGTCGGTGCGGGCTTCGCGATTCTGGGGTGGAACGCGCTGCTGTCGACCTGGAGTCCGATCATGAGCGTGATCCCGACGCTCGGGGCATCCGGCGCGATCTACGGCGTGGTCACTGCGTTCACGCTGCTCTGGCCCGATCGCACGATCATGCTCCTGTTCCCGCCGATCCCGATCAAAGCGATTTGGTTCGTGCCAGTTCTGTTCGTGCTGCAATTCGTGATGGGCGGCGATCGCAACGTGAGTTACATCGGCCATCTCGGCGGTGTGATCGTCGCTGCGATCGTGCTGCGGAGCGAGCTGCGACGCGCGCTCGGCTGGCGTTCGCTCAGTCATCGCTGGCACCGCATGCGCATGCGCAACCGTTTGCGTGCAGTGCGACGCGACGAGTTCAAGCGCAGCCGCAATCCCGACGACGATCAGCGCACATATCACTGACTGACCGGCAGATCAATCGGGCGCGAGAAACGCGACGGGTCCTGCGACCGACGTCGCAGGACCCGTTGCAACACTCGCTGGGATTTTCTCTCCGACCCGCGGGGAAACGATCCGAACTGCAGCGACTCCCCTCAGCTACTCATTTCCTCGGCGACAGCTCACGGATCCCCGCTCACTCATCCGCCACCGACGGGCGGATTCTATTTTTCGCGATGGAGCAATGTCAATCGCGTTCGAGCAAAACCACGAGCTCGACGTGGTGAGTCTGGGGAAGCGCGTCGAGCAAGACGAGGCGCCGCAATCTGAATTGCGGTCCGAAACGCGCGAGATCTCGTGCGAGCGTCGCGGGCTCGCACGAGACATACACGATGCGCTCCGCACCGCAGTCGCGCAGCGCATCCGACACATTTTGGTGACACCCCACGCGAGGCGGATTCAGCAGCACGAGCTCCGGTCGCAGGCGCACGAGACCTCGCGGCGCCCAGAGCTCTGCGGCCTCGGCGATCACCTCGGCCGTGGAATTCCGCGCTGCGCTCGCCGCCGCGGCGGGTGAGCGCTCGAGCGCGACGACGCGAGCGAAGCGCTCGATCAGGCGCGCGGTGTAGAAGCCGACCCCGCAGTAGAGCTCCACCGCGAGCGCGCCGCGACCGCACGCATCGAGCACGACCTCGAGCCAGCGCTCCCAGAGCGCGCGGTTGGCTTGAAAGAACGCGCCCGCACCGATCTCGAGTGACTTGCCGCCGACCTCGACGCGGGTGCCGAAGCCGCGGATCTCGACCTCGCCGACGCCTGCGGGCCGCGACTCGCGCAGGCGGGTGAGCGCCGCTTGCGTCTCCGCATCGAGCACGGCGCAGCGCTCGACGTCGACGATCTCGTGCGACGCACGCGCGCGAAAACCCACGCGGCCGCCGCCGTGCGCGACGCGCGCGCGGGCTCGGTAGCCGAGCGCGCGCGGCGACCGGACCACCTCGATCTCCGGCAGGTCGGAGCGACCGCCGATGCGCTCGAGCGCGGCGCGCGCGATCGCGATCCGCGCGCGCGTCTGCTCCGCCTCGTCGACGTGGAGCCACGAGCAGCCGCCGCAGCGGGAGTAGTAGGGACACGGGGCTTCGCGCCGCATCGGACCGGGTGAGAGAATCTCGGCGATCTCCGCGCGCGCGAAGCGCCGCCTGACTTCGCGGACGCGCGCGCGCACGCGGTCGCCCGGCGCAGCACGCGCGACGAACACAGTGACTCCTTCTCTGCGCGCGACGCCGTCGCCGCCGGCCGCCAGCGCCTCGATCGCGAGCTCGACCTCGGCGCCGGGCGCGAGGCTCAAGGCGTCGGGCGGATCACGCGGCTCGTCGAGCCGACGCGGATCTCCACCGCGCCGGGATCGATGCGGTACACGAGCACGCCACCGACGATGTCGCCCTCGTGCGCATCCGAGACGTTCTGCTGCTCGAAGCGCAGGCTCGTGACCCGGCGCTCGGGGATCGGATGCCAGCGAATGCTCTCCACGCGCACCGGTGGGAAGACGTTGAGCGCGGTGGGCTCGGGCGCATCACCGGCGCCGTAGGGCGCCGGCTCCTCGCGACGCGCGGTCTCCGGCTCGGGTGTCTTGGGCTTTGCCGGCTTGGACTTCGCCTTCGCAGTCACTTTGGGCTTCGGCGCGGAAGTCGCCGCCGCCGGTGGCTCCTGGGGCGGCGCGATCGGTAGGACCTCGGCCGCCTGCGGCTCGGGAGTCACTGCCGGCGCTGGCGCGGGCGTCGGCACCGGGGGCGGCGGCGGAGCCGGTGGAAGCGCGCGCGCGGCCGCTTCGGACTCGGCCTGCCGCTGCGCGTTCGCCGCCGCGGCCGCTTGCGCTTGAACCGCTTCGAGCCGCGCACGCTCCGCGCGAGCTTCCGCTTCTGCGTCGATCGTTGGCGCGGCTTCGGGCGCTTGCGCCGCGGCGGGCGGCGGCGCGGGCGGCGCCGGTGGAGCAGCCACAGCGGCGGGCGTCTCCGGCTCCGCAGCAGTGGCGCGATCCATCTCTCTCTCGACCTCGTCGAGCTCCTCAGCGGTCGGCTCGCGTGTCTCGCCCGCTTGCGCGGCGACCTGCGAGGCGGAGTGTCTCGTGAGCCTGCCGCTGCGGTACAGCCACGTGCCTCCGCCGACGAGCGCGAACAGCAGTGCGACCGCCGCGAGCGCGAGCCCGCGCCGGTTCGAACGCCGCGCCGGGCGCGAAGTCGGAATCTCGTCGGTGACCGAGCCGCGCAGATCGCGCGATGGATGCGCGGCGCTGCGCTCGCGTTGCAGCTTGCGCAGCGCGTCGAGGATCGTGCTCACGAGTCGTCACCCGAGGCGTAGAGGCGCGGCGTCGTGTAGTCGAGCGCCTGGTACAGGGCGATCAGGGTCTCGGGGCCGAGCTGACCCGACGCCTCGAGCGAGCTCGCGCGCTGAAACGCCTTGACCGCGTTTGCGGTGAGCTCGTCGTACTCGCCAGAGGCGTCGCCCGCTTTCAGGTATCCGAGCTCGGTGAGTCGCGCCTGCAGCCAGCGCACCGACGCACCCTTCGTGCCTGAAGTCAGCGCGGGCAGTGACTCGAAGTTCGTCCACAGATAGAAGATGCGGCCGGTCCAGACTCGCTTGAGCTGCTCGCGGTCGAGCTCGAGCTCGTCCGTGGCCATGCCGAGATGCGCGCGGCCGGCATCGTCCATGCCGATCAGCGCCACGTAGCGGTGCTCGCCGTGTGTCTCGAGCTCGAGGATGGCGGGCAAGTCCAGCGCGGTCAGCATCTCGGGAGTGCCGCGGGTCGCGAGGACGAGCAGCGGCGAGACCGAGCGCACGGCGTCGGGATAGAGGTTCGGATCGATCTCGCCGCCGACCGGCTGGCGATAGCCCCATGCGCCGAGCAGCGCCTCGAGGGCATCCGCCGCGCTCGCGTTGGGCGAGATCGAGTCGATGCGCGACGGCAGTGGCGCCGACGAGACCGGCGCGATCGACATACCTGCCGCGGGTGACTCCGCGGGCAACGCGCTCGCCGCAGGCGGCGGAGTCAGTCGAGGGCGCGGCAGGAACGCCGTCGCGAGATACCCGACCGCGAGCCCCGCGACGACGAGAGCGACGGCGAGCCCGCGGCGCAGACCGGTGGCCGCGCGCCAGCCGCCGAGCTCGGTCGCGGGCAACTCGCGGGCGGCGCGCCGAACCAGGCGCGCGTCGATCTCGCGAAGCCCTTCGGTGTAGCCCGCGAGCAGCGCCCGGTCCGCGAGCGCATTGATCAGCCGCGGAATACCGCGCGACGAGCGAGTGAGTGCGCGCAGCGCGCCGCTCGAGAACAGACGCGGGTCCGCGAGGCCCGCGACGCGCAGCCGATGCTCGACGTACTCGCCGACCTCGGGCCGAGACAACGGCCGCAGCGTCCAGCGCACGGTGATGCGCTGGCGCAGCTGGCGGAGATCGGAGCGCGAGAGGTTCTCCTCGAGCTCGGGCTGTCCGATCAGAACGATCTGGAGGAGCTTCGCGCGGTCCGTCTCCAGGTTGGAGAGCAGGCGCACTTGCTCGAGCACCGCGGGATCGAGGTTCTGAGCTTCGTCGATGACCAGGAGCACGCGGCGGCCCGCGGCGTTCTTCTCGACGAGAAACTGATTCAGTGAGTCGAGCAGGTCGGTGCGCGTGCGCGCCGCGGTCGGCAGGCCGAACTCGCGGTTGATCGCCGAGAGCAGCTCGACCTCGCTCGGGCTCGGATTGAAGATGTACGCGATCTCGGCATCGCTGCCGATGCGGTCGAGCAACGTGCGGCACAGAGTCGTCTTGCCGGTCCCGACCTGGCCGATGACCTCGATGAAGCCCTCGCCCTCCTCGATTCCGTACAAGAGGTGCGCGAGCGCCTCGCGGTGCGACGCGGACAGGAACAGGTACCGGGGATCGGGCGCGAGCGAGAACGGTTTCTCGCGCAGTCCGTAAAACCCGGTGTACATCCCAGAGCCCTTCTCGCTAGGCGTCCCGGCGGGGCCGGGTGGTGGGGCAGGGTGATATTCTGCGCCCGGTATGTCCAATGGTTCGAGCGCAATCGCGGGTGCCACGGTGGGTGCCGACGCGGGTGCGACCTTGTGCAAGCTCGTGCTTCCCGCTCCGACGAAGCTGCACCTCGTGAAATTCCCCTCCGGAGACGTGGCGACGCTGCGCGCGCATCTGCGCGAGTGGAACCCGCGCCGCGTCATCGCAACCGGCGGCGGCGCCGCTCGGCTGGTGCGCGAGCTCAGTGGTCTCGAGGTTCGCACCGTGCCCGAGTTCACGGCGTGGGCGCGCGGCGCACCACTGCTCGCGGCGCGCACCGGACTCGAGCTGCCCGCGAAGTATCTCGTCGGGGTGATCGGCACCGGCACGTCGGTGCTCGCGATCGAGCCCGATGGCGCAAAGCGCATCGGCGGGAGCGCGCTCGGTGGCGGCACCTTGCTCGGGCTCGGGCGCCTGTTGCTCGGCGTCGAGTCGTTCGACGAGATCTGTCAGCTCGCCAGCCGCGGCGATCGCCGGCGCGTGGATCTCTCGGTCGGCGACATCTATCCCGGCGGAGAGATCCCGCTGCCCGCGGACCTGAACGCTTCGAGCTTCGCGAAGCTCGCCTCGCGCGAGCCGCAGGACCTCGCCCACGCGCTCGTCGGCATGCTGGCCGAGAACATCGGACTGATCTGCGGAAATCTCGCGCGCGGGTTCGGCGCGCACGCCGTCGTGTACTGCGGCTCGACGTTGCTGCACAACCGCGAGCTGCAGGAGATCCTGCGCTGGGTCACGGCGATGCACGGCGCGACCGCTCACTTCCCCGAGCACGGCGCTTTCTGCGGGGCGCTGGGTGCCGTGGCTGCGATCGAGGGCGAAGGCGCGCATTCGAGTTAGTGCGTGTCGTCGCGCGTCCGCTCGACGCGGTTCAGGCGATCGCGCAGCACCTTCAACTCTTCGCTCGCCTCGGTGAGCCGCTCCTCGAGCGCGACGCGCGCGCGCACTTCCTGGTCGAGCCGCTGCTCGATCACGCCCGTCGCGTCCGCGGCGAAGCGGATCTCTTCCCGCGAGATCCCCTCTACACCGAGCGGCGTAACCTTGCGGGCGAGCGAGCGGGCCACCGACTCCCCGCGCGTCGCGCGCCCTCGATACGCGACGAACAGAGCAGCGAGCACAGCCAGCAGCCCGACAGAGGCGAGCACGAGTAACCACGGAAATTCGAAAGCCGCGGGCGGGAGCTGCGGCGCGGGCTCGGAGGCCGAGACTTCGGGCTCGGGCGAGGGCGGAGTCGGAGCCGGAGCCGGAGTCGGCGTCGCCTCAGGCAGTGACTCGGCGGGCGGGACCTCGGCTTGGGGCGGCATCTCGGCCCCGGGCGGTGCGGGCTCGGGAGCAGCCTCGACCGCACCTTCGACCGGCTCTCCGCGTGGCTGGCCTTCAACCGGAGCCTCGGCAATCGGCGGAGCGGGTGCCGGCTGCGGCTCCGCCTCGGGTTCCGGCTGTGCCTCTTGCTCCGGCTGTGCCTCTGGCCCGGGCTGTGGCTGTGCCTCGGCCTCGGGAGCCGGCCCCGCTTCGAGCGGGCCGATCCCCGTCGCCGGCGCGAGCGGCGTGATGCCCTTCGGCACCGCGAACTCCTCCGGGCCGGGCGGCGCGAGATCGATGACGAGCCTCGTCGGACCCGAGAGCACATAGACGCGCACGCGCCGCTCGCGTGGCTCCAGCGCGACGTGTGTTCCCACGCGCATCGCCTTCACCGAGAGCGCGCCCACCTGCGCGAGCTTCGTCTGAATGACTCGGCCGCGGCTGCCGAGGTCCGCGTCGAGATAGAAGCTCTCTTCGCCGGGCTTCGGCCCGCGTTCCCAAGCGATGTCGGTGGGACCGTCGAGCTCGACGACGACCCGGTCGAAGCCGGGGTGAGCGCCGACGCGCACGTCGCGCACGTGCACGCGCCCTTGTCCGAGGGCGACGCTCGCCCAGACGGCGAACGTGACCAGCGTGAGCACGGAAGTCAGCGCGCGTCGCATCGTCCCTCTCTCGGTGCGGAGCCGCATCTCCGCATCAGGAGTCGGCAAGTACAAGGCTGAACTATAGTCGGCGCGTGGCGGGGGCAGCTTCCGGCGAGACCGGGGTCGCGGTGATCGGCGCGGGCGTCGTCGGCCTGGCGTGCGCCGGCGCGCTCGCGCGCGCGGGTCACGAGGTGCTCGTACTCGAGCGCCACGGAGCGACTGCGCTCGAGACGTCGTCGCGGAACAGCGGCGTGATTCACGCGGGCCTGTACTACCCGACCGGATCGCTGAAGGCCGAGCTCTGCGTTGCGGGGCGCGAGGAGCTCTACGCGCGCTGTCGCGCGCGCGACATCGCGCACAAAGAGACCGGGAAGCTCGTGGTCGCGTCCGCCGACTCCGAGGTGCGGGCGCTCGAGTCACTCCTGGCGCGCGGAACCGCGAACGGCGTGCCGGGCCTGCGCATCATCGATGGCCGCGAGCTCAGTCGACTCGAGCCGCGCGTCCGCGGCTGCGCGGCGCTGGTCGTGCCCGTGACCGGGATCGTCGACGCGCACGAGCTCTCGGCCAGCTACCAGGCGGAGCTCGAGTCGCACGGCGGCCGCGTCGTTCTACACACTTCGGTGTCGGGCCTGGAACGCTCGGGCGGCACCTGGCGCGTGCACGCGGAGTCCTCCGCCGGAGAACGCGCGGTGGTGGCCGCGCGCGCGGTCGTGAACGCAGCCGGGC
>Ga0326726_10003130_pt1 | contig 15189 bp, 14 predicted proteins | sample MHFenrmetagenome_2_FD_207603 | JGI IMG/M metagenome (GOLD analysis project Ga0326726, IMG submission 207603) | Lab enriched peat soil microbial communities from Michigan Hollow, Ithaca, NY, United States - MHF15MN | ecosystem: Environmental > Terrestrial > Soil > Wetlands > Peat | place: USA...
ATGGCGTACAGGCGCCCGGTGCCGCGCATGAGCATCGCGAGTGCGAGTGTCTTCCCGCCCGCGCCCGCGCAATAGTCGGCCACCATCTCGCCGCGCCGCGGTGCGAGCAGGTAAGCGAGCAGCTGGCTGCCTTCGTCCTGCACTTCGACTGCACCGCCCGTGAACAGCGGGTGCCGGTTGATCGCGGGCTTGCCGGTGACGCGGATTCCGGCTGGCGAGTAGGGCGTCGCCTGCGCCTCGACGCCGCTTGCCTGCAGTCGGGCAAGCGCCTCGTCTCGGTCCAGCTTCGCGAGATTGACGCGCAGGTCGAGCGGTGCGGGATTGAGCAGGCCTTGCGCCACGCGCATCGCCTCCTCCGGGCCGTAGAGCGCCGCAAGCCGATCCCAAAGCCAGTCGGGCATGTCGGCGCGCACCGCCGGTGGAAAGGTATCGGTCTTCGCGGCGCGCACCCGTGCCACCAAATTCTCCTCGCCTTCGCGCACCACGCCCTCAAGCGCACGGCCCGAAAGCCCGCGCACGCGCACCAGGGCGGCGATGGCCAAGTCGCGCGGCGCGCCGGACCCCGCTGCCGCCTCCAGCGAGCGCCGGCGGCGCAGCACGGCGTACACGGTCTCGGCGACGAAGGCGCGGTCCTGCTGGCCGAGATTGCGATGCGCCCGGAAGTAGCGCGAGACAACCGCGTCCGCGGGACCGCTCGAGCTCAGCAGCTCGCCAAGCAGCGCTTCTGCCCGCGCGAGCTGGGCGCGGTAGACGATCACCGGGAAACGATGCGCACGGCGACTTGGTCGATGCGCGTCCCGTCCTTCTGTACCACGAGCACGCGCACCGGCAGGAAGCTGCGCGCCGGGTCAAGCCAGACCTCGTTGTTCTCGCCGGGCTTCGCCGTGCGTTCCACCAGGCGCAATGCCTCGAATTCGCCGGCGGGAATCTTGAGGGGCTCCCGGCCTGCAACGTCGAAAACGTAGTCGGCAATCCCCTTGCCATCCACGACCTTGAACTCCACGGGGCGCTTGCCCGGTGCATTGAAGGCAAACGAGAACAGGAAGCTCAAGCGGTCTTGCGCGTGCTCCGGCATCGGCCGTTGCTGCGGTCCCTGCCGGAACTCCAGGGTGAGCGACTTGGCATCCCAGTCGAAACGCGCCGTAGCGGTCGCGCGCGCGGTGCGCGCATCCTCGTAGTAGAGCGGGCGCAGGCCGCCCGTGCCGATCGTGCCGCGGCTTGTGCGCTTCGCCTCGCCAATCAGGCCATAGATGCCCCTGCCCTTCCAACGCTCGACGAGGCTGTAGGACTTGCCGTCGTGATCGAGAGCGTAGGTCACGTCGGCCACCACGCTGCCGTTCCAGGAGACTTCACAGGCGAGGTCGACGTGAGACGCCGGCGCCGCGTGCGCAGCGGCCCAGCCGCCAAGACTAAGCGCGATCGCTAACGACCAATTGCGCATGGTTTCCTTTAACGCGCACCTTGCCGCCCTCGATGACCAGATCACCGTCGAGGAACCACCGGATGGCGCGCGGATATAGCAGATGCTCCTGCTCGAGTACGCGCGCGGCAAGGGCTTCCTCGGTGTCCCCTGGCAAGACTGGCACCGAGGCCTGCGCGATGATCGGACCGTGATCGAGCTCCGCAGTGACCAAGTGCACGGTGCAGCCGTGGCGTTTCACGCCCGCCGCGAGGGCGCGCGCATGCGTTTCGAGCCCTGGGAACTGCGGCAGCAACGACGGATGGATGTTCATGATCCGGCCCTCGAAGCGCGCGACGAAGCCCGGAGTCAGGATGCGCATGAAGCCCGCCAGGGCCACCAGCCGCGGCGCGTGGCGCTCGACCTCGGCCGCGAGCGCCGCATCGAACGCTTCGCGCGAGGCATAGTGCCGATGCTCGACCACCGCGGTGGCGACGCCACGTTGCGCTGCGATCGCGAGCCCTGCCGCGTCGGCGCGGTTGCTGACGACGGCAGAGACCGGAATGCCGGCTTCGAGGATCGCCTGCATGTTGCTGCCGCGACCGGAAATCAAGACGACGACCGACATGTGGGGCGCAAGTTTAAACCACGCGCTCGCCAGGCACGCCGCACGCGGCGCTTCACGCCGCGGGCTTGGTCATCTCCGCCGGCTGCACCCAGCGGTCGTAGTCGGCCGCGCTCACGTAGCCGAGCGCCAGCGCCGCCGCCTTCAGCGTGCTGCCCTCCCGGTGCGCCTTCTTGGCGATCTCGGCGGCGCGGTCGTAGCCGATGTGCGGCGCGAGCGCGGTCACCAGCATCAGCGAGCGCTCGACCAGCTCGCGGATGCGCGGCTCGTTCGGCTCGATGCCGCGCGCGCAATGCTCCTCGAACGATGCGCAGCCGTCGGCGAGCAGCCGCACGCTCTGCAGGAAGTTATGGATCAGCACGGGCTTGTAGACGTTCAGCTCGAACTGGCCGGAGGCGCCCGCGATCCCTACCGCCACGTCATTGCCCATGACCTGCACCGCGAGCATGGTGAGCGCTTCGGCCTGCGTCGGGTTGACCTTGCCGGGCATGATCGAGCTGCCCGGCTCGTTTTCCGGAATGCTCAGCTCGCCCAGCCCGGAGCGCGGGCCCGACGCGAGCCAGCGCACATCGCTCGCGATCTTGTTGAGCGCGGCGGCCAGCGTCTTCAGCGCGCCGTGCGCGAACACCAGCGCCTCGTGTCCTGCGAGCGCGGCGAACTTGTTGGGCGCCGACTCGAAGGACAGGCCGGTGGCCTGCGACAGATCCTGCGCGACTCGCGCGCCGAACTCCGGGTGCGTGTTGAGCCCGGTGCCGACGGCGGTGCCGCCGATCGCCAGCTCGCACAGCCCGGGCAGCGCCAGTTCGATCGCCGCCTCCGCCTGCGCGAGCTGCTCGACGTAGCCCGAAAACTCCTGCCCGAGGGTCAGCGGAGTCGCATCCTGCAAGTGGGTGCGCCCGATCTTGACGATGTGCGCGAAGGTCTCGGCCTTGGCCGAGAGCGTCGCCTCCAGCCGCTCGAGCTTGGGCAACAGGTCGTGCTCCACTGCGCGCGCCGCCGCGATATGCATCGCCGTGGGAAAGACGTCGTTCGACGATTGGCCGAGATTGACGTCGTCGTTGGGGTGCACCAGGCGCTTCAGCCCGCGCTCGCCGCCGAGCAGCTCCGAGGCGCGGTTGGCCAGCACCTCGTTGACGTTCATGTTGCTCTGCGTGCCGGAGCCGGTCTGCCATACGACCAGCGGGAACTCCTCGTCGTGGCGGGCGGCGAGCACTTCGTCCGCTGCCCGCTCGATGGCATCGGCCTTCCTCGCCTCGAGCAGGCCGAGGGCCCGATTGACGCGTGCCGCGGAGCGCTTGACCAGCGCCAGCGCGTGCACCACGGCGAGCGGCATGCGCTCGCTGGAAATGCGGAAATGGAGCCGGCTGCGTTCGGTCTGCGCGCCCCAGAGCCGCTCCGCCGGCACCTCGATGGTGCCGAAAGAGTCCTTCTCCGGCCGCGTCGCGCTCACATTACTCGCGTCAGGGGAGATCGAAGAGCAGCACTTCAGCCTGGGTGCCCTGCTCCAGCGTGATTTCCTCGACCTTGTCGATCTTGAGCGCGTCGCCTTCGCCCAAGCGCTTGCCCTGCACCGTGACCGAGCCGCGCGCCACGTGCACGTAGCCGCGCCGCCCGGCCGCCAACCGGTGCACAGCGCGCTCCGCGCCGTCGAGCAACGCCGCATACACGCGCGCATCCTGGTGGATGCGGACCGATCCTTCCGCCCCGTCGAGCGAGGCGATCAGGCGCAGCCGGCCGCGCTTGGATGCGGCGTCGAAATGCTTCTGTTCGTAGGACGGCGCAATGCCCGTCACGCTAGGCTCGATCCAGATCTGTAGGAAATGCGTCGTGCCGGCCTTGTCGTGGTTGTACTCGCTGTGGCGCACGCCGCTGCCGGCGCTCATGCGCTGCACGTCCCCGGGCACGATGGTGGAGCCGTTGCCCATCGAATCCTGGTGCGCAAGCGCGCCCTCCAGGACATAGCTGATGATCTCCATGTCGCGATGGCCGTGCGTGCCGAAACCGGTGCCGGGCGCGACGCGATCCTCGTTGATCACGCGCAACGGGCCGAAGCCCATGTGACGCGGGTCGTGGTATTCGGCGAAGGAAAAGCTGTGGTACGACTTGAGCCAGCCGTGGTCGGCGTGGCCGCGCTCGTTCGCCGGGCGCAGCTCGGTCATTCAGCTCTGCGCCGTCTCGCCCTGCTGCTCGCGGGCCGCGATTTCCTGGTGCACTTTGGCCATGTCGAGCGCCTTGGCCTGCGTGAGCACCTGCTCGAGCGCCGATGCGGGCAACGCGCCGGCCTGCTGGAACAGGACCACCTTTTCGCGGAAGACCATCAGCGTGGGAATGGAGCGGATGTTGAACGCGCCCGCAAGCTCCTGCTCGGCGTCCGTGTTGACCTTGCCGAACACGACGTCCTGGTGCACCTCGGCGGCCTTCTCGTAGATCGGCGCGAAGCCGCGGCAGGGGCCGCACCAGGGCGCCCAGAAATCCACGATGACCATCGGGCTTTCCGTGATCACCTTCTCGAAGTTGTCCTTGGTCAATTCGACCGTCGCCATGTCGATGCCTCGTAGCAAAACGCGGAGTGTACTCTAGCAAAATGAGTGAATATGTCGGCCGATTCGCCCCGTCGCCGACAGGGCCATTGCACTTCGGCTCGCTCGTCGCGGCGCTCGCAAGCTACAAGGAGGCGCGCGCCGCCAAAGGCAAGTGGCTGCTCCGCATCGAGGATCTGGACCTGCCGCGCGAGCAGCCGGGCGCAGCCGATCAGATCCTGCGCGCCCTCGAGCGGTTCGGCTTCGAATGGGACGGCCCGGTGCTGTGGCAGAGCGCGCGCTTGGAGCGTTATCGCGCGGTGCTCGAGGACTTGTTGCGCCGAGGCTTTGCCTACCCCTGCGGCTGCTCGCGCAAGGAGCTGGAAGACTCCGCCCTCGCGATCGACGGCTCCAGAATCTACCCGGGCACCTGCCGGCACGGGCTGGCGCCGGGCAAGAGCCCGCGTGCGGTACGCCTGCGCACGCATGCAACGCCGATCGGCTTCGACGACCTCATCCAGGGGCCGGCGCAACAGCGCGTGGAGCGCGAGGTCGGCGATTTCGTGCTGAAGCGCGCCGACGGCGTGTATGCATACCAGCTTGCGGTGGTGGTCGACGACTTCGACCAGGGCGTGACCGACGTGGTGCGCGGCGCAGATCTGCTCGATTCCACCGCGCGCCAGATTCATTTGCAGCGCATCCTCGGGGCGCCCGCGCCGCGCTATGCGCATGTGCCGGTGGCAGTGGACGCCACCGGCCAGAAGCTCTCCAAGCAGACCGGCGCCACACCGATCGACCTTGCCGATCCCGGGCGCGAGCTGGCGCGCGCCCGGCGCTTCCTCGGGCAGCGGGAGGAAGGCTGGGACCTGTCGCGCGTGCCGCGCGTTCGCACCGTCGTCACTTCCTGACCGGGATCACCACAGTCGCAAGCGACGCGAGCACGAGGCCCAGGGCGCCAAACTCGAGCCAGCCGGGGCGCTCGCCGAGGAACACCATGCCGGAGAATACGCCAACCACCGGCGTCATGAGCATGGCCAGCGAGAACGTCGTCACGGAAACCGAGGTTGCGAGCTTGATCCAGGCCCAATGCGCCCAGGCGAATGAGAAGAGCACGTTGTAGGCAACGGCTAGCGCCGGCCACAGGCTCACCTCGCCCAGCGAACGAAAGCTGTCGAACGCCAGCGCAGCAAGATAGATCGGCACTCCGCCGATCAGCATCATCCAGGCCGTCAGCGCCGCCACCGGGGCGCGCACGGGGTATTTCTTCTGCATCACGGTGCCGAGCGCCCAGGTCGTTGCCGCGCCCAGCACCATCAGCGCGCCGAGGGGCGCGCCGGCCAGGTTGGTGAGCTCCTCGGCCAGCAGCAGCGCCATTCCCGCCATGCCGAGCGCGAGCCCCAGCAGCTTGCGCACGGTCATGCGCTCTCCCAGGAACCAAACCGAAAGCGGTATCGCGAGCGCCGGCATGGTATAGGCGAGAATCGCCGCGCGCCCCGAGGGGATCAGGCGCAGGCCGAACACCACCAGCACGTTCCAGCACGTAATGGAAAAGAAGGCGATCAGCACGAGACGCCGCCACTGGTCGCGCGGGATAGCGAGCGGCTGGCCGCTGGCGCGCAGGGCGGCGAACAGCACGCCGGAGCCGGCGGCGAGGCAGAAGGTACGAAAGGTGAACGGCGCAACCTCGGAGATTGCGACCTTCATGGCCGTCCAGTTGAAGCCCCACACCAGCGTAATGCCGATCAGAACCCACCAAAGACTCCGCGGCAGGTGTTCGGGATGCCCCGAGCTCACCGCCGCAACCGCACCGGCATTGCCTTCACGCCGCGAAACACCATCGAGTTGAGCCACTCCAACGGCGCGTCCATGAGCTCGAGACCGGGCCAGCGCGAGAGCGCCGCCGGCAGCGCGATCTGGCCTTCCAGCCGCGCGAGCGGAAAACCGAGGCAGATGTGCAGGCCGAAACCGAAAGCGAGGTGCGGCGGACCTGTGCGCGACAGATCCACGCGATCGGGATCCGGATATGCGCGCGGATCGCGGTTTGCGGCATTGAGCAGGATGAAGACGCGATCGCCCGGCTTGAGACGCTTGCCGTGCAGCTCGTGCTCCCCGCGCACGATGCGCACCTGGGCGCCGTTGGGGCCGTCGTAGCGCAGCAGCTCTTCCACCGCGGCGGGCGCGAGGGAGGCGTCCGTGCGCAGCCTGGCCATCTCGCCGGGAAACCGAAGCAGCGCCAGCATGCCGTTGGCAATGTGGTTGGTGGTCGTCTCGTGGCCCGCGAACAGCAGCAGGATGCAGCTCGCCACTAACTCATCGTCGGTCAGCATGTCGCCGCCGTCCTCAAGGCCCACGAGCGCCGACAGCAGGTCCGGCTGCGGGCGCGCGCGGCGTGCCGCGATCATGCCGCGGAAGAACGACGCCATCTCGCGCGTCGCCGCTTCGGCGATGTCGTATTTCTCCTGTGCCATGCGCGAGCTGCCGATGAACAGCGCCATGTCGTCCGAGAGGCGCTTCACCTGCGCGAGCTCGCCGCGCGGCACGCCGAGCATGTCCATGATCACGAGCGCCGGCAGGGGCCCGGCGAAATCCCCGACGAAGTCGAACTCGGTGCGCTCGCCGATTTGCTCGATCAGCCAGCGCATCAGCGCCTCGATCCGGGGACGCATGGCGTGCATGGACTTGACGTGGAAGACCTTGCTCGTCAGCCGGCGCAACCGGGTGTGCTCGGGCGGATCGCGGAACACCATCCACAGCGAGAGATACTTCATGATCTCCGCGATGCGCAGCGCCTCCTGCGGCGGCAACGTCGCGAAGTAGGGGCGCAGGCGGTCCGAGGACATGTCCTTGTCCTGGCACACCCCGCGCACGTCCTCGTAGCGCGTAAGCACCCAGGCCTTAAGCCGCGGACTCCAGTGGCAAGGGTCCTCGTCCCGCATGCGGCGAAAGAGCGGAAACGGGTCGGCGAGGACCTGTGGGTCGTCGGGCCTGTATTCGAGTGTCATCCCCTGCTCACCAGCCATACGCCGAGCATCGCCAACGCCATGCCGGCAGCGGAAAACGCAGTATAGGTCTCGCCGAAAAGTGGCCAGGCTATGAGCGCAGTGCACGGCGGCACCAGGTACATGAGGCTCGCGACTTTGGTTGCGGCGCCATGGCGGATGAGCCAGAACAGCAGGAACACCGCGCCCAGCGACAGCGCGAACACCAGCCAGACGATGGCGAGCAGGAGATCGGCACTCCAGGTGACCTCGCGCGTCTCGAAGAACAGGCTGTAGGGCGTCAGGACCAGCAAGGCGGCCACAAACTGGATCACGGCGCCCGTGCGCAGATCGACCCGCGCGCAATACCGCTTTTGCCATATCGCTCCGAGGCTGATGCTGACGAGGGCGAGGACCGAGAGCGCCGTGGCGAGGGGGCCCACGCCGTCGAGCACCCACTTTTCGCGCACGACCAGTGCGACGCCGGCGATGCCGAGGGCGAGACCCAGCCACTGGCGCGCGTTGGTGCGCTCGCTCAGGAGCCACGCGCTCAGCACCGCCGCAAGGATCGGCTGCAGGGCCGTGATCAGGGAGGAGACGCCCGCCGGCATGCCCTTGGAGAGCGAGAGAAAGACGCCCCCGAGATAGCCCCCTTGAATCAAGGCCCCTGCCACCGCCATGTGCGCGAACTCCGCCCGCGTTGCCGGCCAAGGCGCGCGCATCACCCAGCATAAGGGCAAGAGCAAGGCGAGAACGGCAAGGAAGCGGATGACCAGGAAGGTCGCCGGCTCGACGTAGGACAGGCCCAGCTTTGCGCCGATGAAGCCGGTACTCCAGAGAATGACGAACAGCCCTGGAAACACCCAGGCCCAACGTTGCAGTGAGTCGGTAGGCGGGGCAACGTTTGCCATGGGGCGCCATTGTCGGAGGCCTGCCGGTGGTCCGCGGCGGTGTTTCGCGGGACCCGCGGGCACGTTTGAAACGGTGCCCCATGGAATCGCAAACCGGTTTCCACGCCGTATCAAAGGGTTATGCTGCACTGCAAAAAATATTTGACTTTCCAGGTGGAAGGCCTAGACTACGCCTTGCTGCGGTGCACAAAAGCACCAGCCCACCCAGAGCACCAGCCCACCCAGACCCGGAATTCGATTCGATTCACTAGACAAGGAGCCTGACCATGTACGTGACCCCCGAACAAATCCAAGCCGCCGGCAAAGCCAACGTTGAAGCGATGCTGTCCGTCGCCGCGATGCAGTTTGCCGCGATCGAGAAATTTGCCGCACTCAACGCCAACGCCGTGAAGGCCGCGTTCGAAGACGGCATCAGCAACACCCGCGCGCTGTTCGGCGCGAAAGACGTGCAGGAGTTCGTGAACCTGCAGAGCACCCTCGCGACGCCCGCGATCGAGAAGGCCATCGCTTACTCCAAGAGCGTGTACGAAGTCGCCACCGAGACCAACGCCGAGCTCTCCAAGGTTGCCGAGAAGCGCGTCGCCGAATGGAACGAGAACTTCACCGCCCTGCTCGACAAGGCCGTGAAGAACGCGCCGGCCGGCTCCGACGTCGCGGTCGCCGGCATCAAGTCGATGCTCGCCGCGGCCAATTCGGCCTACGACAACTTCGCCAAGGTGACCAAGCAGGCGACCGAAATCGCCGAAGCCAACGTCGCCGCCGCCACCGAGACCGTGAAAGGCCTCGCCAAGGCAAAAAAGGCCGCCTGAGCGCCGAACCGGGCCCGCAACGGGCCCGATCTAGCGCCAGACGCAGCGCGGCCCGCAAGGCTGCGAAACGGAAGTGAGGAAAGCCCGCCGCAAGGCGGGCTTTTCATTTAGCTGCACCGCCGGACCTCCTGTCCCACAGCTCGAAGCCGGTAACCGCGGAGTACTTGGCGATGTGTCGCGCCTCGTGCGGGATCTCGCCCAGAAAGCACGGCCGCCGCAGCACCTGCTGATAGGGCGTTCCGCGGATACGCTCGTACTCGTCGTGAAAGTCGCGCAAGGCCTGGCGCTCGCGCGGCACGTTCGTCGTGATACCGCCGTGGAACTGGTGGAACGTGCCCTCCCCCAGCAGCATCACGTACTGCAGCCGCGGGCTTTCCAGCGCGCGACGGAAAATATCCAGATTGACCAGCCCGCCTCCCGGGGAGCGAAAGCGCTCGTCGAAGCCGTCCAACGCCAGGAAATCCACCTTGCGCAGGCCAAAGCACCCGCTTTCGAACAGGATGCCGAACCAGCCCTGGCTGGTATCGGAAAACGCCTGGGTCGCGCCGTACAGCTGGTAGCCGTCCTGCTTCCACCCGGACGATTCCAGCAAGCGGTCCTCGACGGCCTGGTTGTATCCCTCCAGCATCGAGTCGTACTGCTGCTTCGGCCCGAGATGGAAGGGCACGGTCGCCACGAAGGGCGACGGGAAGGCGCGAAACGCCGTCGCCGCAAGCTGCAGGATGCCCGGTGACAGTATGTGCGCGCCGTCGATCATGACGAGCAGCTCGTCGCCCCTCGCCTCGCGGCACGCCTGGTTGAGCGCCGCCGCCGGGGAAACCGCCGCATCGCGGACATAGCGGTAGCTGAACTGCGGGCCGAAGGCCCGCACCGCGTCCTCGGACAGGGGCTGCGTGGAGCCGTTGTCGATCGCGATCACCTCGTAGTCGGCGTCGCGGGCGCCGCGCTGGTACGCCAATGTCAGCGAGTGAAGCGTGTTGCGCGCTTCGCGGGGATTGTTGAAGAAATTGACGACGACGGACAGCATGCGGGGCCTGGCGCGGCGCTGCTCAGCGCATCCCCGGCAGCATGCCCTTCATGCCGCGCATCATGCGCGCCAGGTTGCCGCCTTTCATCATCTTCATCATCTTCTGCATCTGCTCGAACTGGTTGAGCAGCCGGTTGACTTCCTGCACCGGCACGCCGGCGCCCGCTGCGATGCGCCGCTTGCGCGAAGCCTTGATCAGCTCGGGCGCCGCGCGCTCCTGCGGCGTCATCGAGTTGATGATGCCCTCGATGCGCCTGAACTGCCGGTCGTCCTGCAGCTGCGCCGGATTGATCTGCCCCGCCAGCTGCGCCGGCAGCTTGTCGAGCATCGACGACAAGCCGCCCATCTTCTGCATCTGCTGGATCTGCTGCTTGAAATCCTCCAGGTCGAAGCCCTTGCCCTTGCGGATCTTCTCCGCAACGCGCTGGGCCTGCTCGAGGTCGACCTGCTTGTGCGCCTCCTCGACCAGCGACAGGATGTCGCCCATGCCGAGGACGCGCGCGGCCATGCGCTCGGGGTGAAAGGCTTCGAGCGCATCGAGCTTCTCGCCCGTTCCGGCGAACTTGATCGGTTTGCCCGTCACCTGCCGCACGGAAAGTGCCGCGCCACCGCGCGCGTCGCCGTCGAGCTTGGTCAGGATCACGCCCGTGAGCGGCAGGCGCTCGCCGAATACGCGCGCCACGTTCACCGCGTCCTGACCCTGCATCGCGTCCACCACGAACAGCGTCTCGACGGGCCGCAGTTCGGCGTGCAGAGCCGCGACCTCCTGCATCATCGGCTCGTCGATGGCGAGCCGCCCGGCCGTATCCACGATCAGGACGTCGAAGTAGCGGGTCTTCGCGTGCTCGAGCGCTTGCCGTGCGATCTGCACCGGCTGCTCGCCCGCCGCCGCGACGAAGAACTCGGCGCCCACCTGGGCAGCCACCGTCTTCAATTGCTCGATGGCCGCGGGCCGGTAGACGTCGCAGGAGGCGAGCAGCACCTTCTTCTTCTGCGCGAGCAGGAGCCGCGCAAGCTTGGCAGCCGTCGTCGTCTTGCCCGAGCCCTGCAGCCCGGCCATCAGGATCACGGCCGGCGGCTGTGCGGCGAGGTCGAGTCCGGCGCTCGCTTCGCCCATCAGGCGCGCGAGCTCGCGGTGCACCAGAGAAACCAGCGCCTGACCCGGCGTGAGGCTGCCGATCACCTCGGCGCCCAGCGCCTTCTCCTTCACCGCGGCGATGAATTCGCGCACGACGGGCAGCGCGACGTCGGCCTCGAGCAGCGCGACGCGCACTTCGCGCAGCGCCTCCTGGATGTTGGCCTCGGTGAGACGCGCCTCGCCGCGAATCGTCTTGACGATCCTCGCGAGGCGTGCGGTCAGGTGGTCGAGCACGGGTGATAAACTGAAGCTGTGCCCGACATTGTAATTCACGCGGTCACCGCGGCCGCCTACGCGGCGCTGGCATGGCACTTCTGGAATACGCGCTGGCGCTCGCGCCCTGGCAGCGGCGCGCGTGCCTCCGGGCTGCATCCCCTCGAGCGGGTGGCGATCCTCGTGCCGCTCGGCCTGCACGGCGCGTTGCTTTACCTGGAGTTGTTCGCGCCGAGCGAACTGCGTTTCGGCTTTGCGCTCGCGCTCTCGAGCATGCTCTGGCTGGCCGTGCTGTTCTACTGGTTCGAGAGCCTGTTCTACAACCTCGACGGCATGCAGCCGCCTGCCTTGGCGCTGGCCGCCCTGGCCGCGCCGCTGCCGGCGATCTTTCCGGGCCGCGAGAGCGGCGCGCTCGCCGCGTCGTTCGAATTTCGCCTGCACCTGCTGATGGCGGTTCTCGCCTACAGCCTGTTCACCATCGCCATGCTGCACGCAGTGCTGATGGCGCTGGTCGAGCGCCGCCTGCACCACAGCCGCAGCGCACGCGGCACCGCCGGCGCGTTCGGCGCCGATGGCGCCGGGATGCTTGGCGGTCCGCTCGGCGCGCTGCCGCCGCTGCTGACGCTCGAGCGGCTGCTGTTTCGCATGATCACCGCGGCCTTCATCCTGCTCACGCTCACGCTCGCCACCGGGATCGCGTTTTCGGAGTCGCTTTTCGGACGCCCGATGCGCTTCGACCACAAGACGCTGTTCGCGCTGCTGTCGTGGGCGACATTCGCCGTGCTGCTCGCCGGCCGGCACTTCTACGGCTGGCGCGGGCGCACCGCGCTGCGCTGGACGCTGAGCGGATTCGTCATGCTGCTGCTCGCCTACGTCGGCAGCCGCTTCGTTCTCGAAGTCCTCCTCGGGCGCGGCTGAAGCATGGACGACAGCCCGCTCACCTGGGAGGTGATGGCCCTGGTCGTGCTGCTGCTCATGTCGGCATTCTTCTCGATCGCCGAGACCAGCATGATGGCATTGAACCGCTATCGCCTGCGCCACCTGGTGGCGCAGGGTCATGGCGGCGCCCGGCGCGCCGAGGAGCTGCTCAAGCGCACCGACCGCCTGCTCGGCGCCATCCTGATCGGGAACAACGTAGTCAATGCGGCGGCGGCGACGATCGCCAGCCTGGTCGCCGTCAAGTTGTTCGGCCAGGGCAAGCTCGCCTACGCGGGTAGCACGATCGCGATCTCGTTCCTCATCATCGTGTTCGCCGAGATCACACCCAAGGTGATCGGCGCCAGCTATCCCGAGCGCATCGCGCTGCCGCTCGCCTATGTGCTCGGTCCTTTGCAGCGGCTGCTGCAGCCCGCGATCCTGATCGTCAACCTGTTTTCGCGCCCGCTGCTGCGGCTGGTCGGCGTGCGCCCGGGCGAAGCGAGCGAGGTGCCGCGGCTCTCGCCCGAAGAAATCCGCACGCTGGTGCGGGAGTCGTCGGCCTTCATGCCGAAGAAGCACGTCACCATCCTGCTAAACCTCTTCGACCTGAGCGACATCACCGTCCAGGACATCATGCTGCCGCGCTCGCGCATCGAGTCGGTGAAGCTCGAGGACGACATGGAGACCATCGCGCGCCACCTCGCCACCAGCTACCACATGCGCCTGCCGGTGTTCCGCGACGCGCGCGGCGAGGTGGTCGGCATCCTGCACCTGCGCAAGGTCCTCGCGCCGCTGCGCGCCGGAACGCTGAGCAGGGAAGAGATCGAATCGCTGCTCGCGCAACCGTACTTCGTGCCCGCCACCACGCCTGTGTTCGCGCAGCTGCAGTACTTCCAGGAGAACCAGGAGCGCATCGCCTTGGTCGTCGACGAGTACGGCGAGTTGATGGGGCTGGTAACGCTGGAGGACATCATCGAGGAGATCATCGGCAAATTCACCACCACGATGCCCTCCGCGGCACAAACGCTCGCTTGGGGCGAGGACGGCAGCGCTTCCGCCGACGGCGCGACGCCGGTGCGCGAATTGAACCGCGCCCTCGGCCTCGACCTGCCTACCGAGGGGCCGAAGACGCTCAACGGCCTCATCCTGGAGCACCTGCGCGATATCCCGGAAGCGGATGTGTCGATCAAGATCGGCGAGGTGCCGATGGAGATCGTTCATGCGCAGGGCCGCACCGTGAAGACCGTGCGCATCTTCCGGCCCGCCCTCCCGGAACAGGGGACCCCACAGGCAACCTGACGGGGCTCCTGGCGGAGGGTCGTTCCGGATCGTTCCGACCCCTCGAAATCAATTTCGCGTCAGCGAGTTAGGCGTGAAACCTGAGGCTTTACAAAAAACAAGGCTCAGGGCATCATCGCCGGTCAGTCCTGCAGCGACGGGATCGGAAACAGGGAGCGCGATATGGCAACGGCAGCAGCGGCGAGGGGTGCCGGGCCCAAGGAATTCAACTTCCTCTGGGAGGGACGCGACAAGGCCGGCAAGATCATCCGCGGCGAGCTGCGATCGGTCAGCGAGGCGGCGGTCAATGCCACGCTGCGCCGGCAGGGCATCATGGTGCAGAAGGTCAAGAAGCAGAAGTACGGCAGCGGCGGCAGGGTCAAGGACAAGGACATTTCCCTCTTTACGCGCCAACTGGCAACCATGATGAAGGCCGGCGTGCCGCTCCTGCAATGCTTCGACATCGTCAGCAAGGGCGCGGCCAATCCCGCAGTGACGCGCCTGCTGACCGAGATCAAGACCGAAGTCGAGACGGGCTCGTCCCTTGCCCAGGCGTTCCGCAAGTATCCCCTGTACTTCGACGCGCTGTACTGCAACCTGGTGCAGGCGGGGGAGCAGGCCGGCATCCTGGAAACGCTGCTTGACCGCCTGGCGACCTACAAGGAAAAGATCCTCGCCATCAAGTCGAAGATCAAGTCCGCGCTGTTCTATCCGATCGCGATCGTGGTGGTGGCCTTCATTATCACTGCAGTGATCATGATCTTCGTCATCCCGGCGTTCAAGGAGGTGTTCACGAACTTCGGTGCCGATCTGCCCGCGCCAACGCTGTTCGTGATGGCCGTGTCGGACTGGTTCGTCGCCTACTGGTACATCATCTTTCCGGTGGTGATCGGCGGGGTAATCGGCTTCCTGGAAGCCTGGAAGCGCTCGCTACCGGTACAGATTTTCATGGACCGCCTAATGCTGCGCCTGCCGGTGTTCGGCGATCTGGTGCTGAAGTCCACCATCGCCCGCTGGACGCGCACCATGTCCACGATGTTCGCCGCCGGCGTGCCGCTGGTGGAGGCGCTCGACTCGGTGGGCGGCGCGTCGGGCAATTACGTGTACGTGGTCGCGACCAAGCAGATCCAGAAGGAAGTGTCCACAGGCACCGCGCTCACGTTGGCGATGCAGAACTCCGGTGTGTTTCCCAACATGGTGCTGCAGATGTGCTCGATCGGCGAAGAAACCGGCGCGCTCGACGCCATGCTGGGCAAGGTCGCCGACTTCTACGAGGCCGAGGTGGACGACGCGGTGGAGGCGCTTTCCTCGCTGATGGAGCCGATGATCATGGTGGTGCTCGGCACGCTGATCGGCGGCATGGTGATCGCCATG
>Ga0326726_10003131_pt1 | contig 15185 bp, 14 predicted proteins | sample MHFenrmetagenome_2_FD_207603 | JGI IMG/M metagenome (GOLD analysis project Ga0326726, IMG submission 207603) | Lab enriched peat soil microbial communities from Michigan Hollow, Ithaca, NY, United States - MHF15MN | ecosystem: Environmental > Terrestrial > Soil > Wetlands > Peat | place: USA...
GCCGCACATGATGCAAGCATCCACATTGTGAAACTGCGGATTGCCATGGTCCTGTGCCTGCGTCTGAGCAGACACGCCCGCATGCGAAGGCCGAACCGCCGGCACCAGCCAGGGATGCACGTCGCGGACCTTCTCCCAGAACGACGCCATATCCACAACCAAATCCTTGATCACCGGCAAGTTGCGGAGCGGCGCGACCGTGATATGCCCATGCCGTTCAAGCTCTTTGCGGAGCGAGGTACGGCACGCCAGCTGCTCGCTGCCGTTGATCGTCATCGCACAAGAACCGCAAATCGCGGAGCGGCAGGAGTAGCGAAGTGCCAGGCTCCCGTCGCACTCTTGCTTGATGCGAATGAGCGCGTCGAGCACCGTCATCCCGCGGCCGACGTCGAGCCTCATCTCTTGAAGATGGGGTGTGGAATCGACTTCGGGGTTGAATCGTTGAATCGTGAAAGTAAGACGCATGGAAAACGTAAAACGTGAAACGTAAAGGAGGGGATTTCTTATCCCTTCCATCATACGCCTAACGTCTAGTTTAGCCCAACTCGAACGTCTTGGGAGAGTTCGTCAGATTGCGGCAACCGTCTTTCGTGACGAGCACCATGTCCTCAATGCGCACGGCGCCGAGACCGGGATAGTAGAGACCGGGTTCGACCGTGACGACGTGGCCTTCTTGGAGCAGTGACCCGGTACGGCTAATGCGCGGCATTTCATGGATATCGAGTCCGACCCCATGGCCGGTACCGTGAAAGTAGCCCTGCATGCGCCCATTCACCAGTCCCGTTTGATACCCTGCTTTCTCAAATCTGGTCAAGATCCCTTGATGGATCCTCTTTCCATCCGCCCCGTCTTTGACTTTCGTAATGGCCTCTTCCTGCGCTGCCAAGACCGTCTGATAGAGCCGCTTCAACTCGGGGCTCGGAGTCCCCCGCACCACGGTTCTGGACATATCGGCGAAATACCGGTTGGTTGCCGAACGAGGAAACACGTCGAAGATAATGCTGCGGTGGGCCGGCAATGGCCCGCTACCTTCGTTGTGGGGATCGCAGGCCTGCTCTCCCCCGGCGACAATGGTATGCTGGGCGACACAATCGTTCTCCATCAATGTCACGTTGATCAGCTTCTTGACTCGCTCCGACGTCAACGGTATCCCATCCAACCACAGTTGGTCCTTCTCGATCGTGGCCTGACACAGCATGTCGTGGGCGGCCGCGACCGCCCGTTCGGTCGCACGCTGGGCGGCTTCGATATGGCGGACTTCCTCGGCGGTCTTCACCACCCGTTCTTCATAGAACGGATCTCGTTTCGGATACAGCTGGTACCCCAGTGACTGAAATTTGAGGGCGTGGCCGAACGGAAAGTTTGCCGGAACTAGGATCTGCGTGATGCCGGCTTCTCTCAAAAGAATATGGACCACCTCGACCGTGCCTGGCTCGGCAATGCCTTGCGTTTTTGCACGCCCTTCCACCTCTGAATACGAAAGCACTCGATCCACAGACGATTGGCTCTTCGCCCGATCCATTTCGAGATCGCTCATCACCAGAATGCGTTCCCCCTTAATTTCCAAATAGATAAAGGGGTCCGGTGCGATAAACTTCGTGGCGTAATAGAGATTGGAATCGGTCTCGCTGGCAGCGATGAAGACGGTGGCACGTTGAGACTGCGAAGTGGATGACGCCATAGTGAATGCTGGTCGGAATCTAGCACGGGGGGGGAGGTCGGTCAAGGGACGGAGGGAGCCGGTTCAGGCGCGGGTATCGTGTCCTTAACGGAACCTTTCTCCTCATCCGGCGTCAGGAGATCGATCGGCAACATGACCGTGTTCTTCAAAATATCGAAGGCCAGTTGCGCCAAGCCTGTCACACCGGTGGCAAACGACTTCATCGGCAGGTACGTCACCTCCGGATCCCCGATTGACCCCTTTACAGAAAATAACGCCGTAGCAAGGCCTTTGCGATCACCGGCAAAGAGGCGCCCGAAGAGTGGAATCGTTTTCAGGAATTGTGCGTACGACCCGAATGGGCTGACGGCCCAGACCATATCGATCTGATCCGTCGGCAGATCATAGTTGCCGGCTGCGGTAATTTTGACGATCGGACTGTCGATGATCAGGTTCTCGGTCTCAAAAAGCCCGTTCTGTGCGACTACTGTCGCTGAAATCTTGTTATAGGGTAACCCATCTTTCTCCAAATCCACCTTGCCCTGCAGCACCGCCGGCAAATTCAGAATACTGATGATTTTCCAGACCGCCCGTTCGGGGGATTTGAAGATACGACCATTTTCAAGCAAGATCTCCATCTTGCCGTCCAACGTGGGGTACAGTCCATGCGGGTTCTTCCCATGGCCTCGGATCGTTCCTGTCACTCGAGCTTCACCCGTAATCACTCCCCCTTTCGGACCAAAGAATTTCAACACATCTTCTACCAACAAGCCCGTCGCCCGAACCGAGAGTTCAGCGTCAGCCGGGTGCTTAGGCGGCAGCTGCACCACAATACGGCCGGCAACCTCTCCATTAGTCGATTTGCCGGACACACGATCCAAATCAAGCATGCCGTCTTGAATGATAATCCGGGCGGAGAGGCTCCCAAATTTGAGATGCTTGTAATGGCCGCGCGCCATCGACGCGGTTGCCTGAACCTTGCTGGTTGCGGCGAGGGTTTCCAGAAATTCTCGGATCGGCGATCGTTCGCCTTTCGGGATAAGGAGATCGAGATCCATTTGATTAGATTCGATCTTCGCGGTAATCGTGGGTTTCGCCGCCCAGTTTCGGATCGTCCCTTCCAGCGCGACATCACTGTCGAGCAGATGAAATGACAACCGCTTGATATCCGCGCCGTTCTTCACAAAGTGGACCCGGAGATACAAGTCCTCGATCGGTCCCTCGGCCCCTTTGGCGTGCATCAGGCCGTTCGTCAACGCGAGCCACCCGGTGGTCTTCCAGGATTTCCAATCGGGACCCTTGCCCTTCATGTCGAGCGACAATTCGATATTCCCCGCCTCAAACCCTCCCTTCGCAATCCATTCCGGCACGCGGGACAACGACAGTGTGCCGGTTGAAATCGCCGCATCGATAGAGAATCGTTCACCTAATTGGATCTTCCCCTTCACCGGCAATCGGATCGGCGGCACGACCAGCTCAATCCTGTCGAGCAAGACTCCGGATCCCTGAGGGATCGTGCCATAAAATTCCACCGACGCTTCGGCGCCGATCGGTTTTTCGACCAGACCGGGAAGCGACACGACCGATTCGGTCAGTTCAACCTCGCCTCGCACATGCGGCGATAGGGTCGGTCCGGTTAAGACCACGGCACCGTTGACCAAGCCGTCGATGGCCCCGGCTGGAATGGCATGCGGGGGCAACAACTTGGCCATGTGGCCCGCATCGCCCTTGACCCGAATCAGGAAATCCTGAAACGCGCTGCCACTGCCCCCCGTGATGCCCCCGCTAACCTGTACGTCTAGATCTCCCAAGCGTCCCATCACCCCATCGAACATGGTCCCGCCTTCCGACAGCACGAATCGGCCCTGCACCGCCGTCAGCCGGGCGGGCAATGACGGATTGGTCAGACTGACTCGCCGAACGATGATCTCTCCCCCGGCAAACGTGACACCACCCGGTTGATTGAGCGGCCCGACCATGCGAAACGTGGGAACAGCATCACCTTCCACCTCATGCGAAGCGGCCAACATATTCGACAGCTGTTCCGATTTGACGGTCTTCGCGAGATACTGCACCAGATCTGCGGCAGTCATCGTGCCGGTAATATCCCATTCGAGCCAGGGCCCCGCCTCCAAAAAAGAGACGAGCGCCTTGCTCTCACTCATATGAATCGTGCCATAGAGTCCGCTCAGATTCGACACCCTGAGGCGTCCAGCTTCGACCGATACCACCGCCGTCAAATCTTTAGCAGGGACATGGCTTTGCCCGATCAGGGCCTGCCCCTGTTTCACGCGAAACTCTCCCGTCATCGACAGCTGCGGCCCTCCCACAGACGATCCCGTGACGGTCGCAGAGACAACCTCCACCAACCCGTCGATCTCTCGATCCTGAATGATTGCGGGCAGGCGCGCATGTACCCACTCAGCCGGCAGGGTCGTAAGCAACTGGCTCAATTGGATCGGCGAGGCCGCAAAGGTGAGCGCAAACGTGGGCTGAGGCGTCAGCAGCCCGGAGAGGCTCGCTTGGCCTGAGAGCCTCAACTGTTTGAGGTTGGCGGACAAGTCTGACAAGACTACATCATAGCCCGCGACACCGGGCACAGCCCGAACGTGACTGTGTATATTGACGGTGCCCTGCACCTGATCCGGTACCGGGCGGGGCCCGAAAAAGTCTGCGACCTCTCGAAAATTGAGAGCGGCCGCATCGAGGGTTCCATCAAATTGGAGGGTGACCGGCGAACCAGCAGAATCTTCGAGCGCCAACGCCGGCCGCTGGGCGGTGCTGATTGTCCCGCCGAGGGAAATGGAAGAACGGCCCTTGTCCTCTGCATGACCGGCAGAGACGCGCAGATCCGCCTGTCCTCGCTCTGCTCTCACGACCAGCGACGCGTCCACCGACTCTAACGTCATCGATCGTGTCCCATCGGGACGTGCGTCGTCGATGATGATCACCTTCCCGTTGACCAGCGTCGCTTCACGGATGCGGAAAATCCGGCTGATCGTCTGGATCGCGTCCTGATCGGCTTCCCCCCCATGGACGACCTGATCGAAGAGATTCCAGTGCCCGTTGCGATCGCGCCGAATCGTGAAGGTCGGTTCTTCGATGAGCAGCCGCTTCCCCACGACCTGCTTGCGCAACAGCGGGAGAAACCGCAAGACTAATTCCAGTTTCTTGGCCGATAACAGAACAGCATCGGAATTCCGATCGTGAATGGCGACCTGCGTCAATTCCAATCGGATACGAGGGAACAGAACCAGCTTGATGCGGTGGACGTCGATCTTGCGCCCGAGACTCTGCTCCAGCTGCTGGAGGAAAAAATCCTTGACGTAATCGCCCCCGGTCACATAGGTCGAGAAAATGAACACCGCGCCCCCGCCGATCAGCAGAATAGCAATCAGGGCGACAGCGACACGAGTTCGGACCACTCCTGCTCCCTGGATCAATCATCCTCGGTGGGTAAACTGCATTATTTCTACGAGTACGCCATCTTACCGAATCACCTGCATGAAATCTACGAAGTCTGTGTCTTGACAGGGAATTTTCCGCTTCATCCGTTCAAAGTTCCGCAGGATGAGGAAACCGTCCGCAGGCGCACTGAAGGGTTAAGGATTAGGCCAAGACAGCGATGAATGTCGTCAAATCTTCGCTCAACTTAACCTCAGCCTCCTTCGCTCGCGATGGCCTTGCTTGGGACAAGGCGCATCCCTGGGAAAAGTGGCTGTCTTGGCAGACTCAGGGCGAGTGAGAAGCGCGACTATTTCAGCTTCCCGGTAGGGACGCGATAGGATCGGAGAATACTTTCGTCAGATCGATCACGAGTTCGTCATCGGTGTTGGCCAGCAACGTATCCCAGAGGCTATGCCGTTGTGGGATAGTCGCCTCACCTGGTTCGAAGAACAAATCGAATCCTTTGGCGGCCGTCGGTCGCATGGGATAGCGCCGATCATAGATCATTCCATAGGTCGGAATGCCATAGAGGACCTGCCAATTTCCCAAAATGAAATGCAGCTCAGTGCCATGGAGGTACAATCCACCTGTAGTGATGATGCGCTTGACGGACGTTTGCGGCTGACTGAGATAATACGTCACACGTTCGTCCGGTCGGGCCTCGGCAAGGGCTTCTGCGATCTGCTTAGACAAGAGCGCCAGTTCCTCAGGACGAAATGCCGGCACCAACGGCGCCTCGCCCTGCCACCATCTTTGTAGCCAGATCCGATGCTCTTTGACCGAAATACCACCGAGGATGCGAGAAACATCTTCGGCAGGTAATACCTTCGGATGCAGATGCAGGCTGGGAGGCCATTCTGGCAGGACGGAATCATCCAACTCCAGTCGAACATAGTTCACCGGATCTTCATAAACCGCACGATAGGGCACCAGAGGAATAGCGCAGCCGACCAAGAATAGTGCGGCGTAAGGTGTAAGGCGTGAGGCGATCGCCCAGAAAGAATCGCACACCGATCCCACAAATCCATATTCTCTTGGGTCTAAACTCCTCACGCCTTACCCCTAACCCCTCACGCTATTCCGTGATCGTGACCGTCATCTCGACTCGTTCGAGGGGATTGTCCCGGCCGTCACGCTTAATGCCGACGACCTTATCCGCCACGTCCATTCCGCTGACCACTTCACCGAATGCCGTGTACTGCCAATCGAGAAAGTTTGCATCCGCAACACAGATAAAAAACTGCGAGCCGGCGCTGTCCGGGTCGTTCGAGCGCGCCATGGAGAGTACCCCGCGTTTGTGCGGCTTGCTGTTGAACTCAGCTTTGACCCGATGTCCCGGCCCCCCCATCCCGTGCGACGCACGGTCAGGATTCTTGCTGTTGGGATCGCCGCCCTGGATCATGAAACCGGGGATGACCCGATGAAACGTCGTGCCGTTATAGAAGCCTTCCCGGGCTAACTTCGTAAAATTCTTCACGTGACCCGGGGCCACATCATGAAAAAACCGCAACACAATCTCGCCCAACGGCGTCCCCTTGCTGCTGACGGAAATGGTGGCTCTCGTTTTCTCTGTCGGCTCTGACATCGTCCTCTGTCCTTTCTTGGTTAGCAGGCTATTGAACAAGTCCACCAGCGGCGTTCTCGCGACGCTCAGACGCTCAACGTACGGCACAAAGTACGACTCGCCTCTTCGCTTGCTGCGGCCTTGCTGATGGCCTTTTTGAACAGCCTGCGGGCTATCTTCATATGGCTTGGGACCTTAGGGCTCCGACATTCACACAGGATGCCAAGTAGTTTTTCACACCCTGCTTAGCGAAAATGGAAGGGGGCGGGAGCCTCCCCTCCCTCAAGACCTTGATTGATCGGATTCCAGGTCCTTCCATCATCGTCGCTTCGAAATGCCCCGTCGCTCGTACCGACATAGAGCACTCCGGCGCCGGACTCGATTAACACTTGGATAGCCATACTCGTCAATCCCTTATTGAGCGGCACCCATTGACGTCCCTTGTCAGTCGTTTTGAAAATGCCGTGCCCTGTCGCCACAAAAAGCCCCCGGCTGTTGAAGAGAATCCCGCGAATCGAATCGTTCGGGAGCGCCCGGCTGATAGGCCGCCAGGTTGCCCCCCCATCGGCACTGGAAAAGACGCCTCCATCGAACGTGCCTGCATAGATGCCACCCTCCGAATCGATCGTCAATACGCGAATAAAGTTCTCCGTCATCCCTTCATGATCTTTGAGCCCATGCGGCTGACGCACCCAGCCAGTGGATTGAGCTTTAAACCGCACGATACCTTTACCTGAGGTTCCGGCAAACAACGTCCCATCGGACGAGAGGGCCAACGCATGGACCAGAATGTCGTCGAGACCGGTCGTCACCACCGACCAGCGGTCGGCTGCGAGCCGATAGACCCCGTCGCTCGTGCCCGCATACATTCCATCACTCACGGCAAGAAGGGCTTTGATTTCCAAACGCTTGAGCCCGTTATTGATGGCCTGCCAGCTCTTCCCTTGATCACGCGAACGGAAGACCCCGCCACGGAAGGTTCCGGCATAGATCGCACCATCCTTTCCCGTGGTGAGCGTCAGAATGAACGGATCGGTCACACCCTGACCCGATTTTGTCCATGTCACACCGCGATCCTCGCTGCGAAAGAGACCAAGGCCGAACGAGCCGGCATAGACCAGGTCGTTCCCAACAGACGTGAGCGCCTGAATGCTCGTAGCCTGCTGACCGTAGGGATCATATTGAGACTGGCTTCCCCCATGCCCAGGGGCTTGCTGCGAAGATGGAGGGACCGGCGAGGGCGCCTGAGTGGCAGCCCCCAATATCCCACCTGCACCCCATATACTCAGCGCAAGCGCTGTCGCTATAAACTGAGTCCAAGTCTTCATCGACCCGTTACCCCTTGCTCCGCTTGCCAGCTTCTATCAGAGTGCGGACTGCGCGCGACATTCTCACCCGCCCATCCCCGAGGGCGCCGAGACGCGCACTTCTCCCTGGCCAGCACAGTTTCATCGTGTGCGTTCTGCGAGCACGGGGATCGTCCCAGCTACCCCGCCCCTTTTTCAGCATTCTGCTATCGAACACGCTGCCCGGCCGGTCCTATCGGCAGATCCGGATCGAGCGGCAAGTTGACTTCGGTTGGGCCTCCCCGTCCAAAAATACGTGCGCCGAGAATTCCGATCTCATACAACACCATGAGGGGGACAGCCATCAAGAGCATGGTAAAGAGGGTTGCATCCGGCGTGACGATAGCCGACAGGATCAATGACGCCAGAATTGCGTGTTTCCGATACTTGGCCAACACCTGTGCCGAAACCACACCGACGCGTGCCAGGATGGTGAGTACCAGCGGTAATTCAAACGCACAGCCGAATATCAGGAGAAATTTGACGTTGAAGTCGATGTAGGTGCCGACACTCAATTCTGGTGTGACATCGTGATCCATGCCGAAACTGACGAAGAAATCAATGACCAGCGGGAGAATGACAAGATTGCAGAAGGTCAACCCGCAGGCAAACAGCGCCCCTGCCAGTATGAACAGCGGCACGCCCCAGCGCTGTTCCTTGGGGAGCAGCGCCGGCTCAATACACTTCCAACACTGATAGAAGATGACCGGCAGACTCGCCAGGATCGCCGCAAGCAGGGACACTTTGATCGAGGCGAATAAGGCTTCCGTCGGTCCGTAGAACACCAGTTGGTTGGAAAACGGACGATTCAACCAGGCAACCATATCGCCGGAAAAGGCGAAGGCCACCATCAGGGCCACCACAATCGTGGCCCCGACGATGATCAGACGCTTCTTGATGGTCCTGATATGTGAGGCAAGGGGATTGAGAATCTGTGCCATGACTCCGGTCCCGGGCGCAGGTTGACCCCGGCCCCACAACGATGCCGATCACGGAGGAGTGGCCTGCAGCTCGTGATCCCGCCAAACACGAATCAGCTCAGCCATCTTGTCTTTTTTCGCCAACTTCTCTTTGTGCAAATCCTTCATGGTCAACTCTTCGGCAGGAGTCAGCACGTGGCGCTTCTGCAATTGGATCAATTCCATGTCCAGACGGTGGTGCGTCTCTTCCAGTACACGGAATTCGTCGCTGGATTCGCGCAGTCGTATCGCAATCATACTGTCTGTCAGCATGTCGCACCTCCTGGTGATGGATTACTGCAGTGGCCTGATACGCCCTCCCCCGCGACTGATTCTTGTCTCACTCTACCAGACTCCGACACAATCGGGTCCAGTTCCATCAGCAACGCATCTTCAATGGGATTGGTGTAGTACGTTGGCCGGGTCGTCACGTCACGGAACCCAAGACCCCGGTAGAGTGCGTGCGCGGCCTGGTTTGAAGCCCGCACTTCAAGCACCGCGCGCATCGCCGCTTGTGCCAACCCCACCTCCAAGGCTTGCATGACCAAGGCCCTGGCGATACCCTTGTGCCGCATCGACTCGATGACCGCTAGGTTCATCAGCCGTACTTCCTCGAAGACGATCCAGAAACAATGATACCCGACAATCGAGACAGGACCAACTTTACCCGGCAGCGCCTGCTTGGCCACTAGAAAATGTGCGAAGGGATTGCCACTCAGCTCCGCCTCCAACATTTTGCGCGTCCAGGGGGCAGAGAAGCAAGCTTCTTCGATCTGCAAAATGTCCGGTAGAGCCTCGAAGGTTGCCGGCTCGATAATAATCCCCTCCATCACATCCCCCCGATGACCTGACCGTGCCATCATGCGCCGTCGAGTGTCCCGCCCTTGCCTCTCCCCCCTGTGACCCGAGCCCGGGCCGAGGGAGTCCGTGCCGCTGCCACACGTGCGTTCGCTTTTCTTGCCACCCGTCTCTGACGCAGAACGACCGGCGATACACCGCCGGACTCCTCATACTTCAGCTCTGCAGCGGTGCGCTGCACATACAGCGGACTGATGCCGATTCCGGCAGACTCACCGCGCCGAAGCCGCTCAATTCCTGCCAGGCCTATCGAGACGGCCGAGGGTTTCATCGCAAGGTCCGGCACCTCGACGAACGTGGTGGAGGGAGGAATCGACGCACGGATGGCCGGTGCTTCAACTGTCCACCCTTCCCCAAATACGAGGACCGATCCTGTGAGGCTGTTCCCCAACATCGCGGCAGTGCCCACCTGTTCGGACATCACTCGCTTCAACCGACCCTCGCTGGTCCAACGAAACAGCGCCCAATAGAGTTCCCCGCGCCGACTGTTGAGAATGGGACAGAGGAGCGTCGAGGTTCCCCTGAGGTTCCAGGCCATACCCTCCAGTGTCGGCACGACCGCCAAGGGGAGTCGACTGATCGTCCGGAACCCGAGAAGCGTTGCCAAGCCGACACGAAGTCCGGTGAAAGACCCTGGGCCGATCGACACAGCGAAACCATCCAACTGCTTGAGTGTTAGTCCCGTCTCACGCAACAATCGATCGATCGTCGGCAGCAACAGCTTGGCATGCGACCCGGCCGCGTCATGGTCGTACCGGGCAAGGACGCGTGAGTCATCGAGGATCGCCACACTCTGCCACGACGTTGCCGTTTCGACTGCCAATACCTTCATCTGAGCGAGACCTGCGCAAGATCAGCGGCTGTCACCGGCTGGTTCGGAATCATCTCGTGAAACGTCACCTGCACGCTCCCCTGCCCCCGTCCATCTTCCAACACGATCTTAAATGGCCTCAAGAGACGCCCATCGCCGATCGCACGGAAGTCCTCATACTGAATGGTCGCTTCCACTGCACCGGATTCCGTGAGCCGATCTTCCCGAACGACATACAATGTCTGGCGCTCAAACCACAGTCGCCGGCGCAGGAGCTGCGCCCCGCTGGGAGACGGACCGAAGATCTCCAGGCGGTAGCGATCCCCCTCTTCCACGAGGGTGACCGTCTCGTTTTTCGCAATCGTGCCAGTCCCCAACACGCCACCCATTGCCCACACACTTAATTGAAACGGCCTCGCAAGCTTTCCCATCTCGCCCATGTCAGATGGACTGCCGTACAGGACACGGCCCATCGTCGGCAATCGCAACCGGAACTGATCTTCAACCTGCACAAACTCGAAGAGTTCGCTGCCGACCGCGGTGAACCCACGCAGACGCATCGCGTTCGGACGACGATAGTACAGTGCCCCCTCGACCCTCGACGCAATAGGAATGATCCCTCCTTGCACCTTCGCGCTGAAGAGCCCCTTCATCGTCCGAATCGCCGCTTCCCGCTGACTCAGCAGAGCCGTGAGTTCTCCCGCCGTCGCTTGCTTGAGCTGCACTTCATCTCGCGGCGCGAACAGCGCACAACCGGATAACGTAACTACGGCAAAAGCAAAAAGGCTGAAGGCCAAAGGTCCGACCTCCCCACATTTTCCTTTTACCTTTTCACTTTTCCCTTGGCTATGCCAACACCACATCCAATGCCTCTCCTACTTCCCGTATCCCGATCAATTCGATCCCATCGATGGGCTCCAACTTTGCCAAGTTCCGTTCCGGCAACAGACAGCGTTTGAATCCCATCTTTGCCGCTTCGCGAATCCGCATTTCAACCTGAGTGACCGCGCGCACTTCACCGCCGAGCCCCACTTCACCTAATACCAACAGTCCCGACTCAATCGGCACTTCACGCAAGCTCGATGTCACCGCCGCCACAATGCCTAAATCGATGGCCGGCTCGTCGATATGCATCCCTCCAACCACGTTCACGTAGACGTCCTGTCCGGACAGATGCATGCCCAGCCGCTTCTCCATAACCGCGAGCAACAGCGAGACTCGATTCTGCTCCACGCCATTCGCCATTCGTTTCGGCATCGCATAACTTGTAGACGACACCAATGCTTGTAGTTCGACCAGAATGGGCCGCGATCCTTCGAGACTGGAGACCACCACCGATCCCGTCGTGCGTTGAGACCGTTCCGCCAAGAACAACTCGGAGGGGTTGCTCACTTCTTCCAATCCGGAATCTTTCATTTCGAACACGCCGATCTCGTTGGTCGAGCCAAAGCGATTCTTCACTGCGCGGAGAATACGAAAGCTGTGGCCCTTGTCTCCTTCAAAATAGAGCACCGTATCGACGATATGTTCCAGCAGTCGCGGTCCGGCGATTGCTCCGTCCTTGGTGACATGCCCAATGATGAAGACCGGTACGCTGCTGCGCTTCGCGTACCACATCAACTGGCCCGCCACTTCCTGCACCTGGCTGATGCTGCCCGGGGCGGATGTAATCTGCTCCGTATAGACTGTTTGAATTGAGTCGACAACCACTGCGGCAGGCTGAATTTCTTGTACTGCCTTGAGGATTTGTTCGAGGGAGGTTTCTGCCAGGATTAAGAGATTCGGATGCTCGATGCCGAGCCGCTGACCCCGCATCTTGATCTGCCTCGGAGACTCCTCTCCTGAGACATACAGCACCGGTTCTTCCTTGGAAGACAGGCGCGGAAGCGCCTGGAGTAACAGGGTGGTCTTCCCAATCCCCGGATCGCCGCCGATCAGAATGACCGAACCGGGAATGACTCCACCACCCAGCACCCGGTCGAATTCGCCGATCTGTGTCAGCCGGCGATCCTCACCAACCACCTCGATGTCAGCAATCGGCGTCGCCTTTGCCTGCGCCATCTTCATCGCAGCGGGCCGCCCCTTACCGGTCGGCGCCTGCCGTTCCTCTTTCATGGTATTCCAACCGCCGCAATCAGGGCAGCGACCGAGCCATCGGGGCGACTGGTGGCCGCAAGCTTGGCAGGAAAAACTAGTCTTCGCCCGCATTCAGAGGAGCCTCAATAAGAAGGAAATCTGAGCCTTATACTACCTTATACTAAAGGATAGGAGAGATGAATGGAAGCTACCGATATTGCGTTGGATTCTTACGCTGCAGGAGTTTCCCGAACGCTTCTAGGAACCAGCGCGCCCGTCACCCCTAAGGGCAATGACCTTGTAGAGACTTCCCCGAATACATTCGCCGTACGACTCGATTCCAAGCGACTGCGCCGGGCGGCACAGAGCGCGATTATGTACCTTGATACATCAACACTCATGCCTTGTATCTTGTCCCTTAGGCGGACAGACTCTCCTCCATCAGCTTTAGGGCCACGAGCAGGTTCGCTTGTGTCCACAACAGAGGAGTCTGGTCATTCGGCACATATATTCCTTGCTCTAAATAGTACGCCTCCGGACATTGGAATTCTCGAATGCCCTTGACCTTCCCCGTGAGCTGGCCAAGCGAACGATTGAAATAGTAGGTCTGTAGGTTGAAATACCCTCTCCTTCCGGTACGTTGGTATCTTCGGCCGTACGCCGCCGACATGATGGGATCGAACAGACACCACTGAGCCTCCTGCCCCGGTGCAAGGAGTGTATTTCTCATCTCAACCGTGTCGCTGAAATCGGCCGTACGTTGCGTCGGATCTAATTTTTCCTTGTAGTCGGCAGCCCAATAGGAATCGCCGACGTACCGCTTGATTCCGTACGGGCCCTCTAGATTCTCGGCAATGTCCTTGAGAATACGACCGCTCATCGCCTCTCCGACGACCTCAAGGGGGTAGACGAGAAATAAGAGCGCGGCATCAGTGCGTCGCCGCTTCGCTGGAGATTTCTGAATACATTCATGCGGCAGGATCTTGCCTAGTTCGTTTCGACCGCGCCGCATAAGCGCGTTTAGAAACGAGTCCGAGATCCCCGGACTCTGCTTACGAAGAGCCGCCTTCGAACGTCCGTCAGATAAAAACTGTTGGAGCTTCCCTAATCCTCCCACCACCACTCCGATACTTGAGGCTTCGATCTTCCGTCCCTCTTCCCAGTGCCCACTATCCTCATCCACCCAATAGCGAATGGCCTCAAAGTAACGCGGGAAGAGCGTCAGCGTCTCTCTCTCTTCACGAGATGGTTTCAAGATCCCTTCGCAGGCGAGCGTGCAGTACATCCAAAGAAAAATGCCGAGCGCATCGTTCTGAGCATGGGCCCACCTTTCTCGGGACTCCTGAAGGGTGACACCATTGAAACGGACATGAGGGCGGGACATGGGATCGGTACCCTTGACTCTCCCATGGATGATGTCCTCAAACCGGCGACGGTGTCGGGCAAAGAACTGCATCAGAGCAGACATGATTTGCGCAGCTGCACGCACGTGGCCAGCGACATAAAATGCATGGCTCACGTGGACGTTATCCCGGACCCAAACATGCTGATATCCGCTCTGGCTGGTTGAACGAGTGACGACAGCGGCAGGAAACAAGTGCGTGCGAAGCGGAGCGAACTTGAAGGTGCCATGGCGCTCAAGGAAACGTCGGAGCTGTCTCAGACGCACAGGATCGTAATGATCCGTCATATAGGGCAAGAGCTTCTCGTTCTGTACAACGATTGGAGGCATTTTCAGGTTCTGGGTTGCTGTACGAGAGCTTTTTGTGGCAGGAATTTACCCTGAGAGAGGAATGACATCAAGCAGATAAACGGACTTGCGATAGCATGAGGCACGGCTGAGTCTATTCATGCCTAACCCCGTTCTCTCTCGCCTGGAGAGCCTAAACCGTTTGCGATCAGCAACCGCGAGACAGCGGACGCAAGCCCGTTGTGAAGCGACTCCCCCGGATCTCTGAGTTATGAGTCATTCATCTATATGATCCCTTCGAGCGCGCTCGTTATCCTTCGGGGATGGGGGCTATTTGATTTACGACTACGCCCAACTTTCTCACCCGCCCTACCCTCCGATTGCTTCGCAATCGATTTCCCGGGACGTGCCAATAGCCCGTGCGAGGGCCTTCTGATGCCGCGCATTGCGCGAGCACAGAAGATCATCAGGCTCCATCCCCTCCTTTATCCTATTCTTCCTCGTCTCCCTCCCTCTCGTGCGCAAATGGTTCCGAAACAAGCGGGTGACTGGACTGTCCTTCACTGCGCGCATTGAGGGACCACCGTTTCATCGTGGGGCCTCAGCGAGCACGAAGGATGGTCCAGTCACCCGCTACATTTTTTTGCGCACCTCTTTCCACTCCTTTGCCACCTTCGCTTTGCGCGGCGCCTCGCCCTTGGCTGGTTCGGGCACCATCACGGCGTCAAGGCGCCGCTGCAGAAATGTTTCGGCAAAGGCCTTCGTACGCCCCAC
>Ga0326726_10003132_pt1 | contig 15185 bp, 11 predicted proteins | sample MHFenrmetagenome_2_FD_207603 | JGI IMG/M metagenome (GOLD analysis project Ga0326726, IMG submission 207603) | Lab enriched peat soil microbial communities from Michigan Hollow, Ithaca, NY, United States - MHF15MN | ecosystem: Environmental > Terrestrial > Soil > Wetlands > Peat | place: USA...
GGGTCCGGAAGATCACACGATTGACCGGAGGGACCGGTCCCACCATTTACGAGATCGGCCTCATTCCGTCGGGAACGATGACCTCGAAAGACAATCCCGTCCTGAAAAACGGAACCTATACGTTCCATGACTACAAGTCGGGCACCCTCATGAGCGTGCGGCAGGCGGATGTGCGAGCGATCACTCCGATGGACGGGAACCAGGCTTTCTGGATCGAGCAGGGGCTCCGGGGCGGTTCCAAATCCGCCGACCTCGCCATGCAGGGAACCGACAACGTGAAGGTCATCGGCACTCCTCCGACCCAGGGAAACAGCTCCCAGGCCGGGCCGCAGAACCTCAACTCGGTCGGAGGACAGAACGGGACCACCATCAACGGCGCCCCCGTCGGCAACTGGCAGTATCAGGGGACGCCCGGTTCCGCCGATGCCTACGCGCCGGCGAACGCGACGATGAACAACGGCGTCCCGACGATGCCGGGCGCGACGAACGGCGCCGCGCCCCCGACCCAGCAGCCGCCCCAGTAGCGGGGCAGGGCCGGCTCCGGGTTTCGCAGGGACCACTTTGTCATGCCCCCTTGCAGCAGGGGGCCGTACGGGTCCCCCGCTCTGCTTCAAAGCTCGAACTGCAGCCTCAGCTGGTAGAAGTTGGTGTGGCCCACCAGCCCTGCGCGCTCGAGGCGGCCGAATCCGTAGTTGAACTCGAAGCGCCAGTTCCGCGTCGGGAACCACGACAGCGCGCCGCTCCACCGGTCGAACTTGCCGCCCTGGATTGCCTGGGACGTCAGGTCGATCCAGGAGTACCGGGCGGCCAGCTCCCACGCGCCGCAGCCGCCGTGCCGGAACGAAAACGGCGAGTCGGGCTCGAGCTGGCCGAAGTATCCGGCCGCGTGATCGTAGGGCCGCGTCTCGCCGGTGAGGACCCAGGAGGCCGTGACGTACCAGCCGGAGAACCGCGGGTCCCCCGACTCGGGGGCCGAAATGTTGCCGAGCGTGTACTCGCTCGCAACGGTCACGGGACCGTGGACGGCGGCCAGCTCGAAGCCCAGGCCGTCCGAGTGATTCGCCGGGAACGAATCGGTATCGACGAAATACGGAGCCTGACGGACTTCGGGCCGGCTCCGGGTCTGGACCACCCCGTTCCTGGCCTGCGCGTAGGCTCCCGAGACGCCCACGTGAAGAAGCTCGCGGCCGTTGTCCCGGTCCAGGAGCAGGCCCGTGACGCGCCCCGCGAACGAGTTTCCGCTCTCGTCGAAGCTCAGATCGTCGGTCAGCCAGTTGTTGAACCAGCCGGCCGACCACGTCATTCGGTCGCCGGCGGCGGTTCCCGTGAAGCGCACGCCCAGGGCGTGAGACCTCTTGTACGCCTCCGTCATCGTCGACCGCTCCATGAAGGACAGGTTCTCCCCATGCGAGAGCCGCTCCAGGCCGACGCCCTCCTCCTGTTCGCCCACGGTGACGGTCGCGAGGTGACCGAGCGGCACGGCGACCCAGAGATCGGCAATCGTCCACCCGCTCTCGCCGTTGTTCTGGTCGAGGCCGTTGTATCCGGCGTTGACCTCGAAGCTCCAGGGGAACGGAGCTTTGAGCTGCCCGTTGAGCTGAAGCCGATCCATGCGGAATTCGGCCGCCGACGGAAGGGCGCCCACCTGGGCCACGCTCGCCGTGTCCTGGGAGAAAAAAGCTCCGTCTTCCAGAGCCGTGACGTGGAGCTGCAGCGCGATCCAGTCCGTCGAAAGCTCGTTCCACGGCCTCGCCACATCCGGCCCGGCCGCCTCCTGGGCGCTCAGGGAGACCGACACGATCGGCAGCGCGATCGCCAGCGCGATCGTGCCGGGTCCCCTGCGCGCTCTCACTAGTCGCCGGCGGCCTTGACCTTGACCCTGGCCGGATCGACCAGCGGCACCGGGTTCTCCGGGTGCTGGAGGTCCGGGATCAGATCGTTCGATGCGCCACCGGGGTACCGCTTGATGCTCGGGTACTTCACGATCGACTGGTCGAATTCGACGATGACCGGGTAGATCAGCGACAGCACCCAGCCGTTGTCCTCTCCCGCGTACTGCCCGGGCGAAGACTTGGGCAGCCGTGACGATACCGCCCCGTTGAAGACCATGTCGTACTTCTCGAACGGGTCCATGGTGAGGCAATAGAGCGAACCGATCGAGCCCAGGTTCTGGGTCGGTCCCAGCCACGTGTCCTTGGCGGTGTACAGATATTTCCAGGCGATGTGGACGTCGTCGTTGTTGGGGTCACCGCCGATGTCGTACCGCGCGCCCATGAAGTTCTCGCCGTCGATGTAGATCCAGGAGTTGCGGGCCGAGTGCTTCGCCTTGCCCAGGATGTAGGCGCTGTTGTCGATGGAATCGAAGTAGATCGGCTTGCCGTCGTTGCCTTTCCACTCTCCGTGCGGAGGCGGGGTGATGCCGGCCATCGAGGAAAGCGTCGCCCACAGGTCGATGTGCGACATCATCTCGTCGTACTGAGCCCCCTGGGGAATGTGATTCGGCCACCACATGATGCCCGGAACGCGCCAGCCGGCTTCGAACGCCGAGCCCTTTTCCCCCCGGAAGGGGTGCGTGCCGGCGTCGGGATAGGCATCCTGCCAGGCCCCGTTGTCGGCGGTGAAGATCACGATCGTGTTGGGCGCCTCGGCCCGGATCGTGTCCACGATCCGCCCCACGTTGTCGTCCAATTCCAGGACCGAGTCCGAATACCGGCCGAGGTGGCTCTTGCCCGCGAACTTCGGCGCCGGATTGTTCGGGTTGTGCATCTTCATGAAGTTGACGTCCATGAAGAAGGGCTTGCCACTCCTGGCGTGCTGCTTGATGTACTCGATCGCGGAATCCGCCTGGCGCACGTCGAACGTGGCGAGGTAGTCCCAGGTGATCTCGGCGACCTTGCGGGCCGGCTTGCCCGTCTCGCCCTCCCACTCGTACATGTTGACGACGCTGAAGTAGTCCTTCGCGAATTCGGGGTTGTAGGAGGGGAACCACGGATGGAACCAGGAGTTCGTGTAGCTGTAGGTGTAGACGCCCGGATAGTACGCCCCGAATTCCCGCATCACCTCGTAGCCGTGCTCGATCGGGTAAGAATCCGGCTTGTCACCCAGGTGCCATTTGCCCGAGAAGTAGGTCGAGTAGCCGTTCTTCTTGAAGAACTCGGCGATGGTCGGCGTCTCTTTCCGGATCGAGTTCTCGTCGCCCGGGGCCACGACGATCGAGAGCGCGGAGCGAATGGGAATCCGCCCGGTGTTGAAAGAGGCCCGGCCCGCCGTGCAGCTCGCCTGGCCGTACCAGTTGGAGAACAGCGCGCCCTCCCTGGCAAGGCGATCGAGATTCGGCGTCGGATGGCCGAGCGCCCTCCCCCCTCCGGTATACGCACCCAGGTCGTTCCAGCCCGTATCGTCGCTCATGAGCACGACGATGTTGGGCTTTCCACCCGTCTGGCCGAGAGCCGTCAGGCTCGCCGCCAGGCCAAGCAACGCAGCCATGAATACCCTGGGGGTTGCCTTTGACACTTCTGCCTCCTTTCGCATCCGTCGAGCCTCAGGGCTCGAACGAGAACACGCGTTTCCAGTCGGTCTTCATGCTGATGACGGTCCAGCCCTTCTTCTTCGCCTCGTCGTAGAGGGCCTGCGTAAAGGTGCCGACCTTCGTGTCGGGCAGACCGGTCGCCGGGCCGTAGGCATACTCGCGTTTGGCGTCGTCGTGCAGCACGAGCATCATCAGCCGCGTGCCGTCGCCGGCCCCGGTGTACTCCAGCATCTGCTGGTCGCCGGTCGAGTTTCCGAAGGCGGCGTGCGGCCGGCGGCCGATCATCAGGTGGATGCCTTCCGCCTTGCCGGGGCCATTGTCGTTCAACACGAGTCTTGGGTCCTTCGTGAGGAATGGCTGGCCGCTCTTGTCGTAGCCCCACCTGGTCCCGAGCGCCGTGCCGACGACCTGTTCCGGCGGAACGCCGTAGACTCGCTCGGAGTACGTGCGCACGAAATCCTGGCCGCCGCCGGTCACGATGTAGGTCTTGTAGCCGTTGGCGCGCAGGTACTTCATCACCTCGAGCATGGGGATGTAGGTCAGATCCGTGTAGGGCCGCTTCCAGCGGGGGTCCTTCGCCGATGCTGTCCACTTGCTTGCTTCGGCGCTGAAGTCATCCACGGACATTCCGGTGAGCGTCGCAACGGCGATCTTCTCGAGGTCGCCCATCGAGAGTTTCGCGATCGCCTCGCGGTCGCCCGACATCACGGTCTTGAACGGTTCGACGCCGGCCAGATCCGGCTTCGCCTTCACGAGTGCCGGCACACGGTCGAAGCAGTACATCAGCTGCGAATACACCGGGTGTTCGACCCAGAGCGTCCCGTCCTGGTCGAAGGTGGCGACGCGTTCCTCGGGCGGCACGAATTTCGGGCTTCCCTGGGCCGTCGTCGACTGCACGAACTCGACGATCGCCTTCCTGGCGGCGCCGTCGTTCCAGGACGGGAGCGGATCCTGTGCGCGCGCCGCCGCCGCGAGGGCGACGGAGACGAGCGCAAGGCGGATCACACGTATCCGAGTCATGGCGGGCCTCCTATTCGAACAGGGTCCCCTGGATCAGCTTCGGCAGAACCGGCGTCAGCTGGAGCTGAACGTTCCAGCGCTGACCGACCGGGTCGGGCTGCGTCACCATGTACTGCCCCGCCAGCGAGATCTTGACGGGCAGGCGGCCGAACTTGACGACCTTGCCGGCGCCGAGGCCGACCGGCACCGTCCACCGGTTGTTCGACGGCGCCTCCCAGTTGACGAGGATGTTCCCCGAGTAGCCGACGTTCCAGCCGCCCTCGAAGAACAGGTTGAAAATCGGCTGGAGGTTCATCTGGCTCGTGTTCGGGCGGCTCGGATCGCCGGCGTACGACCACCACTGCTGCGGGAAGATGCCGGCGATGAGCTTCTTGTCCATGTAGGCGACGACGACCGCGGGGCCGACCTGCCACTTGCCCTGTCCGGTGTAGACGGAGCCCGCCGTCGGGAAAATGAACGTCGGCCCGGCGCCGAGCAGCCAGTGGCCGCTGTGCGCCGGCGAGAGGAGCTCGAGCTGCGTCCAGTCGCCGAAGTTCGTGGTGCGTTGTTCGTTGCCGAGGCTGTCGGTGTACGGCACGCTGTTGTAGACCTGGATCACGGGGCGCGTGATCAGGTTCAGGTCGCTCGTCAGGCTGACCGGCATCACCGGCTGAAAGTTCAGGTTGTTGTTCCAGCGGTCGTTCGTCAGCTGGAAGTTGTTGAACTGGAACTGCAGCGACCAGAGATTCGAGACCGGGTTCGCGAGCGCCTGGGCGAGCTTGTCGGCGTCCGACTGCTCGGGGTGGTGCGCCTCCTCCTCGGTCGTCTGCGCCGAGGCGCGGGCGATCGTGATCGTGAGCATCGAGACGAGAAACAGGGCGGTACGGATGGGTCCGAGCCGCAGAATGTGTTTCACGAAGACTCCTTCAAAAAGGTTTTGCCGGGCCGATCTGCGGCGCGCGCACGGGTTTGGCCATGCCGAAGAAGATGGTGACGCCCTGGCCGCCGCAGCGCGTCGAGAGCGCCTCGTTCGGTTCGCCGAAGCAGCTGTCGATGTCCTGCCAGTTGTTCATGGCCCAGACGTCGCCCGAGGGGCTGACCGCGATGTCGGTCTGCATCTGCAGCCCGCCGCCGACGTAGCCGTTCGGCGGCGCGATCGGATCGCCGGTCTTGAAGCCCGGCGGACAGTTCTCGGTCTTCGCCCCGCAGAGGCACGTGATGGGGCTGTTCGGCATCGCGAAGTTGGAAATCCAGATGTTGTCGTTGCCGTCGACCGCGATCGCCCAGGGTCCCGGGAGTCCGCCGCTGGTGAAGGGCGAGCCCGGGAACTGGCTGCCGTCCGGCCGGAGCAGCGTGACGCTGCCGCCGTCCTTCGCCGTCTGCTTCGCCATGGCGTGCGTGAGCTTCTCGTCGCCGTTGCCGCCGAGCTTCAGGGTCGCGACCGTGTCGATGACCACGGCCTCGCCGCGCGCTCCGTTGCCGAGACGGTTCGTCACCCAAACGTTGCCCTGGCTGTCGATCCCGAGGCCGCTGCCGCTCCACCCGGTGCTGAACTTCTCGGCCTTGCTCGGATCCGACGCCGGGAACCGCGTGACGTGACCGCCCATGGCGTTGGTCACCCAGATGCGGTTCTGCTGGTCGATGCCGAGGTGAAAGGGGCCGAGCAGAGACTTGCATGGCTCGACGTCGCGGCCTTCGCAGACGATCTTGCCGTTCTTGTAGTCTCCTCCCGGAAAGAACAGGAGCTGGTTCTTCGAGAGGCCGAGGGCCCAGACGTCGCCGCTGCCGGGCGTGACGATGATGCCCTGCATGAGGCCGAGCCTGCCGCCGAACGTGATGCCGTCGGGCGGTGTGAGCGGCTTGCCGTTCTTGTCGAAGACGGCTATCGACATGCCGCCGTAGCTCGCGAGCCATGCCTGGTCCTTCACGTCCACCGCCGCGCCGAACGTGCCGCCCTGCATGCCGCCGCCGGCGAATCCCGTCGTGATCGGCGAGAGGGGCTTGCCGTTCGGGTCGAACTTGGTCGCATTGCCCTGCCAGAGCGTGTCCTGGCCCTGCCAGCCGATCGTGAAGTTGTCTCCGACCCAGAGGTTGCCCTGGCTGTCGAACATCGCCTTGCCGCCGGCGCGATACCCCCCGCCGTCGAACTTCAGCGGCAGCACCCACGCGCTCGGCGCGAAGTTGAGGTAGGGCATGAACGGCACCGCCCGCATCGTCCTGCCCTGCGGGACCGCGTAGAAGGCGTCGAGGAGCTGGAAGAGGCGCTGCGGCTGGTACCAGGGATGGCGCGCGACCGCGAGCGCCGCCGTCAGCGTGTCCGTCGGCGCGGCGCCCTTCGGGGGAGTGGACGCCGCGAAGAGCCGGCCGCAGGCATCCGGGGTGAGGTGGGTGGCGCAGGCGGACAGCAGGTCCGCGAGAGTCGCGAAGTTCGCCATCGTCGGCGTCTGCGGTCCGTTCAGGGAGTCCTGGATGACGCCGCCCCAGCCGCCTGTCGAAAGATCGACGAAGCTCGGAACGTTACCGGCGGCGATCTTCAGACCGAGCGGATGGCCCTTGAGCACGTCGCCCTCGAGGAACTGGGCGTTCGTCCAGACCGACGCCACGGTCGTGAGCTCGTTGATCGTGACGCTCTTCGGCGGCGCCGCCCCGAGCACCGCGAGGAAGGCGAGCTCCTTATTGTCGCGGCGATCCGGCCGGTCCTCGGGCGTTCCGCCGCGCGCGACGAGATAGAGAGAGGAGCCGGCGGGAGGGCTCCCCACGCCGAGCTGGAACGCCCCCCGGGCGTCGCTTTTCGCTTCGCCCAGCTTCGCGGGTACCGCGGCGCCCGCGGCGTAGAGGGTGACGGTCGATCCCGACACCGCCTTCCCGCCGGCCTGCACGTGACCGGAGAGCCCCGCCTGCCCCGCGGCCGTTCGCGCCAGGAGAGCGGAGAAGAGTACGACGGTCCACTTCTTCACGAGCGTTGCTCCTTTCCCGAGGGGAATCTCTCGATCTCCGTTTCGCCTGATTCCGAGGATCACCGGGAGCCTCCTCAGAACTTCGTCACGCCTGCTCCTTCACTCCGTCGCCGGGGCGGTGTCCTTCCGAAAGAGAAGACCGATCAGCTTCCGATCGCCCAGCACCCGATCGAGCTCCCACAGCGTGAAGAAGGGCACGAATGCGACGAAAACGACCAGAGTCCGCCCGAGGATCTCGTAGACGCCCTGATCCAGGAACTTCTCGAGGCTCGCGGCGAGCGTCTCGTGATGGAAGAGTCCCTCCAGGAGGTGCTCGAGAATCGCGAAGACGCCGACCAGGATGGCATAGATGACGGAATCCCGAAGCGCGTTGCGGAACAGCACCCGTCCGGTCGATTTCTTCCCGATCCCGATGGCCTTCCCGATCAGGATGACCTTCGCCACGATGAGCGCCTCGATGATCGCGAACCCGTAGTGAAACGACGTGACGCCGAACTCGCGGGAGACGAGTCTCCGGTAGCTCAGGAAGGAAACGAAGACGGCCGCGAGGAAGGCGGTGATCACGAGCATCAGCCGGAGCTCCTCCGCGGCCTTCTCCTTCAGCGTCGATTTCCGCTCTTCGATCATCGGATCACTCCCCGAGACGAGAGTCCACTCAGTTGCTCGGCGCCGCGAGGCTCTCGAGCTCGTGCAGGCGTTTCATGGCCTGCATGGCCTGGAGCGAGTTGTAGTTGATGTTCGCGGCGTTCAGGCTCGAGCCCTGCTGGAACGGGAACTGCGGAATCGTCAACAGGAAAGCCTTCAGCTTCTGCTGGACGGGAACGAAGAGCCAGATGTTGTCGCCGTACCAGCGGATGTACATGCCGGATTCGCGCGGGGCCTTCTCGAAGGGGTCGCCCCGCAGGTTGACGATCTCGGGCCAGCCCGGCACGTCGCGCACCGCCGTCGCGATGTTGCCGATCTCGGTGGCGAAGGAGACCTTCCAGTCGTTCCACCGGATGGCATTCAGGTCTCCGCCCTGACCGAAATAGAAGATCTCCTCGCGCGGCCCCTTCTTCGCCTCGCCCTTGAAGTAGGGCAGGAAGTTGTAGCCGTCGAGGTGGGCCTTCCAGGTCTTCCCGTTGGCGGTGTAGCCCTTCGCGACCTTCTCGACGATGTCCGGCTCGCCCGCCGCCGCGAGCAGCGTCGGCAGCCAGTCCTCCTGCGAGAAGATGTCGTTGACGACCGTGCCCGGCTTGATGACGCCGGGCCAGCGCACGAGCATCGGGACGCGGAAGCCGCCCTCCCACGTGGTGCCCTTCTCGCCGTGGAACGGCGTCGTCCCGCCGTCCGGCCAGGTCACGGTCTCGGCGCCGTTGTCGGTCCCGTAGACGACGATCGTGTCGTTGGCGATGCCGAGATCGTCGAGCTGCTTCAGGACCGCGCCGACCATGTCGTCGTGCTCGACGAGGCCGTCGGGATAGAGCCCGATGCCGGTGCGCCCCTGCGCCGAGGGCTTCAGGTGCGTCCAGACGTGCATGCGGGTCGTGTTGAACCAGACGAAGAAGGGCTTCCCGCCTTTCACCGCCGAGTCGACGAACTTCTGCTCCGCGCTGAAGATCTCCTGATCGACGGTCGGCATCCGCGCCTGCGTCAACGCGCCGGTGTCCTCGATCTTCTGGCCGCCCTTGCCGTCCGACCACGTGTGCAGCACGCCGCGCGGGCCGTACTTCTTCTTGAACTCCGGGTCCTTCGGGTAGTAGTAGGTCTCGGGCTCCTCCTCGGCATTCAGGTGGTAGAGGTTGCCGAGGAACTCGTCGAAGCCGTGGACCGTCGGCAGGTGCCGGTCCTGGTCGCCGAGATGGTTCTTGCCGAACTGGCCGGTGGCGTAGCCCTGGGGCTTCAGGAGGTCGGCGATCGTCGGCGCCCAGTCGGGGATCCCCTGCGGCGAGCCGGGCATGCCGATCGTCAGCAGGCCCGTGCGGAAGGGATGCTCGCCCAGGATGAACGACGCGCGTCCCGCGGTGCAGCTCTGCTGCGCGTAGGCGTCGGTGAAGAGCGCGCCTTCGTTCGCGATGCGGTCGATGTTGGGGGTGTGGTAGCCCATCATCCCCCGGTTGTAGGCGCTCAGGTTGTAGTAGCCGACGTCGTCGCCCCAGATGACGAGGATGTTGGGTCTCTTACCAGAGCTTTGCGCCACGATCGGCGCCGCCGCAGCGAGCGCCGCGATTGCCAGCAGCATGACGAGTCTTCCAAAGCGGGGACGCGGGTTCATTGGATCCCTCTCATGAAAGTGGCGTGGCGGCCCTTTCGAGCCGCCCGCCTGGTCCTGACGCCCTACTCGCCCGCGTGGCCGGCGATCTTCGCCTTCTTGAGCTGATCCATGACCTGAGTCAGGTTGTAGCTCGCCGGATCCTGCATCGGCGGGTATTGCTGGTACGTCTCCAGTTCATGCAGCCACAACGACTGTCCGATAGGGAGCATGTTCCAGTCGTAGAGGTACGCCGTCACCGGTGAAGCGATGGCGCCGCCCATACCGAGCAGGGTCTTGTACTGCTCCCCGATGGACGTCTCGAACGGATCACGCTTGATGTTGACGACCTGGGCCCAGTGGTACGGCAAGGCTCCGGCGATGAAGCCGGCCGGGTCGTCGGACACCATCGTGAAATAGATCTTCCAGTTCTTGTACCGGACCGCCGAGGGCTGCGAGCCGGAGTAGTAGAAGAAAACATCCGTTGCGGGCTTCGCCGACTTGCCCGTCAGATAGTCGATCTGGTCGTGTCCATCGAGCGTCGTCTTGACGATGCCGGGGTAGGTCCCTGATTCGATCTTCTTCTTCAGGCCGTCGCCCTTCGGGCCGCCGGCGATGTCGACGAACGTCGGCAGCCAGTCGAGGGACGCGAAGATGTCGTTGTAGATGGTTCCCGGCTTGATGACGCCCTTCCAGCGGATCACGCAGGGGGCCCGCATGCCGCCTTCCCAGGTGCTGAGTTTCCCGCCCTTGAACGGCGTCGTGCCGCCGTCGGGATAGGTGATGGTCTCGGCGCCGTTGTCCGTCGTGAAGACGACGATCGTGTTGTCGAGCTGGCCCATGTCCTCGAGCTTCTTGAGGACCACGCCGATGTTGTCGTCCATCTGCTTCATGCCGGCTTCGTTGACGCCCCAGTCCTTGCCGCCGGGCTCTCCGACCATGGCCAGGTACTTGTCGGAAAGGACCGTCGTCACGTGCATGCGCGCCGGGTTGTACCAGACGAAGAAGGGCTTGTTGGTCTTCTTCGGGTCGTTGCGGTCGAGGAAGTCGACGACGTGAGAGGAGATTTCCTCATCGACCGTCTTCGAGCGCTCGAGCGTCAGCGGTCCCTGATCCTGGCAACTCTGACCCTTCGGCGTACCGTCCGGTGACTTGCACCAGAGGACCGGTCGCGGCGGCGTCAGGCACGTGGTCGCGGCCGGATCCACGGCTCCCGGCACCTCCGCCAGGCCCGAGATCGGCGTGTTCTTGCAGGGCGGCGCGACGGTCTGCTGCGTCGGCGTCTTGTTGATGTCCGGGAAGCTGACGCCCTGCATCGCGTCCAGGTGGTACAGGTAGCCCCAGAACTCCTGGAAGCCGTGCGCCGTCGGCAGCGCGTCGGTGTGGTCTCCGAGGTGGTTCTTGCCGAACTCCCCCGTCGTGTAGCCGAGATCGTGCAGGAACACCGCGAGCGCCGGCGTGCCGGGCCGCAGGTAGCTCGGGCTGCCGGGCAGCTGCGGCGGGATCATGCCCGTTCGGAGCGGGTGCATGCCCGTGAAGAAAGCGTTGCGCCCCGCCGTGCAGCTCTGCTCGGCGTAGTACGTCATGAAGATGCCGCCCTCGTTGCCGATGCGGTCGATGTTGGGCGTCTCGCCCACCATCAGGCCGCGGTGGTAGATGCTGGGCTGCATGATCCCGATGTCGTCGCCCATGATGAACAGGATGTTGGGTTTCTTCGCCGGCGCCTGCGCCGCGGCCGATGCCGCGACCAGGACGCCGATCAGCGATGCGAACCATCGAACCCTGGGAACGGACATGACTTCGCCTCCTTGTGAGTAGTGCATGACTCAGTCGCCTGCAGGCTTGACCTTGACCTTCGACGCGTCGACCGGAGGCGCCGGGTTCTCCCGGGCTTTCTGCACGGCCTCGAGCAGAAGCCTCCCCTCGAACGGCTTTGCGAGAAACGCCACGGCGCCGAGCTGCGACGCTTCCCGCCGGGAATGGGGCGAATCGTGCGCCGTGATGAAGATGACCGGCCATGTCTGACCCTGCCCCGTGAGGCGGCGCTGCAGGTCGATCCCGGAGGCACCGGGCAGATGGATGTCGAGGACGAGGCACGCGAGGTCACACGAGACGCCGTTTTCGAGGAACGCCTCGGCCGACCCAAAGGTTCGCACCTCGAACCCGGCGGCTTTCAGCATCCTCCCCAGGGCTTCGCGCATCCCCGCGTCGTCCTCCACGATCCCGACCGCGTTGCGTGGCGCCGGCATTGTCTGGACGCAAGATCTTCCAGCGCGGGCCAGGGAAAAAGCTGGCTCTTGGGGAAGCCGCCTATTGTCCTTTGGTGCAGTGGGTCAGACCGCGCTCGGGGGGCCGTGCCGGGTGTCGTCCGACCGCCGATGGAGCAACCCTTCGACGCGGACGAGCTCCGCGACGGAGCCAACCTCCATCTTTTCCATGATCTGCGCGCGGTGGGCCTTCACGGTGCGCTCCGAGACGCCCAGCTCGGCGCCGATCTGCTTGTTGAGCTTGCCGGCCACGACGAGCGCGAGAACCTCGCGCTCGCGGGCGGTCAGGCGGTCGTAGCGTATCGAGGCCTCGCGCCGGCGGGTCGCGTCGGCGCCGCCGGCGTTCTGCTTCCGGAGCGCCCGCTCGATCGCCGCCAGCAGCTCCTTGCGCTCGACGGGCTTCTCCAGGAAATCCACGGCGCCCTGGCGCATGGCCCGCACGCTCTGGCGGATGTCGCCGTGGCCGGTCAGGAAGATTACCGGGAGGCCGTCGCCCCGCCCGCCGATCGCCTCCTGGAGATCGAGACCGCTCGGACCCGGCATGTTCAGGTCGAGCAGGATGCAGCCAGGCCCGTCCGCCGGAGGATTCAGGAGGAACTCGCCGGCGGAACGATGCGGGCGGGTCTCGTAGCCCGCGGCCTTGAGGAGCCGCGAAACGGCCGTCCGAAAAGAATCGTCGTCGTCGACGACGTGGATGACCGCGGTCGGGCTCATGCCGTCGGCCTCGTGGCGCCCGAGGGAGCCGGGATCCCGTCGGCGTCGGCCCTCCAGACCGGGAGCGTGAACTCGAAGGCCGCTCCCCCTTCGGGCGGATTGGAGGCGTCGATCCGGCCGCCGTGCGCTTCCACGATGGATCGGCAGATCGCCAGTCCAAGCCCGACGCCATTGGCCTTGGTCGTGAAGAACGACGTGAAGAGGCTCGGGCGGTCAGCCTCGGCGACCCCCTTTCCCGAGTCGGAGACCCGCACCGAGATCCGGTCTCCAAGGAGGCGGGTGCGCACGGTCAGGCGCCGGCGATCGGTGGGCAGGTCGTCCATCGCCTCCATGCCGTTCAGGGCCAGGTTGATGAGGACCTGCTGGAGGGCGACTTCGTCCCCGCGCACCTCGGGCACGTCGCGGCCGAGGTCCTTTTCGATGTCGACTCCGTGTCGGCGGGCGTCGTGCCGGAGAAGTCGGACGACGGTGTCGACCACGGCATTGGGATCGACGGGCTCCATCTCCATCTCCCGCTGCCGGCCCGCAAGGCGTCGAACGCGCTGGACCACGTCGCTCGCTCGCTGGTCGTCGCGCCGTATGTCCTGAAGGATCTGCCGGACCTCTTCGAACTGCCCGTTCGTGCGAGCGAGCAGCATCTCGCCCGCCTCCGCGTTGGCCAGGATCGCGCCGAGCGGCTGATTGATCTCGTGGGAGATCGAGGCGGCGAGTTGACCCATCGTGGCAAGCCGCGCGGCCTGGGCGAGCTCCCGCCGCCGCTGGCGGTTCTCGTTCTGCGCCGTTCGTCTCAACCGGCGCTCGACGAGCAGAGCCCCGAGCAGCGCCGTCTCCACGAGCAGGGTCACGACGACCGCGACGATCCGCCACCGGTACTGCTCCCAGAAAGTGCGCTGGCGAAACCGAACTTCGTAACCCTCCGGAACGCGGCTGCGCGGGATCTGGAAGCGCTCGAGAGCCCGGTCGTCGACTGCGAGCAGGCGCGGCGAGCCGCGCCGGATGCGGATCGAGCCGGGCGACTCTCCCTTCAGGACGCGGACCCCCATCTCGGCCGCGGCCCGGCCCGCGTACTCGTGGTCGAACATCGCTCCCCCCACGAGCCCCAACCCGAGATACGTCGAATGCGCCCCGTACACCGGGGCCGAGGCCGCCGTCGCCAGCGCCTGCGCCGCCTCGCGCGGGACGAGGACCCGGCCCTGCGAATCGCGGAACATCATCGTGAAGAGAACGATCGTCCCGGGCGGGAGCTTGCCGAACTCGCGCGGAAAATCGGCCAGCGGTACGCCCGACTTGACCTCGACCGAGAGGCCGGGCCGGGGCGGACCGAAGCTCGCCGCTGCCTTCTTCGCGCTATTCACGTCGCGCTCGCCGGCGCCGCCCACGACGAGAATCCGCCGGGCGTCCGGCTGCAGCCGCCGGGCCAGGTCCGCGGTCGCCGTGAAGTCCTCGTCGTCGAAGATCCCGGTGGTCCAATCTGGCCGTGGGCGGCCGTCGAAATAGGTGGAATCCACGTTCGTGAAGACGACGGGCGCGTTTGGCCAGAGTCGATCCCGATTTCGCATCAGGAAATCCAGGGCGATGTCCGTCAGGGCGAAGACGAGGGACGGCTCCCGAGCGTCGTACTTCTTCCGAAGAAAGGGCACGAGCTCCTCCTCGTAAGCCTCGGTGTGGAACCGGTAGGCGTCCAGTCCCTCGGAATAGAACTCCAGCGGCCCGAGGCCGGCCTCCGACAGCCCCTGCCGGATCGCCGCATCCTGCGCCTGGCCGGCCGGAAGCATGACCTCCGCGCCGGACAGGATCACGACGCGGCGCGGCGCCTCGGCAACCTGGGCGGTGGCGCTTGAGGCCGTCGTGAACGCGAGGACGGCCAGAAACCCCATGAAGGAGGAGCGCACGGTTCGCTTTCGCTAAGGAAGCGCAATCTATCACCGGCGCGTGAAGGAAGGCGCCCTTGGACCCGACGCGGCCCAGGAAAACGGGCGGCCCTTACGGGCCGCCCGGGTTGGAAGCCGCGGTCTACGGTCTACTGGCCGGCGCCCTTGCTCGACGCCTGTTCCATCTTCTTCTGCAACTCCGCCTTCAGCGCCTCGAGGTTGAAGCTCGCGCCCTTCTGCATCGGCGGGTATTCGATGAACGTCTGGGCCGCCTTCCCGACCTCCTGCTGCACGTAGACGAAGCGCCAGAACTCGTAGGCGAACCAGTTGTAGTAGGCAATCGACCCGTTGTCCTTGCCGTTGTACATGCCGGTGCGCTCGTACGGGTCGAGTCGGAGGTTGACGAGGATCGGCCAGTCGACCTTCAGCGTCGCGCCGAGCCAGCCGTTGGGCTGATCGGTGAACCGGTACTTGTAGTCGTCGATGCGCACCGCAGAGAGCGTGCCCTCGGTGAAGTAGAAGAGCTCGTGGCGCTTCGACGGCCCCTTGCCCATCAGCATGTCGGTCTGGTCGTAGCCGTCGAGATGGACCTTGTAGGTCTGAGCCCCGATCGCCTTG
>Ga0326726_10003133_pt1 | contig 15184 bp, 14 predicted proteins | sample MHFenrmetagenome_2_FD_207603 | JGI IMG/M metagenome (GOLD analysis project Ga0326726, IMG submission 207603) | Lab enriched peat soil microbial communities from Michigan Hollow, Ithaca, NY, United States - MHF15MN | ecosystem: Environmental > Terrestrial > Soil > Wetlands > Peat | place: USA...
TGAAAAACAAAAAAAGGGGCAGATAAGATAGGCTTGACACTGTCAGCTATATGGGGATTCCGGCTTTCGCCGGAATGACGGATTCTACGGAATTTCGACTTTTTACGAAATCATCAACACTTGAACAAGGGAAAAATCTATCCTATATAACCCCCTCTTTCCTGAGGTCTTCCAGTTCCTCCTCCGTCAGGCCCAAAATTTCTCCCCAGACTTCTTGGTTATGTTCCCCCAGCCCCGGCGAGCTGGACCTTACTTTTCCAGGAGTCTCAGAGAGTCTCGGGGTTACGCTCTGCATCTGAACGGGCCCGATTTCCGGGTCTTGAACCTCCACGATATTCCTCCGAAATTGATTCTGAGGGTCTTCCCAAATGTCCTTCGCGTTGTACACCAACCCGTATGGAACTCCGTTTTCGCCGAAGATTTTATCGATTTCGGGAACCGTTCTTCCCTGAAACCAGGGACGGATGATTTCATGAAGAGCGTCCCTGTTTTTTAGCCGGTCGAGGTTCTTCAAAAAACGAGGGTCCTGAGCGAGGTCTTCCCGCCCGATGGCCTTCGCAAAACGCTGGTACAGCCCGTCACTCGTAACCACGAATACGACCCATTTGCCATCCCGGCTTAGAAAATTATCTGCGGGGGCCACTACTTCATTTAAATTTCCCGATCTCTCGCGAATCTTCCCGAGCTTGCCGTACTCGGCGATGACCCCTTCCAGCAAGCGGATGATGGATTCACAAAGGCTGACGTCGATCCATTGGCCTATCTGATATTCGCCTACGTCGCGGTGATACAAAGCCACCATCGTACCGAATGCGCTGAAGAGGCCCGCGATCTCATCGCAGAGATTGAGCCCGACCCGAACGGGAGGGGATTCGGGGTATCCGGTCAGGTACGTCAATCCCCCCATGGCGCTGGCAATTCGGTCAAATGCCGCCCGGTCCTTATAGGGTCCATCCTGCCCGAAGCCGCTCACCCGGACCATGATCATTCTGGGGTTCACCTTCTTAATTTGTTCGTACCCCAGTCCCCATTTTTCCATCGTGCCGGGTCTGAAATTTTCGATCAAAACATCCGATATTTTCACCAACCTCTTCAGCAGTTCCTGCCCCTGGGGTTTTCTTAAATCGAGGGTCACGGATTTCTTGTTTCGTCCCAAGACAGCATAGGTCAACGACTTTTCCTCATAAAAAGGAGCAAAATGCCGGGCCGGGTCACCGATTGCGGGGATTTCCACTTTGATCACCTCGGCCCCGAATTCCGCGAATAGGGTTGCCCCCAAAGGGCCTGCCACATTCGTTGCCAGTTCCAGGACTCGTAATCCGGACAAAGGGCCAAGCTTTTCCCTATCCATTTTTTTAGCCTTCTTTCGGAATTTCAATCGGACCTTCAAAAAACATCTTTCGATCCAAGGTGATCATAGGCAGGGTTCTCCTTCAAGCATCCAACCAGAAAATCTCGGGAACGCGTCGCTTCCCTGCTTTTTACTGCCCCATCATCTTGCCCGGGAGCCAGAGGGCTATGGGAGGAAAGATCAAGACGAGGGCCACGGATATGATATAGGCGATAAAGAAAGGCAGCAGCCCGCCGAATATTTCTTCCAAGGTTATATCATATCCGATGGATTTCGCCGCCGCCTGGACAACAAAAACATTCGTGCCCAAGGGCGGGGTTAGAACTCCGATTTCGATCAACATCACCACCAGTATGCCGAACCATACGGGATCCACCTTCAGATCCATGACGATAGGAAAAAAGATTGGCATCGTCAGCGCAAGAATGGCAACTGCCTCCAAAAAAGTCCCTAATACCAAAAGGATGAACAGAATAAGAATTACCACCACTATGGGAGAGACCGGCAGACCCACCATGAATTTGCTTGTGGCGGCCATAACCCCCGTGGTGCTGAGGAACCTCGAGTACACAAAGGCCCCCACAATAATGATGAAAATCATGCTCGTCGTCCGGGCGGCTCCCACCATCGCATCGCGGGTAAAAGAAAGCAGGTTCTTCCCCCGAGTCCGGAAGATGAAGACGAGCAGAGCCACGAAGGCACCGGTTGCCCCCGCTTCAGTGGCCGTAAAAAGGCCCAGGTAAATGCCCCCCAAAATGACTGCGGCCACGGGAAGCAAGGGCAGGATCGCTTTCACCGCGGTCAGCTTCACCTTCCAGGGCATGTTGACGCCGGAAACCGGCGCCAGTGTCGGCCGGAGCCAAACCTGGAGGTATGCCGTGCACATGAAAAGCGCCGCAGTAAGAAGGCCGGGGAAAATGCCGGCAATGAGCACTTTGCCGATGGAAACCTCGGTAAAAATACAGTAAATAACCATCATCGCACTGGGCGGAATCAAGGCGGCCAGCGTTCCGGCGCTGGCGATTCCCGCGAGGGCAAATCCTTTTTGATACCCGTACTTATCCATTTCCGGGAGGGCGATGGTGGTGAAGGTGGCCGCCGAAGCCAGGCTGGAACCAGAGGCAAATCCAAAGGCGGCTGCCGCCAGGGTGGTGGCCATTAATAACCCCCCCCGCACATGCCCGATTATCTTGTGGGCGCCTTGGTAAGCCTCCTTCCCGATTCCCCCGTATAACATAAAATTGCCCAGGAGCATAAAAAGCGGCACAACTACAAGTGCCCAGTGCGCAGTAATATGATAGGGCAGAGTGCCGATCAGACCTAGAGCGGGTGAAAGGCCTTTGATCAGGATATAGCCGACAAACCCCACCGTGCCGAGGGCCAGAGCAATACTGACGCCCATTCCGATCAGGAGAAGGAGAAAGAAAAGGCTTATAAAGCCTATGTACAGGTCCGGGATTCCCATGAATGACTCCTGGTTGCCGATCGGAATGAAGCCTGCTTTCCTTTCTTCACCCACTTCCCCCGCGGAAACCGGGCTTCGACGATCTCCCATCCATCCGAATTGGTACCCCTATCGGACGGCTTTCCATGCCTCGATGTGCTTCTGGATCACCTCCCTGATTCTCGGGTAACCGAGCTTCTGGACCCTCTGGGCATAGTCTTCGGTGGCGGTTGTGGTCATTCTCGTTCGGAGAGCCTCGATTTCCGCATCCGGGACTTTATAAAGCACCATCCCCCGCTGTCCGGTAAGCTCTTTTAAATAAATGGGGGCGCTTTCCGAGATCCACTCACCATGCTTGCCGGATGCTTCCTCACCCACCTTCAGCATGATATCCTGGAAACTCTTGGGCAGTTTATTCCACGCGTCCAGATTGGCGGTCAAACCGTAGACAAAGGGCCAGGCGGGAATCACCCGGGTGAGGTTCTCACACCAGTATTTGGCCACCTCCGTGTATTTATACCGGTGCGTCGTTTCCAGAGTGGCAATCGTCCCATCGGCAACCCCTTTACTCATGGCGTCATATGTTTCCACTGCGGGAATGGATACCGGCACGGCGCCGATGGCCGAGATGATCTTAGGGGTCATGAACCCCCAAGTCCTGACCTTCCAGCCCTTCATCTGGGACAAGGAATTGATCTGTTTCCTGCTTAAAACCGTCTCGGGTTCGTAGGTGAACGTGCCGAGCAATACCTGGTTCTGTTTCTTTAACTCCTCCTTCACCTCCGGAAACTGCTCGGCCAAATACCGGTATACCTTCAGTCCCTTTAAATTGATGTCCTTCGTTACCGGAACTTCTACCGCAAAATGGACCACCATGGTGGTGGATAGAAAGGGATAAGTTTCGATCTTGTAGGCTGGAAGGAGGTAAGCGATGTCTGCCGTTCCCAGCCTCACGGCGTCCGGCAATTCCATGACCTTGGCCAGACCTTCCGACCAGACGGTTTCGATTTCCACCCGGCCATTGGTGCGCTTCTTGACCTCCGAGGTGAAATAATTGATCACTTCCGCATGAAGCCCCTTTACCCCGACAAAAGTCCCCAGTTTCAGCTTGATGGGTTGCGGGGTCTGGGCCTGGGCGAGTTTCAAGCCACCTCCTGTTGACTCCAAAAGGGCAACGGGGGCAATAGGAAAACAAATCAAAATAATGAAAAAGAACACGGCGATGAAGCAGTTCGTTTCCCCGCGAAGAAACATGATTCCCTCCTATTTCATTTTTGACTCGCAAAGGTTCTGCTGATTCTGCTCCTTGGAACGACGGCAACGATTCGCCTCTCCTGCAAAAGGGCGGCGAGGCCTATCCAGCGCCCCCCTTTACTTCCCCTCCCGTCTCCCCTCTTTCCCTTCCGAATACATCCAGCCAAAAGCTTCCCAACAGATGTAGAGTCAACATCAGACACCCCAAAAAAATAAACGATTTTCCGATCCAAAGAGGGACTGAAACCTCTCCCCAGGTTGCTTCCTGAATAATAAAGGAGTGAAGAGCATTGCGAAAGGTCTGCCAGGTCATGAGACCGAAGAAGAGGAAACCCAAGCCTTTCGCAAATACGCTCAAGACAAACTGGGCCTTTGCTGACAGCCGCGAGCAAATGAGCAGGATCCTTACATGTTCTCCGCGGATTTCGAGATAGGTGAGGCCCCCGAAGACGATCATACAGAGCATGAACTCGGTTACTTCGAGAGTACCGGGGATGGGGGAATTAAAGAAATACCGGCCCACCACGTCAGCGGTGATCAGAAACATGCTGACCGCACAGCACAATCCGCTGATAAAAAGCAAAACCCAACTGACCTTTGAATCGAGGAGCTGGAATACTCTCACCATGCGGGCCTCATTCGATTAGGCTTTTTCGCGCCTCTTTTACCCATTATTCTCGAGCCAGCCAGATTTTTTCTCAATCCATCCAATCCCATTCTAGCATGTTTTCAATAATCAGAACCCCGTCCCCCGACCTTCGGGTAAGTACGATGGTTCCATCCTGTAGTTGAATGGGTTCTTAGAACTTGAGGTTCAGGAAATAAGATTTCTCGCTGGGATGGGCAATGTTGCCCTGCTACCCCCGAAATGTATATTTGACGCATTGCATCATAGACAGCCCGATCGATCGCTCCCTTGGTCGTGGGGTTCCAAAGGATTGTCCCGAATTTGCCTAAATTTCTTCCGGATGGGCCAGATTCAGGCCGATGAGCAGTGGGCAGACCAGTTATGAATGGCGTACTAAATGGAAGCCAGGAATTCGTCGTCAGCACCCGGGCCAGAGTCGCTTCGGCCACTCCAGCAATTCTTTCCCAAGCTCTAACTCTGACCAAGACGTGTCCGGCCGCCTCCGGGTACCGGTGAGGCCCCATTTTAAAGGAGAATTATAGAGCAACTTAAGGGGGGCGTTTCGATTTGAGTAGTCTTCACCGGATGCTTATCCTCATATTCCTAGGTAAGCTTCCCGCACTTTCTCGTTGGCCAGAAGCATCCGGCCAGAATCCTTCAGGGTAATTAGGCCATTCTCGATCACATATCCCCGATCCGCAATCCCCAAAGCCGCTTTGGCATTTTGTTCCACCAGTAAAATGGTCATCGCACGACCTTGTAAATTTCTGATTAATAAAAAGATGTGCTTAACGATCAATGGGGCCAGCCCCATAGAGGGTTCGTCCAAAAGAAGCAGCTGGGGGGCAGACATTAGGGCTCTGGCCATGGCCAGCATTTGCTGCTCCCCGCCACTCAAAGATCCCCCTTTTTGTGTCTTCCGCTCCCGCAATCTGGGGAAGAGAGATTGGATTTCTCCTAAAAGGACAGAATATTGCTTCGGGTCTTTCAGGATGTAGCCTCCCATTTCCAGGTTCTCCTGCACGGTCAGCTCCGGGAAAATCTTCCGTCCCTCTGGGACCATAGAAATTCCCCTCCTCACGATTACATGGGCACTCAGACCACTGATCTTCTCCCCCAGGAACTCCACCCCTCCCCGCGCGGGCCGGAGCAGGCCCACAATCGCTTTGAGGGTTGATGTTTTCCCCGCTCCATTAGAACCGATTAAAGCTACAATCTCTCCCTTCTGAACTTCGAGCGAGACGTCCTGTAGGGCCCTAATACTTCCGTAATAAGCTTCTATGGATTTAATGATCAACATACCCTATGTTTCCCACCCCAAATAAGCCTCAATGACCAAGGGGTTGGCTGAAACCTCCTGCGGGCGTCCTTCACAGATTTTTTCCCCATAATTCAGGACCGTGACTAAATGGGACAATCCCATCAGAACCTTCATGGCGTGTTCCACCAGCAGAATGGTTATTCCTTGCCCATTGATTTTATGAATCAGGGCGACCACCACCTCGGCTTCTGCAGGGTTCATTCCCGCAACTGGCTCGTCCAGGAGTAACAGTTCGGGTTGCGTTGCCATCGCCCGGGCAATCTCCAAGGTTTTTTGCTCGCCATAAGAAAGATGTCTGGCCTGGAAATGCGCTTTGGATGCGAGTCCCACAAAATCCAGCATTTCCCAAGCCTTTTCATGAGCTCTCTTCTCTGCTCGGCGAAACGCCGATGTCCGGAATAAGGTTTGAAGGATGTTGCTGGGGGATGCACGATGGTGTCCGACCATTACGTTTTCCAGGGCCGTCATCTTAGGGAAAAGTTTTATATCTTGAAAAGTCCTTCCGATTCCCAGGCTGCAAATAATGTAAGGAGAACAAGCTTGAATCTTTGTTCCCTTGAACTCGATCGAGCCCTCGTTGGGAGAATAGATCCCGGAAATCGTATGGAATAGAGTTGTTTTCCCCGAACCGTTAGGCCCGATAATTCCACGGATCTCTCCCACCTCAACCTCTAGATCCACCCTATGAACGGCGGTGAGTCCTCCAAAAGCTTTAGTCAATTTTTCTATTTTCAGGATGGTGCTCATGTCCCTTTAAGCAACCTTACTCCCCGCTTTTCCTTGCCAATCTATTGGCTATACCTAAAAAAGCCCGGTCAATGATAGATATGATTCCTTCTCGCATGAAGATCATCATCACAATGAGACCAACCCCAAAAACAATCCTGTAATACTCTTTCATGAAGCGAAGATACTCGGGAAGGACATAGACGGCAATCCCGCCAAGGACCGAACCTGGAATACTGGCCAATCCGCCAATAACCGTCATGATCAGCATATCTATGGAAACCCCGATATTGAAAGCATCCGGATTTATGTACCGCATTAATGGGGCATAGAGACAACCCGCCAATCCAGCATAGAAACTCGATATGGCAAAAGCCATGACTTTATAGTAGGTGGTGGGAATTCCCATGGACGCGGCCGCCACTTCGTTTTCTCGGATGGCCATGAAAGCTCGGCCAATCCTTGAGCGGATGATCAGAGAAGCCGAAAGAATGGTTAAGATAACGAAAAAAACCACCAGATAGAAGAAGCTGACCTCAGAGGTAAATTTCCATTGGCCCCCGAGAGACGGCCTAGGAACATTATAAATTCCCCGGGCCCCGTTGGTAATGGAGTCTAGGTTTAAGATCAACAGTTGAACGATTAATCCAAAACAGATGGTGATCACCGCGAGGTAAATCCCCGAGGCTTTTATCGTGGGAATTCCGAGTAAAATGCCCAGCAGGGTAGCCAGGGCAACCGATAAAGGAAGAGCGATCCAGAAGGAAAGACCCCAGCTGGTGGTAAGAATACCTGTCCCGTAAGCTCCGATGGCATAGAAGGCTGCATGCCCCAGGGAAACCAGCCCGGTGTAACCAACCAAAATGTTTAAACCAACGGTCAAAATAACAAAGATACCGATCATGGAGGCGACTCGGATAAAATAAAGATCGGTGAAGAGAGGCAAAGAGACAATCCCCAAAGCCAAACCCAGAATCACCCAGATTTTCAATTTTTTCTGAATCTTTAAAATCTCTTCCACAAAATTCTCTTTATCCGGGCTTCTTAAAAAGACCCGTAGGGCTGAAAATTAAAAGGAAAATTAAAACCGTGAAGGTAATGACATCCTTATAAGTCGAGGAAATGTAAAAGGCGCCCATGGTTTCTAAAACACCCAGGATGATTCCTCCCAGTAATGCTCCTTGGAGGCTTCCGAATCCTCCCAATACGGCCGCTATGAAAGCCTTGAGTACCAACGTTAGGCCGATGTCGGTTGAGACGAAAAATAAAGGAGCCAGGAGAACTCCCGCTGCCGCGCCCAATGCTCCCGCCACCGCGAAGGTCATTCCAATCATCAGGTTGACATTAATCCCCATGAGACTAGCCGTTTCTTTATCCTGGGCTACCGATCTAATGGCCTTTCCCGCTTTGGTTTTTTGGAAAAAAACGTAGAAAAAAGCTACCAGGCAAACCGTGAAGCCAATAATCCAAAGATTTTCCGGGATCACCATGACTTTTCCAAGCTGTACCGGATTGGAGCCGAATACGCTCGGAAAAGCCATGGCTTTTGTCCCCCAGATAAACATTGCCCCGTTGGCCAGGATAATCGAAACTCCCAGGGTGGTGATTACCACGGTCAAAGGGTCAGCGGACCTTAGGGGACGGATGACTAGAAAATCCATGATCCATCCAATGGCCCCGGCGATTAGAAGGGCAAATAGGAATGCCCCATAATAGGGGATTCCCAGGAGCACAAAAAATGTGTAAGCCAGAAAACCACCCACCATGGAAAATTCACCCTGAGCAAAGTTGACCACCCTAGCTGCGTTCCAGATTAAGGTGAAACCCAGGGCGACAATGCCATAGATGGAACCGATGGCTAGGCCTGAAATGAGTTGTTGGAAAAACATTATTTTCCTTAGCTATGATTTAGGCTTACGGATTGGTGTAAACTACGTTGAATTTCCCTTTCTGGACCTTCACAATGGTCTGAAACGTCCCGCAATCTCCATTATCATCATAACTATAGGTTCCCTGCATCCCTTTCCAGTTTTTCAGGTTATGTAGAAAATCCCTGAACTTCATTGGGTCAACACCCGCTTTTTCCACAACATGCTTAATCAAATATATTCCCTGGTAATAATTTGCCGAAGCGCGATCCGGGAGGGAGTTCCAGCGGGTACGGTATTTCTTTGTAAAATCTTGTTTGATTGGGTCAGGATCTTCGGAGGAAAAGTTGGTAACGGAATAGCTTCCTTCGGCTGCATCCTGGGCTAATTCTACATAATGATCATCCAGACCCGTCCCGCCGATGTAAAGCCCTTTATAGCCCAGCTGCCGGAGCTGTTTGGCAATTAAAGCTGCTTCTACTGGAAGGCCCCAATTCAGAATGGCTTCCGCCCCAGATTCTTTAATCCTGGATATCTGCGCCGTGAAATCTTTATCGCCGAAATTATATGAAACTTTTAGTACGGCGGGGACGTCGGAAATCCTAAGGTATTTTTCGGCTGCTTCGATACCGCTAATTCCGTATTCTACGGCTACATTCATGAGCGCAATTTTCTTGAGTTTCAGGTTGGTCAGCATGTATTGGACCAATATCTTAGCCACCGTGTCGTCGTTGGGCCGGAGACGGAAAATCCAGGGATTTTTCTGTTGGGTGATCTTGGGGGCTAAGGAAGAAGTGAGTTGAGGAACACTGGCTTCCTGACAAATGAACATACTGGGGAAAGTAACTCCGCTATAATCGGGCCCGAGAAGGACAAAAACCTTATCTTTACGAACCAGTTTGGTGATCGCGTTAACCCCTACATCTGGTTTTCCAGAATCATCTTCTATAATCAAATCGATCTTTTTCCCCTGGATTCCCCCGGCTTTATTGACCTCCTCCACCGCCAGTTTAGCGCCCCGGGTAATATCTTCTCCCAACTTAGCCGTAGGTCCGGTAATCACACTAACCAACCCAATCTTGATGGTTTGAGCATCAACCCCGTTCGGAAAAATCAAGAAACCAGATAAAATCAAGAAAGCGCCCGTGATTCCCAATAGAAGATTTCTGAAAATTTTCATGACTTCCTCCCTTTCTGACCATCTGGGTCAATGGATTTGAATTTTGAAAATGGGACCTTTTCAATTAATCCCTAATGGATGAAAATTCTTCCTTTTGATTCTTGGGGCGGAATCAAGCACTATTGTTTCCCACCAAGCACCGACTGAAATATCAGGTATCTTGTGAACGATTGCCCTAAGATTATTAGCATCTTTGGCGTAGATCGCCCTTTCATTAGCGAATGGCGATGGGGCGGATGGGAGACCCGGTTCCGCCTTTGATTTTCAGCGGAATGACCACTAATAAAAAAGAATAAACTTTTTGGCTGGCCAATTCCTCCAGATTGAGCATCTCCATGATCTGGATTCCCTGCTCGGCAAGCAAGAAGACGTGCACCTCCATGGATTTGCTGGGAACGACCTCATAGGCCGTGGTATCCGTCCCAGTCAGACGCATCCCTGCTTCAACCAGAAATCGCGCCGCCTCGAGCGTCACCCCGGGCACTCCTTCGTGGTCATTAAAAAGACTGGGGCGATCCCAGTAGCGCGCCCATCCGGTTCTGACCAGGGCCACATCCCCCGGCTTGATCTCCACCCTTTGAAAGGCCATCGCTTCCTGGATGTCTTTCCGGCTGATGGGATATCCTTTTCCCAGCACCCCCACTTTCTTGATCCCCGGGATATCCAGAAGGATCCCGCGGGAGATGATCGGAGGGGTCTCCTCGATATTCCGTCGAGATAATCCCCGCAAGTAATCCTGCTCCTGGGCTGCTTCCAAGCCTCCGAACAACTTTCCGTCCTTCGAGATGTGCCCGACCGCATCCAGGTGGGTGCCCGTATGCCCCCCGAAAGCAAAGAGATCGTTGGCCGAGCTCCCTCCCCCTTCGAATTTTACATCCCCATGTTTCCTGGCCAGCCCGTAGACAAAAGGCGGGTGTAGAGGATGGTGGGGAATTCCCGGATACCAGGGCTGCCCCAGGTCATAGATTTTCCCTTCAGTGATAAGAGCCTTCAGCTCTGGCGTAAACATGGTATTCCCCCACTATTTTCCCTTGAATTGAGGCGCGCGCTTGTCCAGGAAAGCCTGGATTCCCTCGGACCGGTCTTCGGAAGAGAAGCAGAGCGTTTCCGCCATGACCTCATAGGCCAATCCTGCATTCAGGGAAGACTGGGCGGCCTGATTGATGGCTTCTTTGCAAATCCGAATAGCGATGGGAGAAAGGGAGCATATCTTCTCGGCCACAGCCCGCCCTTCTTGATCCAGGTCCTTCAGGGGTACGGTCCGGTTGACCAGGCCGATCCGTTCCGCTTCCCGGGCGTCGATGACCTTCCCGGTGAACATGAGTTCTTTGGCCAGCCCAGACCCTATAAGCCGGGGCAGTTTTTGCGTGGCTCCCCCGCCGGGGATGAATCCCAGGAGGATCTCGGTCTGCCCGAATTTGGCATTCTCCGAGGCGATGCGGATGTCACAGGAAAGTGCCAGTTCAAGCCCGCCCCCGAAGCAGAACCCGTTGATCAAGGCGATGGTGGGAAGAGGAAGATTCTCGACATCATTGTACAGCTTTTGGCCCAGGTTGTTCATGTGATGGTACATTCCCAGGGGGGAGAAAGCCTTCAGGTCGTTCAGGTCCGCTCCGGCGATGAAGGATTGGTCTCCGGCCCCCCGAAAAAGCAAAACCCGGATTTCCTCATCCCTGCGGATCAGGTCCAGGGCCTCCCTGACCTCCCCGCGGGTATCCCGGTTCAGGGCATTTCGCTTGTCCGGCCGGTTGATAATAATTTTGGCGATGCCTTTATCCTTTTCGAAGATTATGTTCTGGAAACTCATGAATCCCTCCCAGTAAAAGTTTCAGGTTGCAGGTCCCAGGCTACAGGCCTTTTTGCGGCGTGCGACTTGGGATTTGTAGCTTGCGACCCCGGTCAGCTTTGCACCCTCAGCGGTAAATCTTTCATTTCCGGCCTGGGATCTTCCACAGCCGGCTTTCAGCGATATCCAGCTCCTCCCGGACCACCTTCATCTCTTCAGCCTTAGGCGCAGGGATGGCCACAAGTTTGTCCGCAACTCTGAGCTCCCACCCTACACCGGCTCTGATCTTCTCTACCTCGGCGCCCGGATAAACTCCCCAGAGGAAGGCCTCCTTGGAGACGGGATCGAACTTGAACACCCCCAGGGAGGAGATGATCATCTCCGGCCCTGTATCCGGCCGGAAGCCCGCCTTGATCCGGCTGTCGCCCCCTTCCAGGTATCCCGGAGTGGTAACATAGTCTACCCTTGCGGGAAATCCGTCTCGGGTTGTCCGGTCTGAAAGCATGATGAGCTTTCTCGAGTTGGCTCCGAGGTCGGCGGCTCCGCCGGAACCAGCCAGTCTGGCTTTGGGCTGCTGGTAGGGACCGATACAAGTGGAGTTAATGTTTCCATACCGGTCCACCATAGGAGCATCGATCATGGAAAGGGGAAGGTGTCCTGCTGCCAGGAACCCGCAGAGGGTATCGTAGGTCTCGCCGGCGAAGGCCAGATGGGGGCTGAGGATTAAATCGGCCCCGGTATTGGGCATGACCGGGCAGTACGTCCTCTCCACCCCGCCCCCTTCATACACGCAATAAATATCCGGAGCATGGAGGCGGCGGGCGACGCGGGAGGCCACCATGGGCCAGTGAAACCCGACGAATAAGGCGTCGCCGTTTTTGATCTGCTTCGCCGCCGTGAGGATCATCATCTCGAAGGGAGTGAAATTTTCCATTATGCTTGCTTCCTCCAGCGCAATTCGCCTTGTTTCTTCGTTCCCAGCCTTTTGAGGTATTCGGTCCGGCTTTCCACCCCGTACACCCATTCCTCCAGGAACTTCTGGAACCCCTCCACGGTCTTCGAGGCTTCCGCGTAGGCCGCCTGGAACCAGATGTCCCGATAGTAATGCTCTAGCACATCCGATGGATGGGCGCCCCAGGGTTCATGGACCACGGCGGTCACCCGGAATCCCGGAAGGATGGTTTTGTACGGCTCCTTCAGAATGGTCGACGGGTCCACGATCTCCTCGGCGGAGACGATGACCTTCTTTCCCGCGTTGGCCGTCCCCCGGATGTCTCCCAGGGGCCCCCAGACCTGGGCATTCCCTTCCGGGTCCGCCCGTTGAACATGGACAAGACAGATTTCTGGCGCCAGCGGCTTGACCAGGCAGACTTTCTCTCCCGAAAAGGGCGATTCAATGACCCGGACTTTATCCGGCCCCAGGATGGAGCGGTGCTGGAAGATCCCGGTTCCCTCCAAAGGATACGTGGGCATGAAGGGCAACCCGTGTGCGGCGGCATAGATGGCCATGCAGAACGAGCCAAAGGAGAATTCTTCCAGTTCAATCCTATGTGGAATTCCTTTCTCGATCGCCCGGCGGAAGCAGTAAGCTGAGGAAGGCCCGGTCGGGTTCCAAACGTAAGGAGAGATGACCCGTTTGAGGCATCCGGCCCCGATCAATTGATCGGCGAGAATGTCCCCTGAGCTGCGGATCAGGGTCAGATCCTTCTTCTTCTGGCGAATGATCTCGTGGGCAAAGGCATACCCCTGGTTGATGGAAAACCCGGAGATCAAGAAGCTTTGGCCGTCCTTTATGTGTTCGGCGACGGCCGCTTTCATGGTCATTAGCTTGTTCACGGATATTTCCTCTCTTGAACCGCTCGTAGGGGCGATTCATGAATCGCCCCTATCTTTTCTGCAATAGGCTTTCCACCAGTTTGAATTTCTGAACCTTGCCGCTCCCGGTCATGGGCCAGTCGGTCACGAAGTGCACTTCCTTGGGTACCTTGAAATTTGCCATTCTCTCCTTGCAGAAGGTGATGATCTCTTCCGGGGTGGCTTCCATGCCCTCTTTCAATTCGATGCAGGCGGTCACCCGCTGTCCCCATTTTTCATCCGGAAGGCCAACCACCTCCACATGCTTCACTTTGGGGTGACGGAAGATGAAATTCTCCACCTCTTCCGGAGAAATGTTCTCCCCTCCGCTCCGGACGACATTCTTGATCCGGCCCATGAAAAAGACCAGCCCCCTCTCATCGATAAACCCCAGGTCTCCCGTATGGAGCCATCCCTCTCCATCAATGGCCTTCGCCGTCTCTTCGGGCTTTTTATAATACCCCTGCATGAGATTCCATCCACGGACGCAGATCTCCCCCCTCTCGTTAGGAGGCAGACTCTCCCCACTTTGAGGGTTTACGATCTTCATCTCCACCCCGGGCAGCGGTTTCCCCATGCGATTCAACCGGTCTTCCAGCAGATCACGCCGGCAATCGGAAATGGAGCAGCAGGGGGAAGCCTCGGAGATTCCGTAGAGGTTGGTGATCCCGGTCACCCCCATCTTCTCGTAGATATCCCGGGGGGTCTGCGGAGGCCCGGTTGTCCACCCGGTCCGAAGGGATAAGCGGCTCCGATCCAGGCCCGGTTCTTCCATCATTTTTGCATACATGGTCTGGATTCCGGCGACGGCCGTGCATTTCTCCCGTTCCATGACCGCCAGGGACCCCCGGGCATCGAAGGATGGAAGGGTCACGTTGCAGCTGCCATGCGTCAGGGCCGCCAAAAGCCCGTCTACTAATCCAGCATTGTGGTAAAAAGGACAGGGGGTGAAATAGCGGTCTTCCCGGGTAAGCCCGAGGCGCTCGCCGATCTCAAAACCGTTCCGCAGGATATTATTGTGGGTCAGCATGACCCCTTTGGGAAAAGCGGTCGACCCGGAGGTGTAGAGGATGCTCACCATCTGAGCGGGGCGTACAGCCTCTTCGACGGGTTTCAGGTCGATCTCCCTGCCCATCTGAAAAAGCTCCCCATAGGAAAACGCGCCTGGGATTTCATGGGAGGAGACGGCAATGATCGCCTTAAGGGCGGGAAGGCGGGCGGAATGGAGGTTTCCCGGCGAGGAGGCCGGAAGTTCAGGGCAAAGCTGGCCCAGCATATTCACATACTCCGCCTTCTGAAACCGCTCCTGAAGAATCAGAGCGGAGGCTTCCGACTGTTTCAGGATGTATTCCAGCTCCTCCGCCTTGAATCGGGTATTCACCGGGACGAAGACGGCTCCCAGATTGGCCAGGGAGAAAACCGCCACCACCCATTCGATCCCGTTGGGCAGCCAGACGGCCACGTGATCCCCGGCTTTTACTCCCGCCGCCAGAAGCCCCCGGGAGAATTTCCGGACCCCCCGGGAGAGTTCTCGGTAGGTCATGCGATTCTCATCGACCACCAGAAACTCGTGGTCTCCGTAGAGACGGGCGGCTTCTTCAACCGCGAAACCGATCGATATGGGGACCCATCCGCCCAAGGCTTTTTCCTTACTGTCCACCTTTTTTGTATACATTTAAATGAATAGCATCAAAAAATGTGTATAGGATTATACGGGCCAGGAGAATGTCTGTCAAGAAATTTTCAGGCATTTTTCCGGGTTCTTTTCAGAG
>Ga0326726_10003135_pt1 | contig 15183 bp, 15 predicted proteins | sample MHFenrmetagenome_2_FD_207603 | JGI IMG/M metagenome (GOLD analysis project Ga0326726, IMG submission 207603) | Lab enriched peat soil microbial communities from Michigan Hollow, Ithaca, NY, United States - MHF15MN | ecosystem: Environmental > Terrestrial > Soil > Wetlands > Peat | place: USA...
ACCCTGCGTCCTTCGAGACGCTCGCTATGCTCGCTCCTCAGAGCGTGTGAATCTATGCGGTGGGGCGGTGGTTTGGATTGCGCGGGCCTAGCCATGGTGATTCCTTTGGCCAGCGAGTGCTGGCGGAGGCTGTGATGGGGCGCGAGGGATTGTTTGAAGACTTGCCAGAAGGCGCAGCGGCGATCGCGCGGGAGGCGGCGGGCAAGGTGCGGCTGCGCGAGCCGGAGCGCGATCAGATCGAGTTGCGGGCCGTGGATGTGGATAGCTTGATCGGGATCGAGCATCCGGCGCGGGTGATCTGGGCCTACGTGAAGAAGCTCGATCTGAGCGAGTTGGAGACTGCGATCAATGCGCGCGAGCACACCCCCGGGCAGGCGCCGGCGAGCCCCCGGCTGCTGCTGGCGTTGTGGCTCTATGCGACGAGCAAGGGCGTGGGCAGCGCGCGGGCGCTGGCGAAGCTGTGCGAGAGCCACGATGCCTATCGCTGGCTGTGTGGCGGCGTGAGCGTCAACTACCACGGGCTGGCGGACTTCCGGACCGGCCATGCCGAGTTGCTCGACCGGCTGCTGACGGAGAACGTGGCGACGCTGTCGGCGGCCGGCGTCATCGATCTCGACGAGGTGGTGCAGGACGGGATGCGGGTGCGGGCGTCGGCCGGGGCGGCTTCGTTCCGCCGCCGCAAGAAGCTGCACAAGGAGCTGAAGAAGGCCAAGCGCTTGGTCGAGCGCCTGAAGCAAGAGACCGACGACGACCCGGATGCCAGCAACCGGCGCATCAAGAAGGCGCTCGAGCGGGCGGCCGCGGAGCGCGCCCAGCGCGTGGCGGCGGCGCTCGACAAGCTGGCCGAGATCGAGGCCGAGCGGGAGCGCCGGGCCAAGACCAACAAGGCGCAAGTCAAGAAGCAGGGCCAGCCGCGCGCTTCGACAACCGACCCCGAAGCGCGCGTCATGAAGATGCCCGACGGCGGCTTCCGGCCGGCCTACAACTGCCAGATCGCCACCGTCGCGGGCGGCCAGATCGTGGTCGACGTCGCCGCCGTGGCGAGCGGTTCGGACCGCGGGCTCCTGCGCCCGATGCTCGACCGGTTCCTGCACCGCTACGCCAAGCGGCCGAAGCATCATCTCGTCGATGGCGGATTCAACAAGAATGCCGATACCGAGTGGGCGGCCGCCGCGGGCGTCAAGGTCTATGGCCCGCCCGGACAGACCAAGCACAAGACCGATCCCTACGCCCCGCGCGCCGACGACGGACCCGGTGTCGCCGCCTGGCGCCGGCGCATGAAGAGCCCGCACGGCAAGAGTGTCTACAAGCGCCGTGCGCTCGGCGAATGCATCAATGCCCGCTTCCGCAACTGGGGTCTCCACCAGTTCACCGTGCGCGGACGCACGAAAGCCACGGCCGTGCTGCATATGTTTGCCCTCGCCAACAATATCCTGGCCGGACATCGCCTCCTGATGGCGGCGGCTTGAGCCAATGCGACGGAATCGCTCATGGTGCCACTTCCACACACGCCCGCGACTGGATTCTCCGCCGCTGCTGGACCGCCGCTGCACTCGCCCGCAATCATCTCAATGCCACCCCCTTCGTCGCCGCAGAACCGAAAAGGTTCACATCCTCTCAGGATGAGGTCCTTTCTTCGTGCCACCATGAATGCCCCTCATCCTCAGCTTGTCGAAGGACGCAGGCGGGTCATGCAACTCAAAGATGCGCGAATCCCGAAGCGAAGCGGGAGAGGCGACATGATCGTGCGGTCCTCCCATGGCCGCAACCGCTAGCGCGGCCGAGCGCCGCTCGGTCGCGGCCCGCCTGTCGTTCTTCTATATCGCGGTGTTCCTGTTCGTCGGGGTCGGCCTGCCGTTCTGGCCGGTGTGGCTGGCGGATCGGGGCATCACGGCGTCCGGGATCGGCATCCTGCTCTCGCTCAGCGGCTGGACCAAGATCGTCGGCAATCCGCTGATCGCCCAGCTCGCCGACCGCCGCGGCGACGTGCGCGCCGTCCTGATCGGTGCGGCCGTCGCCAGCCTGGCGACCTTCGCCCTGTTCGGCGTCACCGGCGGGTTCTGGCCGTTCCTGCTGGTGACGACGGTCTCCAGCCTCGGCATCTCGGCGCTGACGCCGCTCAGCGACAGCCTGACCATGCGCATGGTCGCCACACACGGCATCGACTACGGCCGCGTCCGCTTGTGGGGATCGCTGAGCTTCATCCTGGCCGGCCTGGCCGCCGGCTGGCTGATCGCGGCGCGCTCGCCCGCCATCGTCCTGCCGCTGCTCCTGGGCTGCCTGGCGCTCACCCTGCTCGCGGCCGTGACCCTGCCGGCGGCGCGCGGTCCCGTCGGAACGGTGTCGCTCGCTGCCTGGCTGCAGCTGCTGCGCGATCGCCGGCTCCTGCTGTTCATCCTAGCGGCGGGCTTCATCCAGTCCAGCCATGCCATGCTCTACGGCTTCGGCTCGCTGCGCTGGCTCAAGGCCGGCTACAGCGAGGACGCCATCGGCGTGCTGTGGGCGATCGGCGTCGTGGCCGAGGTCATCCTGTTCGCCTTCGGCGGCGTCCTCGTGCGGCGGCTGGGGCCTGTCGGCCTGCTGCTGCTCGGCGGCGTCGCCGGCATGCTGCGCTGGGTGCTGTTCGCGCTCTTCACCAGCCTGCCGGTGCTCGTGCTGATCCAGCTACTGCACGCGCTCACCTTTGCCGGCACTCATCTCGCCGCCGTGTACTTTCTCGTCCGCCGCGCGCCGGCGGGGCTTGCCGCCACGGCCCAGGGCCTTTATGGAGCAATCGCCTGGGGCGGGCTGTTCGGGCTTGCCATGCTGGCCAGCGGCACGCTCTATGCGGCCTTCGCCGCCGCGGCCTTCCACGCCATGGCGGCGCTCTGCCTGGTGGGCGTGTTCTGCGCCCTGATGCTGATCGAGAGGGAACGCCCCAGGAGGGACAGCCGATGACCGCCGATCGCCAGCAGTTCCCATCGCTCCATGTGATCGATCATCCGCTGATCCGCCACAAGCTCAGCTTGATGCGCGACAAGCGCTCGCCCACCATCCTGTTTCGCCAGTTGCTGCGCGAGATCGCCCTGCTCATGGGCTACGAGATCACCCGCAACCTGCCGGTGACGACGGAGCGGATCGAGACCCCGATCACGGCCATGGACGCGCCGGTCATCGCCGGCAAGAAGGTCGCGGTGGTCTCCATCCTGCGCGCCGGCCTCGGCATGGCCGACGGCCTCCAGGACCTGATCCCGTCGGCGCGCATGGGCCACATCGGCCTCTATCGCGATCCCCAGACCAAGCGTCCTGTCGAATACTTCGTCAAGCTGCCGGAGCCGGAGGGGCGCACCTTCATCATCTGCGATCCCATGCTGGCGACCGGCTATTCCGCGGTCGCCGCGGTCGACATCCTGAACCGCCGCGGCGTCAGCGACGCCGACATCCGCTTCCTGGCCCTGGTGGCCGCTCCCGAGGGCATGCGCGTCTTCACCGCCGCCCATCCGACCATCCCGGTCTACGCCGCCGCGCTCGACGACCACCTCAACGACCACGCCTACATCGTGCCGGGCCTCGGCGACGCCGGCGACCGGCTGTTCGGAACGAAGTAGGGCGGCCGGGGCGCGTGCGATCTTGAGCCGGCCGCGCTAGGCCTCCCGCCGAAGGCCGCAAGGATGCAGCATGCGTCTATTGCTCATCGAGGATAACGAACGCCTGGCGGCGGCCGTTGCCGAGCATCTGAAGGCCGCCGGCTTCGCCGTCGATCGGGTCGGCCTCGCGGCCGAGGCCCCGGCCGCCCTGGCGACCGCCCGCTATGACGCCGTCGTGCTGGACCTTGGCTTGCCCGATGGCGACGGCATGCGGATTCTTGAATCGGCGCGCAGCCGCGGCGACGCCACGCCGATCCTGATCCTGACTGCGCGCGACGGCCTCGAGGACCGCATCAACGGACTCAACGCCGGCGCCGACGACTATCTGCTGAAGCCGTTCGCCATGGGCGAGCTGGTGGCGCGGCTGAAGGCGCTGCTGCGCCGCCCGGGCGCCGCTCTCGGCAGCACGCTCCAGGCCGGCAATCTCAGTCTCGATACCGTGAACCGCGCCGCCGAGGTGGCGGGACGGCCGGTCATCCTCGGCCGCCGCGAGCTGGCTTTGCTGGAGCTGCTGCTGCGGCGGGCCGGGCGCGTCGTCGCCAAGGACGCGCTCGAAGAGGGGCTCTACGGCTTCGACGAGCCGGCGAGCGCCAACTCCGTGGAAACGCAGATGTCGCGCCTGCGCAAGAAGCTCGAATCCGCCGGCGTCACGGTCGCCATCCATACGGTGCGCGGCGTCGGCTATCTCCTCACCGAACGCCGGCCGACATCGTGAGCGGACGGGCGACGTCGTTGCAGCAGCGGCTGGCCTGGCGGCTGGGCCTCTTGTTCCTCGTCATCTTCATCGCGGCCAGCCTCATGCTCTTCTTCCGCTATCGTTCGGACGAAGACGAACTGGCGGCGGACCGGCTGCTTCAATTCATACGCGAGGTGACGGCGGGCCTCGTCGTTGGCCCCGGCGGACAGTTGCGCGTCGATCTGCCGCCGGACCACGAACCGTTCGAGTTCGTGGTGCGCGACGCCAATGGCGCCGTGCTCGTGTCATCGTCGCCAGGCACCGAAGCGCGTACGGCCCAAAGGCCGGACGGTCCCGGTGGCGGCGCTCACGGGCAGGGCGCGGTGCCGTTGCAGCAGACGTTGACCGGCGCCTTCGCGCGTGTCGAAACGGCGGCGGGGCCGGTCATGGTCGAGGTCGCCGAGGCGGAGTCCGCCAACAGCGAGGAGATGCGCCGCGCCGGCCAGGAATCGCTGGAAGACGTCGTGCCGATCCTGGTCCCGTTCATTCTCGCGGCCCTGGTTATCGGCGTCTACACCATCCGCAAGAGTCTGGCGCCGCTGGCGGCCGTCGCGCGCCAGGCCGCCGCCATCACGCCCAGCGAGACCCATCACCGCTTGACGCAGAAAGGATTGCCACGCGAGCTGGAGCCGCTGGTCGCCGCCGTCAACGGCGCCCTCGATCGCCTCGATGAGGGCTTCCGCCGCCAGCGCGAATTCACCGCCGATGCCGCTCACGAGCTGCGCACGCCACTCGCCGTCCTCGGTGCCCATCTGGAAAACCTGGGCGACGGCGGAGTCGCCGCGACCCTGCGCGAAGACGTGGCGCGCATGGCCCGGCTGGTGGGCCAGCTGCTCTCGGTGGCGCAACTGGAGGCGCTGGCCGTGGCGCCCGACGAGGCTGCGGACCTGCGGGCGCTGGCCCGGGACGTCGCGGAGTCGATGGCGCCGCTGGCCGTACAGCAGGGCAAGGAGATCGCGGTGGTCGGCGTGGACGCCCCGATCCGGGTCCACGGCAACGGCGAATCCCTGCGGCAGGCGATCCGCAACCTCGCGGAGAATGCCGTGCAGCATACGCCCGAGGGCACCAGCGTCGAGATCGAGGTGACGGCGGAGCCCGCCATCCACGTCCGCGATCACGGCCCGGGCGTGCCGGCCGAGATGCGCGAGCGCGTCACACAACGCTTCTGGCGCGCCGACCGCAGCAACGGCGACGGCGCCGGCCTCGGCCTCGCCATCGTCAAGCGCATCGCCGATGCCCACGGTGGCCGCTTCGAGATCGATGACGCCCCCGGCGGCGGCGCGCGCTTCACGCTACGGCTGCCGCGGGAGCACGGATCTCCCTGAATCTTCAAGGCCGCGCTGGCGATCCGACGCCGCCTCTCAGGTCTGCAGGCGCCGGCGCGGCCAATCGCCGATCTCCAAGCCCGGCGGATCGAGCGCCGACAATTGCTGGGCGCGCGTCAGAATGGCGTTTCCGAAGGCGGTGGCGGCGTCGTCTGCCGCCGGGGCGTCGACCCAGGTCCCCGCATCTCCACGTTGCTGGCGGAACACGGAGACGCGCAGGCTGTCGGCGCGCAGTTCGCGGCCGAGGATGTAGACGTTCACCTTCTGCCGCTTGTCCGGTGCGTTCGGCGCGGAATACCAATCGGTGATGATGACGCCGCCGGTGGAGTCGGCCGAGACCAGCGGCATGAACGAGACCGTTTCCAGCGCGGCGCGCCACAGCCGGTTGTCGGTTCCGATGGTGGCGTTCTCCGCCGCCAATCCGCCGACGTCGATGCCGCCGGGGCCGAGAACCGACGGCGCATGGCTGTAGTGGGGCGCGGTCTGATGCCGGAAGCGCGCCTGCGGATAGCTGGAATCGCCGCCGAGGTCGCACCCGGCCAGGGCGAGACATGGGAGCAACAGCAACCCGTGGTGCGGGCACGAGGAAATTCGAGTCGCCACGACTGTGCGCACCTGTGGACCTCCCGCGGCGTTCCCGGAGACGCGCTCTTCCATTGCCCGGACATGGGGCTGAGCGCTCGACGGTGAGTCCATCGGGACGTTGCATAGCATCCCGACCTTGCAGGAACCTGTCATGAGCGATTGCGGACTTGTAGGCCGTGCGGCCGAAGGACGCGGTGCAGGGCGGTTCAGGATGTCGACTACGGGCGCTGCCATTGGCCCCCGCTCGATGTCCGCCGCCCTCTTGGGCTTGCTTCCATACTATGGAATACTGTCCGGTGTCACCGTTGACCGATCGGCGGCCGATGATGCTCCGACCGATGGATCGCTTCGAAGGGGAACTGACGGCGGCTCCAGCACGTGCAGATCAAGACACCAAAGACCTCACCCGGCAGCCACGTGAAATCGCTGACGCGCGCGCTTTCCATTCTGGATGTGCTCGCCCAGAACAACGAAGGCCTGACGCTCACGACGCTCGCGCGCGCCGTCGAGCTGCCGCTGTCGACCACCCATCGGCTCCTCACCACCCTTCAACAGCGGAGATTTGCCCGTTTCGATCCGGTGACGATGAGCTGGCAGATCGGTCTGCAGGCCTTCATCGTCGGCAATGCCTTTGCGCGGGCGCGGGACATGGTATTGATCGCGCGACCGCTCATGCGACGCTTGATGGAGCAGAGCGGCGAAACCGTCAGCCTCTACGTGATGACGGACGGAGAGGCCATCTGCATGGCCCAGGTCGAGAGCAGGGAGATGATGCGGGCGGCGTCGCGCCCCGGGGGCCGGGCGAATCTACACAGCTCTGCTGCCGGCAAGGCCATGCTCGCGCATCTCCCCGAAGCCGAGCTGGTTCGGATCGTGCGCTCGCACGGGTTGCCGCGCATGACGGAACGAACGCTCGTCACCGCAAAGGCGCTGCGAGCCAATCTGCAGGCAATTCGCGCCCGCGGCTTTGCGATCGACGACGAGGAGCACACCATCGGGCTGCGTTGCGTCGCCGCCGCGATCCTCGATGAGCACGGCGCGCCGCTCGCCAGCATTTCCCTGTCAGGGCCGACCGCGCGCATCCTGGATGCGCGCATCGGCGCCCTCGGCACGCGCGTGATCGAGGCGGCGCGTTCGACGACGATCGCTGTCGGCGGCCGGACCGCGCGGCAATAGCGAGAGACGATGCGACAGGCGATTGCAGTCGCGACCCTATAGCCAGCCGTCTCCGCGTGGTCAATCCGCCTTCTTGTCGCAGATGCTTTCCACAATGTGGAATAACGTCGAGACCGTCTTTTGCCGCTCGTCGGCTGATGTTAGGTTTATGGTCGCCTCTGCGAGGCTGCCGATCTCAAGAAGACCAACGACCTCGAAGAGGCTCATCACACGGGAGGGAGATGATGCGCCACAAATTGATGTACCCCGCAGCGATTGCTGCGCTTGTCTGCATGGGAAGCTTTGCCCAGGCGGACAACATGGAAAAGCTTGGCAACATGCAGGCGACCGGCACGAGCATGTCCGCGTTCGACTACGTGCCGCAGACCGGCGCCTATGCGGACCAGCTCCGCAAGAATCTCGAACAGATCAAGCTGCCGGCCGGCTTCAAGATCAACCTCTATGCCGTCGTTCCCGACGCCCGGCACATGGCCGTCGGACCGCAGGGCGTGGTGACCTTCGTCGGCACCCGCAAAGATGCGGTCTGGTCGGTAACCGACCGCAACAAGGACGGCGTTGCCGACGAGGTGAAGCGGTTTGCGCCGTCGCTCACGTTCGCCATTCCCAACGGCGTCTGTTTTTCCAAGGACGGATTCCTCTATATCGCCGAGCGCAACCGCGTGCGTATCTTCCCGGCGGCGGAGTTCTTCTATGAGAGCCCCGACGTGGCCGTCGGGGATGTGGTCAAGGAAGGCGAGCTCATTCCGGGCGCCGACGAATCCTACAATCACACCGCCCGGGTGTGCGCAATCGGGCCGGACAACAAGCTCTACATCCAGCTCGGCCAGCCCTTCAACGTTCCGCCCGCCGACAAGCTCGACCTCTTCACCAAGAACGGCATCGGCGGCATCATCCGCATGAACCGCGACGGCACCGGCCGCGAGGTCTTCGCTACCGGCCTGCGCAACCCCGTCGGCATGGACTTCAACCCGGCCAACGGCGATCTCTGGTCCAACGACAACCAGGTCGACGGCATGGGCGACGACATCCCGCCGGGCGAGCTCAATCGCATCACTGGACCGGGCCAGAACTTCGGCTTCCCCTGGTTCGGCGGCGGCAGCGTCCGCACCGTCGAGTACAAGGACAGCCAGCCGCCGGCGGACGCGGTTCCCCCGGCCGTCGAGGAGGTCGCGCACGCGGCCGACCTCGGAATGGCGTTCTACACCGGCCATTCGTTCCCCGAGAAGTACCGCGGCGGCCTCTTCACCGCGGAGCACGGCTCATGGAACCGCACCGTGCCGGTGGGCGCCCGGGTCCTGTTCACGCCGATCAACGCCGACGGCACCGCCGGCCAGCAGGAGGTGTTCGCCGAGGGTTGGCTGAATGCGAACGCCGAATATATCGGCCGGCCGGTCGGCCTCGCCCTGCTGCATGACGGCTCCTTGCTCGTCTCGGACGATTTCGCCGGGGCGATCTATCGCATCTCGTACGGGCAGTGACTTGAAGGCGGGCCGCGGCGGCGTGCCGTGGCCCGCATTCCGGAGCATCTCATGAACCTACGCTGTATTGTCTGGGTCGGCGTGCTCGCCGCCACGGCGCTCGCCGTGGGCCATGCTCGCGCGGCCGATGCGCTCGCAGGCAAGAAAAAGACCGCTCTCTGCGCCGTCTGCCATGGGGCCGACGGGATCGCGAAGAACCCCGATGCCCCCAATCTTGCCGGCGACAATGCGAACTACATCATGAAGCAGCTGCACGCGTTTCAGACCGGCGCCCGCCAGCACGAGCAGATGACGATCATCGCCAAGGGCTTGAGCGAGGAGGACGTCGCCGATCTGGCGGCCTGGTACTCCAGCCTGAAGGTCACGGTGGAAATGCCGCAATGACGGCCTCGCTGTTGACCTGGCAGGGGAGGCCGGGGGACCATAAGGAGTGACGACGATCGGGGGGCGCGCATAGACTGCCGTTCTGTCGCCAAACAACGATTCAAGACGAGGAGGAACCTGCATGACCCAAGGAATTCTTCGCCAGCCGACGGGCCGGCGCACCCTGCTCAAGGCCGGCCTGGCGCTCGGCGCCATGCCGCTCGCCGCGCCGTTCGTCGTTACCGCGCGGGCGGCCGACACCGTCAAGATCGGTCTCGACAACCCGCTGACCGGAACCTACGCGGCGCTCGGCAAGAACGAGCTCACCGGCGCCCAGCTCGCGATCGAGCAGATCAATGCCGCCGGCGGCATCCAGGGCCGCCAGGCCGAGCTGCTGGTCGAGGATTCGACGAGCGGCGACGCCGGCACCGCCGTGCAGAAGGCGCGCAAGCTGATCGAGCGCGACAACGTCAACTTCCTCGTCGGCAACATCAACTCGGCGCTGTCGCTGGCGATCGCCGAGGTCAGCAACGAGAAGGGCGTCCTCCACATCGTCCCCGGCGGCCACACCGACGCCGTCACCGGCAAGACCTGTCACTGGAACGTGTTCCGCGTCTGCAACACGACGCGCATGGAGACGAACTCGATCTCCAAGGTGCTGTTCGATAAGTTCGGCAAGAAGTGGTACTTCCTGACGCCGGACTATGCCTTCGGGCACACGCTGCAACAGGGCTTCGAGGCCAGCCTGCAGAAGTTCGGCGGCACCGAACTCGGCGCCGACCTGACGCCGCTCGGCACCACCGACTTCTCTTCCTATCTCATCAAGGCGCAGGCGGCATCGCCTGACGTCATCATCTTCCTGCAGGCCGGCGACGACGCGGTGAACGCGCTGAAGCAGGCGGTGCAGTTCGGCCTCGACAAGAAGTTCCATCTGGCCGGCGCCCAGCAGGAGCTGGAGGTGCTCAACGGCCTGCCGCCGGAGGCGCGCATCGGCAACTGGGTATTCGAGTGGTACTGGAAGCAGCCGGGCGTCCCGCATGTCGACGAGTTCGTGGCGGCGATCCGCGCGAAGTCGGGCGGCAAGGTGCCGACGGCGCGCACCTGGTTCGGCTTCGCCTCGGTGTGGACCTGCGCGCTGGCCGCCAACAACGCCAAGTCGCTCGAGGCCGTCGCGATGGCCAAGGCGCTGCAGGGCTTCAAGCTGCCGCCCGAGGTGGCGTTGATGCCGAACGAGACGTTCTATCGCGAGGGCGACAACCAGCTCATGCCGACGCTGTTCGTCGGCCATGCGCAGTCGCAGGGCGCCAGCGACCCCGAGGACCTCTTCGTCGTCGACCAGCAGGTCAAGGGCGTCGACGCCGCCCTGCCGGTCGCCGATACGGGATGCCAGATGAAATGGCCGGCCTGATCGCCGCTGGCCATTGAGGCGCAACAAGAATAATCAATACGGTCCCCCGCCCCTTCGTGGGCGGGGGATTCAGGGGGCGGGGGACTATCTGCTACCGCTTTCGGAAGCTGCGGACATGCCGTAGAACATGCGGCAGAGCGGGGCAGGTCTGCATGAAACAGAATAGCCGATGACCCAGCTGGTCATCTTCAACGTCTTCAACGGCCTCATCATCGGCGCCTTCTACGCCCTGATGGCGCTGGGGTTGTCGCTGATCCTCAACCTCTCCGGCGTGATCAATTTCGCGCATGGCGGCTTTCTCGCGATCGGCGGCTATCTGGCCTATATGCTGATCCCCTATGTCGGCTTCTGGGGCGCGCTGCTGGTGGCACCCGTGCTGACCGCCGGCATCGGGCTCGTGGTCGAGCGGCTGCTGATCCGCCGGCTCTACGGGCGCGATCCGCTCTACAGCCTGCTGTTGACCTTCGGTCTGGCCTTCATGCTCGAAGACGGCACACGCTACATCTGGGGTGCGCAGAGCCTGCCCTATCAGGTCCCGGGCTTCCTCACGTCGCCCTTGAGCAGCGAGTATTTCTTCCTGACCGGCTATCGCGTGTTCATGGTGGTGTTGGTCGCCCTCGCCGTCGGTGGGCTGTTCTTCATTCTCAACCACACCCGCCTGGGCATGCGCATCCGCGCCGGCACGCTCGACCTGGAGACGGTCTCCGTGCTCGGCGTGAACGTCCGCCTGCTTCGCAACCTCAACTTCGGGCTCGGCATCTATCTGGCCGGCCTCGCCGGCGTGCTCGCCGCGGGCATGCTGGGATTGCAGCCGACCATCGGCAGTTCGCTGATCATGCCCAGTTTCGTCGCCATCATCGTCGGCGGCCTCGGCAGCCTGCCGGGCACCCTGCTGGGCGGGCTGCTGATCGGCGTCGCCTCCGGCATCACCACCGTGTTCTTCCCCTCGGCGAGCGAGGCCGTGATGTACGTGATGATGGGTCTGGTCCTGCTGGTGCGGCCGCGCGGCCTGTTGGGCGAGGAGGGGCGTTTCTGATGCAGGCGCTCAAGCCCGGCAAGCATGCCGCGAACCTCGCGGTCTGGCTGGTTCTGCTGACCATGCCCTATTGGATGCCGCTGATCGGCGGCTACACCGAGCTGGCCAGCCGCGTCGTCGTCCTCGGGCTGGCCGCCATGGCGCTCAATTTCCTGCTCGGCTACACCGGCGTCCTCTCGTTCGGCCACGCCGCCTATTTCGGCCTCGGCGCCTACGGCGTCGCCATGACGCTGCGCTATCTGGTGCCGAGCACCGGGCTCGGCATGGTCGTCGGAATTCTCGTCGCCACGGTCGCCGCGGCGCTCATCGGGCCGCTGATCGCGCGTCTGCGCGGCGTCTATTTCGCCATGGTCACCATCGCCTTCGGCCAGGTCTTCTACTTCATCGCCTTCCGTTGGAACTCGGTCACCGGCGGCGACGACGGCCTGACCGGCTGGCGTCGCCTGCCGCTCGATTTCGGGTTTGCCAGTCTCGATATCGCCGGCAACGACAAGGCGTTCTACTACTTCGCGCTCGTCATCTTCGCCGTTTCGGTCGGGGCGATGGCGCTGCTGCTCCGCTCGCCCTTCGGCCGCACGTTGCTGGCCATCCGCGAGAACGAGCGCCGCGCGCGCTTTCTGGGCATCCCGGTCGACCGTCACATCTGGATGTCCTGGGTCATCTCGTGCTTCTTCGTCAGCATCGCCGGCACTCTCTACGCCCTCATCAACAACTTCGTCGACCCGCGGGCGTTGCGCTGGGACCAGTCGGGCAACTTCGTCATCATGGCGGTGCTCGGCGGCATGCGCTCATTCTGGGGGCCGCTGATCGGCGCCGCCATCTTCGTCGTGCTGCAGGACTTCGTCTCCAGCGAGACCGAGAACTGGATGTCGTTCATCGGGCTGTTCTTCGTCCTCGTCGTCCTGTTCTTTCCGCGCGGCATCCTCGGCATGATACGGGCGAGACGATCGACATGAGCCTGCTCGAGCTCCGCGGTCTGTCCAAGCGTTTCGGAAATCTGGTGGCAGTGGACAACCTGTCGCTCGCCGCCGAGGCCGGCGTCTTCCAGGCGATCATCGGCCCGAACGGCGCCGGCAAGACGACGGTCTTCAACCTGCTCAGCGGCCTGTTCCGGCCGACCGCCGGCAGCATCTTCCTCGACGGTGCCGACGTCACTTCGTACGTGCCGGAACAGCGCGTCGCCCTCGGCATGGCCCGCACCTTCCAAATCACGGAAATCTTTCCGGAGTTGTCGGTGCGGCTCAATCTGTGCATTGGCGCCGAGGCGGCGGCCGGCTTCCGCCGTCGGCCCTGGCTGTCGCGCGCCGAGACGGCCGCGATCGTCGCGCGGGTCGAAGAACTCGCCGGCATGGTCGGCTTGACCGAAAAGCTGGACCGCCCGGTTGGCGAGCTGTCCCACGGCGACCAGCGCGCGGTCGAGATCGGCCTCGCCCTCGCCCTGCGTCCCAAGCTGCTGCTGCTCGACGAGCCCACGGCCGGCATGGGCGATCAGGAAACCGAGGCGATCGCGGAGTTGATGCAGCGCCTGCATCGGCAGCACGGCCTGACCATCGTGCTGATCGAGCACGACATGCAACTGGTCTTCCGTCTCGCCGACCGCATCACGGTCCTCGATCGCGGCGCCATGCTCGCCAGCGGCACGCCCGCCGAGATCGGCGCCAATGATGCCGTGCAGGCCGCCTATCTCGGGAGGCAGGAGGCATGATCGCGCTGCAATGCCAGGGCCTCGAGACCTACTACGGCAAGAGCCACATCCTGCACGATGTCGGCTTCGATGTCGGCGCCGGCGAGGTTGTCACCCTGCTCGGCCGCAACGGCGCCGGCAAGACGACGACCATGCGCAGCTTGGTCGGCCTGACGCCGCCGCGCCGCGGCGAGGTCCGCTTCTTCGAGCAGCTCACGACCGGCTGGCCGGCCTATCGCGTCGCCGCCCTCGGCGTCGGCTTTGTGCCCGAAGGCCGCCGGATCTTCTCCAACCTGACCGTCGAAGAGAACCTGCTCGTCCCGGTGGCGCGGCCGGGGCCATGGACCGTCGCGAAGGTCTACGAACTCTTCCCGCGCCTGGCCGAGCGCCGCGGCAACCGTGGGCGGCAGCTCTCCGGCGGCGAGCAGGAGATGCTCGCCATCGCTCGCGTGCTGCTCCTCAATCCGCGCCTGCTCATGATGGACGAGCCCTCGCAGGGCCTGGCCCCCTTGATCGTGCGCGAGGTCTTCCGCGTCATCGAGGCCGCGCGCGCCGAGGGCATCGCGGTCCTGCTCGTGGAGCAGAATGTTCGTCTCGGCCTCTCGATCGCGGATCGCGCCTATGTGCTGAATGACGGCCGCATCGTCTATCACGGGCCGGCCGCCGAACTCGCAAGCGACGAGGATCGCGTCCGCTCGCTTGCGGGCGTCACCAGTCACTAACCGGCGACGCGTCCCCCGGCCATCAAAATTCACGCCGGATAGGGCACCGGTAGGGTGGCAGGTCGCCTCAGGGTCAATCTGCGACGCGGCGCCCTACGATTTCGATTGACGTAAGCCCTATAAAGTTCCTATAATGTTCTAGTCGACGGAATTGCACCCGCCAGTCGATATTTTGACATCGTGTATCCGTCGAAACCGAACGCCGCGCCCTCACAGGCGCCGACGAAAGCGGTGGTCTTGCGCGGGAACGGCCAAAGGCCATCCGCTTACGCAGAATACGATACCTTTAATCCTCGAGTTTTCATGGTCGACCCTCCCCCGGACTGGATGGAGGGTGGGCGCTCCGGCCCGGCGGTCAGCGCTCTCCGCCGGCGGTCAGGCCTTCCAGCCGGGCCGCCAGCTTCTCGCCGACCTCGCCGCCCTTGCCGGCGATCTTCTGGTCGAGCACCAGCTTGAGGGCGTCGAGATGGGCCTGGGCGATCTTGAGGCCGGCCTCGTCGACCGCGCGGCCGGGCGCCACCAGCCGGCAGAGCGACTGGCCGAGGCGCGTCACCAGGGGATAGCCGAAGCTGCTGCCCTGGCCCTTGATGTTGTGCATCGCCGCATAGAGCAGATCGAGCTGCTCGCGCCGTCCCGCGGGCGCCGCCTTGGCGGCGTCGAGCAGGGTCTGCGTATGATTGATATCGATGCGCGCCCACTCGGTGTAGTTGGCGCGCAACGCCGTGGTCGCCTCTTCGGCGCGCGCCAGCGTCTCCTTCAGCGGGTTGTAGCTGATGTCGCCGCCGCCGGGCGTCGTATCGCTGGGAGGGTCGTCTTCGCGGGGGTCCATCTCAAGCGTCCGTGCCGGTCACTGCCGCCAGGGAATCCAGCATCGCCAGCATCGCCGCGTCGGCGCTCGCCGTCGTCCGGGCGTCGTTGGCGGCCGCATCGGCAGCGTCCGCAGTGTCTACCATATTCGCCGCCGGCGCCATGCCCATGCAGGAAAGAATTGCCAGGAACAGCTGCCCCTTGTCGATAGGCTTGGAGACGTAGTCGTTCATGCCG
>Ga0326726_10003136_pt1 | contig 15173 bp, 13 predicted proteins | sample MHFenrmetagenome_2_FD_207603 | JGI IMG/M metagenome (GOLD analysis project Ga0326726, IMG submission 207603) | Lab enriched peat soil microbial communities from Michigan Hollow, Ithaca, NY, United States - MHF15MN | ecosystem: Environmental > Terrestrial > Soil > Wetlands > Peat | place: USA...
GGCAGATGAGCAAGCGGCGATATCTGGGAGAGTACGGCCGTCTCCTCCAGGAGGTGTTCACGCCCGATCGCGCCTTCGAAAGGAGCCTCCGCGGCGTCCTCGCCCTGCGGGTCCCGGTGCGGCTCCGCTCGCTCTCCTACTACCGCACGTACTTTCCGACGTTTGTCCGTCTGCTTTATCACATCGGGATCCGAGGGCGAGGCTTCCGGCGGCCCTTCTGGCGGTCGCTGTTGACGGTGCTGATCAAGAATCCCGGCGCCATCGAGGGCTTCTATTTCGACGCGATGTATATCTACCATCTGCATCCGTTCGCCGAGCATGTGGCGAGGGAAGCGTCACGGTACGCCACGTCGACGGACGTCGACGATTTGCTGGACGACATCGTGCCGCCCTCCGCGGCGGTGCGGCCTGACGAGAGCAGCTTGAAGGTTCAGCTGACCGCGAGCGGCACGTAGCCATGAGCGAGATCGTGCGCGCGAAGGTCGCCGGGACGGGCGCGTACCTTCCGGGCGAGCCCATCACCAACCGGGAGCTGGGCGCGGCCTTTGGCCGGGACGTGGAGCGGCTGAGCGAGATGCTCGGCGGCGACACACGTCACCTCGCGCTGGATCTCGAGACGGGGAAGCTTCGCGAAGGCGAGTCGAACGCGCACATGGCCTACGAGGCAAGCCTTCGGGCCCTAGAGAATGCCGGCTTGACCGCGGCTGACGTCGATCTCCTGATCCTCTCCACGTCGACGCCGGACTATCCGTTCCCGGCCACGGCGCTCTTTCTTCAGGAGCTGCTGGGCCTGCCCGAGTGTCAGGTCGTGGAGTTCCGGGCCGGGTGCGGCGGCATGGCACAGTCCTTCACCATGGCCGAGCAATTCATCGCGAGTGGGCGCTCCCGGGTAGCTCTGCTCGTGGGCTCGGAGCTGATCTCGCCCTTCCATCGGCTCCTGAGCAGTGGCGGCCCCACACCTGAAAAAGGCGATCTCGTCGCGACCGCGATGTTCGGTGATGGAGCCGGTGCCGCCGTCCTGGTGCACTCGGAAGGACCCGAGGACGGCGCCATCCTGGGGTGTATGTTTCGGTCGATCGGCGGCGGGCATGCCCCCGGAATGATCCTGAAGACCGGAGGGGCGCTGTCGCCGGCCGGCCTCGAAGGCCCTCATGATGGACCTGCATTCGTCCATGACTTCCGGGCCATCCTCCAGCGAGGACCGGAGCTCATGGAGCGTGCCGCTGAGTGGGTCTCCCGGTCGGGAATCGTGGCCGACCATCAGATCACGTTCTACGTGCCCCCGCAGGCCAGCAGTCACCTGATCAGCTCGATGAGCGCGAAGAGAGACCTGCAGGGCGCGAAGGTGTTCTCCAACTTCGATAAGGTGGGCAACACGGCGTCCGCGAGCATCTACATCGCGCTCGACACGATGAACCGCGAGAAGCACGTACAGGCCGGCGATATCGTCGTGCTTCTGCCCTCCGAGGCGACGAAGTGGACGTTCGGCGCCGTGATCCTGCGCTGGTGAGCCGGAGATGCCAACCTCGATCGCAGTGGAATCAGTGGTCGTCACGGGTATGGGGGTGGTCACCGCGCTTGGAACCGGCGTGGATACCTTCTGGCGGAACCTCTGTGCCGGGGAAACCGGGGTCTCCGGCATCACGGCCTTCGACGTGTCGGGACGCCGCATCCAGATCGGAGCCCCGCCGGCCGGATTCGACGCCGAGACTCGACTCTCGGCCCGCGAGGCCCAGCGGATGAGCTATGCCTCGCAGATGGCGGTGGTCGCGGCGGAAGAGGCGCTTGGTCAAGCGCAGCTGCTCGAGAGCGACGAGCGCTCACGGGCTGGCGTCATCCTCGGAAGCGCCATGAGCAGCGCCGCGGCGAGCGAGCCCTTCTACAAGCGTTACTACGATACCGGCCGGGTGAGCCCGGCCGTCATCCCGATGTGCATGATTAATGCGCCGGCATCGTCCGTATCGATCCGGTTCGGGCTGCGCGGGCAGCTGCTCACCATCGACGCCGCCTGCGCCTCCTCGGCGCACGCCGTCGGGCTGGCCTGGCAGCTCATCCGCAGCGGCCTGCAGTCGATTGTGGTGACCGGTGGGTCCGATGCCACCCTCAACTCGGTGCTTCTCGAGGGGTGGTCGGCTCTCCGCGTTCTGTCCGAGTGCAATGACGATCCCGGACGTGCCTGCAAGCCGTTCAGCCGGAACCGTGACGGTTTCGTGCTCGGCGACGGAGCGGGCGTGCTCGTGCTGGAGAGCGAGTCCTCGGCCCGCGCCCGCGGTGTGCCCATCCTGGCCGAGATCCTCGGCTATGGCTTCAGCAGCGACGCGCACTCGCTGACCGCACCCAGTGAGAGCGGCCAGGTGGAGGCGATCGAGCGCGCGCTGACCAATTCCGGGCTGACGTCGGAGGCGATCGATCACATCAATGCGCACGGGACGGGGACGCCGCTGAACGATCGCATCGAGAGCAGCACCATCCGGAAGGTCTTCGGAAGCCGCACCGCGTCGATCCCCGTCACGAGCATCAAAGGAGCCGTCGGACACCTGCTCGGGGCCGCCGGCGGCGTCGAGCTGATTGCGAGCGTGAAGGCCGCCATGCATGACTGCGTTCCGCCGACGCGGAACTACGAGGAGTTCGATCCGGAGTGCGACCTGGACTGCGCGGGGGGGACGGCTCGGGCCGTGCCGGTCCGGACCGTCCTGTCGAACTCGTTCGCGTTCGGTGGCAGCAACGCGTGTGTCGTGATCGGGAAAGCCCGATGAGCCGCGGCGCCGTCGCCAACCCAAGGAGGCTCGCATGACTGAGATGGAGCTGGTTGAACAGGCCCGTACCGTATTGACCCGTCGGCTGAAGGTCGCTCCGGATGAGATCACCCTGGAGACGAACATGGCGGACCTTGGAGCGGATTCGCTCGATCTCCTGACCATGGCGAGCGAGTTCGAGCAGGTCTTCTCCATCTCCATCGCCACGAAGGAGATCCAGCAGATCCGGACCTTCGGCGACATCATCCATCAACTGTCCGCCAAGGTCGGCAGCGCGGTGTGACGGGGCCTCCGCCATGAGGAGCGAGAACGTGGCACGGTTCGTCCGGGCGCATCTCTACGGCGCGGGAGTGATCGGGCTCTTCGTGGTGCTACCGGTCTTTATCCTGCCGCGGTTCGATGGCTACGTGACCCTGAAGATTCCGGAGCTTGCCCGATACGCGGGTGTGGTCGTGTTGCTGGGGGGCGCGGTGCTGTCGTACACGTCCTTCTGGTTCTTCATCACCAAGGGGCGGGGGACGGCCTTTCCCACTGATCCGCCCAAGGAAATGGTGATTCGAGGACCCTACCGCTACGTGCGAAACCCAATGTATGTCGGCAATCTGGCCATCATCTTCGGCGAGGCCCTCCTGTTCGCCTCGCCCGTCCTCCTGCTGTACGCGATCGTGATGTGTTTCGTGACGCATCTCTATGTCACCGTCTCCGAGGAGCCGGTGCTGACGCGACGATACGGAGAGCTCTATCTCCAGTACCTGAGGACAACGCCGCGATGGTTCCCGTAGCCGATACCGCGGCGACACCCCGTGCGGGCAGTGGAGAGGCGATCCTCTCCGGGAGGCCAACGGAACGATGAAGGCGCTGGTCCTTGGGGCAACGGGTTTCATCGGTGCGCACATCATTCGCAAATGTCTGTCGGCGGGCATCGACGTCCGCGGAATGAAGCGGGTCAACAGCCCCCTGCGGGCCATCGAAGACCTGGACGTCGAGCTGGTCGTGGGCGACACGACGGACAAGGGATCGCTGGCGGCGGCCATGAAGGGCTGCGACGTCGTCTTCCACGCCGCCGGCTACTATCCGCCGAGCTCGCGTCACCCCGTGGCGGGTGTCCGGCAGGCCATGGTCCAGATGCGGAACGTGCTCGACGCCGCGGCGGAGACCAAGGTCGGCAAGGTCATCTACGCGAGCTCCACCAGCATCGTGCTGCCGCCGCCGGGCTCCAACCGGCCGGCCAACGAGGATGACTACTACCTCCCGAACCCCAAGGATCATCTCCAGCTTCGGGCCAAGTGGGCCCAGGAGCAGGAGATCTTCCGTTACGTCGCGCACGGCGTGCCGGTGGTGATCCTGAATGTCTCCGCCTGCTACGGACCCGGGGACGCCAAGCCGCTCATGGGAACCCTGCTGGTCGCGGTGGCCAAGGGTGTCGTGAAGTTCTGGGTCGAGGCCCAGGCCAATCTCGTCGATGTCCGCGATGTCGCCGACGCGCACATCGCCGCCATCCAGCACGGTCGGGTGGGCGAGCGGTACGTCATTGCGGGAGAGAACCTCTCGGCTCGGGAGGTCCTGACCATCATGGCCGAGGAGGCGGGCGTCCCGCCGCCGCGCTGGCGCGTGCCCCTCGGGGTCGCGCTCGCCCTGGCGCGCCCGCTCGAGCATTCGCTGCATCTGGTGCTGCCCCGCCTGATTCGCGGCGGGACGGTGTCCCAGGTGCCCACGTACCTCCTGGACCTCGTGCGCTACCCGCAGTATCTCGACAGCTCCAAGGCCATGCGGGAGCTCGGCTTCAAGCAGTCCCCGCTGCGACAGGCGGTGCGGGACGGGATCGCGTGGTACCGCGAGCACGGATATCTCTCCTAGCGCGATGAAAGTCCTGCTGATCTATCCGCGTCGCGATGCGCGCTCACCGGTACGGTCGCAATTCGACTTCCGGCACGTGTACGAGATGATCTTCTGGCCGCTCCCCATCGTCGCGCACGGGTACATGCCGAACGTGCTCGAGACCCTGGCCTCCCTCACGCCCGCCTCCGTCGACGTCACGATCATCGACGAGAACCGAGGCTCTATCAACTTCGACGCGCCCGTGGATCTGGTCGCCCTGTCGGTGATGGTCACCCACGCGACCCGCGCGTACGAGATCGCCGACGAGTTCAGGAAGCGTGGGGTGCCCGTCATCATGGGCGGCTATCATCCCTTCCACATGGCGGGGCAGAACATGGCGGACGAAGTGTTCGCGCATGTCGACAGCATCTGCCCCACCGAAGCGGACGATCTCTGGCCGCAGATCATCGAGGACGCCCGGCGCGGGACCCTGCAGCGCGTGTACCGTCAGGAGGAGTACACGAACATGGCGACGGTCCGGCACCGGATCGTCTCGCCCGCGCGCAACTGGTTCCGCTTCGGCGCCATGAGCATCCAGGCCAGCCGCGGCTGCCCCTTCCACTGCGACTTCTGCTCCATCATCAGCATGCTGGGCAACAAGATGCGCTACAAGGCTCCCGAGACCCTCGTGGCGGAGCTGGAGCACATTTACCGGAAGGACACCTCGGGCTATGTGGTGGGACGGCGCATCCACCTCGTCGACGACAACGTGTACGGCGTGCCCAAGGAGTTCAAGCGGCTGCTGCGCGCCATCATCGCCCTCAACGCGCGCTATCCGCGCTTCAAGCCGTACTTCGCTTCCCAGCTGACCATCAACGTCATGAAGGATCGGGAGGCCCTCGAGATGATGCGCGAGGCCGGCTTCGACACGATCTATGTCGGCCTGGAGAGCCTCGACCCCGCCGTCCTGAAAGCCTATGAGAAGCGGCACAATCTCGCCTATGACTATGATCGGTCGGTAGCGGCGCTGCGGGAGTTCGGACTGGAGATGGTCACCAGCTTCATCTTCGGCCAGGACATGGACACGCCCGCCGTCTTCGACCAGGTCTTCGATTTCTTCGATCGCAACGACATCGTCCATCCCTATTTCAATATCCTGGTGCCCAACAACAAGCAATTCGAGCGGTTGCGCCAGGAAGGCCGGATCCTCTCCACCGACTGGCGGCTCTTCGACGGTCAGCACACCATCTTCGTGCCGATGAAGATGACCCCCCGCGAGCTGCAGGAGGGCTTCGTCGACCTGATCAGCCGCGTGTTCGAGTACCGGCACATCGAGAAGCGGCTGGTCAGCGCGTTCGTCAAGCACGGCTCGCGACAGATGATGCTGCCGTACCCGTTGCAGCTCCTTCTCTACGGCAAGATCGTGGCCATGCTCGCGGTGACCGGAGACCGGGAAGGATCGCAGTTCGTTCGCAACCTCCGCCCGTACATCCTGCAGAACAAGCTCTCGATGCTGAGCGTGATCTACCAAATCGATCAGCACGACTTCGCGGTGAAGAATCGGCACACGCTCGCCGAGCTTCCGTTCGACCTCGACGTGCCCTCCTGGGAAGCGCGACAGGCGACGGCCTCCGCGACCGAGAGCCTCTCCGGCGCGGGTCTGTCGATTCTCACCGCCCCCCTGAACTGATGCCGGGTGGCCGGCGACGGCACCACACGCGTCGCGAGTGGCCCCGATGAGTGTGAGGCCAGACGTCGTCATCGCCGGAGGGGGCGTGGCGGGCCTCGCCCTGGCGAACGCCCTCGCCCAGCGTGGCCTGCAGTCCGAAGTGCTCGAGAAGCGGCGCGCCCCGGGCGAGATCGATCGCGGCGACGTGATCCAGGACTCCATCCTGCCCATATTGCATCGCTGGAATCTGGAAGAGGTCCTCGGTGCGTACGGGCCCGTCCAGCTCCGGCTCTTTCGGATGCTCAATGAGCGCGGCCAGACCCTGTTCGAGGTCGACCTCGAGCAGGCTCTGGGCCGGCCCGCCCGTCTCACGCTGGTGACGCACCCGGACCTCGAGCGGATCCTGGAGCAGGCGGCGGTGCGGAGCGGGCTGGTGTCGGTGCGGCGGGACGTGTCATGCCTCGACCTGCTTGTCGAGGGCGGCCGGGTCGCCGGGGTGCGGACCGCGGAGGGCGACGTCCTGGCCCCACTGACCGTCATCGCCAACGGCTCCCAGTCGACGCTGCGGGATCGCTACTTTTCGGCCCGGGATCTCTATGAGTACCCCGTCTCCTTCTACAACGCGCGGATCAAGCTCATCCCCGAGTACGCCGACGCGGGCGTGTACATCCTCGGGCCGACCGGAGTCATGGTCATGGCGCCGCTGCCGAAAGGCGAGATGCGCATCGGCATACAGTTCCGGCGTACCGCCGACTCGGAGGGTGTGTCGCCACGAAATCTCCGTCAGGTAATCGCCAGGCGCCTCGAGGCGTTTCCCGTCGACCGGCTCGAATTCCTCGACGGGCACGTGTACCGCCTCTCGAAGTCTCTCAGCCGATCGCTGGCGATTCCCGGAGCGGCGCTGGTCGGCGATGCGGCGCACACCGTGCACCCGGTGGGCGGACAGGGTATGAACCTGGCGTTTCAGGATGCCGAGCTCCTGGCCGAGCTCGTGGAGCCGGCGAAGGGGAGCCCCGATCTGCTCGACGAGGCGTGCCGGCTCTACAGCGGGCAGCGGCGGCGGCAGGTTGAGCGGGTGCTGCGGCTGACGCATGCCATGGGCATGTTGGGCGCGCTGGAAGGACCGGCCCTGATCCGGATCCGTGAAGCGCTCATCCGGCTCTGCAATCATTCGGCATGGGTCAAGCGGCTCGCGGTGAGGCGTGTCATCAATGTCGGCTAGTCCGGACAGCCGCATCGTCCGCGAGGTGCGGGACCTCTACACCCACCGGGATCGAGGGCTTGAGGATCTCCTCGAGGGGCGGGCGCTGTCGAACGCCGCCCTCGATCGGCTGCTCGCCCCGTTTCGCGCTCCTGACCAGCGCTGGCCGGTTCCCGTGCATCGCGGCCTGCCCCTCGTGCTCGTCAACCTCGGCTACTGGGCGTCCGAGCGCGACTGGGCCGCCGCGCAGGTTGCCCTGGCCCGCTTCGTGGCCGATCAGGCCGGCGATCTCGCCGGGGCCCGAGTGCTGGACGCGGGCTCCGGGCTGGCCGGCCCTGCGGTCATCCTGGCCTCGGACTACGGCGCCACGGTCGAGTGCCTCAACGTGGTGGAGCAGCAGGTGCGTTGGTCCCGCGACATCGTGGCGCTGCACGGGCTCGAGAGTCGCGTGCGCTCGCATCTCGGGAGTGCGTGCGACATGCCGTTCGCCGATGGCGTCTTCGACGTGGTGTTCTGCCTCGAGGCCGCCCACTTCTTTCCTGACAAGGCCGGCTTTCTCGCCGAGACGCGGAGAGTGCTCAAGCCCGGCGGACGGTTGGTCATGGCCGATGTGGTATCGACGTCGACGAACTATTTTCTCCGTTGGGAATGGCTCGCACGGCTACACTTGATCACCGGGATGGACTGGCACCGTCTCCTCATGGCTGCCGGCCTCACCCTCCACAGAGAGATGTCCATCGCGGGTGATGTGTTTCCGGGGCTCATGCGCTGGGTCGTCGAGGAGCAGGGCCGGAGTCGCGGCATGATCCGGCGAGCGATCCGGCAGGCGTGGTCGGAGGACCGCGTATGGCGACGGCGTCTCGGCCGACTCGCCCGGGTGCCGCTCCGGTCGACATTTCTCCTGCCCGCTCTCTTCCGACGTCTCAGTGGCCGATTGCTATCGACTCGCGACTTCGTCCTCTTCGTCGCGAGTCGGTAATCGGCCGCGGTGTCGATGGCCCCGGCTCTCGTCGCCCATGTATAATCGCCCATGCCCGTGACGCGAGCGCTGGAGTACCTCTCGGGGCTCGCGTTCGGCGCCCGTCAAGACTGTGCGCAGCGCTGAGGCCGCGCCTTCCGTGAGCGCTTCCCCCCACGCCCTCGTCGAGCTGGATCATGTGGCAAAGAGCTATCGGGCCGGAGAGGTGGTCGTGGATGTCTTGCGCGATGTCAACCTCAGCATCCGGCGGGATGAGTTCGTCGTGGTCTACGGGGTGTCCGGATGCGGCAAGACGACACTCCTGAACGTCATCGGCGCGCTCGACGTGCCCTCGACGGGACGGATCGTCGTGGACGGGGAGACGATCTCCTCGATCAGCGAGCGGGCCCGGACCCGCTTTCGCGCCGCAAAGGTCGGCTTCGTCTTCCAGTTCTACAATCTCCTTCCCACGCTCACCGCCGTCGAGAATGTCGAAGCCGCCCTCGAGATCCTGCCCCTCACCTCCGCGGAGATCCAGAGCCGGGCGCGACGATACCTGTCCGCCGTCGGGATGGACGGCAAGATGACGAAGTTCCCGTCCCAGCTCTCCGGCGGCGAGCAGCAGCGCGTCGCCATCGCCCGGGCCCTCGCCAAGGAGCCGCCGCTGATCCTCGCCGACGAGCCGACGGGGAACCTGGATGAAGACACCGGCCTCGAGGTGATCCGCGTCATGAGCGAGCTGTGCCGCACCGTCGGCACCACGGTCATCGTGGTGACCCACAACCCGCGCTTGACCGCGTTCGCCGATCGGGTGCTGCGGATCGAGCACGGCCAGGTTCGCGAGCAGTCGCATCTTCCGGCGGCGGACGCGTGACACGCCTGCGCGTCAAGATGTGGCGCGATCTCTGGCGCATGAAGTGGCGTGCGCTCGCCATCATCCTGACGCTGGCGAGCGGCGTGGCCGTCTATGCCGGAGTCTACATGGGAGTGGAGAGTCTCTTCTGGACGCGGGACAGCATCTACCGGGAGCTGAATTTCGCCGATCTGGAGGTCCGCTTCCTTCCCGACGATCTTCGAAATCTCCCGAGCCTGTCCGGCCTCGACGGCATCGCGCGGGTCGAGCGCCGGCTGATCCTTCCCGGTATCGTCCGGGTCCTGGGGAAGACGCCGTTGACGGTGATCATGACCTTCCTGGAGGCACCGGAGCCCGCGATCCACTCGTTCAAGTTCCTCGCCGGTCGGCCGTTCCGGGCGGATGAGCTGGACGCGGCGGTGATCGACGTGTCGCTGGCGCGCTACCACGGGTACAAGGTCGGGGATCTTCTCGACATCAAGGTGGGCGAGGCCAACTACCCCAGACGCGTGGTCGGCATCGTGCTCACCCCCGAATACTTCGTGTCGACGTCGAATCCCACGTACTTCATACCGGAGAAGGGGAGCCTGGGGTTCGTCTTCGGAAACATCAACAGCATCTCCGACACCTTGGGTTTCAGCCTGGTCAACGACCTGGTCTTTCTGTTTCGGGACGGTGCCGACCCGACCGCCGCCAAGCAGCGCGTGCTTACCCGCTTGAAGAAGCTGAACATCGACCAGGTCACTCCGCGGGAGCGCCACTTCAGCTACCAGTACGTCCAGACGCAGTTCGAAGGCGTCCGGGTGTTCATCCCGGCCATGGTGGCGGTGCTGATGGCGCTCACGTTCATCGTCATCGCCGTCAACGTGAGCAGGATGGTCGCGGCGGAGCGGCGGGAGATCGGGGCGCTGATGGCGCTCGGATACCAGCCATGGAGGCTCGTCCGCTCCTACCTGGAGGCGAGCCTGGTCCTCGGGCTCATCGGCGCCGTGCTGGGGCTCGCGCTGTCGTTCGGGATCCGGGATCTTTTTGCGACGACGTCCGCCAACTCCATGGGCATGCCGGAGATCCGCATGACCAGCGACGTGGCGACGATGCTTCGCGGCATGGTCTACGAGATAATGGTGGCACTGGTTGCCACCGCGGTTCCCGTGCTTCGGCTCGTGTCCCTGCCCCCGCAGCGGGTCATACGCGAATTGCCCACCCTGACAAGCGGGCGTCTGCTCGGCGGCCGGGTGGTATCCGCGCTTCTCGAGCGGCTGGCCGTGTCGTACCGCTATGCCTTGCGCAACCTCGGCCGGCAGCGCGTGCGGACGGCGGTGACGCTGGCTTCCATTGCCCTGGCACTCGGGGTGGCTACGGCCTATCGTCTCAGCCTGGGCTCTCTCGATGCCACGCTGGGCACGTGGCTCCAGAACGACCGGTGGGACCTCGCCGTCGACTTCCTCTATCCCGTGCTTCCGGAGCGCATCCAGGAGCTCCAGGCCCTGCCGTCCGTGACGCGGGCGGAGCCCTTCTTGAGCTGCTATGTGCAGATTCACGCGGGCGGCCGGGTGGATGACTCCACGATGATCGGCATCGATCCGGACTCTCGATTGATCACGTCGAACGTGGTGGAGGGGCGGTCGTTCCGGGCCGGGCCGGAGCGTCAAGCCGTGCTGACCCGGGAGCTTGCCCGGCGCCTGCGCCTCTCGGTAGGCGATGTCTTTCAGGTCGAGGTCATGACGCAGCTCTTTCCCGTACGCCTTGTCGGTCTCTCGTGGGCGGCGGTGGCGGGCCTTTCGATCGTCCCGCTCAGCGTCGCCCAGGAGGCCTGCCAGCTTCCCGAACGAGCGTCGGGCGCCCATATCCAAGCCGCCGCGGGATCCTCCGGCCTGGCCGCGCGCCTGTACGATCTGGACTTCGTGGGCAAGGTGCTGGCCAAGGGCAATCTGCTGGAGCAGATCAACAAGGTGCTCTCGGTGATGATCGTCGTGCTCGACCTGGCCACATTCGTCAGCCTGTTCGTGGCCACCCTTGTCATCCTGACGAGCATCAATCTCTCGGTGCTGGAGAACGAGCGGGACTTTGCGACGCTGCAGGCGCTGGGCTACGGCCGGCGGCTCATCGCGAAGATCGTGCTGACCGAGGCCGCCGTGTGCGCGGTGGGAGCGATTCTCCTGAGCGTGCCCATCGCCGTGCTCATCAGCATCTACCTGAACGACCGCATGGGTGCGGCCTGGATCCAGATCCAGGACAATTTCCCGCCTCTGGCCTTTGTCAAGGTTCTCGTCCCCGCCCTCGCCCTGATTCCGCTCGGCTGCTACCCGGGGATCCGTCACGTCGTGAGCCGGGCCGCGCTGGCCTCGATCCGCTCTCGTGTCCTCGAGTAACGGGGCCTGGGCGGGGCCGAGCATGAGGGGGCGACTCCGCCATGCGTGGGGCAGGCCGGCGGCGGCCGTGCTGCTGGTCGGGTTGCTGGCCCTGGGCTTGGCGGCGCTCGTGGCCGCTCAGGGACGAGACAATGCGCGGGAGACGATGCGCCGGGTCCTGCGCGACTCGAGGGCGGACGATGAGGCGGTCAGCGTCCAGATGCAGCTCGTCGATTCGACCGGCCGCGTGAGGCGGCGCAGCTCCACGTTCTACTCCAAGAAGCGGAAGGGGACGGACGACTCCTCACGGCTGATTCGCTTCCACACCCCGCCGGATTTCGCCCGGGCGGGCATCCTGACCATCGAGCATACCGACCGCGACGCCGATCAATGGATCTATCTTCCCGCCTACTACGCCTCCCGGCGTGTGCCGTCCGCGAACCGGGGGGACACGTGGATGGGCACGGACTTTACTTACGAGGACATTACCGACGCGAAGATCGACCAGTACGAGTACCGGACGATCGGTCACGAACGGCTCAACAATGTCCAGTGCACCATCATCGAGGCGATCCCGAAGGACAAGAAGCTCGCGGATGAGAGCGCCTATTCCAAGACGGTCTTCTGGGTCGATCCCGAGGACGCGGTGGCGCTGAAGGTGGAGTACTACAACCGGGACGGGCGGCTCTTCAAGGTCCTGACGAACTCGGGACTTCGGCGGTTCGGGAAGTACGCCCGCTGGGAAAAGTCCGAGATGCGAGACGTGACCCAGGACCACAAGACGGTGCTCGAGTTCACCGATCGCAAGATCAATCGGGGATTGAGCGATGAATATTTCGAGGTTTCGTTCCTCGAGCGCGGGAGGTGAGGGGGGCGATCGGGTCGCCGGACATGAAACACCCGCGGGTGAAGGTCCTCGCGCTGGCCATCGCCTTGTGCCTCACGCCGGCGTGCGCTCTGGGTGAGGAGCCCGCGCCTCGTGCGGGCTGGCTCGGCAGCCTGATCGAGGGTACGGAGCTCAGCGGGTCGCTCCGCGGATCGTACTGGAGCTCGTCACGGAGTCTCAACAATAACGACAACCTCGGCGTCGCCTCCGCATGGCTTCGCGGGAGGTCGCAGCTCGCCCCGGGCGTGTCCCTCGTCGCCGACGCATGGCTGATGAACGACGAGCTTTTCCAGGCGGGTGCCACGAGCGCCCAGCTGCGCGAAGGGTACCTGGATCTCACGTTCGGGTCCCTTGATCTGCGGGTCGGCCAGCAGATCATCGCGTGGGGGCGGGCGGATCGGATCAACCCGACCGATAACCTCACCTCGCGCAACTTCACCCTCCTCGTGCCCGAAGACAACGATCAGCGCACGGGGACGACCGGCATCAAGGCGACATACCACTGGGGCAGCACGTCGTTCATCGGCGTGTGGCTTCCGACCTTTCAGCCGGACATCATTCCCATCCAGACTCCTCCCGACCCCTTCGTCTTGTTGCCGAGACAGCTGCCGAACGAGCCCGTCTCACAGTTCGCCTTCAAGGTGGACCAGACCGGCGGGAAGGTGGACTGGTCCGTGTCGTTCTTCGACGGATTCGATCTCTATCCGGATCTCGAGATCACCGGAGTGAGCTTGACCAAGGTGTTCGTGGCGCCGACCTACCACAAGGTGCAGGTCATCGGGGCGGATGCCGCCACCGTGCTGGGCCCGTATGGGTTCCGCGCCGAAGCGGCCTACACGTTCACCGAGCATTCGGAGAACAATCAGGTCAAGAGCCCCTTCTTCCTCATGGTTCTCGGCGCCGACCGTACTTTCCTGGGCAGCCTGAACATCAACGCGCAGTTCGTGCTGCGCGTCATCTCCGACTACACCAACCCGATCAATGTCCCGAACCCGATCAACCGGGCCGTCTTCACCGAGCAGGCGACCATCAACAACCAGCTCGACCAGGTCCAGGAGTCGATTTCACTCCGCGTCAACAAGAAGTGGCTCAATGAGACCCTCGAGACGGAAGTCGCGTCGATCGTCAACCTGGCCCGGCTCGACTACGCCGTGCGCCCCAAGGTCAAGTACGCGATTACCGACCGCCTGAAAGCCACGGTGGGCGGCGACATCTTCCGCGGTCCGACGCCGTCGTTCTTCGGGCGTCTCCGTGACAACTCGACGGCGTACGTGGAGATTAGGCTGGACTTTTGAGGGCGGCTCGGAAATGTGCTGCGGTACTCCTGAAATACTGCCACTGAGGTCCGGGCCGACCGAGTACACCATGCGGCACGCCCGCTTGAGAAATCTTGGTGCCGAAGGGGGGACTCGAACCCCCACACCCTTGCGGGCACATGACCCTGAATCGAATCCCGGAGCAGCCGCAGACGCACTCTCCGCACTCCCTGTAGATAAACCGAAGGCTTCCACGCCATGACGACTCCACCGTGTGCGTGGAGTTCGTGGGGCTATGGCACCAGTGGGGCACCACTGGCCGTGGAGGATCGGGGCAGGGGAACATGAACATTACGCTCTTCGCCACCCTCGGCGTCCTCGCCACCTGCATGCTCCCAGTGCTGTGACGCCGCCGTCGTGCCCGAATGTGCTTGAAACCACCCACACGATTCCACGAAGAGCCTTTCTTGGTTGGCGGTTGCCGTACTAGAGAGGGGCTGACGCGAGCTCGCGCCCAAAGGCTTGACGATTAAACTATCTGGCTAGGACTCCAGCAAGCCGGCGTCGTCTGAAAAGCCCGGCGGCGGATGCGCGCGCGCTGTCAGCTGAGCACCCCGGAGCGATGAGGCCCGAGCGGTTCAGCCTCCTGCGGCCTTCCGAGCGCTGCGAGGCCGGCGTGCACTCCTGCGGTCGGCGCGGGCGCGTTGGTCGAGCGCCGTCTGCCGGTAGACCTCGATGAGGGCGCGATAGCTGCCGGCGTCCCACTTCTTGAGCCGATCCCCGACAGGTTGAATGCTCGGGTGATTGCCGCCCGCGCCGTTGCGGAAGACGGTGAACGGCGGGATCACCGTTCCAGGGTAGACGACGGATCCGATGGTAACGATCGCGCCCTCGCCGATCGTCGCATTGAACGCGACCGAGTTTGCACCGAGGACGGCGCGATCGCCGAGCGAGCAGTCCTGGACGACGGCGCCGTGGGCGACGATGGCCCCTCGGCCGGTGGTGACGCGGCCGTGGACGACCGCATTGTCCTCGACGATGCTCCCGGGCCCGATGACGATCGGGTCCATGTCGGCGCGGACCACGGCACCGAACCAGACGCTGGCGTCCTGCTCCAGCGTCACGCGCCCGATCACCCACGCGCCCGGCGCGACGAACGCCGAGGGGGCCACGCGCGGCCGGTGCTGGCCGTAGGGGATGACGCCCGCGGCGGTGCGCGCCCGGGGACGGCTCACGAGGACTTTCGCCTTCCCAGCTTGTCGAGCGTTACCTTGAGACCGCCGGCCTTGAAGCCGCCGCCCTCGGCCTCCATCGAGGTCCAGAAGCGGTCGTACTCCTCGCTCCGCTTGCCCGCGACGTGGATGAGGAAGTGATGCTCCCACGACCGGCCCTGTCCCATGAAGTCGAGCGCGTCGTTGATGGACT
>Ga0326726_10003137_pt1 | contig 15166 bp, 14 predicted proteins | sample MHFenrmetagenome_2_FD_207603 | JGI IMG/M metagenome (GOLD analysis project Ga0326726, IMG submission 207603) | Lab enriched peat soil microbial communities from Michigan Hollow, Ithaca, NY, United States - MHF15MN | ecosystem: Environmental > Terrestrial > Soil > Wetlands > Peat | place: USA...
AGTACATATGCCGTGAAATGACCGAAGGCGATGTGCTCATCGGAGGCGAGGAGAGCGGCGGACTGGGAGTGAAGGGGCATATCCCGGAGCGCGACGGTATTTTTCTCGGACTCCTTCTGTGCGAGATGATGGCGGTACGGGGAAAATCCCTGGGGGCGCTTGTGGCAGAACTTATGGACGAGTTCGGCCAGCACGAATTCAAACGTGTTGACGTGCACATGACAGAGAAGGCAAAAACCGGCGTCATGAAGAAATTTGCACACGGGGTGAAAGAGATCGCCGGCCTCCGGGTGACCGGGCGGAAGGATACCGATGGTCACAAGTTCTATGTGCCGGGAGGCTGGGTGCTTGTTCGGGCCTCCGGGACGGAACCACTGGTCAGATTCTACGCGGAGGGGAACAGCACAGAGATGGTCAATAAACTTCTCGATTCAGTCACCAGGCACTGAGCAGCGCGTCATGCTCCCGACACGTTTTTATACGATCATGCCCGACGGCACCGTGAAACAGGTGAATCCCTTCACGGGGATTGAGGTCTGGTCTGTTGCCGGTCGGCGAAGCAGACCGATCACCAATGAATCACAGGTTTCCACGAAGTCCCTTGAAGTGCACACGCCGGAAGACTATTGCAGCTTCTGTCCTCCGCGGTGCTACGAAATTCCTCCTGAAAAGAGCCGTCTCATCAGCAATGGGAACCAGTGGGATCGCATTGATACGCTTGCGCCGGACCGGTACTTTGACACTACCCCCGAATTCCGTCGCGTCGGAAACCTGTTTGAGATCGTCACGCTCGATTACTGGAGGAAGAATTACGCCTATAAGTTGACGGCGGGCCGTCAAAAGTGGCGCGAAGAATACCTGGCGAATCCCAGCGGTCTCAAGCATATCACGGATATCGTGCACTACAAGCTGCGGCAGGAAGGAAAAACCGAGGAACAGATTCAAAAGATCCCGATGGCCGACAAGTTCGCCATCGCGGATGCTTTCTTCGGGGGCGGGCATGAGATGATCATCGCGCGCAAGCACTATAAGGAAAATGCCGCGACCGAGGCTGACCTCTATTCATCGGGAGAAATGCAGCTGGAGGAGCATTTCCGCTATTTTCGTTTCACCGTGGATGCCATGCTGGACATCGTGCACACCAACCGGTATGTACGGTATGTCAGCGTGTTCCAGAACTGGCTCAGGGCCGCGGGCGCCTCATTTGACCATCTTCACAAGCAAATTGTGGCGCTCGATGAATGGGGAGCGTCCATCGAAAGCCAGACCCGCATGCTGCGGGACGATCCGAATTTGTTCAACGAGCTCGGCGCTAATTTCGCGGCGCAGAACAACCTGGTCTTCGCCGAGAACGACTACGCCATCGCCTGGGCCGGCATCGGTCATCGTTCGCCGACAATCGAGGTCTATTCCCGATCAATCCAAGGACGGCCGTATGAACATTCAGATGAAGAAATCAGGGGGGTGAGCGACCTTGTCCATGCCATCCATGCCGCGATGGGGAGCGGGATCTCCTGCAACGAGGAATGGTATTACACTCCCGTCGATGCCGTGTACAAGATGCCCTGGCATGTGCTTATCAAGTGGCGTATAAATGTGCAGGCGGGATTCGAGGGCGGAACGAGTATTTACATCAACCCTCTCACCCCGATAGAGCTTCGAGACCGTCTTGTTCCGCGGTTGTACAAGCTCCGCGATGAGCACAGGATTGCCAGCCTTCGGATCGCGGAAGAGTGCCGCATCGAATCAAACCCGCTGAACTACTACTTCAAATAGCCGTAGCTGAACCGGGCCACCCGACCAATCACGCAACAGCCATGCCCTGGACGTTGTTGCGTTGCGCGCGGGATCCGGGACTCTCCACCCTTCGCAGGTAACTTTCCCGGCCGAAGCTTCGCTCATGATCTCAGTCGTCAACATCTCGCTTGGATTCGGAGGGCGTGCCCTCCTGAAAGACGTAGGTTTCCGGCTCGGACCTCATGATCGCATCGGGCTTATTGGGTCCAACGGAGCGGGGAAAACGACCCTTCTGAAGATCCTTGTCGGCAGCCAGCTGCCGGAAGTTGGTGAGGTTGCAAAGGCGAAGTACGTCACCGTCGGCTACCTGCCCCAGGAGGGCATGTCCACGGCGGGGCGGACCCTTTATGACGAAGCGGAATCTGTTTTTGCAGATATACTGGAAACCCGAAAGGCGCTGGACGACGTGCACCGGCAGATGAGGGAGGCCGATCACGCCACGGCGGATTTCTCAGAGCTGCTCGAGGTGTACGGGGAGCTCCAGCATAAACTGGAGGCATCAGATGCTTTCCGTATGAAGACGGGGATCGAAAAGGTGCTTACGGGGCTCGGCTTCGCGAAGACCGATTTTCAGAGAATGACCGAAGAATTCAGCGGCGGCTGGCAAATGCGCATCGCGCTTGCCAGACTCCTCCTTCAGCAGCCATCGCTTCTTCTGCTCGATGAGCCGACGAATCATCTCGATCTTGATTCGCTCCAGTGGCTCGAGGAGTACCTCCGGTCGTACGAGGGTGCCGTTATGCTGGTATCGCACGACAGCAGGTTTCTGGATACGATGACGACGAAAACCTTCGAGCTGAGCATGGGCGCCCTTACGATCTACATGGGCAACTACAGTCGCGCCCTTCAGGAGAAGGGCGAGCGCAGGGAACACCAGCTCGCTGCGCACCGCAATCAGCAACAACAGATCAAGCAGACCGAACGGTTCATTGAACGGTTTCGCTACAAGGCCACGAAGGCCCGGCAGGTGCAGAGCAGGATCAAGCAACTGGAAAAACTCGAACGCATCGAAATCGAGGATGAGGAGAGCGCAATTCACTTTTCCTTCCCGGCAGCTTCACCGTCAGGACGGTCAGTCATGGAATTGCGTGGCATTAGAAAGTCTTATGGAACGCTAAGCGTCTTTTCGGGGATCGATTTTGACGTTGACCGTGCTGACCGGATAGCATTTGTCGGTGTCAACGGCGCGGGAAAGTCGACCCTGGCGAGAATCCTCGCCGGGATTGAGCCGGTGGACGACGGGACCCGAATCATAGGTCACAACGTCGTGCTTTCATATTTTGCCCAGCACCAGGCGGAGGAATTGAAACCGGACCTGGACGTTCTGGAGACGGTCAACCGCGTCGCGGTGGGCGACATTCGGAAGAACCTGAGAAATCTGCTCGGCTGCTTTCTCTTTAGCGGCGACGATGTCTTCAAAAAAGTTAGCGTGCTTTCGGGCGGGGAGAAGAGCAGGCTTGCGCTCGCGAAGATGCTTCTCGAACCCTCCAATTTCATCATCCTCGATGAACCGACAAATCATCTCGACATGAGGTCAAAAGCCGTGCTGCAGACTGCGCTTCTGGAATTCGAAGGGAGTTGCGTCATCGTATCACATGACCGGGATTTCCTCGACCCGCTGGTGACAAAGGTCGTTGAGTTCCGGGAGGGCAGAATCAAAACCTACCTCGGAAACGTCAGCGAGTACATCGAGGCGAAGCGAAAGGAGTCCCAAGCCGTGCCTGCACCGCCTCCCGGGCCGGCCGCAGAGCGCGAGACCGAGCGAGACCGGAAACGTCGGGAGGCGGAGGAGCGGCAGCAGCAGTACCGGCGCTCGAAACCCGTGAAGGATAAAATCGCAGCTCTTGAAGCCAGACTCGAGTCGCACGAAAAGGAGAAAACAGGCATCGAACAGTCAATGAGCGCCCCGGATTTCTATCGTGAAGGAGACAAGGTGAAGGAACGCGCTGCCCGGTACAAAGAGCTGGAGGGCCTCCTGACCGACGGTTACCACCAATGGAACGAGCTCATGAAAGAGCTTGAGCGGATTCAGGACCACGGGAAAGAAGGGGACATTCACAGATGAAACGCGGCGACTCCATCGAGGTAACCGTTGAAAGCACGACCGTTGAGGGGAAAAGCGTCGGCCATGTCGAAGGCCTTGCCGTTTTCATCAAGGGGGGAGTACCGGGAGACTTCCTCCGTGCACGGGTCAACAGTGTGAAGAAGAATTTTGCTGAGTGCGAGGTAGCGGAGATTCTGCGTCCCTCCGGGCTGCGAACAGAACCGCAGTGCCGTCACTTTGGAATATGCGGCGGCTGTCGCTGGCAGCAGGTGCAATATCCAGCCCAGTTGCAATTCAAGCGCCAGCATGTCGTTGATGCGTTGGAGCGCCTTGGAGGGTTCCCGGGCATCGCCGTGGAGCAAGCCGTGGGTGTCACGGATCCGTACTTTTATCGCAATAAGATGGAATTCTCGTTTGGTGAGCGGTGGCAGACAATCGAGGAACTTTCGACGGGAGGTACAGGACCGGAAGACCGGTTCGGCCTCGGACTTCATGTTGCGGGCAGATACGACAGGGTCGTCGATGTGCAGGAATGCTGGCTCCAGTCGACTTTGAGTGCATCGATTGTAAATTCCGTCCGGGATTTCTGTAAGACACGCGGCCTGCAGCCGTATGCTCCGCGCACACATGAGGGATACTTGCGCAACCTTGTGATCCGCGAAGGACGCCGGACAGGCGAAGTAATGGTCAACATTGTCACCCGGGATGATCGACCAGACGTGATGACGGCACTTTCCGGGTATCTGCGCAGCGCCTTTCCCGGAATCACCACGATCATCAACAACATTACCGCCAGGGTATCTCAGGTCGCTGTCGGCGAATACGAAAAGACGTACTTCGGGAAGGGTACGATCAGCGAGAAAATCGGATCACGGATGTACAGAATTTCGGCAAATTCCTTCTTCCAGACGAACACCGAGCAGGCTGAGAGACTATATGACGTGGCGAAATCGTTCGCGGGCTTGCGGCGGGAAGACATTGTATACGATCTCTACGCGGGGACGGGGACGATCGCACTCCACGTTGCAGATGAAGCCAGTCATGTTTTCGGTATTGAAGCGGTTGCTTCGGCGGTCGAGGATGCCAGGAGAAATGCCGGGGACAATCATGTCGAAAACTGCACGTTCTTGCTGGGCGATCTCAAAGAAACGCTTGTTGGGTCCCGGCAGCGGGGAACTCCCCTCCCGCGGCCCGACGTCGTTCTCACCGATCCTCCGCGTGCCGGCATGCACGAAAAAGTCGTGCGGGAATTGCTCGCATTGCGCCCCCGTACCATTGTCTACATCAGTTGCAATCCTTCGACGCAGGCGCGCGATCTCAAGGTGCTGTGTGAAAGCGGGACCTACGCGATCACACGGGTCCAACCGATTGATATGTTCCCGCACACTTCGCATATCGAGAATATCGCGTTGTTGAAGGTTATTGGATAACGCTTCAATACCGCGCAATTCGGGCGAATTGATTTCGGGTTTGTGATGTTGCTCCATTGATTTTTTGCGAAGGAAAGTTTATTATCATCATAGTCCCCCCGGCTTCTTCCCCTTTCGCGTTCCTTGTATATCGGACCCGACATATGGCGAGAATTTTTCTCGCAGAGGTCATATTATATCTTGCCCTCGTAACTTTCAGCGAGGCGGCGAACTCCACCAAGACTCTGACGGCGATCCGGACTGAAGTTCCCCCGCGTATTGACGGCGCGGTGACGGATTCCGTTTGGCAGACGGCGCCGGCAATCCTCGACTTCACGCAATACGGTCCCGTTGAGGGTGCCATGCCGACGGAAATTACGTCTGTCCGCATCCTCTACGATAACCGTGCACTCTATGTCGGAGTCGTCTGCTATGATGCCCACCCGGGGAGAATCGTACGACAGCTGACGAGGCGCGATCGCACGTCTGAGGCCGATCGATTCAGCGTAATGATCGACTCGTACTTCGACCGGCAGACCGCATTTGTCTTTGTGACCAACGTGTCCGGAGTTCAGAGTGACGGCGTGCTCTCACAGGATGGGGCGGTGTATGATATCACCTGGGACGCTGTCTGGACTGTCATGACGCGTATCTACTCGGACGGATGGTCGGCTGAATTTGAGATTCCCTACAACGCTCTCCGCTTCTCGGAACCGCAGGACGGTGTCCAGCAATGGGGGATCAATTTCCGCCGCTATATCAGCAGGAAGAAAGAGACCGATGAGTGGGTCATGGTGCCGCGGAGCGAAATGTACCAGATTTCGAAATGGGGAACTCTGGAGGGGATACACAATGTCACGCCTCCGCTGCACCTGGAACTGCTGCCGTATGCTTCGGGGCGCGCAATTTATCAGACGGCGACCCCGAGCGGAGGAGGGATGAGCTCCTACAGGGGAGAGGCGGGACTCGACTTCAAATACGGCATCGCGCGCAACCTTACTCTGGATGCAACGATCAATCCTGATTTTGGTCAGGTGGAGGTCGATCAGTCAGTTCTGAATCTCACGGTATTTGAGACGCACTTTCCGGAAAAACGCCCCTTCTTTGTCGAAGAGGCTCAGATGTTCACATTTGGATCCAGCATCGATAACACACCGCTTTCACTCTTCTTCTCCCGACGCGTCGGAAGACAACCTCTCGGGAGTGCTTCCCTCCAGGCGCCGGTAGGGTGGTCCATCGACAACAATCCTCAGGTCACAACGATTCTTGGTGCGGCAAAAGTGACCGGCCGTACAAACTCGGGCTTCTCGCTCGGCCTGTTGTCGTCTATGACCGATGAAATCGATGCACGACTCATCAGCACCGGCGGGAAGGACTCGACGGTACGCACCGAACCACGGGGATCTTACAGCGTTGCACGCATCAAGCAGGACTTCGAAGGGGGGTCGTGGATCGGAGGACTTGGCACACTTGCCCTGCGTGAAAATCTTGACCCTGCGGTTTCCGGAGGCCTTGACTGGAACATTCGCTTCGGTTCGGGAACGCATACGATCGATGGCTATGCTGCCTGGGCCCGTTCTTCGACATACCGTCAGACTCCAGAGGGATCCCTTGTCACGAGCCGCGATGGCGGGGCGGGAAGGATTCTCATCTCACGCGTTTCGGCCGAGCACTGGTTTTACACCGGTTCAGTGAATTTTTACACTAGGAATTTTAATCCCAATGATCTCGGCTTCTTTGCACAGCCCCGGGATTACGGAACCTATGTTCAGCTTCTGTACCGCGAGAATGCTTCGTCGGGGATTTTCAGGCGGTATGCGGCCTCCGTAGTCCCCGAAACACGATGGAACTGGAACGGGGTGAAGACGATGTCACAGGTGGAGCTGACGCTTTCGGGTGAGTTGACGAATTTCTGGACACCGACGTTCATTTACGACGCGTATTTCCCCGCCTACGATGACGAGGAACGCGGGATCATCGGTACGCACAAGCGTCCGTCGGGGAGCGCCTTCGTTGCGCAGATCAAGAGTGATGAACGGAAGAGTGTGACCGCCACGCTGACCGGGAACTACGCATTCGATTCACGGGGTAAGCGAAGATGGACCGCATCGCTCGGCCTGGCCGTCCGGCCTGTGTCGTGGATCGAACTGAACCCCACCATGACGTGGGTCAGTTCCAGAAAGGAGGACGCGTGGATTACGGGTGTGAATGTGGTGGATCTGAGCATCGGGGCTGCCCCGTTCAGCGTCTTTGCCGATCGTTCCCTCGATGAACTGGACCTGGAGTTGAGCGGAACCGTGACGTTTTCACGCACGCTTTCCCTGCAATTCTTTACACAGATTTTGCTCGCCCGTGCCCGGTATCTTGATCACCGCAGAACCGTGGGAGAAACAGAGATCCCCTACCCGTCACCGTCCGTTGGTGGCGATTTTAACGAGGCCCTGCTGAATGCTAACGTTCTGTTACGCTGGGAATACCTTCCGGGAAGCACGCTCTACCTCGTATGGACGCAGGAGCGGTTTGACTATCTGGGAGTCTACGGCGAAGGCTTCAGCACCCGGTTCCGCAACACCTTTGCTCTCCCTCACGAAGACGTTCTCCTGCTCAAACTCAGCTACTGGCTCCCGCTCTGACCGAAGGCTCCCCATTCTTTCCGGTTGCATCTCGCCCCGTCGGATCTGCAACATAACCGAATCAGGCGTGGCACATGATCAATGTACGTGGCGTGTGAAGAAATCGAGAACGCGCTTCGTATACTCCTCGCCTCCGACCTCAGCCATGTTATCGTGCCGTGCTCCCGGAATCAGCCAGAGTTCTTTCGGCTCTTTTGCGGCGGCATACACTGCTTCAGAGTAGCGGCAATCAATCCGATCGTCTGCGGTTCCGTGCATGATGAAAATCGGGATGTGAATCTCTTTCACGGCTTCGAGAGGGGAGACCGCATTGGCTTTGAAGTGGGCCAGATGCTCGGAGCGTTTGATGACGATATTGCGGAGATAATGCCAGGGAAGCTTAATGATTCTCCTCTGGTAATCGTCGAAAACCGTGCGCAGCGTGGCAAAACCACTCTCGGCGACGACGGCAACCACTCTTTCATCAATTGCAGCGACCTGTAGGGCAACGGCTGCTCCCATCGACGTCCCGAAAATGCCTATGGGGCCGGCCGTGAAATCCTTTCTTCCTTTAAGATACGCTATGACGGCGCGCGCATCGTGCTTTTCGTAAAACCCGTAGGTACAATATTTGCCGCCGCTGTCACCGTGACACCGTGAATCGTACAGGAAGACGTGAAACCCGAGGTCGTGCAACAGCTTTGCAAGAGGAAGGCCGACGATGCGGCATTCGCTGACCCCGTGGAGGTAGATGATGGTGCCGCGCGCGGGACCCCTGGTGCGAATCAGCCAGCACTGCAAAGGAATCCCTTCGTGTGTCTTGATGATAACGTCCTCGTGTTCGAGTCCGATATCACCGGGGTGAAGCACGTTTGTACGCTTGCGGTAATACTCGACGGTCCGCCGGTACGGCTGCAGGAGCATGCCTGGGCCGATGACGAAAATTATGGCTGAAGCGAACACGAGGAAAAGTATCACCCATCCGGCGAGCAGAAGGAAGACGGTCATTACTTCAGAGGGGTGGAGAAGACGGGACAGGATGGGCAGATCATGAATAAATATAGCGAGCACACCGGCTGGAAGCAACCGGCGTCGTCTGTTGCGCAGGCAAAATTCGCGCCGGGTTCAACTTTGGGATGATCCCGCAGCCCGGCTTTCGATTCCATCGACGTGAAAAGTACTCTCTTTGCTTCTCCTGCACGTTCTGGGTATATTCTTCAATTATGAGCAGCGAGGAGAGTCTCCGGATTGCCATCGTGCATGAGTGGCTTACAGGCATGCGCGGCGGCGAAAAATGCGTTGAAGCCCTGTGCGAAGCCTTTCCGCAGGCAGATGTGTTTACGCTTATTCACCTTCCGGGTTCGGTGTCCCCGACCATCGAACGTGCGGTAAAGCAGACAACGTTTATCCAGAATCTGCCCGGCGCCCGAACCCATTACCGGCGTTACCTTCCTTTGTTTCCCTCGGCGATCCGGAGTCTGGATCTTGACGGGTATGACCTGGTGATCAGCTCACATCACTGCGTTGCGAAAGGAGTCCGCGTCCCCCGTCAGGCTCTCCACATCTGCTACTGTCATACACCGATGCGCTATCTCTGGACCAAGTATGACGAGTACTTCAGTAAGGGTCGTGCCGGATTCTTCACCCGGGCTGCGATGCAAGTCGTAGCCCGCCCCATGCGTCGGTGGGATCGGGCGACCGCGTCCAACCCCCACCACTTTGTCGCGACATGCCAGAACGTCCGCCAGCGCATACGAGAGATTTACGGCAGGGATTCAGAAATCGTCAATCCTCCCGTAAACACTGCGTTGTTTCCGCTCTCGGCGGGGGAGGGATCATACTTTCTTATGGTGAGCGCGCTCGTTCCTTACAAGCGTGTTGATCTTGCCATCGAAGCCTTCAATCGCTGCGGAGATCGACTCGTCATCGTCGGAACGGGACCAAATGACCGGGCGCTGCGGGCCCTCGCGCGTCCGAATATCAGTTTTGAGGGATGGAGGAGCGATGATGAATTGCGTCAGTACTACGAAGGCTGCCGCGGGTTGATTTTTCCGGGCGACGAGGACTTCGGGATTGTACCCCTGGAGGCGATGTCTGCGGGAAAGCCGGTGCTGGCGTACGCGCGGGGTGGCGCGCTTGAGACCGTGAAGGTGACTCCCGAACTCAAAACGGGGACCTTTTTTCATCACCAGACGGTGGATGACCTTCTGCAGGGTCTCGAGCAAATGAAATCTACACGGTTTGACTCCGGGGCTATCAGGCGTCATGCCCTTGCTTTTGACCGTGAAATTTTCAAATCCAGGATGAAAGATTTTTGCCTCTCACGGTGGCGAACGTTCGTCGCCAGATCCCCCGAAGCACTTATGCCAGAACAGGTTATCGCTGCGGTTCGTTGACATTCCGTAGAGATTTCCGTATATTTGAAATCCGAATTTTCGAAGGTTGGGATGCGACAGGAGGGAAGCCGGCGAAAGGTATCGGCGCGCCACTACAATGTCGTCGTCGTGCCCGCGCACGAGGGGGCAAAGACGCTGACATTCAAGACGAGCGGGTTGATGATTGTAGCCCTGCTCTTCCTTGGATTCTCCGCAAGTGTCGCCATCACTCTCGCATTGCTGGTGTATACTCCGCTTGCGATGTACGTCCCCATTCCCAACCCGGGTCTTGAAGAACGATACGGACGGCAGATCGTTGACTCCCAGCGACGCCTCAATGCGCTTGCTGAAGACGTCATCCTTCTGAAGGACTATAACAATCAGCTTCGCAAAGCACTTGGCGAAGGAGGTGCACGGGATACGTCGGCAGCGCGAAACCTTTCCCGGACAGTCGCGGAGACCCCTCAGGCATCAGGAGGACCGCCGCCGTCAGGCTCTGCCGAATACGGCCAGGTCATGGATGAAGGTGGAGACATGACCATGGATCCCGCTTCAGGATCGTACGCCATCGTGGTGACCGCTACAGGTCCGACGAGGGCAGCCTTTCCACTCATTGCGCCGGTTGATGGATATGTGTCGCAGGGCTTCGATCCATCCCATAGTCATTTCGGCATCGATATTGCCGGCACCCGAGGGACACCGGTTCATGCACCGGGGGACGGAATCGTCGTGTTCGCGGGATGGACATATGAAGACGGGAATCTCTTGATTATCGCGCATGGGGGAGGGTACCTGACGATCTACAAGCACAACCAGGCGCTCTTGAAGAGCGCCCTGAGCGGTGTCAGGAAGGGGGAGACCATAGCCACGCTGGGCATGTCAGGAGAAACAAGCCACGGCCCGCATCTGCATTTTGAGGTTTGGAAGAACGGTGTTCCCCAGGATCCCAGTGACTATTTACTTGTTCGGGCGCGTCCACAGTAGGCAACTCACAGGAAAGCCATGGCGGATAAAAACCAACCTGCGGGGACATTCAGTGTGATCGGCAGCGGCACAGTGATCACGGGAAACATCCGGACTGATGGAAGCATCCGGGTTGACGGAAAAGTCGTTGGCAACATTGTTACGCAGGGTGACGCTGCCGTCGGCTTAAACGGGATCGTCGAGGGATCGTTGGATGCAAGAAACATCACCATTGCCGGAAAGATCATGGGCACGCTCACGGCCACACAAAAACTCGTTCTGGAAAGCAAGTCTGTCCTGAAGGGGGATATTCGCACCGCCCGTCTCGTTGTTGATGAAGGGGCAGTGTTCGACGGGAGAAGCGCAATGTCGGGCGATCCACGCTCAACCGGAGCTCACTGAGATCATGCGTCTTGCTCCTTCGGAGTCAAAGACCTGGGGTGCAACATATGGTCCATTTCTAACACTTGGCCTTCAGCTGTCTCTCACCGTTCTTGTCTTCTTTTTTCTTGGTAAATGGCTGGATGGCGCTCTCGGATCCGCGCCGTGGCTGATGCTGGCCGGGATTATCGTCGGCATTGCCGGAGGGATGGTCAGTTTTGTCCGGAAAGCTATGGCCCTCGGGAGGCAGCAGGACCAGGAATCGAAAGACGCAGCGCATGATGAGACAGATCAGGAGAAAGAACCACGGCAGTGAAACATACCATTGGCTTCCCGATGCAGATTCTTCTGCTCCTCTTTGGCGTTGCGGCTGTCGCGGCGATTCCGCTCGCGTCGTACGGCTCGCCGGAGATCGCCATCGCAGCAGCTGCAGGCGCGGGTGTGAGCGCCATGAATGCTTTCTTCGGGTATCTGGCCATCGCGTATGCGATGAAGCGGTCCTACTCAACGTTTCTCAAGGTGGTGCTCGGGGGAATGGCCGTGCGGCTGGGCTTCATGCTGGGGGCACTCGCGCTGCTGATTGGCGTGCTGCATGTTCATGCAGTTGCATTGCTGGCGACGATGCTGGCGTTTTATGCCGTGTATCTCATTCTGGAAATTCTGTTCATCCAGCGTTATACGATAATTCAAAACTGTGGGTAACCGGACGTGACGGTGGTAAGTTTTTCTGGCCAGAGCGAGATCGGTGCAGCGACAGCTGACACGCTGAAGGCGATCGGATCGGCTTATGCGGCTGCGGAGCAGGGAGGGGCGGATTTTTCGAAACTCCTGCATCACGTTCAGGATGCCCATGAACTTGAGAGCCCCTTCGGTGTGATTGAACTTCCGCACTTCGAGCCTTTCCGGATTGCGGGACTGACCATCGACATGTCGATCACCAAGCACGTCGTATTTTTATGGATCGCGGCAGTCATCCTTTGCCTCGTGGCCGTCATCGTTTCCAGGAAGAACAGGCGCAGGCCGGTCCCGAAAGGCTTCGGGACGCTCTTCGAGATGGTTGTGCTGTTCATTCGCGATGAAGTGGTTGTCGCGAACATGGGGAAAGCCGGGCTGCGGTATGTCTCGTATATCCTGACGACGTTTTTCTTCATCCTTATCATGAACCTGCTCGGGCTTGTGCCGTACGGTGCATCGGCGACAGGGAACGTCAGCGTAACTGCAGGGCTGGCGATCATTGCGTTTGTCATGATCCAGGTGTCGGCGATCCGGGCCCAGGGACTGGGGCACTATTTTGCGCACCTGACGGGAGGAGTGCACTGGTCGCTGTGGGTGATCATGGTTCCGATCGAGATCCTGGGGTTGTTCACAAAGCCGTTTGCATTGTGCATGCGACTTTTTGCCAACATGTTGGGGGGACACATCGTCCTCATTTCTCTTATCGGTCTCATCTTTGTTTTCAAGTCGTATTTCATAGCTGTTGCGCCCGTCGGCTTCGCTGTCGGCATCAATTTTCTGGAGATCTTTGTAGCGGTTCTCCAGGCGTACATCTTTGTCATGCTGACCGCTCTCTTCATGGGACTGGGCATTCAGGCGGGACATGACAGCCACGAAGCTGCGGACGGACACCCCAGCTAAAGACGGAAATCCGGATCTCGGCTCCGGTTCGCGCTTTACAAGGCTCTGCTAACCTCTCACCAATACTCGTACTGAAGGAGAAACATCATGGATCCAAAAGCTCTCGGTTACCTGGCGGCAGGCATCGGAGCGGCGTTGACCGTTATCGGAGCTGGTATCGGAATCGGCAAACTAGCTGCCGCGGCAATGGAGGCCAGCGGACGCCAGCCGGAAGTCGCCGGCCAGGTGCGCACGTCGATGATCATTGCTGCAGCTCTTATTGAGGGCGCGACGTTCTTCGCCCTTGCAATTTGCATCGTCCTCGCATTCAAGTAAGAAGCGGAAGGTGCCGGCATGCTGGATATCAATCCGGGTCTCATAGTCTGGACGATCGTTACGTTCGTCATTGTCATTGCCATCCTTCGGGGAGCGGCGTGGAAGCCGCTGTTGGCAGCCATCGCCGCGCGCGAGGAGTCCATCCGCAAGTCTCTTGCGGATGCAGAAGAACTGCGTCAGCAAGCGATGAAACTCCGTGACGAAACCCAACAGCAGCTGATGCAGGCTGAGGAACAGTCACAGCGAATCGTTCGTGATGGACGTGAAATGGGCGAACGGCTGAAAGCGGAACTCATGGATAAGGCACAGGCTTCCTCCCGCCACATGATCGATCAGGCCCGGGAGGAGATCCAGCGTGAAAAGGATGCTGCGCTGGTGCAGCTGCGCGGTGAGGTGAGCGATCTTGTTCTGGCTGTGGCGGGGAAGGTTGTTGACGCCAGTCTTGACTCCCCGAAACACCGGCAGCTCGCAGAGGCGGCAATCAAAGAGATTACCCGGAGCTCCTGAGATGCGAAATGTCCGCGTTGCACGGCGTTATGCCCGGGCATTGATGGCCACTGTCACGGACAGTGGCCAGGTCGATGCAACGTCCCGGGACCTCGAGAGCATCGGAAGCACCCTGAAGGCTTCACGCGACCTGCGATTGCTGCTGGCCAGTCCGGTGGTAACCCCCGTCAAAAAAACGAAGATCATCCGGGGATTGTTCGGAGGGAAGGTCGGTGCACATACGCTGGCCTTTCTGGGCCTCCTGATCGAAAAACATCGTGAGGGGCATCTCTCCGAGATCGTGGAGCAATTCGGCCAGCTTCATGATGAGGCCGAAGGCATTATGACCGTCGAAGTGAAATCGGCGGTTGAACTTCCTGCCCCGCAACGCGAGACCCTACACAAGGAAATGGAACGGCTCACGGGCAAGAAGGTGCGCCTCCAATTTTCCATTGAGCCATCGATAAGAGGCGGGCTTGTCGTGCGCGTCGGAGACACAGTTCGTGATGCGAGCGTGCAGCGCCAGCTTGAAATCCTGCGGACCCGTTTCATCGAAGGCGGCGGGTTGTCCAACTGAAAGTAAACACAGGAAGAAACTATGGCAGAAGTCAGACCTGATGAAGTATCGGCAATCCTGAGGAGAGAACTCGCCGGGTTCGAGAAGGAAGTAGATGTCTACGATGTGGGCACCGTGTTGCAGATCGGGGATGGTGTTGCGCGCGTGTTCGGCCTCTCCAAGGCCCTCATGAGCGAGCTCATCGAATTTCCCCACGGGGTTTTCGGCATGGTGCTCAATCTTGAGGAGGACAACGTCGGATGCATCCTCTTCGGTGAAAGCAGCGAGATCAGCGAGGGGGATACCGTCAAGCGCACGGGGCGCGTGGCATCCATGCCTGTGGGTGAGGCCATGCTGGGACGCGTCGTAAATTCGCTGGGACAGCCGATTGACGGACGAGGTCCGATTTCGACAAAAAAAGTGTCGCCGATTGAGCGGAAAGCACTCGGAGTGATTCAGCGCCAGCCCGTCAAGGAACCCTTGCAAACGGGCATCAAGGCCGTTGACGGGATGATCCCGATCGGACGCGGCCAGCGGGAACTGATTATCGGCGACCGTCAGACGGGGAAGACCGCGATCGCGATTGATACAAT
>Ga0326726_10003140_pt1 | contig 15158 bp, 13 predicted proteins | sample MHFenrmetagenome_2_FD_207603 | JGI IMG/M metagenome (GOLD analysis project Ga0326726, IMG submission 207603) | Lab enriched peat soil microbial communities from Michigan Hollow, Ithaca, NY, United States - MHF15MN | ecosystem: Environmental > Terrestrial > Soil > Wetlands > Peat | place: USA...
CAGGGTGATCGCTACCGGGGGGTTGGCTCCGCTCATCGCCTCGGAATCCAAGACCATCGAAGAGGTGGATGAGTTTTTGACCCTGGAAGGCTTGCGTCTGCTCTATGAACTGAACCGAAAGAGGTGAAACCCCCATGGGCGAAAAGTTCTTGCTCACCCCCTTCGGGGAAGAGCACGAAATCTTCCGCCGGCAGTGCCGGAGGTTCGTGGAGAAGGAGCTGGCCCCGCACGTGATGGAGTGGGAAAAAAAACAGGATTTTCCCGACGAGGTCTTCCGGCGGGTAGGGGAGATGGGATTGCACGGCATCCTCATTCCCGAGGAATATGGGGGATCGGAAGGTGATTACCTGATGGCTTCGGTGTGGGTTGAAGAGTCCACCCGAATCCGTTCCGGAGGAGTGGAAGCCGGGATCGGGATGCACGGCCTCATTGTTCTTCCGGCCATTGCCAAGTTCGGAAACGAAGATCAGAAGAAGAAGTTTCTGCCCCCGGGGGTGAAAGGAGAAAAAATCGGGGCGCTCGGGTTGACCGAGCCCATCGCAGGGTCTGACCTGGCCAATATCCGCACGGTCGCCAAAAGAGAAGGGGACCACTACCTTCTGAATGGCTCCAAAACATTCATCACCAACGGCAGCCGGGCTGATTTTGTGCTGGTCCTCTGCAAGACCAGCCCAGAGGCCGGGTACAAGGGATTTTCCACCTTGATCGTAGAAAAAGGAATGGCGGGATTTACCCAGGGAAAACCTCTGGAGAAACTGGGATGGCACGCCGGGGATACGGCCGAGCTGACTTTTGAAAACGTGGCCGTCCCGGCGGGGAATCGGCTGGGCGAGGAGGGAAGTGGATTTTACAACTCCATGGCCAACTTGGAGTGGGAGCGGCTGATCATGGCCCTGGGCACCGTGTGCAGCGCCCAGCTGGCTTTTGAAAGAACCAAAACCTATGTTCTCCAGCGCGAGGCCTTTGGCCGGCCCATCGGCAGGTTCCAGGTCAACCGGCACAAGATGGTGGACATGGCCATGGAGATCGAAGCCGCCCGCCAGCTGAACTATCATGCCCTGCGAAAGTTGATGAACAAAGAACCCTGCGCCATCGAGGTGTCCATGGCCAAGGTTTTTGCCTCCCGGATGGGGGATTTCGTGGCCACCACCTGCCTCCAGCTCCACGGAGGGTATGGATACATGCGGGAGTATGAAATCGAACGCTTCTTCCGGGATGTGCGGATCAACGCCATCGGAGGAGGAACCTCTGAGGTCCTGAAGGAGATCGTGGGAAGGCTGATGGGGATTTAACGATTGCGGATTTCCGATTGAAAAACCAATCCGCCATCTGCAGCTTCTTAGGACCCGAAATTCATAGTCCCCATTTTTCTCTTCTCCTATAAACCTAAAATCAAAATCTTCATCTTCCTTTTTCATTCAATCCGCAACCCGCAATCCGAAATGGACCTATCTCGCCATCCTCAGCAGCAGACTCCCCACGGGTCCAAGTTTCCTCTCGATATCCAGGAAAGTTTTCTCCCCCCGCATTATCTTGGCCATGGCGTTCCACCAATGGTCTCGCGTGGCGATCTTCCGATGATAATAGGATGGGCGGAGGTTGAAGAACTCCCGGAAGAGGCGGGAGCATTCCAATTCGGGCATTAATTCCCGATCGATGGCCTCCTGATAGGGCTCAAGCGAATCCCACCGGTTCTTGAGCGCTTCCTGTAATACAGAGGCTGCGATCCGAGCGCTTTTGACGGCGGAAGAAATCCCTTCACCGGTAAAAGGATCGGCGAGCGCGGCGGCATCCCCGATGAGGAGGCATCTCCCCACATGGATGGGACTGCGCTTCTTAAGGATAGGGATCAAAAAACCGGCGGAACCGAAGGGGAGGGCCCTTTCTTTCTTCCATCGCGTGGCCAAGAATGCACGGTGATAGTTTTTGACCTTTGAGGCAAGAATATGGACCCCCCCTGCCCCCATGGAAAGGGAGGATTTTTTGGGGAACAGGTAGGCATAGCATCTCTTGACGCTTCCCCAGTCGATGTGGATCACACCGGGTTCCCAGTCAGGGATAAGGGAGGTCGGAGCCTCGCTGTGCATGACCAGCATAAAGTTCGGGGTGCGGACAAGGTCCATCTTTTTGGCCACCGAACTTTGCGAGCCGTCCGCCCCTGCCACATAGCCTGCCGAACAGGTTCCCGAAGCAGTTTCAATATCGATTGCCCCTTTTTTTGGAATGAAGGAAAGGAATGGGTTCTGGTCGAAGAAGCGGGCGCCGGCTTCTTCCGCCTTATAAGCCAGGAAGGCATCGAAGTTCTCCCGGCGTACCGTAAACATGAGCGGCTCGGGGTAGCGCCGGGTGAAAGGGTCTTCAAATTTGCAGGTGAAAGAGATAGCGGTGATCGTTTCTTCTACGACCGGAGAAAGGTCAAAGGGGATGAGCTTCTGGGTGCCAACATTGATCCCCCCCCCGCAGGTCTTCCCGCGGGGAAATTTGACCTTGTCCAAAAGAACCACGTCTATGCCGGCCTTGGCCAGATGATAGGCCAGAGTCGACCCCGCCGGCCCCGCCCCCACAACCACTACATCGGCCTTTTTCGGAAAGGATTTGGAAATCATATTCAAATTAATGAAACTCCGGACAGCCTTGAAAACTAAGATTCAAAAGAGATTTCAGAGGGTGCCGATTCGGAGCCGGATAAAGTTTTTTCTACCGGCCCGGCGTGCTCTTTGATTTCTTGAATCCATTCCCCCAGGTCTTTCAAAGCCCTTTCGCCCATGATCCTCTTTTTCTCCCTTCCCTTACTCCGACCTTCCAGGGGAGGAAAAAGCCCGAAGTTGACATTCATGGGCTGGAATTCCTTTACCCGGGCATCGGTCAGGTAATGAACCAGAGACCCGATCGCGGTTGTGGGTGGAGGAAAGGCCGGAGTCTTCCCCTGGGCCACCCTTGCCGCATTGATTCCCGCCAGAAGTCCCATGGCCGTTGACTCCACATACCCTTCGACGCCGCTGATCTGCCCGGCAAAGAAAATCCGCGGGTCCTTCCTGAACTGAAGGGTCTTCTCCAGAAGGCTCGGGGAATGTATGAAAGTATTCCGGTGTAAGCTGCCGAGACGCAGAAAAAAGGCCTTTCCAAGGCCGGGAATCATCCGAAAGACACGCTCCTGCTCCTTCCATTTCAGTTTGGTCTGAAAGCCAACCAGGTTGTAAGCCGTCCCCCGATTGTCTTCTCTTCTCAACTGGACCACTGCGTAGGGAGTCTTTCCCGTTCTTGGGTCTTTGAGGCCTACGGGCTTCATCGGGCCGTGAGACAGGGTTTCACGGCCCCTTTCGGCCATTTCTTCGACCGGCAGACAGCCTTCGAAATGAACGGGCTTTTCAAATTCGCGATAAGCAACTTTTTCTCCTTTGCTCAGCTCTTCCACAAATCGGAAGTATTCCTCGGCGCTCATGGGGCAGTTCAGATAATCGCTCCCCTCCCCATACCGGGAGGCGCGGAAGATCACCTTCATGTCCAGGCTGTCCCCATCCACGATGGGGGCTATGGCATCGTAAAAGTAGAGGTGTTCCGCCCCGGTCATCTTTTGAATCGATTCGGCCAGGGCAGGAGAGGTGAGGGGGCCGGAGGCGATGATCACCCTCCCTTCTCTGGGAATTTCATCCATCTTCTCCCGAACGATCCTCATACCCTCCATCTTTTGGAGCCGATCGGTGATCGCAGCAGCAAATGCCTGACGGTCCACAGCCAGGGCATCGCCCGCAGGCACCCGTGTCTTTTCCGCCACGGCCATTAGCAAAGAACCCAGCCGCCTCAGCTCTTCTTTCAGCAACCCTACTGCATTTTCCAAGGAATTCGAGCGAAGGGAGTTGCTGCAAACAAGTTCGGCAAGATAAGGGGAAACATGGGCAGGAGAAAACTGTTGGGGTTTCATCTCGTATAGAAGAACCGGTATTCCTCTCCGGGCCGCCTGCCAAGCGGCTTCACACCCTGCCAGTCCACCGCCAATAATCGTTATCTGCTGTTCCATGGTCTTCCCGCAAAACGGTCAGCCTATTTCTCAACCCATTGAATTTTTTCATTATTGCTCTTCAGTGTCAAGGCTTTAATAGGTCTATAAGGGCGGCAAGAAAGCATAAGGGATGCTCGGGTATTTACTTTCGAAGGGCGTTCCTATAATATTTTTAGACGGTCATGATTAGAAAAAAGGGAATGAAAGAAAGAGGATTCTTTCTCATGAAGGAGAAGGACCTGGCGAGGTTGGTGAAGGAAGATGAAGTGGTTAAAATGGGCCAGGATTTAGTGCGGACTCAGAGCGTGAACCCGCCGGGGAATGAGCTGGCGGCGGCGGAGTACGTGGTTGAGGCTTTGAAAAAGAGCGGTGTGGAGGCTGAGCTTGTGAAGCACAGCGATACCCGGGCAAGCGCCCTGGCTCGGTTGAAAGGGCAGGGCAAGGTGCCGGCTCTTTTTTACAACGGTCACCTGGACACGGTTCCCGTAGGCGAGGAAAAGTGGATTCATGAGCCCTTCGGAGGCGAGGTGGCAGAGGGCAAAATTTGGGGCCGAGGGGCTGCGGATATGAAAAGCGGTTTGGCGGCCATGATGACGGCGATGAAAATCCTGGCCGAAGCCCGACTTCCTCTGAAGGGGGACCTTATCCTGGCGGCAACGGCAGGGGAGGAAATCGATTCTTTGGGGGCCACGGCAGTCGCGAAAATGCTGAGCAAGGAACCGATTCAGGCCTTGTTTATTGCCGAGCCGACTTACAATGAGATTTACATCGCCGAAAAAGGAGTCTTCTGGGTGCAGATTGATACTTTCGGCAAAACCGCGCATGGCTCCATGCCGGAAAAGGGTCGGAACGCGGTCATGATGATGGTGAAGATCATCAATGAGTTCGAAAAAGTGGACATTTCCTACAAGCCTCATCCAATCTTGGGTGGATTCTCCCGGAGCATTAACACCCTTTCCGGGGGGATCAAGACCAACGTGGTCCCCGATCACTGTGTAGCGACCATCGATATGAGGACCGTCCCTGGGCAAGACCATTCGGCGATTTTGCGCCGGATAGAAAATATCATCAAAGACCTAAGCCAAAAGATGCCTGATTTTAGAGCGACGGTTAAGGCGGTCAATAATCATGCTTCGGTAGAAACCTCGCCTTCGGACCCGATCGTACAGAAATTCTCCGCCCTCGTTACCGAGATCACCGGGCAGAAGGGGGTCCTCAAAGGGGCAAATTATTTTTCGGATGCGGTGGGTTTTCTCCCGGTTCTTAAGGTTCCCCTGATTCTCTTCGGGCCGGGCGAGCCCGGTCAGGCCCATCAGCCGAACGAGCACGTGGAAGTTGCCAGGCTGGTTGAAGCGGCAAGGATTTTTGCCGTGGCAGCTGCGAGGCTGCTGGGGTAGGCTATCGATCCCCGCCGCGAAACTTATGCAAAATCGATAGCCATTGGCCGGAAATCCCCCCGACTCCCCCTTTTTCAAGGGGGGGTCCAAAGGGATTTGATTCTTATTGATTCGGGACCTGTCTTTTAGTAGGCTTCTCCAAGAGGAATTTTACAAACATCTTTGACTAAGGAAAGGAAGGATTCGAAAATGGCTGCAAATCTCAGGAAAGAAGACCTTGAAGCGCTGCGGAAGTGGCCTACCTGCGCCATTTCCAATGCCATTGAGCTTTTCAACATTCAGCCGCGGAACGTAGGATTCATGCTGCCGGAGATCAAGTGCCAGTTTCCGGACATGGGAATCATGATCGGGTACGCGGTTACGGCGGTGATCACCGCGGACACTTCGGAGGGGCGCCGGGTCCCGCCGTCGGAATGGTGGGAAATGATCAAGAAGACCCCTGAACCCAGGGTCGCTGTGATCCATGACTTAGATCGACCGGTGATCGGCTCTTTCTGGGGGGAGGTCAATGGCAATATCCACAGAGCTCTGGGGTGTGCCGGTGTGGTAACCGATGGCTCCGTGCGGGACCTGGATGAGGTAAGGGAGCTAGGTTTTCAGTTCTATTCCAGCTGTGTCACCGTCTCCCATGCCTACGTTCACCTGGTTGAAATCGGGGCTCCGGTCAAAATGGGGGGGCTTTGGGTAAAGCCCGGCGACTTGCTCATGGGGGACAAGCACGGAGTCATCAAAGTCCCCCTGGAAATCGCCAAAGATGTTCCCAAAGCCGCCCAGATGATGGAGGATTGGGAACGGAAAGTGATCAACTTCTGCAAGTCCAAGGAATTCAACACGGAGGGGTTGAAAGAGCTGTTTATGTCTCCCAGGCCGTCATGGCCAGCCAAATAGGAGGACAAAGGGGGGCACGGAGGAGGAATTCGGGGAAATGCCGATGCCTGGTGAGCAACTGCTATCTGGCCACTAAAATCTGTCAGTGCTTATTTAAAGCTTATCCTTAAATAAATTCTCGCCTTCGAATCCCCCTTTGAAAAAGGGGGAAATAGAGGGATTTGCTTTAACACGCCTCGCAGAAATCCCCCCTGCCCCCCTTTACGAAAGGGGGGAAATACTATTTACGGACAACCTCTTAATTAATTTGGAGGCCGCTATCCCCGGTGGTAGCGGCTCTCTTATTTTGAAGAGATAAATGACCTGCCAATTCAAGTCTTAGCTCTCTTGCTCTTCTTTCCACTCAAGGAAAGACAATCTGGATTGGGAAAAAAGGCTGGGCCTGCCGCCCTCCAACTCTATAGGCGGGAAACTGCAGGGCCGATTCCTGCCCCGGGCCTGGCACCAAATCGAGGCCACCTTTAGGTGGCGTCCCTTTCAATCCGCTTTGAGCGGTTCACTGTTTTTCATACCTCCGGCTCTGCCGGAAGTCATGATTTTCGCTACCGGGAAAGATTCAAGCGGAAGGTGACGCGGCGGAAAAAAGGAAGCATGATCAGAGTGACGATTCCCAGAAGGGCAAAACCCGAGGCGAAAGAAAAGACTTCGGCCCAATGCCCCAGGGCGGAAGGAACAACCCCCCCGCCGAATAAAAAGCCGATGAAGATAACCAGGGAAACCGCCGTACCCCTAAGCCGTTCCGGAAAAATCAGAGAAACAATCGTAAATCCCGTGGGGAATAGGCAGGTGACAAAAGCTGCCTGGAAGAAGATCAGGATGGAAACCGGGGTGGACCCTGGGATGATTCCAATCAAAAGGGTGAAAAGGCCGGTGGTGATCATGAAGGTCGTAAGGGCTCGGATGGGCCCGATTCGGTCGATCATGATTCCGGAGATGAAAAGCACCACGACCCCAAAACTGCGGGAAAGGCCGATCAGGGTATTGGCCCACGGGCGATCCATCCCCATCTCCGTGACTAAGAAAAGCGGCATTACCGCGTAAACGCCCAAGCTGGACCCGATGGCGATCATGAAGAAGAGGCCCATGACCCAGCAAAAGGGATTGCCGAATACTTCCCGGATCAATCGAAGCCGGGGCGCTTCTCCCCGTTTTCGGCTTCCCCGCCCGAAAAGCAGGAACAGGACCGGCATGAGAATCCCCCCAACCCCCAATACATTTAGAACTCCCCGCCAGGAAAGGAACTTCAACAGAAATTCAGCAAGGAGCGGGGCGGTGATAAAGGCTGCGTTTGGGGCCAATTCGTGGATAGCCATTGCTTTTCCCCAATGCTCTTTGCTGATGAGCTCGGTGAGGCTGGCGATTCCCGAGGGGAGGTAAAATCCGGCAAAAATCCCGATAAGTACCAGACCGGCATGGATTTGGACGATCGAATGGGAATGGGAAATCATGACCAGAGAAATCCCCCCCATCATCCCCGCCAGGGTGATGGTAAAGCGATGGGTCAAAAGATAGGAAATGAACCCGGACCCCAAGAGCCCGACTCCATACCCGAAAGCCACAAAAAAGAAAAGAGACCCTGACTGGCCATGGCCGAAGCCCAATTCCGCCTCAACGATCGGTAGGAGGGGGGCCATGATCACCCGGGAAACAAAATTCAGGTAAAAGATAAAAACCAGGAGGAACAGAGGCAAGACCGGGAAAGAAGAGGATGTATTCCTGTTGGGAGGCATACTCGGAATGCTGGTTGAAAAAAACCCCCTCCTCTACGGTTGAATAGAACGACTTTTCCTCTTGTAACACCAAAAGGCCATCGGTGTCAAAGAAGAAGGACAGATGCAGAAAAGAGAAGGAGGAAAGGAAAAATGGGAAGGGTTTGCTCAGGTAAATTTAAGGAGAGGGGCTTTGGAGTTGACCTTCCTCTGGACTCCGTTGTGTCCTTTGGGGACCCCGCGATGGTGTGAGCGGGGAAGGCTGTTGCGCATGACCGTAATTTTTGATCCAATCTTGCTTCGATGGACGGCGGTTTCCGAGGTGATGGTCAGCAGCAAAGATTCCAACTCTCCCTCAATGATGGAGAAGAGGTTAGTGTAGTTCATTTCGGAAAGGGAGTATTCCACGTTCCAGGCGATGGAGAGAAGAGACTTAAAATCGGAGGGGATTTCGAGCTTCTGGAGCTTACGTTGGTGTCTCTCCACAAAATTATTCAGGTTGGTGACCGCCGATTCATTGAAAGAACTATTGGGAACGCAGAAAAATTTTCGATCCAGGAGCATTAAGACCATTTTCTGAACCAATCGGGCATGCTTCTCTTCCTCTTCTCCCAGGGCGGTCCAGAATTCTTTCTCCGAAGCCCGGAATTCGGAAAAGCAGCGGTATAATTCCGCAATGGCCAACTCCAGGTCGGAAATGGCCTTCAGGGTTTCCAGAGTTTTGGTAAGGTCCTCTGACTCCATCTCACTCTTCCCTGCCCAGGATCAAAAAAAGAAATCGTGCGATTTCCGTTGCAGCATTCGGCTAAACAATGTGGGGGGCTACTGACTATTATACTTATCGGTCCATTCCTTCCAAAATGAAAGAAGTTTTGCTATTTTGGGGTCGGGAGAAATTTCCCCTTTCCCCGGGTTGGGGGAAATTTTGAAAAGGAAGGAGATTGAGGGTAGAAATGAAAACCGGGCAATTTTGGAGGATAACTCAGGAAATGAAGCCGGGGATATGAAAGGTAATCGGGTTTTCGGAGGCCTCCTCCTCTCCCCCGCAATGGTCCTTTTTGCCAAGTTGTGTCTTGGCTCCCGAAGATCGTTGTTTTTTATCCACCTCCCTTGATTCAGGCCCGGCCCTTCCTTCCTCTTCTTTTTGTCATTTCCCTCTGGTAATATACATTGAATCATTCTGCCGTTGCGGCGGTCGAAAGCTAGGGCTTTGGGCCGCCAGCCGTTGGGAAATGGCAGGAGGCAAGTCTGGGAACGGGAAAGGAGGAAAAAATGCAAGTATTAGGGATTCTTGGGAGTCCGCGGATCGGAGGGAACAGCGACATTCTTTTGGACCAGGCGCTCGCCGGGGCGAAGGGAGAAGGGGCGGAGGTCGAGAAGGTCCTCCTTTGCCAGGCGAAAATCTCCGGGTGTTTAGATTGCACCAAGTGCAACGAAGCCGGGGTCTGCGCCATCAAGGATGATATGCAGACCCTCTATCCAAAAATCCTCGAAGCGGATGCCATCATTCACAGCGTGCCGGTCTATTTCTGGGCCATGACAGCGCAGATGAAGGCCTACCTGGACCGCTGGTGCGCCTTCTTCGATGCCGAATGGAAATGGCACAAACATTATTACTCCAAGATGAAAGGCAAGAAGATCGGCCTGATCACGGTCTGCGGAGATAGCAACGTGCATACCGCCGACCCCATCGTGCATAGCTTCAAAAGCACCGCTGAGTTTACCAAGCTCAAATGGATCGGAGCCGTAATGGCCTCGGCTGCAGCCAGGGGAGAGATTGGAAAAAATGAGAAATCAAAAAAAGAGGCCTATGATCTGGGAAAGAAGGCAGCCGGAAAATAAAGAGAAGGAACGGGGAACGAGCCTCGAGGGTCTTTCTTGCAATCGTTCCCGCGGCGCTTTCCTTCTGCCTTGATCCTAGCCCTTCATCCCTGTCCTAGGCCAATCGGGTTACGTCTTCGGCTACCTTCGGGTACTGTTCCATCAACCCCAAATCGTGGCCCGGAAAAAGCAGCTCGGGAGAGGAGGCCTTGGCTTTGGCCTTATCAAAACTCTTCATCCAGGCAACCAGGTCGGTGATGATGGCGCTGGGGATATCGGTTTTGTAACTGGCAAAAGTGTGGGCTAGGTCCGATCCCACGATTGCTTCCCCCTTGGCTGTGTGGACGGCCACGGCCTGGAGGCCGACGGTGTGGCCGGGGACAAGAAGCAGCTCGATCCCGGGGAGAATTTTCTTATCCCCCCGGATGAGGCGCAGCCTCTTTTTCCCTTCCTGCCGGGCCAAGTACCGGTTGGCAACAGAGTCCGTGACAAAGAGGAAGGGCGCCCTCTGGGCAATGGGATTTTTCGCCCAGAAGTTGAACTCCTTTTCCTGAATGTAAATATCGGCCTTGGGAAAAAGCTGAATGCCGCTGACATGGTCGAAGTGGACATGGGTCACGATCAGGTGCTTGACCCTGGCCGCATCGATGTCCATTCTCTTGAGGGCGTCTGCGGGGTTCACGTAATCGGCCAGGTTGCGCTGTTTGGCCAGCTCTGGGTCGACACCGCAATCGACAACGATCGTTTCCCCGCCTCCCCGGATGACGAAAATGTAGTAATTGATCCGGGTCGTCTTGTCCATATCCTGAAACCAATTAACCATGCAGGCTGGACGAATGTAAGGGCCGCCGTACTTCACTGCGTAGATTTCATAGGTCGGATTGGCCATAACCTTTCCCCCTTTCAGATTTTTCAAAAGCAGTCCGCGAAGAAAAGGATCCGATGCTCCATGGTCATTGCCCATTGGTCATTGATCATTGAGCATTGATTTCTCATATCGTCTGTCCCCCGTCCACCCGGATGATCTCTCCGGTTACGAAGGAACTTGCCGCTGAAGCCAAAAATAAGGCAAGACCCACTACCTCCTCGGGCTCGCCAAAGCGCTTGATCTCGATCTCCCGGATCCGCTGGGCTTTGCGCTCGGGGTCGGTCCAGTTCACCCGGCTGAAGTCGGTTTTGATCGAACCCGGAGCGATGGCGTTCACCAGGATATTGTATGGGGCAAGCTCCCGGGCCATCACCTGGGTCATCATGTTCATGGCCGCCTTGCTGATGCAGTAGGCCCCGGTGCCGTCGGCCCGGGCGCGGAGCCCGCTGACGGAACTCATGTTGATGATCCTGCCCCCGCCTCCCTGCTTGATCATTTCCCGGGCCACGGCCTTGCTCAAGAGAAAGGCTCCTTTCAGGTTTACCTCCAGGACCTTTTCGAAGGAATCCTCTTCCAGGTCGATCATGGCGCTGAGGACCGGGTTGGCCCCGGCGTTGTTCACCAGGATGTCGATTCTCCCGAATGCCTGGAGAGTCTTCTGAACCAGACTCTGAAGTTCTTCCTTTCTCCCCACATGGGCGGGAAGGGGAAGGGCCTTCTTGCCCAGGGCTTGAATCTCTTCAGCTACTTTTTCCAGTTCCGGAGGGCGTCTATTTCGACTGGATATGACGAGGTCTGCTCCGGCCTCGGCATAAGCCAGGGCAATCGCCCTTCCAATCCCACGACTTCCCCCAGTGATGAGGGCTACTTTTCCCTTTAAGGAAAACAGGCTTTCGAGCATAACGACCCACGCCTCCTCGAAGACTATTTTTAACCCAAATTCAAATTTAGGCAACCTTTTTCCATCACTCATTGCTCTCTGCATTATTCATGGGCACACTCTTCAAAATATGGAAGGGATGAGGTCTCTCATCAGACCCTTTGGCCGATCCTGGCCCGCCAGAGACGGGACCTTGTCCCCGGGCCGCAAGAAAAGGGATCTCAAACCGGAAGGGGGCAAAAGCGGCCCCATCCTTGACAAGAGGGGTATTTATTGTTATTTTTAAAACAAACTTATTTATTAAGAGTGTTGAGAGGTTACCCGTGTACGAGGGCTTTACGGAGCGCGACCGGAAGGTCCTTCAAGCGATTATTCGGGATTACATCCAGACGGCGCAGCCGGTAGGGTCGCGGATCATCTCCAAAAAATACAAAATGGGACTCAGCCCGGCCACGATCCGCAATGTCATGGCTGACCTGGAAGAGATGGGATTTTTGCTCCAACCCCATACCTCGGCAGGAAGGGTTCCAACAGACCGGGCCTATCGTTTCTATGTGGATACCATCCTGAACCTGCGAAGGCTGACCCCTGAGGAAAGAGCACAGATCGAAACCAGTCTGATTCCGGAAGAGGTCCAGGATGTCGATGAAATCATGAAACGGGCTTCCCATCTGCTCTCCCTTCTCTCCCGCCAAACGGGAGTCGTACTGGCTCCCCGTTTCGGCAGCAAAATCTTCAAACATATTGAATTTATCACCATGAGGGAGAAAAGGATTCTGGTCATCATTGTATCTCAGACCGGAGAGGTGCAGAACAAGATCATCGAAGCCGACGAAGAAATCAGCCAGGATGAGCTCGACAGATACAGCAAGTACCTCACGGAGATCATGGGGGGACTCAGCCTGGCGGAAGCCAAGCATCGGATCATGGAGGAGATGAAGAACGAGAAGGTTTTATTCGATAAACTCATGTTCCGGGCCCTTCAACTCAGTCAGAAGGCTCTCGAAGACGAGGGGGAAGGCAATTTGTATATCGACGGCAAGACGAACATCATGCAATCCCCTGAATTTGCCGATATGGAGAAAATCCGGAGCCTTCTCCAGACCTTTGAAGAGAAGACCAAGATCGTCAGACTCCTGGATAAGGCCCTTTCCGTTCAGGGGATTCAGATTTTCATCGGCGCAGAAAACGAATTGAATGAAATGGTGAATTGCAGCGTCGTGGCTGCCCCTTATTCCCGGGAAAATTACACTCTGGGGACCCTGGGAGTCATCGGGCCTACCCGGATGGACTATTCCAGCATCATTCCTATCGTCGATTACACCGCCCGTATCCTCGGGAGAATCCTGGAAAATATCGATTGAGTCCTTCGGGATCGGGAGCTGCCAGACCCGTAATTTTATATTTTTGAGAGGGGGAGAGGTTCCTTGGAAAAAAAGAGTCATAGCGGAAAAAAGAACCCCGGAGAAGATTTGGTGGAAGTAAAAATCGAGAGAAAGAAGGAAGAGAAAGTCACCCAAGAGCCGGAAAGTCTGCCGGAGAGAAAGGAAGGATTTTCTCCTGAGAAACTTGAAGCTCAACTGGAAGAGAAGACCCGGGAGGCTTCGGAATATTTTGATAAATGGCTTCGTTTGAGGGCAGAGTTTGAAAATTTCAAGAAGAGAATGCAGAAGGAGAAAGGCGACCTGGTGAAGTTCGGCAACGAAAATCTTCTGAAGGCCCTGCTCCCCGTCCTGGACAACTTATCCCGGGCCATCGAGCACGGGAAGAATGCCAAGGAGAACTCCCCCCTCCTGGAAGGAGTGGAGATGACCTACAAAGAGTTCCTTAGCACCCTGGATCGGTTTGGGGTGAAGCCGGTGCCGGCCGTGGGGGAGGTCTTCGACCCGGAAAAGCACGAAGCCCTGTCCCAAGAAGAAAGCGACCAGGAAACCAACCGGGTCATTGCCGCTGTGCAAAACGGATATTCTTACCATGACCGGCTCCTCCGTCCGGCGAAGGTGATCATCTCCAGGGGAAAGTCGGAGGCTGGGAAAGAAACCAAGGAATGATCAAAAAGGATTACTACGATCTTCTGGGAATCGGTTCCTCGGCCAGCCTGGATGAGATCAAGAGAGCTTACCGGCGCCTAGCCCATCGATGCCATCCCGATAAGAATCCTAACAACCCCTCCGCGGAAGAGCAATTTAGAAGGATCACCGAGGCGTATGAGGTCCTGCAGGATGCGGATAAGCGGGCGGCCTACGACCGCCAAGGACCTTCCCCGGGCAGGAGAGAATTCGGGGGGGGGCGGCCATCGCCAGGCTTCTCCGGGCCCAGAGATGTTTTCGACGGAATTTTCGAGGAGATTCTGGAGGATTTTTTCGGGGCCGAGGGCTCAAAACCGAAGAAAAAAAAAGGGGCAGACCTTCGCTACGGCTTGGAAATTTCCCTGGAGGAAGCAGCTTTTGGTTCCCAAAAAAAGGTTCAATTCAACCGTCAGTCGATCTGCCCGCTCTGCAGGGGGAGTCGGTGTGCTCCGGGGACGGAGCCGGAGCTTTGCCCCTACTGCCGAGGCACGGGGTCCCTTCAAAGCCATCGAGGATTTTTTGTCGTGGAAACGGCCTGCGACCGCTGCAGGGGAGAAGGGGAATACATCCCCCGGCCGTGTCCACGGTGCGGAGGAGGCGGTCAATTGAAGACTCCCCAGGCCTTCACCATCCAAACTCCCCCGGGTGCTGAGAGGGGCACCCTCCTGCGGATAGCCGGAGAAGGGGAGATGGGCCAGAACGGCGGCTCACCTGGAGACCTTTTCGTGGTCCTGTCGGTCCGGCAACATCCCATCTTCGTCCGGCTGGGGAACGATCTTCAGGTCGAAATTCCTGTCCCCCTTATCCAAGCCTTCCGGGGCGCAGAAATCCATGTTCCCGTCCTGAACGGGACCGTCCGGATGAAGGTGCCTCCCAGGACTCCTCCGGGCAAAGTTTTCATCCTCAAAGGATTAGGGATGCCAGTCTTCCAAAAGAAGGGAAAAGGGGACCTAAGGGTCAAAATCCGGGTGGAAGCTTCCGGCCATCGTAGGAAACAGGATCGGGAGATGCTGGAAGAACTGGCCCGACAGAGCAAAATGGGAAAAACCGGGCTGGAAACAGCCTCCTTCACCCGGTGAGCATGGAGGCCCCTTTTTTCTCAAAACAACTCTCCAAGCTTTACTCCTGCTTTCCCCCGGCAGCAGGCTCCGTTTGATTCTCCTCTTTTTTTTCTTTCTTCCCGAAGATTTTGGCCATCCAGATCGACCCTTCATACATGGCGATGAGAGGACCTGCAAGGAGAAGCTGGGAGACCAGGTCCGGGGGAGTCAACACAGCGGCGATGACAAAGATGATCAGGATGGCGTATTTTCGGTTCTGGGAAAGAAAGGATGACGAAATTACCCCCATTCGGGAGAGAAAAAGGACCAGGGGCGGCCACTGAAAGAGGAGGCCAAAAGCCAGTAAGAGTTTGATGGTGAAGGTGAGATACTCGCGAATGGAAGGAAGAGGGCGGATGCTATCTGTGGCAAAGCTGAGAAAGAAACGGAAAATCGTGGGAAAGACGACAAAATAGCAGAAGACCG
>Ga0326726_10003141_pt1 | contig 15157 bp, 13 predicted proteins | sample MHFenrmetagenome_2_FD_207603 | JGI IMG/M metagenome (GOLD analysis project Ga0326726, IMG submission 207603) | Lab enriched peat soil microbial communities from Michigan Hollow, Ithaca, NY, United States - MHF15MN | ecosystem: Environmental > Terrestrial > Soil > Wetlands > Peat | place: USA...
TATTCCCACAACCAGCCCGCAGAGGAAAGTCAGGACACCTATGGCCAATTTGAAAAATCTCCGGCGCGTGCTCTCAATCTCCTTATCTATGCATATATCGGCTTCTTCCATTTGTCCTCCTCATGATCCTGTCCAGATACACATTCTAAAACACAAAATGGTCATTGCGAGTGAAGCGAAGCAATCTCAGATTAGTCACCACAGCCTCTAATACCTCGCGATGACGATGCATATGTTATTTCCACTATAGGCTCGATGCGAAGCACGGGTTTCTTGCTCGAAATTATGCTTCATGCTTCAATAAATTCCTTCAGAGCGACCGCATTGTTTAGCTCCATTTCCCTGGAGGAAAACAGGAGGGTGATCGTTCGCTTTTTCGATTCCTGCCGGAGCCGCTCGATGATACCGGTTTTGTCCTTCAGTTCAACCTTGTAGCGTTTTCTGAACTCGCCCCACTTTGCCGGGTCATGGGAGTACCATTTTCTAAGTTCAGTGCTCGGCGCGATGTCCTTCAGCCACTCGTCGATGGCGGCATTTTCTTTCTTGATTCCTCTGGGCCAGAGGCGGTCAACGAGGATACGCCTGCCGTCGCCCGGAGAGACCGGGTCATAAACTCTTTTGATCTTTATCATAGTACATCTCCTTTCAAAGCAAAGGTCCCCGGTCTCTACTAGAAGGTCTTCAGGATATACTCCGCAATAGCCCTGGCTTCCTTGTCCGGGATGGTCTTTTCATCAAACCGTGTCATTGCCGGCCCGGGGTTCCTCATATTGCGCACGATATCGTCTGGCTTCATGAAGCCGTTTGCCTCAAGGGCCTTTTTATAAAGGGGCTTGGCGGTGTTGATAATATTCCCCCCGTTGGCATGGCAGACGGCGCAATGCTTTGCAAAGGCCTTTTCGCCGGCTGAAGACTTTGCGGCAGGCCCGGCTTCAATACCGTGACAGAGGAAAGCAATGAAGACCATTACCATGCACGCCATGAAAATTCTTTTCATCTTATGCCTCCTGATATTTATGTTCCGGTATCTCATACCGGCTTCCCATGTATAGCGACACCTTCCTCCGCCGTGGAAATGGAGGGCGTCAGCCAGTTCCGGCCGTCCCTGGCGATAAGAGTTGCCGCCGGCTCCACGACCCATGTTCCGGCAGGATAGTTTGGGAAGTCGGGAGGCGCCGACATTTCCCATGCTTCCAGGATCGGGGTCATGATCGACCAGGCCGCTTCGATCTGATCGGCGCGTTTAAACAGCGTCCCATCACCGAGCATGACATCCACAAGCAGCGTTTCATAAGCATCCGGCGGCTTGGTTCTGAATGCTTCCCGGTAGAAGAAATGCATATCCACGGGGCTTAAGTGGACCTGCAAACCAGGCCTCTTCGCTTGAAAACGGAGAAGAATTCCTTCGTCAGGCTGAATACGCAACATGAGGCGGTTGGCCTGGAAGTCGCGAATTGCCGTTGCCGGAAACGACTGGTGGGGCACGGGCCGGAACTGTATGGAGACCTCCGATATCCGGACAGGGAGCCTTTTGCCGGTGCGGAGATAAAAAGGTACGTCCTGCCATCGCCAGTTGTCGATGAAAAACTTGACGGCCGCATATGTCTCTATCGGGGATTCGCGGTTCACTCCGGGCTCTTCCCTGTATGCCGGGACATGCTCCCCTTCAATCCATCCGGCGCCGTACTGCCCCCGTGCGGCAATTTCGTGGACATGATCCGGAAGAATGGGCCGGATCGCATGGAGCACATCCGTCTGCTTATTGCGTACCTCATCAGGGTCGAAGGAAACCGGCGGCTCCATGGCAATCATACAGAGGATCTGGATAAGATGGTTCTGGATCATATCCCTGAGCGCCCCGGTACGGTCGTAATATGCCCCCCGGTGCTCGACCCCCACTTCTTCCGCCACCGTGATCTGGACATTGTCGATGTAACGCCGATCCCAGACAGGCTCGAAGAGCGCGTTGGCAAAGCGGAACGCCAGGATATTCTGCACCGTCTCCTTTCCCAGGTAATGGTCGATCCGATAAATCTGCGACTCATCAAACGAATTGATGAGAATCCGGTTCAGGGCCTGTGCGGAGGCGAGATCACGACCGAAAGGCTTTTCCACTACGATGCGGGCCTCTTTGCAGCCCCGGCCCAGGCAGGCCGATCCAAGCTGCGTGGAAATGACCTCGATCATCTGGGGGGGCGTGGCCAGGTAATAGACATGGATTGCTTCCGTATTCCACATCCGGTTCAATTCCTCCAGATGGCTGTTCAGGCTCGTATAGCAAGCGGGATCTTTAAAATCGGCCACCCGGTAATGGAGAAAAGAGGAGAAGCTTTGCCACGATTCGTCATCAGGCTTATCATAGCGGGAGAATTGATCGACTCCGCTCCGGAGGCGCTGGCGGAACTCGTCATCACTCATCTGTTTGAGATCCATCCCGATGATGGCGAAACGCTCCGGCATCCATTTGTCCCTGAAAAGACTGTATAGAGAAGGGACCAGCTTGCGCCAGGTCAAATCTCCCCCGGCACCGAAGATGACGATTGCCACAGGATGGGTGTTTGCTAAGTTTTCCATGAATCAATTCTCCTCCCACTTTGTATGAAAGATGCCTTTTTCATCAACCCGTTCATAGGTATGGGCTCCGAAATAGTCCCGCTGGGCCTGGATGAGGTTTGTAGGCAGCCAGGCGCTGCGGTAATTGTCATAATAGGCGAGTGCGGCCATCATTCCTGAAGCCGGGATCCCCAGGTTCGCCGCGTAGCATACCATTCCCCTCAGATCGTTCTGATTGGCTGCCACATCCTGCCCCATGTGCGGCTCCAGAAGCAGGTTGGGGAGATCAGGCCGGCTCTGGTACATCGCGCGGATATCCTCAAGCAATGCCGAGCGGATGATGCACCCCGCTCGCCAGATTTTGGCTACGTCTGCCAGGTTCAGGCAGTAACCATAGGTGTCCGAGGCATGCCGGAGGAGTACCATTCCCTGCGCGTAGGTAATGATAAAAGCGGCTTTCAGTGCCTTTTCCAGCATGTCAATGAAGACATCCCGCTTCCCATGGAAAGTAATCGACGGCCCCGTGAGAACCCGGCTTGCCGCTTCCCTCTCCTTTTTGCGATCCGAAATGTCCCGCACTGAAACAGCGGCATCGATGACAGGAACAGGGACATGCAGGTCCATGGCCGCCTGGGAAGTCCACTTCCCGGTCCCTTTCTGCCGGGCTTCATCAAGGATCATGTCAATGAGCTTCTTCCCTGTTTTCATATCCACATGGCGGAAAATATGGGCGGTGATCTCCAAAAGATAAGATTGGAAAGTATGTTCATTCCATCGCTCATAAATCACAGCCATCTCATCATCGGTGAGGTCCAGCCCCCGCTTCATCAGGTCATAGGTCTCCGCGATGAGTCCCATCAGCCCGTATTCAATGCCGTTATGGACCATCTTGACGAAGTGTCCCGCCGAACCCGGCCCCAGGTAAGCAACACATGGTTCTCCCCGCGCACGGGCGGCTACTGCCTCGAACACATGCCGCACACGTTCATAAGCTTTTCGGGGGCCGCCGGGCATGATGCTCGGACCATGGCGGGCACCGTGCTCCCCTCCGGAGATGCCTACACCGAGAAGATGAATCCCCTGCCCGGCTAGCATTTGCTGCCGTAGGTTGGTATCGGTAAAGTGGGAATTGCCGCAGTCGATTAGTATGTCTCTTGCTTTCAGATACGGGAGAATGTCCCTGATCACTCCATCGACTGTGGGGCCAGCCGGGACAAGCATAATGACGGCCCGCGGGGATTTAAGCAGGCACAGGAATTCTTTCAGCGTCTGCGCTCCCCGGATGCTTTTTCCCCCGGATTCCGCGGCGAGGGCCTCCACCCTGGCCGGCTCCTTGTCGTAGCCAGCCACAGCATACCCGTGGTCTGCCATGTTCAGAAGCAGATTGCGCCCCATGACACCCAGGCCCACCATGCCGATTTCGTACTTATGTCCGCTCATTGTTTTTCCTCATTCTTAAAAAAATTTTTGCAGTCACTCCCCCAAAACAAGTCCCATCTTTGCCAGGATCTCCCGCGTCGACGCGTGATCCCTGTGGACAATGCCCCGAATCCCCAGTTCTTTCGCCACATCAACGAACATGTCCCTATCTTCCAGGTAGACCACATGGGCCGGGAGGACCTGGGCAATGTCCAGGGCGATCCGGTAGATATCGGCATCAGGTTTCCGGTAGTGGACGAAGCAGGAAGAAATGAAGAAGTCCACAAAATCGGTTAGCCTGAATGTCTGAATCCGGTATGTTGTTAGTTCCCTTCCTTCGTTGCTGACGGCGGCCACTTTCAGTCCGTATCTGATCTTCAGCCGGCGGATAAGGTCAATCATCTCCGGGAAAGGTTTTGACTGAGCAAACATGAAGGCCTTGAAGTCCTCCGTCTTGAAAGGTCGCTTTTCATAAAACACCAACCTGTAAAGGTATTCATCCAGGTTTAATTTTCCCTCCTCGTATGTGTCGAAGGTGAGGTGATGCCTCTCGTCCATTTCTTCGTAGTCCAGGCCGAAGACCTCTGCTGCTTTTTGACGCATTCCCCTGTCCCAGCCATTGGTAAGAATCACGTTACCGATGTCCAGAAATAGATGTGTGATTATCTGTTGCTCCATGCCGCCCGCTCCTGTCCTCGCTGCATCATATAATCTGCCATTTCACAGTTCACTATGCCGGCCTCCGTCGCACATCTCTGAGAAAGGCGGCCTGCTTTTCAGCGAGCCTCTTCATCAGGAGGTTGTAAGGCTTGATGAATTTATCGACCCCTTCGTCCTCGAGTGCCTGTGTCACCCGGTCCAGGTTGATCCCTACTTCGGGGAGACATTTCAGTACTTCTTCCGCTTTAGCCAGGCCTCTTCCCAGGCGCAAAGCCGGCCGACCATGATCACGATAGGCCAGGAGAGTTTCCATCGGGATTGTATTGATCGTCTCCGGCCCGATGAGAGGTTCCACATACTTGACGTCACTGTATGCCGGGTTCTTGGTACCAGTGCTGGCCCACAGGAGCCTCTGGGTACGGCCACCCCGGCGGACCAGGTTCGAGAAACTGGCTGTCCTGAAAATTTCCTTGAAGATGCGGTAAGCCACCTTAGCGCATGAAATAGCCACCTCTCCGTGGAAATACTCCGCCAGCTGTCCATCCCGACCCCCGGCTATCATTCGTTTCTCCAGGATGGGATCCACCATGACATCGATCCGGCTCAAGAAGAAGCTGGCTACAGAGGCAACATGATTGATGGGTTTCCCCCGTGTGAGGCGATCTTCCAGTCCTGCTATGTAGGCTTCGGCCACCTGTCGGTACCGGGGGATGCCAAAGAGGAGTGTGATATTGACATTGATTCCATTGCTGATGAGTTCCCGAATGGCCGGGAGCCCCTCTGTTGTTGCGGGAACCTTGATAAAGAGATTGGGTCTGTTAACTGCAGCCCATAGTTTGCGGGCCTCGTTCAGAGTTCCCTCTGTGTCGTGGGCTAGATGGGGAGATACCTCAAGGCTGATAAACCCGTCCCTGCCGTCCAGACGGTTATAAACAGGGCGGAGCTGATCCGCGGCAAGTCGGATGTCTTCCTCAACAAGGGCCTCGTAGATATCCTCTACCCTCTTTCCCGCCTTGGCCAGGGCCCGGATGGCTCCATCATAATCCGTGCTTTCGGCGATGGCCTTCTCAAAGATGGCAGGGTTGGAAGTGACCCCCGAGAAGCCATCTTCCGCGATGAGCCTCTGGAGTTCCCCGGAGGTGAGCATTGGGCGGCTGAGGGAGTCGAGCCATATACTCTGGCCGAGCGATTCAAGTTTCAAAAGAGGGTTTTTCTTCATTTCATTCCATCCTTTCTTTAAATTCTTCCAACCCCCTTTAGTCAAGGGCGCAAGAGGGAATTTTCTATCAATCGAAAGTACTCATGGCGGTGATCACCTCAAGGACAGGTCCCGGGTAGAGACCAATCCAGAGGAGAAGAAAAATCAGCACAGCCAGGGCTAATGTACCCATCGGCATGGCCGACATAGCCGACATCGAATGTCCGGCAGCCTCTGCCAACCCCGGCGGGGGTGTATACATGACGATGAGGACTCTCAGGTAATAAAACAGGCCAATGGCGCTGGCAACGACCAGACTCAGGACCGGGATCCAGAGGACAGAGTTGACGCCGGCGGCTACCACATAAAACTTCCCTATGAACCCGGCTGTCATTGGGATTCCCGCCAGTGACAGGAGCATGGCGGTGAAGATTCCCGCGAGCCAGGGCCGGCGGAAAAAAAGTCCCCTGTAGTCATCGAGCCTATCAGCGTCCCTCTCCTTCCCGGACATGACGGTGACAACGCCGAAGGCGCCAATTGTCGTTATGAAGTAGGAAACCAGGTAGAAGACGACCGCAGTTACCCGCAGTTTACCGCTTGCCAGAAAGGCGACCAGGAGGTAGCCCATGTGCGCTATGGATGAATAGGCGAGCAGGCGCTTCACGTTGTCTTGAAAGAGGGCCAGGAGATTTCCCGCAAACATGGATACCACAGCGACACATATTAAGAAAATGACAATAGGGTTCCCGCGGGGCATGTCAATATATATGAAATAACGAAGCAGAATGGCGAAAACAGCCCCCTTGGAGACGGTAGCAATGAAGGCTGTCACCGGTGCTGGCGCCCCCTCGTAAACATCGGCTACCCACATGTGGAATGGGACGATGGCCAGCTTGAAGCCGATCCCCACAATAATAAGGATCGTCCCCGCAAGGAAGACCGGCCTAATGCCGCCGGCGGCAGTAAGCTGCACGGCCATACGGGAGAATTCCATGGTTCCTGCTTCGGCGTAGATGAGTGTCATGCCGAAGACGAGGAAAGCCGACGAAAAAGCGGCAAGGACCAGGTATTTGATCCCGGCCTCGATGCACAGTTCATTCATCCGCTGATACGCAATCAGGGTGTAAAGGGAGACGCTGAGTATCTCCAGCCCTAGGAAGAATGATGCGAAGTGTACAGCGGAGACCAGAACAATGGAACCCAGGAGGGCCGTGAGGAAGAGAATGTAGAATTCTTCCCTGCTCTCCCCATGGATTTTCAGATAGTCGTAACTCAAAAGAATGGTGAAAAAACCGGCCAGAAGGATAAACCCGCTGAAGAAAAGGGCATACCCATCGATGACGAGAAGCGGCGTGACATTATACGGCGACGCCGAATGGCTGTAAAGGAGCGACAAAAATGCCAGGATGACCGCACCAAGTGCCAGGGCAAATGTCAAACCATGACTTCTGCGGAAGGCGATGGCGAGCATAATCACCACCGGCGCTGTCATCAGGATCATGAACGGAGAGAGGGCTGTGAGGTCAATGTTTCCCATCAGTACCTCCCGAAGTTGTCGACGGATATTTCGACGGACCCGTCGATGGATCTGTCACCTGATCTGTCAACTGTACAGGACCTGCCTGCATAGTCAGCCGGGTAATTTTTTGAAGGCTTGCGAGTCCTTCCCGTGCCGTATTCAGATATGGCTGGGGATAGAGGCCAAGCCAGAGAATCATGGCTATCATGGCGCCCATGACGGTTATTTCTCTTGCTTCCAGATCGGGAATCCGCCACCCTTCCCGGTTTATCCCGAAGAGCGCTTTCTGTATCATCCAGACCGCGTAAACCGTCGACACGACAAGACCCAGCGCGGCAAGGACTGTCATGGGGACGCTGACCCGGTAAAGTCCCAGGAGGACCAGGAACTCACCGATAAAATTTCCCATCCCGGGGAGCCCCAGGGAGGCAAGGGCAAAGAATACCCAGGTACCGCCCAGGCGGGGGACCACGGCCCACAGGCCGCCCATGCGCTGCATCTCGCGTGTGTGAATCCGCTCCTGAAGCGCGCCTGCCAGGATGAAGAGTGCCCCCGTACTGATGCCGTGGCAGAGCATCTGGATAACAACACCCTGGAGGGCAATTTCATTCCACGCAAATATGCCGAGGAGGACAAAACCCATGTGGCTTATACTAGTATAGGCGACGAGACGCTTCAGGTCTGTCTGCGCAAAGGCCAGAACAGCGCCGTAGATGATCCCGATGACACCGATTGCCATGGCAAACACGGCCAGGTCTTTCGCGGCGCCGGGAAAGAGGGGAACGGCAAAACGCAGGAGACCGTATCCCCCGGTTTTCAGGAGCAGGCCTGCCAGGATTACACTGCCCGCAGTTGGCGCCTCGGTGTGGGCGTCAGGAAGCCAGGTATGTAGAGGAACAGCCGGGAGCTTGACCAGAAAGGCTGCAAGAAAGCCCAGCATCAGCAAGAGCGCAATCGAAGATGCCATCGGGGTTCCGAGAAGTTTGAAATAATCAAACGTATACGTTCCCGTAACACTTCCGTGAATGAAATAGAGGCCCAGTATGGCGACCAGCATCAATAGGCCGGAGAGCTGTGTGAAGATAAAAAACTTTACGGCGGCATAAAGCCTTTTTTCATGTCCCCAGAAGGCAATCAGAAAATACATGGGGACGAGCATGAGTTCCCAGAAGGAAAAGAAGAGAAAAAGATCGACTGCGATAAAAACGCCGATAATCCCCGTCAGAGTCGCCATGAGGTTAAAATGGAAAAACCCCACGTTTCTCTCGATCTCGCTCCACGACGAGATAACGGCGGTCATCCCCAGAAAGACAGTAAGAAGAACGAGGAGCAGGCTGATCCCATCCATGGCCAGATGAAAACTGACCCCCAATGCAGGAAGCCAGGGCTGGCTCATCTCCGCAATCCATGCCTCTCCGGCAGGAAGAACGGTACGGGGCTCACCCAGCCAGAGGCAAACGACGAGAACCATATCTACAGCAAGTGATATCAGGGAAATCCATCGGGAGATAAGTTTGTTCTTTCTTGCGGCGTACGGCCCCCGCGACCCGGCAACCCAGGCCAGAAGTCCTCCCGCAAGAGGGATAATAAGTATCCAGAAGAGAATCATTCAATACCACCTAATTCGATCTTTTCATAACACCAGTCATAATACGAGGACCAGACCTACAGCGAATATGGTGCCCAGGGTAATCCCCAGGGCGTATCGCCGGATCATTCCCGACTGTGTCCCGGACAGGGATGCGGCAAGCTGCGCGCTAAACCATGCCGTCCCACGATAAATGAGATCTACAAAATCACCCCGGTTTATACGGGCGGCCCAAACGAAGGGCCTCACGAAGAGGGCATTGTATAAAACATCAAAGCCCCAGCCGATAAACCAGAACCTGTGAATGGATGCGGCCGCAGGCCTGCCCACAAACGCTGTCGTAAGGCCGGGCCGATAGAGGAAAAACCACCACGCGAAGATGACACCCGCCACGGGAACGAGCGCCGCAGCCAGAAGAAGTATGATCTCCAGAGGCCATGAAACCGGCACCATCTTTACCGGCGGCAGGGACGCAGACATGAAGTCCGAAAAGACCGTCACCGGTGCGATTGCCGCAGGCATCTGGATGAAGCCGCTCACCAGGGAAAGTACGGCAAGGACAATCAGGGGAACATGTATGGCCCGTCCCGGCCTTTCAGCCACGGCTGATTTGGCCTCACCGAAGAATGCCAGAAAGACCATGCGAAAGGCATAAAGCCCGGTGAGAAAGGCGCCGGCAAGCCCTGCCGCCCAGAGCCAGAAGCTACCCCGCTCGGAGGTCCAGGCGGTAAAGAGGATCAGGTCCTTGCTGTAAAACCCGGCCGTGACCAGGGGTAGGGCGGCGAGTGAGGCTGCGCCTATAAGAAAAGTCCAGAAAGTCACCGGCAGCTTCCTTCGGAGCCCGCCCATTTTGTGGAGGTCGTGTTCGTCGCCAAGGCCTGCGATGATGACGCCGGCACCGAGAAAGAGAAGGGCCTTGAAGAAGGCGTGGGTCATGAAATGGAAGATGGCTGCCGACCATGCCCCCAGCCCGAGGGCCAGAAACATGTAGCCGATCTGGCTGATAGTGGAGTAAGCCAGGACCCGTTTGATGTCCCATTGGGTGAGGGCGCTTGCAGCGGCCAGCAGCAGTGTGGCCGCGCCAATAAAAGCGACAAGACCCTGGACAAGCGGAGCCAATGTAAAGAGGACGTGGGTCCTCGCGATGAGATACACCCCGGCCGTCACCATTGTCGCCGCATGGATGAGAGCGGAGACCGGCGTGGGGCCGGCCATGGCATCCGGAAGCCAGGTCTGGAGGGGAAGTTGGGCCGATTTTCCGACAGCGCCTCCCAGAATCAGGAGGGCCGCCCAGAAGGCAAGGTTCGAGCCTCCGGTCCACTGCCAGGCAGCCGCCGCGAGAATTCCCTGTATATTAAGCGTATCAAGGTGGACGAAAAGGAGAAGAAGGCCGATTGCCAGGGCCGTATCACCGATACGGGTGATGATGAAGGCCTTATTGGCGGCTCTCACATTGTCGTCATCCTCATACCAGAAACCGATGAGAAGATAACTGCAGAGTCCGACACCCTCCCAGCCAAGATAGAGAAGTAGCAGATTGTCCGCCAGGACGAGGACCAGCATGGAACCCACAAAGAGATCCATATAGGCGAAGAAGCGCCTCACGCCTTCCTCACGGGCCATGTGTTCCGACGAGTAGAGGAGGATGAAAAAACTGACAACGGCAACGACGACGACCATAACGACAGAAAGGGCGTCCAGATAAAGGGAGATGACCGGTGCAAATCCCCCTACGGCGAGCCAATTCCAGAGGGGCTGCGTATAGGCGCCTCCCGGGGGCGACTGGAAGATGTAATTGACCCCTGTCAGGATGGACACCACTGCCGATAAGCCGACCGAGCCTGCACCGATGACGGACACACCCCGCCGGGATAGTCGGGAACCGGCTAGGGCCAGTATGGCGAAACCGGCAAAAGGCATAGCAGTAATCAACCAGATAAACTCGAACATCTCAACCTCTCATCTTGCTCGCGCAGTCCACATCAAGTGTCCTGTTCCAGGAATACATCCAGAGAATCAGGGCCAGTCCGACGGACACCTCCGCCGCCGCCACGGCCAGGATAAAGATGAACATAATCTGCCCATCGGGCTGGAGCCATCTCGCGCCGGCCACAATGAAGGCCAGCCCCGAGGCATTAAGCATAATCTCCAGTGACAGGAGGACAAACAGGATATCCCGCCGTATCAGGACGCCGGTGACACCCAGAACAAAAAGTACAGCCGCTACTATCAGTCCGTGTTCCGTTGGTATGCTGTGCGGGGGGATGCCGTTCATGTTTCCTTTCCTCCTTCCCTTTCCCGCTCCCGCCTGCGGCCCAGATGGTAGGCCAGGTGGTAGGCCCCGACCAGACCTGCCAGGAGCAGTACAGAGGCCATCTCCACACCCAGGAGGTATGGCCCGAAGAGGGTCATGCCCACCGCCCTGGGAGTCACGGTCTCCATCGACGATCCGGTGTCTCCTCCCCTGGTAAGGACCCAGGCCAGTTCAGCCATCAGAATGGCGGTCAGTATCACAGGCCCGACCCATATCCCCGGCGTAAGCCATTGCTGTTCTCTCCGGACAGACCGGGGGCCGGGGTTCAGCATCATCATGACAAAGACAAAGAGAACCATTATGGCGCCCGCATAAATGATTACCTCCAGGGCAGCGGCAAAAGGTGCCCCCAGGATCAGGAAGATCGTTGCTACAGCCAGCAGGGATACGACAAAATAAAGCAGGGCGTGGACGGCATGCGTTCCAGTGATGACCCTGACCGTTGCCGCGATGGCAACAAGGGATGCTATGTAGAAGGCGTATGTCATAATGTATCTCCAACAGGCTGTTGAAAAACACCCATCTGCCGCGTTTCCCTCATCCTTCGTTGCTGCGACCCTTCGACAAGCTCAGGACAAGCCCGGCCTACATGACCTGTCATGGTGAGCCTGTCGAACCATAGGGCCTTGAATCTGAAAATTTTTGAACAGCCGCAAAAAAATTATTACCTCTTCTAAGGAAGGAGGCTCTTCACATCCACTGGTGGAGCCTCATCTTCAGCCTCCCCTTTACCCTTGCCGCCGATTGCAAGTCCGGCGACTTTGTAATAGCTATATCCCGGGTACTTCCCCGGCCCGCTGATGAGCAGGTCTTCCTTCTCGTAGACCAGGTTCTGCCTTGCGTATTCCCCCATCTCAAAATCAGGGGTGAGCTGAATGGCATATGTGGGACATGCTTCTTCGCAGTAACCGCAGAAAATGCAGCGGGAGAAGTTTATCCGGAAAAATGCCGGATAGCGGCGCCCGTGCTCATCCTCATCGGCCTGAAGGGCGATACATGCGACCGGGCAGGCTACGGCGCATAGGTAGCAGGCAACGCACCTCTCGCCCCCGTCGGGGTCCCGGGAAAGGATGATCCTTCCCCGCCATCGGGCTGGTATATCCGGCTTGACCTCCGGGTAGAGGACCGTCTCCCGCTTGCGAAACGCGTGCAGGAATACGAGCCAAATGGTTCTCAGGTGACTCCACATAGCGTTAACCTACCCCCATGCCAGTAAGTACCCCCCTGTCACGAGCACATTGACAAGCGCCAGAGGAAGCATCAGTTTCCAGCCCCAGGCCATAAGCTGGTCGTAACGGGGCCTTGGAAGGGAGGCCCGGAGCAGTATAAAAAAACCGATAAAGAAAAAAGTCTTCAGAATAAACCAGATCAGCGGCGGGAGCCATGGTCCCATCCAGCCGCCGAAAAAGAGGGTCACGATCATGGCCGAAATTAACGTAATGCCGAGATACTCTCCCAGGAAAAACATGCCGAATTTCATTGCCGAGTATTCTGTGTGGAAACCTGCCACCAGTTCACTCTCCGCCTCCGGTAGGTCGAACGGGAGCCGGCGCGCCTCGGCGATACCGGCAATGATAAAGATAATAAGACCGAGGCACTGAGGGATGCAGAACCACAGATTCTCTTGCGCCTCCACGATCTCCCTGAGATGGAATGATCCGGCGATCATGACAACGCCCATGACGGAGAGCCCCATATACACCTCGTAGCCCAGCATCTGTGCTACCGCGCGGAGACCCCCGATGAGGGCGTATTTATTGTCCGATGACCAGCCGCCCAGGGCAACACTGTAGACGCCCAGGGACGACATGGCGAGGAAGAAGAGGATACCGATGTCGAGACCGGACACTTCTATCTCCGGGGCAAAGGGGATGACCGCATAGGCCGAGAGCACAGTAACCACGATGATACCCGGGGCAATGACAAATACCTGTTTGTCGGCGAAGGGTGGTATCCAGTCTTCCTTGGTAATGATCTTGATCATGTCCGCGAAAACCTGAAAGAGCCCGAAGGGACCTACACGGTTAGGGCCGTAGCGGTCCTGCCAGAGGGCGAGGAGCCGCCTTTCGAGCCAGATGTTCCCGCCGGCAACGACCAGTGCGGCTATAAGGACGCCAAAGATAATAACAAGACTTCCCGCCCCGTTCATGTCTCTTTTCCCCTCTCTTCATCGTCCAAACATAAAAGCCCCCATGCCGGCAGTATGATCCCCGCAAGCCCCGGAAGACCGGCAGGTATCCCCACCACTCCCGGCGCGAGGGAATTGTCAATGCGGACGGGAAGGCGAAGATCAAAGCCGGAAAGAGATATCCCGACTATCTGTCCTTCTCCGAACCGGCATACCTGCGCATCGACGGGATTCAGCGCAATATGAGGAGCCGGGATTAACCCGGCGATGCCGGGGGCATGTACACTCAGTTCCTCAGAACCGAAGACGTAATAGACGGGGACCGCCAGAACCTCCCCATGATCAGGCGTTCTTTTGAGAGGGGGGACGTCCGGAAAGTAGGAAGGTTTAATTAGGTCTTCGGCATTCAGGAGACTTATGCCCGGGTCACCCCCTCTGAGGGGGCCTCCGACCTTGTCCTGATATTTGCTGACAGACTGTACCGAGTTCCATTCCGGCGCCCAGAAGCGCGTGATCAGCGCCGGCGGCGGCTCTCCCGCAAATCCCTCCATGGAAAAGGCAAGCGCGGAGTCAGGGTCATCGGGCGGCTTCGGTTCATGCACGGTCACATGGGCCTTCATGGCCGTCCTTCCGCTATAACGGTGCGGCTGCCTCGGTATCTTCTGCCCGACAACACGGAAGTCCGCCCCGGGAAACCGGTCCGGCAGGGTTTTCAGGGCAGGTATGTCTTTACCCATGGCGGCTGTCACGTCATCCAGATTCTGCCAGGACGGGCCATGAAAACTCACTGTGGCATTCATGATATCCTGCATCCAGCGCCAGCTCTCCCGGATATCCCCGTCGGGATCAAAGACACGGTAATATCGCTGGGCCCGTCCTTCGCTTGATATATAAGTGCCGCTCCCCTCGGCAAATGTCGCCGCGGGAATGACTACATCCGCCCTGGCCGTGGTTGCATTTTCCAGGTGATCTATGGCGATGACATGTTTTGCCGCTCCCATGATGCGCTTCACCAATATGGAGGCAGCGCGGCGGTAAAGGTCATTTTCCACAATTATGAGCGTGTCTGCTGACTTTCTTTCAAGGGCTTCCGCAGCCTCTTCTAAGGAATGACCTCCAAAAAGACCGAGAGCCATGCTATTGCATTCCGGCATGACATAATAAAGAGATGCCTTCTTCCCGGATTCGCAAAGCGCCCAGGCAACATTGGCCGCTGACTGGAGAATGGCCTCATCCCTGAGGGCAGTTCCGGAAATGATCAAAGGATGCTCGGAATCCCGCAGGGCCTGCGCAATTAATTCCGCCTGAGTTCTCATATCTTCCGTAAGATCGGTGACGGCTGGGGCTTGCTCATACACTGCATTTGCCACGGCGAATCCAAGGCGTGCCACTTCGTCCGGTGCGGAGCGGAATGCAGATGTAGCAAGGGCATCGAGACGGGTCTCCATCGGCGTCGCAACGAAAAGTGGCCCCTTCTCGTTCTGGATCGCTTCCCGGACGGCGGCATCGTCCCAGTAAGGGATATGGAGCTTTTGTGTGCTGGCCATGGGCCTCTGCCTTACGGAGCGGGTGAGTGCCAGGGCGAGTATGGGAGCGGTGTTGGAAATATCCTCCCCCAGGATAAAGACGGCATCACATCCTTCCACATCTTTAATTGACGGTGGGCGTGCCGGGCCTTTCGCCAGGATTTGCAGGATCATCGGTATTAACCGGTGGTCTCTCTCTCCCAGGCCGCTGTAAAAATTATCAGGCCCCACGAATTTCCAGAGGGCAAAATT
>Ga0326726_10003142_pt1 | contig 15156 bp, 10 predicted proteins | sample MHFenrmetagenome_2_FD_207603 | JGI IMG/M metagenome (GOLD analysis project Ga0326726, IMG submission 207603) | Lab enriched peat soil microbial communities from Michigan Hollow, Ithaca, NY, United States - MHF15MN | ecosystem: Environmental > Terrestrial > Soil > Wetlands > Peat | place: USA...
CCCGGACGCTCACGAGCTCGGCGCACTGCTCGCAAATGACGGTTCCGTCACGAGCCACCTCGGTCTTGTTCGGCCGGCTGCACTTCTCGCAAATCCAGAATCTGAGGACGTATTCCACGGCTCACCCTGCTTCTCGCCGAAGGCCGGCGACGGGCGGGCACTGGTAGGTCCGTCGGAGGGGATCGGGGAGCGACACCCTATCACGCCGCGCCGACGCTCTCGTCCCCGGCCGCGGCGCGGGAAGTCTCCCGAGCGAAGCGAGGGAGGAGGCCCGCGCCGCGGGAGCGAGCCCGTAGCGAGGGATCAGCCGGGCGGTCGAGCCCCTTTGGGCGAGCTGCCCGGCGGGGCGGCCGAAGGCCGCAGATCCCGAGCGAAGGAGCGAGCGACGTATTTGGCTGGGAGGCAGGGACTCGAACCCCGATTCACTGGTCCAGAGCCAGTTGTCCTACCATTGAACGACCTCCCAGTCGTTCCGAAGGGACGCGGATTATCCGGGATCGGGGCTCCCGGGTCAAATGCCCTGGCAAGCCGATGGCCCCGGGCCCGAAGTAGGATGCCGCACGCAAGTCATGGTCGACGACATGGAAGGCCTCGCCGCGAAGTCCTGCGTGCCCTGCCGGGGCGGCGTCGCGCCGCTCGGGGAGGGGGCGGCGCGGGAGTTGCTCGCCGCAGCACCCGGCTGGCGGCTCGCGGAAAGCGCCACACGCCTCGAGCGCCGCTTGGAGTTCCGCGATTTCGTCGAAGCCATGAAGTTCGTGAACCGGGTGGCGGATCTCGCGCAACAGCAGGGGCACCATCCGGACATCGCCGTGCACTGGAACAAGGTGGACCTCGTCCTCTGGACGCACAAAATCGGCGGGCTCCACGAAAACGACTTCATCCTCGCGGCAAAGGTGAACCGGCTGCTCGTCGAGGACCCCGACGCGACGATCGCGGGTTGACGGCCCGCCAGGAGTAAACCGGCATGCGCAGAGCTCGAATCGCCCTCCTCGCGGCCTTTGCCGCCGCCTCGTGGCTGTTCCCGGCCGCGCCGCTGCCCGCGGCTACGCGGCTCGAGGAGCCGGATCGCGACGCCAGGCCCGCTCCCGACCACCTCACGGCCGCGCTCGATGCCCGCATCTCGGGCAAGGCCAGCCTCGACGACGTGCGGATCGACGCCAGCTGGTCGCGGGACGGAAGAGTCTCGTCAGTCCGGGTCTACGGAAACGGCGTCGTCATCTGCGACGGGAAACTGCAGTTCAAGGTCAAGAAGAGCGACGTCGTCGCCCTTCTCGTCACACTGCGCAAGGCCCACTTCGGAGCGATGCCCGAGCACTTCGGGGAGGGCGAAGAGGACGAGGAGCACGAGGGCCCGCGCCTGAGAGGCCGCGTCTCCGTCCGTGCCGGCGGCATCTTCAAGAGCGTCCTCCAGCTCGTCGACGGCGAGCAATCGGCCGAGCTCGAGGCGCTCGCCCGGAAGATTCTCGAAACCTGCAAGGGCGCCGCGCAGAAGGGCACGGGCGCCGAGAGCATTGCCGACGGCCTCCAGAAGCTGACGACGGGCGGCCTCGCTCCCGAGGCGCTCGAGATCCGGTTCCAGCGCCGCGTGAAGGCGTCCGGCGAGAGCGCGGGCGAAGCCTGGATCCTGGAGCTCGAGGGCCGGCGCGTCACGGATTCCCTGATGCCGCCCGGAAAGATGCCTCCTCCCGCCCGGCAGCTCGTGCTCTCGGACGCCGACTTCCAGTCCCTCACGAAGCTGCTCGCCGACGCCGGCGTGGGCCAGATCCCGATCAACGTCTACACGTCCGAGTACACCGACCTGATGATTTCGCTCCTCTCCCGGACGCGCTTCATCTCGGGCCGGAAGTTTCTCAACATGACGCCCGAAACCCAAGGCGAGAAACAGAAGGCGTTCGACCGGATCGACGAGGCCATGCGCGCCCTCCACGATCGGGTGGAAAAGGAAGGCAAGGCGGTCAAATCGGCCCCGAAGCAGGCCGCCGCGTCGAAGGAGAAGGCCGAGAAGGAGAAGGAGCGGGAGCGCGAGCGAGAAGAGGAGCGGGAGAGAGAGAAGGAGAATCGAAAGCCCGCCGTCACACCCTCCTCGCCCGGAAAACCGTAATGAGGCGCCGGCGCGGTTTTGGCCGCGCCGGCAATCCCCGAAGCCGCGGTCCTACGGCAGGTACGGGATGGCAAACGCCTTCGTCAGGAAGACCGCCATCTGGGCGTTCGAGATGCCCGCGTCCGGACAGTAGTTCCCGCTCCCGCACCCGGCCGTGATTCCTTCGGCGTAAATCCCCTCGATGTAATCCACCGCGAACCCGCCCGGGCACGGCACGTCGGCGAAGGTCCCGGGAGGCGCGCACGCCGGGGGCGCCTGGCTCCCGTGCTGCCCCTTCCACACGAACACCGCCATCTGCGCCCGCGTCACCGGAACGTCCGGGCAGTAGTTGCCTCCCCCGCAGCCTGCCGTAATGCGATCGTCGACGAGGCCCTGGATGTAGTCCGCGTTGAAGCTGCCGAGCAGAACGTCGTTGAACTCGGCGAGGTAGACGGGCGGCGGCGTCAGCGCCCCGTGAACCGCCCGCTCGATGAACCCGGCCATGCTTCGGCGCGTGACGACCTGCGCCGGGCAGAAGTCGAACAGGGGCGCCTGCGGCGCGCATCCGGGCATGACCCCGGCGCCCGCGACGCCATAGATGTAGTTCCACGCGAAGCTGTCGACCGGCACGTCGCTGAAGAGGACCGTGAAGTCGACGGGCACGGGGGCGACGGGCATCGGCGTGTCGGTCGTGAAGACGAGCGACCGCAGCCGAAGCCCGGGCGAGAGGCCCGCGGAGTCGAACGTGACCGTGACCGGCAGCGTGTTGCCGCCGCCGGCCGGGCGCGAGCCGCCGCCCGATCCGGAAATGGTGCCGGACGCCGGGTCCTCCGAAAGCCAGGAGATGTCGTCGGCGCACCAGCCCTGCTCGCCGGACTCGAACTCGTAGACCGTCTGATCGGAGAACTTGTTGACCCGGAGGTGACCGGAGCAGTCGGCCTCGAGGCTCACGCCGCCGGACTGGAGCACGTCGACGCCCCCGCTCGTCACGTTGAAGCCCGAGAGCGGCAGGTAATTGTTGCGCGGGTCTACGACGTACATTTCGAATGGAATGTTCGAGTAGGTCCCGATGTAGAGGTGCCGCGTCGTCGGGTTGTAGGCAAGGCCCGAAATCTGGACGCCGGGGACGTATCCGGTGTCGAGCACGTTGCCCGCGGTGTCGACGTGGGTGATCACGCCCAGCTGATCTCCCGCATAGAACGTATCGGTGGCGTAGTCGTAGGCGAGCCCGACCAGTCCCGGGAAATTTCCCCAGGGGCCGCAGATCTGCTTGCCCGTGACGGCGCGGGTGACCGGATCGATCTCGAAGAGGCACTGGTTGGGAGAGTTGACGAGGAAGGCGATGCCGGTCTGCCAGATCATGCCGGTCCTCGCATTGAACGTCCCGTCGCCCTGCCACGGGCTCGGCGCGCTCGCAAGGTCGATCGTCTCGCCGGTCGGCGTGCCGTCCGGCAGATATTCGTAGTCGAGGCCGTCGCCGGAGAGACCGGCCGCCGGCGCATTGGAGTTGGAAATCCAGAGGCGGTTGGTGGCGGTGTCGTACGCGAGTCCGTAACCCGACGAGAGCCCGGACGAAAACGAGCTCACGACGTTGCCCGCCCCGGCGGCCAGAGGCACGCCGGCCAGAGCGGGGGACGCGTGCGGGCTCCCCGAGCCTCGGGCATCGCGCCCGACGAGAGGGGATTGCGGGCGCATCGCCCTGCGGTCCTCGAGGCGGATGGCGCGCGCCGGATTCAGCGCCGCCACCGGCGGCACGTCCACTTCGTGCAGGACGAAGCTCCCGTCGCCCGAACCCGTGTTGGTCACGTCGAGCGTGAGGGACTGCGAACCCCCGGGGCTCACGACGACGGACAGCGGCCGCGGCGCCGCATCGAGAAGTCCCGCCGCCAGGGAGAAATCGAGGCCCACCACGGCGTCGGGCGCGATCGTGGCGCTCTTCGTCAGTGCGGTGTGGAGCCCGGCCGAGGCTTCGAAATCCTGGGAACCGCTCCCCGCGGCAAAGAGGGAGTAGAAGCCCTCACCCTGCCCGGGCGCGGAGCCGGTCGTCGACGAGGCGCCGGAGGCGAGGTCGGTGACCGTGGCGCCGTTCACGCCGAGGCCCGTGTTGGCGTCGGTGACGGCGCCCACCACGAGGCCCCCGGGAACAACCGTGCACGAGAACGGGCCGAGCTCGACGTCGTCGACCTGCCACCACCAGGCCCAGAAGCCCTGGTAGTGGAAGCGCGCCTGGACGCCGGCGTGGCCCGCCGCGAAAGACATGTCCGCCGTCACCGTTCCCGGGCCGGCCACGGTCTCGCTCGCGTGCCAGATGTTCGTCCAGGTGGCGCCGCCGTCGGTCGAGGCGTCCACGTCGGCGATCGCCGAGACGCCCGTGTTGATGAAGTCGTTGGCCCACCGGAGGGCCGCGTCCGAGGTGGCCGAGAGGTCGACCGGCGGCGTGATCAGGCTCGTGTCGTCGGTGACGAACGCATCGCAGTTGCTGTTGACGAGCGCGTACGCGCCCGACCCGCCCGTCCGGTTCCCGTCGAACTGGCCGCACGGATCCGCCCCCGTCGTGACCATCCAGGGCGATCCGCCATCGGTGCTGTTGTTCTCGACCGTCCAACCCGGGGGGACCACGCCGGCGTCGAAGCCTTCCGAGAGGACGGCAGGCCCGAAGCTGCCGGGCGCGTAGCCGGGGGCGGTACAGAGGGCCGCAGCCGCCAGCGTCCAGTCGGCCACCACGGGCGAGCCCGCCGTCACGACGGCTCCGCCGCCGGACGCGTAGCCCGGACCGACCGCGGCGACGGCGAACGAGTAGGCCGTCCCGTCCGGAAGATCGGCGGCGTAAGCCCCGGTCAGCGGATCCGAATAAACCACGACCGGATCGGTCGAGGCCGACGTGATCTCGATCTTCGCGTAGAGCGGCCAGCCGTGACCCGATCCGTCCTTGACCGTGCCGCTGACCGAAACGGTCGGCGCGCCGTTCGGGCGGTTGGAGCCGGACCGCGGCGCCGCCAGGAGCGCGGTGCTCGCGAGGAGCGCCGCGCAGAGCATCAACGACGAGAGCCTTTTCATCGACAGGGGGTTCATTCGAGTTCCTTCCTGTTTCTTCACGCTCGTCCTCATGGCAGGTACGGGATCTGGAATGCTTTCACCATGAAGACCGCCATCTGCGCGTTCGTGATGCTCGCGTTCGGGCAGTAGTTCCCGTTGCCGCAGCCGGCCGTGATCCCTTCGCCGTAGATTCCCTCGATGTAGTCGACCGCGAACCCGTCCGGACAGGGCACGTCCGCGAAGACCCCTGGAGGCGCGCATTGCGGCGGAGGCTCGGACCCGTGCTGGCCCTTCCACACGAAGACCGCCATCTGCGCCCGCGTCACAGGGACGTCCGGGCAATAGTTGCCACCACCACAACCCGCCGTGATCGCATCATCGATGAGGCCCTGGATGTAATTGGCGTTGAAACTGCCGCTCGCGACGTCGCCGAACTCGCCGAGGTAAACCGGCGGGGGCGTCAGCGCGCCGTGAACCGCCCGCTCGATGAATCCAGCCATGCTCCGCCGCGTGACGGCGTCGGCCGGGCAGAAGCTGAACGCCGGCGCCTGGGGGGCGCAGCCCGGCATGACGCCGGCTCCCGCCGCGCCGTAGATGAAGTTCCACGCGAAGCTGCCCTGCGGCACGTCGTTGAAGAGGAGCGTGAAATCGACCGGGACCGCAGGGACTGCGTCCGGCGTGTCCGTCGCGAAGATGAGCGACCCCTGGCGAAGGCCCGGCAGGAGGCCCGCCGGATCGAACGTGACCGTCACCGGCAGCGAGGCTCCGGTCGCGACCGAGCCCGCCGCCGGGGTCTCGGACAGCCACGGGATGTCGTTGGCGCACCAGCCGGCCTCGCCGGACTCGAACTCGTAGACGGTCTGAGCGGAGTCGTCGATGACCCACAGGCGGCCGTCGCAGCTCGCCTCCAGGCCGACGCTGCCATTGGGAAGCGCCGGCGACCCGCCCGCCGTCACGACGAAGCCGCCGAGGACGGCGTAATTGTTCGCCGCGTCGAGGACCCAGATCTGGAACGGCGCAGCGAACTCGGTGTTGACGAAGAGGTGGCGCGTTGTCGGGTTGTACGCGAGCCCCGCGATCGCGAGGCCGACGTACTGAGAATCGAGAACGTTCCCGGAACCGTCGAGGTGATAGACCGTTGCGTCGCTCTCACCGCCCACGAAGTACGTGTCGGTCGCGTAGTCGTAGGCCACGGCGCGCTGGGAGAACGTCCACGGGCCGCAGATCTTCCTGCCCGTCACGGTCTTCGTCGCGGGGTCCATCTCGAAGATGCAGTTGTCGCCGCCGACGTTGACCTCCCAGAGCATGCCTGTCCGACCGTTGTAGGTTCCGTCGGCCTGCCAGAGCCCGCCCGTGGCGCTGAGATCGATCTGGCCTCCGGTGGGCGTTCCGTCGGGCTGGTACTCGTGCTCGAAGCCGTCGCCCGAGAACGCGGTCGGGTCGGAGATCCAGAGGCGGTCGAGGCCGGTGTCGTACGCAAGGCCCCACCCTCCCGCGAGCCCGGTCGGGAACGAGCCGACGACGGCGCCCGCCGTCGCGATGGCCGGCACGCCGACCGGGGCCTTCGCCGGCAGGGCGATCCCTCGGAAATTCGGGTCGTTCATCCGATCGAAGGGAACTCGCTTCAGGGCCGCCTTTCGGTCAGCGGCGCTGGCCAGCCGGGCGGGCATTGCCGGCGCTGCGCCGGAAGGAGGCAGATTGACTTCCTGAAGGACGAAGGTCGCGCCACCCGATCCCGTGTTCGTCAGGTCGAGGGTCAGATTCTGCGCCGCCCCGGGACTCATGAGCATCGAAAGCGGCCGGGGGCTGGCCGAAAGAACTCCGGCCGTCAGAGAGAAGTCGAGGCGCGTCGCGGCGTTCGGGATCACGGTCGTGTTCCGAGTGCGCGGGTCGTGGGCCGGAAACGTTGCTTCGAAGCTCTGCGACGAGCTCGCCGAGAACAGGATGTAGAGGCCGTCGCCCTGCGCCGGATCCCCCGGGGTCGCAAACGCCGTGGTCGGAGCGCCGTCGGGCAGGTTTCGAACTTCGGCGCCGTTCAAGCCGGCTCCGGTGTTGGCGTCGGTGACCGTCCCGACGACGAGCCCGCCCGGAATCGGCGTGCAGGCGAACGTGCCGACCTCGACGTCGTCGACCTGCCACCACCAGGCCCAGAAGCCCTGGTAGCGGAAGCGAGCCTCGACGCCGGCGTGCCCCGCCGCGAAGGACAGGTCTGCGGCCTGGCTGTTCGGGCCGGGCAGGTCGCCCGGAGCCGTCCAGACGTTGATCCAGCTCGCGCCGCCGTCGGTGCTGACGTCTACGTTGGCGGTCGAACCGGTATCGAAGTCGATGAAGTCGTTGGCCCACTGGATCGCCGCGCTCGTTCGGCCCGAGAGATCCATCGGCGGCGTCACGAGCGAGGACGAATCCGTGTCGAAGCCTCCATAGCAATCGCTGTTCAGAATCGCGTACGGACCCGAACCGCCCGTCCGATTTCCGTCGAACTGGCCGCACGGGTCGCCGCCGGTGTAGACGTCCCAGCTCACGCCCGACACCGTATCGACCGTCCAGCCCGCGGGGATCGTGCCGCCGCTGAAGCCCTCGGAGAGCGCGACAGGACCGACGAAGCTGCCGGGGCCGTAGCCGGGGGCGACGCACGACGGGGCGGCCGACAGGCTCCAATTGGCGACGACGCCGCCCGGAGCCGCGGGACGCGACGGAACGGCTACGACGAGCGGACCGCCGCCCGCAACGTAACCCGGAGTCAGGGCCGTGACCGCAAAGTCGTAAGTGAAACCGGCGGGCAGCGTGATCGCGTAATAGCCCGTCACCGGGTCGGTGAAGAGGGTCGCGCCCGGGAAGCCGTTCGGGCCGGTGACCACGAGCCTCGCGTACAGCGGCCAGCCGTGGCCCGAGCCGTCCTTGACGACGCCGTTGACGAGCACGCTCGTGCTCGCCTGAAGGGCGAAGTCCTGCTCGGTCACTTCGCCGAAAACGACGCTGACGCCGCTGGCCGTAGCCGGTGTGTAACCGAACTTCGTGGCGGTCATGTCGTAGCTGCCGTTGGGCAGGCCGAAGATCCTGTATTGGCCCGAGGCGCTGGTGGTCGTGGTCGCGAGGCCCGCCGTCACGGTCGCGCCGGCCAGCGGAGCCGACCCGTCGGTCACCGTTCCCTCGATCGTCCCGCCGGTGTCGCTGCAGGAGGGGAACTGGAACGAGCCGATGCGCGTCTTGAAGTCGAAGCTGCCGGTCGTCGCGTAGTACTCCTGCGTGTACCAGAACGTGCAGTCGTTGACCGGGTCGACGGACATCGTGCTGTAGTCGCCCCACCGGCTGGAACTGTCCGTCTGGCTCCCGCCTCCCGCGAGCCAGACGTCCTCGGCGCCCATCGTGTTGGGAGGGTCGAAGACGAGGCGGCCCGTGACGGCGATCGAGGGATACAGCTCGGAGCTCGACTTCGAGTAGCCGAGAGCGATGTTGCCGACGTGGTCCATCGCGATCGAGCCCATCCAACGGGAGCTCGAGTCGGGCGTGAAGGTCGACGCCTGGTACAGAACCGGCGAGTCGCCCGGGTCGCGGACCTCGTACCAGCGAATGGCGGCGGCTCCGCTGTCCGTGCCGACCGTGTGGTTGGCGACGAGCGACTCGTGGTCCCCGAAGTTGCGATACGCCAGCCGGTACATGAGGCGCCCGTCGAGCGTTTCCAGCAGCTCGGGCGACCCGAGCTGAGGAACGCACTGGCTGCGCGTCGCGTCGCAAACGGGATACACGAAGTCCGGGACCGCGAGCTCGACGGGGCCGGTGAACGTGCTATTCAGGGGAGTGTCCCAGTCCACGTGGAACTGCCACTCGAGAAGGCGCGAGGGCTCGACCTCGAAGGTCATGAAGTAGTTCGGCGCTCCGGCCGGAGGCGGCGTCGTCCCGTCGAGATCGGATGGCAGCACGCCGCCCTCGGATCCGGTGTCGAACGCGATCATCCCGGGCGACGGATCGCCGGCGAGCATCTTCCCGCGGTCGAACGCGTAGGCGCCCCCCAGGAACGCGTTGTCGGGCGCCGGGCCGAACATGTTGAAGGTCATGTAGTAGGCGTCGGGCCAGATGCCGATCTTTCCGTAGTCCGTGAAGAAGTCGTCGCTCGTCTTGAACTCGTACTGGTAGTAGTCGCCCGTCGGGTCGTTCGAGACCGAGACGGCGAAGCACTGGTAGAACGGCCCGTCCGGGTAGTTGGGCAGGGCGAACTGCGAGAACACCCAGCGGTCCGCGAGACGGTCGTACTTGACGAGGGGGTCGCCGTCGTTCTGGATCTCGCAGGGGCCGCCGAGCCCCGACCAGAATGCGTTTCCGGGAAACGGGCCGAGGACGATGTTGCCGGACTTGTCGTAGATCGTGGCGACGTTGTTGATGTACTGGACGTAGTGGCTCGGACCCACGTCGCCTTCCGTGTCCGGAGGCACCACGCGGGACCCGAGCACGGCAGCATTGTCGTCGTCGGAGGCGCCCTCGAACTGCAGCGACGGGACGGGTTGCGAGATCCCGAACCGCTTCTGGGCGGCGGGGTCCGAGATCGGGCGGTTCGCGCCGGATCCTTTTCTCGGAAGCGCATCGTTGTGGACTTCGCGGTTGGGGCGGGGCACGACCGGTCCGTTCGCCCGGAAATCGCGCAGCCGCGCCGACCTTCCGTGCCGCGAGGCGGCGCCCACCGCGGGCGCGCCCGTCCCGGGCTGCCCGCCCGCGAACAGAGGAGCTGCCGACAGGAAGACGCACACCCCCAGCGAGACGATGAGGGTCGACACACGTGCCATCACGTTCCGGTTCATCCATTCCTCCGTTCGGGGATCAAGAGAGGCCGGTCGAAAAATCAAGGCCGTTTCCCGTCCTCGGACCAGTGTCAAACGACGTCGCGGACCCGAAGGCGCCGCGAAGGGGTCGACTCTATCCGATGCCGGAAGTCCGGTCTGCTGGGAGTTCTACTAGGTCTTCAGGACGGCCGTTCCGTCTTGCCCGGGAAAACCGTGAAGACGACCCCCATCACGGCCACGCCGAGGAGCATCCAGCGCGCACTCTCCCAGGCGGCCGCATAACGGGCGTGCTCGCCCGAGGCCGCGAGAAAGCCAACCAGGCCGACGGCGAGAAATGTCAGGCCGACGCGCCGCATCGAATCAGAGGAGAGTCACGTCAGTACTTCTGCATCGACGGGTCGATCGCATCCGCCCACCGCAGGATGCCGCCCGCCAGGTTTTTCGCTCTTTCGAAGCCCTGTCGCTGTAGAAACTGCACGGCGTTGGCGCTGCGCCCGCCGCTGCGGCAGTACACGACGATGTCGTCCTCTTTCGAGAGACTGCCGAGGCTCTGTGGCAGCGTTCCGAGCGGGATCTTGACGGAGTCGGGCAGGTCGGCGATCGGCCACTCGTGGGCCTCCCTCACGTCGACGAGGACGACCCGGTCGCCCCGATCGCGCATCGCCTTGAGCTCCTCGACGGTGACTTCGGGAACGCGTCCGAACATGTCGGGAGACGATACCAGAGGCTTCTCGCCGCAGAAGGCCTCGTAGTCGACGAGCTTCGTGACCGTCGGGTTGGGCCCGCAGACCACGCAGTCCGGGTTTTTCCGAATTTTCAGCTCGCGAAAGCGCATCGCGAGGGCGTCCACGAGAACGAGCCGGCCGATGAGCGAGTCGCCCGCGCCGAGGACGAGCTTGAGGGTCTCGGCGGCCTGCATGGTCCCGAGCAGGCCCGGCAGGACGCCGAGCACTCCCCCTTCGGCGCACGACGGCACGAGCCCCGCGGGCGGCGGCTGGGCGAAGAGGCACCGGTAGCAGGGCCCTTTCTCCGCCCAGAAGACCGAGACCTGGCCCTCGAAGCGGAAGACCGAGGCATAGACGTTCGGTTTGCCCTCGAGCACGCAGGCGTCGTTGACGAGGTAGCGCGTCGGGAAGTTGTCGGTCCCGTCGGCGACGACGTCGAACCGGCGCACGATCTCGAGGGCGTTCTCCGAGGTCAGGCGCTCCTCGAAGGGCTCGATGCGCAGGTTCGGGTTCATCGCCTCGAGCCGCTCGGCCGCGGCGGCGAGCTTCGGCCGTCCCACGTCCGGGGTGCCGAAGAGGATCTGGCGGTGGAGGTTCGAGGCGTCGACGACGTCGAAGTCCACGAGACCGATCGTGCCCACGCCCGCCGCCGCCAGGTAGAGGGCGAGCGGCGACCCGAGCCCTCCCGCGCCGACGGCGAGTACCCGCGCGGCCTTCAACCGGCGCTGCCCTTCCGGGCCGACCTCCGGGAGGATGAGATGGCGCGCGTAGCGCCGCATCTCCTCGTTCGAAAGGTCCGGGAGCACGTCGGTTGCCACCGGTTCCATTCTACTTTTTGAGCTCGAGCCGGAGGCACGACCCCGAGCGGGCGACCTCGAGCCCGCCGAAAGGCGTCCCGGCCACCAAGGGGCGGACGACCTGGTCCACCTCGCGCAGCGTGAATCCGTGACCGCGAGCGAGGCGGCGCTGCCAGGCGACGGGGACGCGCAGGCCGCCCCAGAGCGGCGCCCGGTCCGCAAGGATGTCCGCGGCCTCGGCCTCCGGATCCGGCTCGTAGAACCAGAGGCGCCCGCCGGGCTTGAGCGCCCGGTGGATCCCGGCAAGCTCGTCTGCGGGCCCCTCCCAGTGATGAAAGGAAAGGACCGAGACGGCGAAGTCGAATTCGCCGGTGATTCCGAGCGTCGCCGGGGTGCCCTGCCGGAAGACGAGGTTGGGCAGCGCCGGCCCGCGCCGGGCCTGGCGAACCATGTCGGCCGAGAGATCGAGGCCCGTGACGGCGACGGCCGGCCGGGCTTGCGCAATGAGCCGGCTGAGGCGTCCCGGACCGCAGCCGACATCGAGCAGGCGCCCGGCCGAAAGCGGGATTTCACGGGCGATGCGCCCGTGCATGGGACCGAGCGCCGGCTCGGCCCAGAGCCGATAGAAAAAGGACGCGATCCGCCCGAAACTCTCCTGCCTGCCGCCTTTCAGGTTCACGCCGGGAGTCTGCCACGGGCTCTGATAAATTCCGGGTTCCGGAGGTCAATTTGCTCCCCGAATTCCGAAACGAACCCTTCACGGACTTCTCGGTCGACGCCAACCGGAACGCCTTCCGCGCCGCCCTCGCACGGGTCGAGAAGCGCCTGCCCATCCAGGGAAAGAACCGCATCGCCGGCAAGCCCGTCGGCGCCGCCAAGCACTTCGAGTCGGTCAACCCCTGCGATTTCAAGCAGGTCATCGGCCGTTTTCCCGAGGGGACCGTCGCCGACGCCGACAGGGCCCTCGACGCGGCGACGAAAGCCTTCGGGGCGTGGAGCCGGGTGCCCGCCGGCGAGCGCTCGGCGCTGGTCCTCCGGATCGCCTCGATCCTGCGCCGACGCAAGCACGAGTTCTCCGCGATGATGGTGCTCGAAGAGTCCAAGTCCTGGCCCGAGGCCGACGGCGACACCGCCGAGGCGATCGACTTCTGCGAGTTCTACGCCCGCGAGATGGAGCAGCTCGCCCTCCCGCAACCGATGACGCCCTATCCCGGCGAGCGCAACGAGCTCCTGCACATCCCCCTCGGCGTCTGCGTCGTCATTCCGCCGTGGAACTTCCCGCTCGCGATCCTGTGCGGCATGACGACCGCGGCGCTCGTCGCGGGCAACACCGTGGTCCTGAAGCCCTCCTCCGACGCCGCCGGCATCGCCACCATGTTCCTCGAGGCCTGCGAGGAAGCCGGCGTTCCCGACGGCGTGCTGAACTTTTTGACGGGCGGCGGCTCGACCGTCGGCAACGCGCTCGTCGAGAGCCCGAAGTCCCGGCTCATCGCCTTCACCGGCTCGCGCGACGTGGGCTGCCAGATCAGCGAGAAAGCGGGCCGCGTCGTGCCCGGCCAGATCTGGATCAAGCGCGCGATCCTCGAGATGGGCGGCAAGGACTTCATTCTCGTGGACGAGACGGCCGACGTCGAGGACGCCGCCACCGGCATCGTCGCGGCGGCCTTCGGGTTCCAGGGCCAGAAGTGCTCGGCCTGTTCCCGCGTCATCGTCCACCGCAACGTCCACGGCGAACTGCTCGAGCGGGTCGTCGCGAAGACGAAGGCCCTCACGGTCGGCGACGTCCGCGATCCGAAGAACGCCGTCGGCGCCGTCATCAACGCGCGCGCGCAGAAGACGATCCTCGAGTACGTCGGCATCGGGAAGAAGGAAGGCCGCGTCGTCGCGGGCGGCAAGGCCGGGCCAAAGCAGGGCTACTTCGTCATGCCGACCGTCGTCGACGGCATCCGGCCGGGCGCGCGCCTGGCCTGCGAGGAGATCTTCGGGCCGGTGCTGGCGGTCCTCAAGGTGAAGGACTTCGAGGAGGGTCTCGCCGTCGCCAACGACAGCGAGTACGGCCTCACTGGCTCGCTCTACTCGCGGGTTCGGGAGCGGCTGCAGCGCGGCAAGCAGGAGCTCCACGTCGGAAACCTGTACCTGAACCGCAAGTGCACGGGCGCCCTCGTCGGCGTCCACCCGTTCGGCGGTTTCAACATGTCCGGAACGGACTCGAAGGCCGGCGGCCGCGAGTACCTGACCCTCTTCACCCAGCAGAAGGCGATCTCGGAAAAGCTGTGACCGGCAAGGAGGCGCCATGATTCGACTGATCGGGCTCCTGGTCTTCGTCCTCGACATCATCGCGATCGTGTCGATCCTGAAGAGCACCGCCGACGGCGCGACGAAGATCCTCTGGATGTTGCTCGTGATCCTGCTGCCTTTCGTCGGCATGATCCTGTACTTCGTGATGGGCCCGGGCCGCCGGACCGTGATCTGAGGCGCCCGTGAACGACGCTTCATTCCCGCGCCCGGCCCGGCGCTTCGACAGCGTCGGGTTTTCCGAGATCGTCCGGGTCCGCAACCGGGTGATGGAGCTGCTGGCCGCCGGCCAGAAGGTCTGGCGCTTCGAGGGCGGCGAGCCGTGGATGAACACCCCCGACGACGTCAAGGCGGCGATGGGGGACGCCCTCATCCGGAACCAGACGCGCTACGCGCCGTCGTCGGGTATCCCCGAGCTGCGCCGGGCGATCCTCGCGAAGGTGCGCGACCGCAACGGCATCCCGACCGACGACGAGAGTCCGGTGGTCGTCAACGGCGGCATGCAGGGCCTCTTCGCGGCGTTTGCGACGCTGCTCGATCCGGGCGACGAGTGCCTCACGTTCTCGCCGTACTGGACGCCGGTCGTGGACCTCATCGCGTACCACGAGGCGAAGGCGGTCCTCGTGCCGACGGCGCAGGCGCGGCGGGAGGGCCTGACGGCGGCGCTGGCGGCGAGAACGACGCCGAAGACGAAGCTCATCTACTGGAATTGCCCGAACAACCCCACCGGCGAGGTCTTCACGCGCCGGGAGACCGAAGAGGTTGCGGCGTTTGCCCGGGACCGGAACCTCGCCGTCATTTCCGACGAAGCCTACGAGGACCTGATCTACGAGGGCGAGCCGACGACCGCGATCGCGTCGCTTCCCGGGATGTCCGAGAGGACCATCACGGCGTTCACCCTGTCCAAGAGCTATTCGATGACCGGCTGGCGGCTCGGCTACGTCATCGCGCCCAGGCGCTACCAGTCCGCCGTCAAGACCGTCGTCCTGTACTCGACCAACGGCGTCTCGACGCCCACGCAATGGGCCGCCGTCCAGGCCCTCGCGCGCGGCACCGAGCACGTCGCCCAGTGGAGGCCCGGCTATCGCGAACGCCGCGACCGGCTCGCCGCGGGCCTGAAAGCCGCCGGGTTCGAGGTCGAGACCCCGCGCGCCGCGCTCTACCTCTTCCCGAAGGTGCCGTCGTGGCTCGCGGGCGACTCCCGGGAGGCCGGGCGCACTCTGCTCGACGAGGCGAAGATCGCTACGGTTCCCGGCGCCGTCTTCGGCCCCGATGGCGAGGGGCGCCTGCGATTCTCGTTCTCCGTTTCGGACGAGATGATCGACGGCGGCGTCGCGGCGCTGGCGGCATTCGCGTCCGTGGCCGCGTCGCGGTAGGCGAATCGTCCCGGACTCCTCGCGCGGCGAGACCTATCGCCGGTACGCCGCCGGCCGCCGGTCGCGAAGCGC
>Ga0326726_10003144_pt1 | contig 15153 bp, 8 predicted proteins | sample MHFenrmetagenome_2_FD_207603 | JGI IMG/M metagenome (GOLD analysis project Ga0326726, IMG submission 207603) | Lab enriched peat soil microbial communities from Michigan Hollow, Ithaca, NY, United States - MHF15MN | ecosystem: Environmental > Terrestrial > Soil > Wetlands > Peat | place: USA...
AAGGTTCACGCGTACTCCCGGTGGGGCAATAGTGGATAACCTCGCTTCCACCAGATACGATCCTACATTATACCAGCTCAGCTTGCGTTATAACATGTGAACTCCAGCGAGGTCTTTGACTCATGGGAAAGATTAGAGCTCATCATTTCATAACTCACGCGGTTCATTCAATCACGATATAAGGAAAGGAGGGGAAGACTGCGGGCGAAAAGCAGCATACAGGTACTATTTAGCCAACTCATTCAAGCATCACAAGGGAGGACTTCCAGTGAAAACCCGATTAGTACTTCTTGCGGGAGCAGTACTCTCCATATTCAGCGTTGCTGGGGCACAGACCTTTCCAGACTACGTTTCTTCCATGAGGGGAGATACTGCTGTCATTAAGGATTATGCGGAGAAGGGAAATGAAGCGAGCACGTTGGGAAGCGCGATCTCGTTAGATGCTTCGCCGCCTGCAGGACGCGTGTATATGCTGAAGACCAATGGCTATTATCCTATTCTTACGACTCCCACTACACCGGCGCCAAGTGTTATCATCGTTGGAGAAGACTTCACGCGCCTGGTGAATGGGACAAATCCGAATGTTGCGCCTCCAGTTGTCTGTGGTTTTAGAACTGCAAGCGGCAACAACACGGGTGGAATCAATTTTGCAGGTGATTTGACAATCAAGAATTGTAACATAATTCCTGGCATCGCGGATGGTACTTTGGGCTGGGCCTTTCTCGGACCAGCGGCCGCAAATCTCAATATACATCTAGATAATGACCTCTTTGAGCGAACACGATGGGTTGAGATTCAATCCAATGACTATGACGGAACGAGTCTGTTCATCAACGATTGTTATTTCGTGAATTTGAGCGGACAGCCCTGCCGGCGTAACGGCGGTGTCTATGACAATGTGAACCATAATACAAATACGATATGGGTGGAAAACTCAACCCATGTTATGGCCCAGGGGAGTATGTATAAATTCAGGAATTACCAGATTAACAAACTCTTCTTCAACCATAACACGTTTGTCAACTGTGCCGGAAGCATATTTGAGAGCCAGGGATACGTGAGCGATCTGACTGTCACCAACAATATCTTCGTGAACTGCAACGTTCAGGCGTTCGGCGATAGCATCGGCAACAACGAGGACAAGTCTGAAGTCGATCCCGACTGGCTCCCCACGGGCATCGTCAATATCGATACGTTGCCCAGCAATTATACACAGATGGAGCGGAAGGTATTGGTGGACAGAAACGTATTCTATAATGATCCAAGACTCAATGACATTGTCACCACGTTGAAAAACAACAACATCAACAATGACCAGACCTGGGTCTCTCAAATGATCAAGATGAACTCCAGGACCATTGCGATGTTCGCTGACAATGTGAACTATCCAAAGTTGACGGAAGGTACCTGGTACGATAAATTGCCCGCCTTTGCCGACTCCAAGGATCTCCTGACGGGACAAGTTGATTCGGTGAAGGTATTCGCCACGAAAACAGTTGACATTCTGGGCTTAGGAACAGCCGCAGTTTTGGCTGATTGGCGGCTCGTGCTACCAAGCGGCGATTACTATGTTTACTCAGACTGGCCAATTCCGGTCGATCTTTCGTACAGCGATACCGATCTGAAGACTGGTGGAACGAACGGCTTCCCGGTTGGCGACTTGAACTGGTTCCCCGCCGACAAAACAACGTGGGTGGCCCAGAAAGATGCGGAACATGCCAAACTGGCCTTCATGCTGAACAACGGGACGTTGAGTGTTCCCGGTGCTGGCGCCAGGCCCGAAGCATATACTCTGGACCAAAACTACCCGAATCCGTTCAATCCTAGCACGACGATCTCTTTCTCTCTCCCACATGCGACGAATGTGAGTCTGAAAGTGTTCGACATTCTTGGGCAGGAAGTTGCCACGCTGGTCAATGGAAACCAGACCGCAGGCTCGCACGAAGTCCAATTCAATGCGGCGGGACTCGCCTCTGGTGTCTATTTCTACAAGATCACGGGCGGCGATTTCTCGCAGGTCAAGACGATGGTGCTGATGAAATAAGGACAGTTGTTCTTCCCCTTTTGCCTTATTGTTGAGGCAGAGCTTTGCGCTTGGAGTTGGAGGTGATCGCTTCCCTCCAACTCCAGGCCAAAGCGGGACTTCGAAGTGATGAGTTCTTTGTCAATCGGGAGATCAGGGCAGGGCACCTCATCACGTCAAGCGTGATGGGTGGAGAGGTGGCTTGATCTCTCTGCGTCTTTTGAAAAACCCTGATAGTGGCTTATCAGGGTTTTATTTTTATGATTGCGAGTGCTGGCCCCGGAGTCTCCTTCTCGCCAGCGATCTTCATTCTCACTCGTCTCATTGGTTTCAAACACTATGAGCTTTTCTATGACACACAGAGTGCGCTTCGTGCTCCGTTTTTCTCTTATGGGACTTCTGGCGTTGACAGTAGTTATGAACTGTCATGCACAGGACACTTCCCAGCAGAGCATTATCGCGAGAATCGATGGCAGATATGCGATCAGTTTTGCTGACATACAGCAATATGTCTATGATTCTCATCTCATTTACATGTACCGAAAGAACAAAGCAGAAGCTTACCATAGAGCAGTGGATGAGAAGATTACTAACCAGTTGAAACTCATCGATTTCTTTGCTATGGGATTGAATGAAAACGCAGAACTCCTCAGAGGCATCACAAGGGAAATGAGCGAAGAATTGGTCGTTCGATACTACGAAACCCAGTTTTATGAGAAGTATGTCAATGAAGACTCAATGAGAATTGCGTACAAGGAATTGGGAAAAGAGGTGGTCTACCAGCAAATTGTCCTGCCGAAACCAAAACATGCATCACGGAAAGACCTGGGATCGTTGAAGCTGCGCGCGGAGAGTATCGGGCACCAATTACGCGAGGGCGCAGACTTTGCGGAAGTGGCAAAGAACTTTTCGCAGCATAGTGAATTCTCCCGTCCGGGTGATTTCATGCCTCCCCTGAGCTGGGAGATGAGCCTCTCCGGCCACCCGAATGACATCATATTTCATCTTGGGACACATGAAGTGCGTGTGATAGACAGCAAGGAATCCATATCAATAGTAAGAGTCGCAGAGGTAAGGAGAAGAGATGTCCCCCCGTACGAGCAGGTGAAGGATAAGATCCGACAAAGTCTCGCACAACGGTACGGCGATTTCACTCTTAAAGAATTTGAACGTATGAAGAAACGCCTCATTGATGAAAAGGCCTTATGGTGGAATGCAAAGGCGCTACGGCAGCTTGTACGCTGGTCCAACATTCCTCATTTTTATGAAAAGGGCTATCCCGATACGTTGCGCGAGGCAATCTCTCATGGTAGAAATCCTGTAATTCTCAGGTACTCCAAGGGGCGTGTCGAACTGTCAGAGTATCTCCGTTTGTTGAATGACGTCTTGATATGGGGTAAGGTTGATTCCGTAAGGGAGGAGAATGTAAAGAAGTACATCCTTGAAGCCGTGCGGACAGATATGCTGGTGAAGAAAGCTACCAGCCTGAATTTGGAGAGGGACATTTTTCATGCCGAAACTCGAAATCCCGTCTTACGAAACGAGATCCTGCGGCTCTATGATCTCCACGAAATTGAAGATCGAATTCCTGAAGCGACCGAGAAAGCACTCAGAGACTTTTATCAGGAGAACAAGGATTCGCTGTTCTATCAGTTGGCAAAGGTGAATATCTACGCAGTCATAGATTCGAATAAACAGGTTATCGATGAAGCGAAACATAAACTCGAACAGGATGTCCCGTTTGAAAAACTCGCTCCTGAGATATTTGTGAAAACGTACATACGAAAACGCGACGGGACTTTCGACACGTATTTGGAAGATGAGCCGCCGTATCTGGGTGAGGCTGCGTTCAGGCTAAAACTCAACGAAATCGCCGGACCAATCGAATACGTCGATTCAGCAAAGGGGATCCGATATGCACTTATCAAAAGCATGGCAATTCGAGAAGAGAAACATTTGTCCTTCAAGGATGTAGAAAAGACAATCACGGATGATTTCAGGAAATATTACCGACAAGAGATCACCAAGACCACGCAAAACAACCTGAAGAAGAAATACACCGTGACTGTTTATACGGATGTACTGAATCGAATTCTAGCGTCTATGGGAATTCATCCGCAATGATTGGTGAGGGAATCATGGACTTCCCGGAATTCATCTCTTTCACAGTCACAAATGCATGCAACCTGCGGTGCAGAATGTGCGGCCAGTGGAGCGAAGAAGGCTACGTCCTGAACCGTACGATTGACACACGTTCACGCATGGCAATAGGGGACTGGAAGCGTCTTGTTGACGAGATAGCCGATCACAAGATCAGGTTTATCCTGGTACGCGGTGGAGAACCGTTCCTTTTTAAGGGGATCATGGAGCTCGTTGAGTATATCAACGAAAAGGGGATTTTTCTTTCGATCGACACGAACGGCACGGACGTTGATCGGTATGCTGATGAACTCAGCACGATAACAAACATGCATATCACCTTTTCCGTCGACGGCACGGAAGAGATCCACGACGAAGTGCGCAAAGTGAAAGGAAGCTTTCAGAGGATCAAAAACAGCATTTCGCGCCTGAATGACCTGGAGAAGAAACGTGGCAACAAGATAAGCAAGAGCATATGCTTCACGATCAGCACCTACAATTACAGGGTGCTGGGTGAAATGGCTGATGTGGCGCGCAGTCTGTCCGTGCCTTCCGTCAATATCGTCCCCTACTATTATTTTCCGAATTCTGTGGGGGCTGAGTATGAAAGAGAACTTAAAGAGGATTTTGATTGCACAGCGTTCTCCTGGAAAGGATTCCACCACGAAGTTTCCGGTGTTGAGTTCGCTCGGTTCAGGGAGGAGTTGAAGAAATACCGAGCGAGCCTGGGAGACATCTATGATTTCCCGTATATGCCGCTCGCAGAGGATGAATACAGAATCTGGTTTCAGGATTCGACGACCGCTGTCGGGTCAACGAAATGCATGAACGTCGAAAAACTGATCGACGTTCAACCGAGCGGCGAGACGAATTTCTGCGTCGATTTTCCGGACTACTCACTCGGCAACGTCAAGAAAGCAACCATCAGCGAAGTCTGGAATGGAGAGCGGGCCCGTCGTTTCCGCGACTACAGGCGCGAAAGGCCATTGTCGGTCTGTTATCGCTGTGGCGCCAGGTACATCTCTGAGATCAAAGAATAGTCGGTCGTGCAGCTTATGGAGTATCTAACGAACTCTCAACCACCGGTTCGTGGATAACCTCGGTGAAACGATTCCAGTACACATACCTGAATTTGCTCGTGGGACGACGATGACCTTCGGAAATCCAGCCGAAAGCGGTTCCGGCCGATTGTTGTTCATGACGCCCCTCGATCTCATTATCATCCTCATCTACATTGTCGTAGTCCTGGGGATTGGATTCTACCTGAAGAAGTATACCAGGACCGGGGACGAGTTCTTTATGGCGGGGAGGAAAATAACAGCCTGGGTTGCCGGACTCAGCTTCATCTCTGCCAATCTCAGCTCGCTCGAGACCATGGGCTGGTCAGCGATGGCATACCAGTACGGTATGTTGGGTGCACATGCCTATCTTATCGGTGCAATCCCGGCCATTTTATTCCTTGCTGTTGTCATGATGCCATTCTACTACATCAGCAAGACTCACTCTGTTCCCGGTTATCTGAGGCTCAGATATGGAGAAGCAAGCCGCTCGCTCGCAGGCATATCGTTTTCGTTCATGACCGTGTTGGTCTGCGGAGTCAACATGTTTGCGATGGCGAAAGTTATGCAGCTCTTGCTCGGCTGGAACTTTGATGTCTGTATCTGGGTATCCTCGCTTACGGTTGCTGTTTATGTGGCTCTTGGGGGTCTTCTCTCCGCTGTGTTCAACGAGGTCCTGCAATTCTTTCTCATCTGGCTTGGTACGCTGCTCATACCCATTCTTGGTATGATCGAAGCGGGAGGGTGGAACCAGATGATCGCGTCCATTAATGCACAGCATCCAGGTCAGAACTTCACCAGCCTCTGGGGGAACCTTGGTTCAGCTGCTGACAATCCCATGGGAATGCACTGGACCGGCATGGTGTTCGGCCTGGGCATAGCGGTGTCGTTTGGCTACTGGTGCACCGATTTTCTACAGGTCCAGCGTGTCATGGCCGCCAAGAGTCTTCGTGCTGCACAAAATGGAACCGTTATCGGCGCAGTGTTGAAAATGCTCGTTCCCATCATCGTCACGATCCCCGGACTCCTCGGTCTGGCTGTGTTGACCCAGAAAGAAGGCATCGTTCTCGTTCCGGAGAGCGTCGCACAAACGGCAGGCGGGCACAGTTACAACGAGGTGCTTCCTTTGATGATGGCGAGGTACTTCGGACCGGGGCTACTTGGACTGGGGGTGACAGCGATGATCGCAGGTTTTATGTCCGGCATGGCTGGCAATGTCAGCGCGTTTTCCACAGTCTGGACGTACGACGTATACCGCCCTCTGATACGAAGAAATGCGACCGATGCGCACTACGTGAGCATGGGACGCTGGAGTTCCATCTTCGGTGTGTTTATAGCGATCCTGACAGCTTACGCCGCGAAATTCTTCAGCAACATCCTCGTCTACCTTCAGGTTCTGGTGATGTTCTTTATTATCCCGTTGTTTGGCGTTGTCATTCTCGGCATGCTCTGGAAGCGGGCAACGGCGGCAGGAGGGTTTTGGGGATTCCTTGCGGGAATACTCACATCGATCGGAGAGTTCGTGTATGTGCACCTGTTCCCCGGATATTTTGATGCGGCGCATCTCAATCCTGACCACGTCAAGAGTATTGCGCTCTCCCCGCTTGCGCAGGATATGGCCGTCAACATGTATAGCGCATTCTGGTCATTGCTCGTAAGTGTGGGCGTGGCTGTCCTTGTGAGCCTCTTCACTCATCCCAAAACACACGAGGAGCTCAAAGACCTGGTCTATGGTCTGACGAAGATACCAGATGAGGGACCTACACCATGGTTTAAACATCCGACTTTTTGGGCAGGGATGGTGTTCTGTGCACTCATTGCAGTCAATATCATTTTCTGGTAGTGAGGCAAACGATGCAGGCTTCGCGTCAAATTGAGATTTGGTTCTTCATCGGAGCGCTGCTCTTTCTCTACGGCGTGCTCATTCTCGGAGCTGGAATCTATCACCTGGTATACCCTCCCTTGCAACACACCGCGCTGTATGAATTGCATTCAGACATTTGGTGGGGCGCGTTGCTGCTCGTGCTGGGATTGTTCTATACAATGAGATATTGGCCGTGGCGGAGGCGGATGCCACCGGAGGGGTGAATACTCGCCTGATATTGCGTAGGCGTCAAATCCGACTCGAATTAGAAACCTCTAGATTGTACAGAAGGTGAGAAACATGCACCGAATATTTCAATGGCTTGAGTTTGTTCACACCGGCAAGAAAAGGATCGTGAAATTCGCACGTAAAAGAAACATAGGCATCACTTCCTTCTTGATCCTGGGAATATTCTCGACCATCGCTTACAGTCAAAAACTGCAGGTGAACGATCTCGGTTACTTCGAGGCGCAAGGTCTCAATGTCCTGGTCTTTAGCAATCAGTACAACGGATTCTTTTTCGATGAAAAGACTGCAGGAATTGAACTCATTCATCACGGTGTGCGTACGGCAACAGGTGGCGCGGTTCGTCTGCAGCCAACACCTGAACAATGGGATAAGATTCCGGAAATGTCCGAGCGTTCTGTCGACAAGGAAAACAACTCGATCGAAGTGAAGTTGCGGTACGACGAGTACGATTTTGAATCCAGAGTGACTGTCACAGCGAAGGATAATGGGATAGTGATTCGTGTAAGCCTTGACAATCCACTTCCCGATAAGCTCGTCGGGAATGCAGCCCTTAATCTCGAATTCCTCCCCTCCGCGTACTTTGAAAAGACATTTCTAGCTGACGGACAACCCGGGATCTTTCCAGTCTATCCCACCAGCAATTCCGAGGTCCGTCCGTTGACGCAAAAAATACCTCAGTTCAACGATTACTCGACATTCGACGACAGAGGCAGACAGGAATTCCTTATTCCCGAACCCCTTGTGAAATGCAGGACATTGGTCCTCGCCCCGGAAGATCCGGAACGCCATATCAAGGTACAGTCTCTGACAGAGGACCTGATGATGTATGATGGTCGTCTGGTCGCGCAGAATGGATGGTTCGTTGTGCGCACCCTGATCCCGGCACAGAGAACCGGCACCGTCGTGGAATGGTATGTCGAACCGAATACAATCCCGAATTGGACACGAAAGCCCGTAGTAGGATTTTCTCAAGTCGGGTATCACCCTGCTCAACACAAGATCGCTGTCGTGGAGCTGGATAAAAATGACACGCCAAGAAGAACTGCGACTTTGTTTCAGATTGCGCCGGATGGGAATTATCTGGAAAAGCTTACAGCTGTCGTCAAGCCGTGGGGTCGATTTCTCCGCTACAACTACGTGACGTTTGATTTTACGTCGGTGAGAGACACCGGCTTGTTTTGCATACAATACGGTGATGATCGGACAGATGCCTTTCCGATCGGAACCCGGGTGTACGAGGAAGTATGGCATCCGACCCTTGACGTCTGGTTTCCCGTTCAAATGGATCATATGTTGGTCAGAGAAGCGTACCGCGTTTGGCATGGAGCTCCTTTCCTTGACGATGCGCTTCAGGCGCCCGTAAACATCAGACACTTTGACGGCTACTGGATGGATTCCACAACCCATACAAAATACGAACCCCTGGAGCATATTCCGGGATTAGATGTCGGAGGATGGTTTGATGCAGGTGACTTCGATATAGAAACCGGGCATCACTGCACCACCATACTCAGCTTTGCAGAATCGTGGGAGCATTTCGGCCTGAAACGCGACGAGACTTACGTCGATCAAAAGACAAGGTTCGTTGGAATTCATCGGCCCGATGGCAAGCCGGACATCCTCGAGCAGATTGAACACGGGACTCTTCAACTCGTTGCGCAATTCAAGAATGTAGGATTCGCAGTACGGGGCATCAATTTTCCGCACCTTTATCAATATCATCACCTGGGAGATGCATCGACGATCACCGACAATCTGCTCTATAATCCCGGGCTCAAACCGTATGAGAGTGATGGATTGACCAGTGGAACATTGGATGATCGATGGGTTTTTACGCCGAGAATTCCATCGCTGAACTATTCTGCTATCGCTGCTATGGCTGCGGCAAGCCGTGCGTTGAAGGTTTTCAATAACGCGCTTTCGGACGAGGCTCTTGAGACGGCGAAACGTGCCTGGGACAAAGAAAGCAAGGAACCTCCTCCCGCCTTTGGGCGGAGGATACCGTGGTTCTTCAATAATGCGGAGTGTGCTGCAGCGTTGCAGCTGTATATTACAACCAAGGATGAACAATACCGCAAAAGATTTGATGAATTACTCTGGCCTCAACTGGATTCCGCGCTGGCATGGAATATTGCCACGGCCGCGAAAGCAGTGCCGTACATGCCTCAAGAATTTCGGTCCAGGCTTGAGAAATACGTTCTTCTCTACAGGGAAGGCATTGAGAAGCTCAGCCAGCAGAATCCCTATGGGGTTCCGGTCGGGACAAGGGGATGGGCCGGAGACTACGAACTCATTAATTGGGCCATTGCCAACTATTTCTTGAACAAAGCCTATCCGGATATCATCGGACCCGAATATGTGTACAGGGGACTCAACTACGTTTTTGGCTGTCATCCGTATTCGAACATCTCATTTGTTGCAGGCGTCGGAACGCGCTCGAAAAAGAGAGCGTATGGGAACAACAGGGCGGACTATTCATTTATTGCAGGTGGGGTCGTTCCTGGAGTCCTGTTGTTGAAACCCGACTTTCTTGAGAACAAGGAAGATTGGCCCTTCCTGTGGGGCGAAAATGAATGTGTTATTGATATTTGCGCCGACTATATCTTTCTCGCGAATGCCGTTAATGAGCTTGTGATGAGCGAAAAGAGAGAGTGAGCGGTTTTTTGCGAACCCCGCCGAATCTATCGATCCGTTATACTGCGGACTTCGTGTCGTGATCAGATCGACGGTCGTCAAGAATCACATTCTCAGTGGCGAGTATGGTACTTGCCACGCACCACAAGTGATCGAAGAGGGGAAGGAGCATTTCTCAACAAAACAGAGGGAGGCAGTGATGAAAAGACTTTCATCGCAATCCGTGAGTGGTCTGATTCTCTTGGCGGCGGTCTTGATACTTTCCACATCAGTCAAACTTCATGCCCAGATTGTCACCAACGGAGGCTTCGAAAGCTCCGGCATCGGTGACATCACGGCGACCAATACTGAAGGTTGGCTAGTCCTGGTTGCCAGCGGCATAACCCCACCGCCCGTTTTCGAGATTGTCGGCGATACCGTGCAGGAAGGAAGCCGCGCGCTCAAAGTCACAGTTCACGGGCTCGGCGCCAATCAGTGGGACATCCAGGCCGTTGCAGACAGTATTCATGTGATACCAGGAGTGACCTACAGTTTTTCTGTCTGGGCAAAGAGTGAGAAGGCCGGTGCGACAGTGAATTTTACGGTCGGTAACTATTCATACTCTGAATACAGAGCGATACGTCCCGCAACCCTTGGTACGCAATGGCAACGATATACCATGACCTTCACGGTCACTGACAATCAGACCGTCATCCGGGCGCCGATTCATTTTTATGGAACGGCCGATACCGGGAATGCCGTCTACATTGACAATCTACGGATAGTGGACCAGGACGCGGGCAAAAAACCTGTGGTCGTAGAAGCCGAATCCGGTTTGCGCGGCAGTCATTTCGATATCCTTCAGGATGGAAGCGTCACGTATGTCACCACCGATACTAACTGGACAAGTCTTACCAGTCCAGGCGACACGAGTCGCGTGGTAACATACCAAATACCTTTTGCCGACTCAGGATCATACAATTTCTTCGCAAGGGTTCGGGTTGGCTCCGGTGGATTCAATGACGACAGCTTCTTCTACGGAAACGGCTTTGGCCAGAAGAACGACACGGCATCGGCCGACTGGATCTTCATAAACGGTCTGGCAAGCGCCGGTTTCTCAGATACCTCGGCTTTTGTCGATGGCGCGGGATCACTTGGCAACGGGGTATGGAAATGGGTCAACCTCACTAAAAATCCTTACCAAGGGGTGAAAGGAGATTCCTTTGTTGTAAGCCCGGATAACCTCTTGAGGACATTCCAGATCGGCAGCCGCGAAGACGGATTGGACGTTGATAAGATCGCGTTCGGGAAGTCCAATCTGTACTTCACCGTACACGCTCTTGACAGCGTGTTGGCCGGCTCGACCACCATGGGGACAGATACAGGCACAGTATGGAAGGGTCCGGCGCTTGCAGCAGGCCAAGACAAATTCCTGGGCAACGCGTATGGCGACGTCCCGGACAATGTTTTCGCGAATTATTGGACTCAGTTGACGCCTGGGAATGCGGGCAAGTGGGGTAGCGTTGCAGGTTCAACTGACACGACTCAATGGAATTGGGGTGGTCTGAACACAGCGTATAACTATGCCTTAACCAATCACTTGATTTTCAAAGACCACACTCTCATTTGGGGTCAGCAGCAGCCTACGTGGATCTCCGGCCTTGATTCCGCACAGCAGGCCGGCTACATCGAGACATGGATTCGCATGGTGGGAGCTCGATATCCTGCGATCGACATGGTCGACGTTGTCAACGAAGCTCTGCCAGGCCATAATCCGCCCGATGGCGGCGGTGCACCCGCACGCGCGAACTACAAAAATGCTCTCGGCGGAAATGGATCGACAGGCTGGGACTGGGTAATCAAATCGTTCACATTGGCTCGCACATACCTGCCCAACGCCAAGTTGTTGATTAACGATTACGGGATAATTAATGACAATTCCGCCACAACTTCCTACCTTCAAGTTATCAATTTGCTGAAGGACAGAGGACTCATCGATGGTATCGGCGTGCAAGGACATCGATTTGAACTTGAAAATGCCGACACAACTATTATGAAAAGTAATCTCGATAGACTTGCTGCGACGGGCTTGCCGGTGTATATCTCAGAATTTGACCTTGGAAATCTGGGTAATTCCGGAACTCCCGATGACAATCAGCAACTCCAATTGTATATGAAAATATTCCCCATCTTGTGGAAACATCCTGGTGTAAAAGGCATTACTCTTTGGGGATACCTTGAGGGACAAACGTGGCAGAGCACGTGCTATCTTGTTCGTTCAAGTGGTACAGCGAGACGAGCACTCCTGTGGCTCGCAGACTATGTAAAGAATAATCCATCCGGCGTGGAGGTGACGACCTCAAACCTGCCAACCACGTTCGAATTGAAGCAGAACTTCCCCAACCCATTCAACCCCGCCACGAATATCAGATACAGTGTTCCCGTCACTTCCAAGGTGACGTTAAGGTTGTTTGATATTCTGGGAAGGGAAGTTCAAACTCTGGTAAGCTCAATTCAGGTGCCTGGGACGTATACAGTAACTCTGAACGCACAAAACCTTTCGACAGGTGTCTACTTCTATCAAATCAAGGCTGGCAACTTCGCTGAAACGAAGAAGCTTCTGCTTCTGAAATAATATCGGGTGGCACCTGGGCAAAACCGGATAGATGGAGATGTAGGTCTCCTTCAGGTGTCGGGCAGTATCCCGTCAGGATACTGCTTGACGCCTGTGGGGGCGGGAAGCGTCATGTAAGGGTTTCTCTTCTTGAACGAACCAAACGAAGTGCGATAGTCGTGGGAATGAAAACGAATTCGTTGGCCTATTTGACGCTCTTTCTCCTTTCCGGATCAGTTCTTTGCTTTGAAATTGTCTCCACACGAATCGCGTCGGTCATTTTTGTACAAAATTACGCCTTCATCATACTTTCTCTAGCTCTGCTTGGCATCGGTGGTGGAGGCGTATTCTCATACTACAGAATCAAGACTGGCGATGATCAGTCCAGGATGGTTTATCGCTTGTTGTTTCTTCTTGGCATCTCATTATCCATCTTCATCACCGCCATAACAAAGCTGTCCATCACAAATCCGTTCGTCTTTCTTCTGCTCGTGTTCCTTCCTTGTTTCTTCAGCGGCGTCGTCTACGCTCAGCTATACAAGATCTATTCCACATTGAGTTTCAGGCTCTACGCTTCGGACGTTTCAGGAGCCGCGGTTGGTTCAGTACTCTCCCTTGGTTTGATCGGCATCTTCGGGGCCCCGAACAGCATTTTGGTCATTGCTCTCGTTATCTTCACCTTGTCTGCGCTTTCCTTGCCCCGACGGATGAAGCAAGGCAGACGAGTCTACGTGTATTCATTTCTCGTCCTCGCTTTTGCGGCCCTGTTCATCAACGGTCGGAATGAGTTCCTTGGGATGGTTCCGATCGGCCAATTCCCTGAAAAGGACTTCTATTACGTTTACCCGGACGCGTCAACGACTTCCAGGATTATCGATAGCCGGTGGAGCATCTACGGGAGAGCAGACCTGGTGCAATACAGCCATCAGGACATGGTACGGCAGCTGTTCGTGGACGGTGCGGCGGGAACTCAAGTGTACCGCTTCAACGGAAATGTCCGGAACACTCAATCCATCCTGCAGGGGTTGTTGCTCCACTACACGACCGCCATTCCTTTCCTATGTCTGAAGAAAGAGGAGAAGCGCTCGATGCTTGTCATCGGGCCCGGAGGCGGGAAGGAGATATTGTTGGGCTTGTTTGGAGAAGTCGACACGATAACAGGTGTGGAGATAAATCCGGATTTTATCGAGATCGTGAAGGAACACAAAGGATTTGACGGAGGCATCTATTCAGAGTTCCCGAACGTGAAGATCGTCGTCGAGGAAGGAAGGCACTACGTGAAGCAATCGGACGACGTGTTCGACCTTATTGTAATGGCGCTTCCTTCTACGGAACAAATGCAGAACATCGAACCGTTCGCGATGAGTGAAAACTATCTCCTTACGAAAGAAGCAATCGACGATTACCTGAAGAAATTGACTCCAGAGGGGAGATTGATTTTTACCGTACATAACGAGTGGGAACTCGTTCGACTCATCGCGACTGCCGTCAGTGTTTTCCGCGACATGGGAGTCCCAAACGACGAAATCAAGAATCATTTCGTGGTTGTCGAGGCCGAGTATGCTCCGACCGTCGTCATGAAGAAGAACCCGTTCACGCTCGACGAGACGCTGCGATGGGAAAACACCTGCAAAACCTTGCCCCGAGAGCTTCCTACCGTTACATATCTTCCTTATGGGGTGACAAGCAGCAATCAATCGACTATAAACAGCTTCCTCGGTGAAGTGTCCCAATCTCCTGATCGGGTGAGTGCATACATCAGTCAATCCAGATTTGACATCTCACCTTGCACTGATGATAGGCCTTACTTCTACAAGATAAACAGGGGCATTTCCGATGAATACCTGTGGCTTCTGGCGGGAACCGTTGGCTTCAACTTCCTTGTCGTTTGGCTCCCGTTCAGAGTCGTAAGGCAAAAAACCGCAGGCGACAGCCTCCGAAAAGTCTCTCTTCCGTTGACGATCCTGATATGCACCGGGACAGGCTTCATGGTTCTGGAGGTCTCACTTTTTCAAAAGCTCGTATTGTATTTGGGTTCACCGACAATTTCGTTGTCGATTCTGTTGGGTTCGTTATTGGTCGGAATGGGATTCGGGAGTTATTTTGGGAGGAACATATTCGGAGCAGATGTCAGAAAGAGGTTGTATGTAGTCGGCATTGTCATCGTGGTTGTCGGCGTTCTCCTCTTTGTGGTTTCTCCGGTGATTCTCGCGAAAAGTCTCGAGTTCGAATTGCCTTTCCGTGCGGCGACAAGTGCCCTGCTCATTCTCCCGCTTGCCTTCTTTCTGGGAATTCCTTTCCCCTCATGCATTCAGATGTTAGCGCTCGGTAACAACGATCGATACATACCCTGGATGTATGGCGTCAACGGTTCAATGTCTGTCCTGGGTTCGGTGCTCGCCGTTGTTTTGTCCATGCTCTTCGGCTTTACGCCGGCATTTGTTGTTGGGCTCTCCTTCTATCTGATCATCTTTGTGATCTCGTTATCGCCATGGAAGAAAGTCATTCCCGGGTCTATCAGAACCTGAGTCTGATTTCGTCTCGTAGAGCGCTTTCCGAGAGGCAAGTGATCCCCACTCTCATTCTCGACCGG
>Ga0326726_10003145_pt1 | contig 15151 bp, 15 predicted proteins | sample MHFenrmetagenome_2_FD_207603 | JGI IMG/M metagenome (GOLD analysis project Ga0326726, IMG submission 207603) | Lab enriched peat soil microbial communities from Michigan Hollow, Ithaca, NY, United States - MHF15MN | ecosystem: Environmental > Terrestrial > Soil > Wetlands > Peat | place: USA...
TGTTCTGCTGGAGATGTCTTATATTACCAATAAGGAAGACGAACGCTTGCTCAACAGCAACGACTTTCAGGAAAAAATCGCCAAAACCCTCAACGCCTCCATCAAAAAATTCTTCAGGCCCTAACGCCTGCGAAGACGACATCTCGAGCTGGAAACGAAGCTAGCTCTGATATGGAATTGCCCCCTGGTCCCGGACTGTTTACAAGAGCCCCTTGAGATCGGGGCCTCCAAGCCCCTGAAAGATGCTAACCGGAGAGAAAAAAAACCGTATACCATATACTCATATTTAGTAAACACTATCTCTAACACTTCCTTCCTGTAATCGAGTTTTTAAATTTTTGCCCTTCCATGCAACATTTCAAGCTAAAATCCGCAAGAGGGGTCGAGTCCTATTTTTCTATTGACAAAAAATATACTTGATGTATTGTTGATTCAACAATCCTCCAAGACTTTCTCTTTCCAAAGGGGGTGGTGGACGGGGAAAGACCTTTAAAGGTTTCTCTATCAGAATTTTTCTAAGTCTGGTCCCATTTCTAAATTCAAACAGCGATATATCTTGAGAATTTTGAGGGAAGGAGGTGAAAACCTAGAGATGCACTACGGCCTAAAAATCATCTCGAAAGGGGGAAAGCTTTATGAAAAAGAATGTGGTTAAAACAGTGGTATTGGGGATATTGGCTCTCGTGTTTGCTATTTCTTTTGTCAGTCCATCAGAGGCAGCAAGTAAAGTTACTCTCAAGGGAACTTATGCGGTTAGCGGACTGGACGTATGTGTTGGTCATTGGCTGGTAAATCCAAGTGGTGGGGGTAGTAGTTACTGGACAAAAACGACTACTCTTCAAGGTACTGTCACTTTTAGCGTCGATGGAACCGGGGCTGCGGAGGTTGACCAGCTTTCAATAGTACACCCAATTTATACTCCCATTCCACTCGGTCCATATTATAATCCAGCGGGGGGTTGGCCAGCGGACCCATCGCTTTTACCATTAGGAAGCACATCTACTGTTAATACCTCATCTACCTTTACATATAGCATTGATCCAGTGACCAGAGAAATCACCGAGGTTGTAAGTTCATCTGGACAAGTTACTTCAGGGTCTCTTAACGGGAAGTACTACACCGTTGATACCGATACTACCACAGGTCATGTTTCATTAGATAAAAAAACAATTATAGGTTCTACTATTCCTTTAAGTGCAACTCCTGCTCAATCAGATTTTACTCGAACCATAAGCTTTTGGAATGACGCAGGCCATACAGATTTGTATGGTTCGCAAGAGGAAATATGTCAAAGGCATAGAGTTTCGACTCAAATAGGAAAGAAGTAAAGAGGAAAAAACGGGTTTTTTGAATGTGGAGACTCCTGTCAGTACAAGATGCATTGAAATAGGCAAGAACAGTCGTAAGAAAAACTTGATAAGGGAAAAGGCAGGGTGTATTCCGCTCTGCCTTTTTCTTTTATTTCCTCCCGTAATCATCAACCACAAAGTCAACGTGCTATTACGGATTTGTAGGTGTAAGTTGCAGGAATGGCTATCCTGACACTGGCCTTCAACACAAACACTGCTCGGGACAATTTAAAAGGTAGAAAGTGGGATGGGGAGACTTCCTGATCTCAGATTGCGGACTGCCCCTGCCTGCCGGTAGGCAGGGAACTCCGAGTCTTAGAACGGCGAAAGGCCCTAACCTCTCGACAAGTCGTTTCTGTTTTCTTATCAATTTTGTTAAGCAATCTGGAACAATCAATTGCGGAAACGGTGCCATGCGCGGAAGAATCTTAGCGGCGCCGGGCGAAGTCGATAAATCCACGCTCTACATCCGTCCGGATCAACTCAACGCGAACCCGGTCACCGACGTCGAGGCCGTCAAAGCCCCGCACCAATTTTCCTTCAACGGGCGGCTGAAGAATCCGGACCCAGGTCCCTTTTTCGGAAGCGCCGGTGACGACCGCATCAAACTTCTCTCCGACCCTTGATTCGAGCAGGAGAGCCGCAGCCGATTTGCTTACCTGTCTCTCAACCTTCTTCGCCTCATTCTCCATGACCGTGCAGTGGTTGGCTACTTCCTTCAACTCATCGTCACTGTAAGGGATGGGCTGGCCTGCCATGGCCGCTTTCAGAAGCCGCTGCGTGACAAGATCCGGAAAGCGTCGGTTCGGAGCTGTGGAATGGGTGTAATCTCTCACCGCAAGACCGAAGTGCCCTGGCGGTGTCGCTCCCGGAAGGTCGGCCACATACTCTCCCCTTCCTATTAGTTTGATCACACTCAGAGAGAGATCCGGGAACCTGAGGCGGTCAGCCTTTTTTTGCTTCGCCAGGAACTTCTCAAGGGCGACTGCATCGGGTTCTGGAGGCAGTCGCTCCCCTAAATCAGAGGCCAGTTCACAGATGCGCTGCCACCTTTCCGGTTCACGAAGGACTCGGCGGAGCGAAGGAAGCCCCCTGGCGGCGAGATAGTTTGCTGTCACTCCATTCGCCGCAACCATGAGGTCCTCAATCAGTTCTTTCGCCCGGTTGCTCCGCTCCACTTCGAGATCGGTGAGCCGATCTCCATCGAAGACCGGTGACGCCTCGATCGTTTCCAGGCTGAGAGCGCCGCGCTGGTGCCTCACATTTCTCAATTGCTGAGCGGCCCTATCCTGGATACGAATCTGCTCGTCGAGGCCGGACACTGCCGCGATCGGCCCGGGTATGGGACCTTCTTTCTCGAGCCAGGCGGCAACGCTATTGTAGGCCAGCTTTGCATGGTTGCGGACGAGAGCTCGATAGAGATCTGAACTGAGCAGCATCCCTTCCTGATCGATAACCATCTCAATCACGATCGCAAGTCTGTCCTCACCTTCGTTGAGAGACGTGAGATCGGTAGAGAGCTTTTCGGGCAGCATCGAAAAGATCTCCGCAGCAGTGTAGACGGAAGTGGTATTGTGCCATGAGTGGCTGTCGATGGCCGATCCTTTTTTAACCGTATCATCAACATCGGCAACCGCCACAAAGATCTTTACTTTCCCATCTGACAGTGGCTCTGCAACCGAAATCTGGTCGAGATCACGGGAGTCGTCGTTGTCAATAGAGGCCCAGAGCAGACCCCGCAGATCGCGGATACCGGAATTGCTCTTACCCACGGTTTTCTCGATACTGCTTAATTCTGCAATGATCTCTGGAGAGAAGTCTGGCAGAAGACCGTGGTCGATCATCGCCCGCCGAGCAATGACTTTGAGATCATCCCGGTGCTGTCCTTTATTTCGATTCATCTAATTGGGCTCATTTAAACCAATGTTGCCTCTAATTTGAGAAATGGATGGCTTAGATTGATAATTTCAATTTGTTGCGGAGGATGCCAATGATGCCGCCTCTGAATCCGAGAACAGCAGCCATGAAGAGAATGCCCATAATGAAAGTCCAGCTCTCTGTGAAGTTGCTGATGATGTCTCTTAAAAGAATAATACAAACGGCTCCTAACATGGGGCCGAATAGAGTGCCCATCCCTCCGGTGATCGTCATGACGACCACTTCTCCTGAATTGGTCCAGTGAAGAGAATTCAAAGGCACGAAATTGAGCAAGAGGGTATAGAAACCTCCAGCCAAACCGGAGAAGAAGGCTGATAAAATGAAAGCCCTTAGCTTGAACCTGTCCACATTGTAGCCAATGCTCATGGCTCGGTTCCGATTCTCCCGCTGGGCCTGCAATGTCTTTCCAAACGGCGAATTAACGATTCTCAAAAGGACGATGGCACAAATAATGACAGAGAACAGAAGGAAATAATAAAAAACGATCTGTGATTTCAAATCGAGAGGACCGAGTGACGGCCTCGGGACGCGCTGCAGCCCGTCATCCCCTCCTGTCAAACTCGTCCACTTAAAGGCGATGAAATAGAACATCTGGGCAAATGCCAGGGTCACCATGGTGAAGTAGATACCCCGTCGACGAATAGTCAAGAATCCAATGATGAACCCGGCAAGACTGCTTGCAATCACCCCGCCCAAGAGAGCTAAAGGAACAGAGGGGTACAAATTTTTTAATATAATTCCTGCCGTGTAGGCGCCCAAACCGAAAAATGCGGCATGACCGAACGAAAGCATGCCGGCATAACCCAACGTCAGGTCGAAGGCCATGGCAAAGAGAGCGAAGATAAGAATTTCACTGGCCAGGGCTACATATGGAGCGACCAACGGGAAGATGATGGCCAACAAAAGAGCGGCAGACACGAGAATGACCTTCTGTTTCGACCATACACCTTTATTCATGAAAAGCCTCTCGACCGAAGAGTCCACGGGGTCTGATGAGCAAGAAAGCCGCCATAAAGATATAGATCAGCGTGTGGGCCATAGGAGGCCAGACCATGACTCCGAATGCAATGATCTCCCCGACAATCAGACCTCCGACGATGGAACCTGAGATGCTGCCCATACCACCCACGACCACCACCACAAAGCAATCCACCAGGAAGTCCACACCCATCAGATGGCTGACATTCTGCAGAGGGGCGGCAAGCACTCCAGCTAAGCCCGCCAGCCCTATCCCCATTCCAAAGACGAATGTAAAGATCCTTGAGATATTGATCCCCAGGGCATCTACCATGGTGCTGTTATCCGTTCCAGCCCGGATGATGGCCCCAAGCTTTGTCTTGGAAAGAAAGAGCCAGACTCCTAATGAGCATATCGAAGTGATGACGATCAGAAAAATGCGATACTTAGGGTAAAACATGAAGCCTAGGTTGATGGACCCATCCAACGATGAGGGAGTCTTGAACGGCACCCCCGCGGCACCAAAAACCATACGGATAAAATCCTGGAGGACGAGCATCAGGCCAAAGGTGAAGAGCATCACGTAGAGGGGAGGAAGATTGTATAGGCGTCTGAGTAGAAAAAACTCGCAGGCCGCACCGAAGGCCGCCATGGCAATTGGACCGACGATAAGGGCCACCCAGAAATTCGGGATCAGGTAGGCGACGATCGTGTAGGCCACGAAGGCACCGAACATATAAAAGGCCCCGTGGGCGAAGTTGATGATCCCGAGCATACCGAAGATGATGGTTAAACCGAGGGAAAGAATAACATAAATCGACCCAAGGATTAGACCGTTAAAAAGTTGCATGATGACGAACTGTATATTCATTCAAACCTGCCCCGTCATAAATACTCCTTATTTTCGAAAAATGGCCTATTGCGATATACTCATTGTGTCATTCCCGTGAAACCTGTCCTCGCATCATGGATTCCTGCTGGAGTCTATCCCGATGAAGACCGGGGCAGGAATGACAATCCCAACAATCGATTTGAACAGGGGTGTGTATCCATGACCTGAGGACACACACCCCTTGTTTCCTCTTAATTTAGAAGTCACCCATTTTGCAGCCAACTTCCTTCACATCCTGGTAGGCCTGCTCTGCCGGGACGACACCGACGATTTCAAAGTAATCCCATGCTTCTTTGATCTCACTTGGCTTCTTCGCCCTTAAGATATAGGCCTTGCCGACTCTTTTATGGTCCTCCGCCCGCACATAACCTGGACTTGCAAAGAAATCACTGAATCGATAGCCTTCGAGTGCCTTGACTACGGCCTTCGGGTCCTTGCTTCCGGCTCTTTTGACAGCCATCAGATACTGGGTCACACAGCTGTAATTGCCGGCGTTGAACCAATTCGGGGGTCTGCCAAACTTCTTCATCCACTTTGCCACAAATTCTTTGGAGCCAGGTTGGTCAACCTTCCAGTCCCAGGAAGCCGTCACGTAATTATCCGCAAAAACCTCCGGCCCTGCAGCCTTGATATCTTCAGGAAATAACAAGGCATGGACGATCTTGGTTGTCTTCCTCACCCCAAACTCGACGGCCTGTTTGGTGGAGTTGACCGTATCTTTTCCGGCATTCAGAAGGGCCAACACTTCCGGCTTCGCATTCATGGCCTTGATGATAAAGGGACTGAAGTCAGAAGCTCCCAGGGGCACCATTTCGTTTCCGAGCAATGTTCCACCCCTCTTCTGCAGAGCCGCGCTGAAGTGTTTCAGCAGGTCATGGCCCCAGGCATAGTCAGCAGTGATCGTGTACCACTTCTTGCCTAGGTTGTCAGCCGCCCATATGCCGGCTGATGTGGCCAGGACATAGTCGTTGTAAGCCCAGTGAAACGTGTAACGATTGCACAGGTCGCCGGTATACCGAGTCGTGCCTGAAGTAACGGCGAAATAAAGTTTTTTGTGAAGGAGCGCCTGATTCGATACGGCCAATCCGGCCGCACTATTTGGAGAATCGAAAATCACATCCGCTTTTTCTTTTTCATAGAGCTCGATTGCTTTTTGATTGGCTAGGTCCGCTTTACACTGGTGATCCCGATACACATACTCGATGTCCATTCCAAGAACTTTGCCCCCAAAGTCCTCAATGGCCATTTTGGCGGCATTGATGTTCCCCCAACCCGCTAACTCCGCGTAGGGGCCCGACATATCTGTAAGCGTGGCGATTTTCAGTGTCTCAGCCGAAAATGCAGGGGAAAGAAAAAAACCTAAGATTAGAACAATAATACCCAATAATTGAATACCTTTACCCATTGTCGTTACCTCCTTTTTGAAAAATCGGTTTAAAATAAACTGTGAGTTGACGTAACCACCTCCTTCTTTTTATGGGATCCTCAAATCTAAACTCCTAAGTATCTTTTCTGAACTTCCGTATCGGCTTTGAATTCCTCGTTACTTGCTTCGTAAACGATCTGGCCATTGTAAAGAATGCAATGCTTATCGGAAACTCCCGTGGCAAACCGGGTGTTTTGCTCAACCAAGAGAATCGTGATCCCTGTCTTCCTGATTTCCTTAAGGATCGTCCCGATCTCACGAACAAGCATAGGGGCCAACCCTTCGGTGGGTTCATCCAGAAGCATGAGCTTGAGATCCATCGTGAGAATTCGCGCAATGGCCAGCATCTGCTGCTCACCACCGGAGAGCTGCGATCCTTTTTGGTCTGCCCTTTCCCCGAGAACGGGAAAGTATTGATAGATCTTTTCAAGCTCCCAGAGACCTCCCTTGGTTGATGGCAACGAGAGATTTTCAAGAACGCTAAGGCTAGGGAAGATCATCCTCTCCTCAGGGACATATCCTACGCCCAAGGAGGCGATCGAATGAGGTTTTTGGCCGGAGATGTCTTTCCCTTCAAAGGTGATCCTTCCTTGCTTCGGAGGAACGATTCCCATGATGCTCCTGAGCGTCGTCGTCTTGCCGGCCCCATTTCTCCCCAGGAGGGTGACCAGTTCTCCCTTCTTTATTTCAGAAGAGATCCCCTTGAGGATATGGCTTTCGCCGTAATAAGTGTGGATGTCTTGAAGAACAAGCACCTAAATCCCTCCCAGATAAGCCTCTTGGACTTTCTGGTTGTTGGTGATTTCAGAGGCAGACCCTTCTGCCAGGACTCCTCCTTGGTACAACACTGTAATGATGTCTGAGATCGAAAGGACGATATCGATGTTATGTTCGATGACGAGAACCGGAATATTTTTTGCGATCTCCGAAATGAGATGAATGATTCGATTTGCATCCTCCTGGCTCAACCCGGAGGTGGGCTCATCCAAAAGGATCAGCTTCGGCTCTGTAGCGAGAGAGATGCCGATATCCAAGCATCTCTGTAATCCATACGAAAGATTCTTGGCAATGATATCCGACTCGCCATACAGACCGACGTCTTTGAGGACCTTTTCTGCCCTCTCCTCCACTCCATTCAGGCTTTTGAAAGAGACTAAGAAATTGTAAGCAGCCTTTAAACGTGATTGAACGGCTAAGCGAACGTTCTCGAAGACCGTCAGCTCGGGGAAGATGCTGGTGATCTGAAAAGAACGGGCCATCCCCAGTTGTGAAATCTCGTAAGGCTGGAGGTTCGTGATATCTTTTCCAAGGTAGAATATCTTTCCGGTATCCGGTTTCAGAAATCCGGTCAGGAGGTTAAAAAGAGTCGTCTTACCCGCCCCGTTAGGCCCGATAATAGAATGAACCCCGGATTCGACCGTGAGATCTACCCGGTCCACTGCTTTTAAGGCACCAAAGTTTTTACTTAAACCTTCGGTTCTGAGAACCCCTTGATCAGAACTGCTTTTTTGTCCCACTAATGCATCCATCTATTGTCCTGGAGATGGGATGAGATGAAGGGATTAATTGTAATATCACTTTGAGAAACGCAAAAAACTATATTGTCCTTTTCATCCGTTGTCAAGCCCAAAATGGAAAAGGCACGCAGCAGGCTGAGCATCACCCGCGCTTCAGGTCGGGAGTGGAACGGGTTGATTTTCGTTTGAGTTCTGTGTCACGATGAATGGTTATGAAAATGGATAAATTTCGCGGATATATATACATCCTGATCGGTGCAACACTCTGGGGTGTCTCCGGCGCGGTGGCCAAATCCCTTTTCAACATTGGAATATCTCCTGCCGAACTGGTTCATATCCGATTGACCCTTGCCACGCTCACTCTTGGCTTGTTCCTCGTTTTCTTCGATCGGAAGCGAATGGTGGTAGCTTTGAAAGACCTTCCTTATTTCTTGATCTTGGGATTTATCGGTGTGGCAGGTGTTCAATATACCTATTACTATACGATCAGTAAGATTCATGTTGGGCCAGCCGTTCTGATTCAGTACCTCTCACCGATGTGGGTGGCTCTTTATGCGTTCATTTTTCAGAAAGAACCATTCACGAAGGGGAAGGTCATCGCTCTCCTTCTGGCTGTCCTAGGATGCTATTGTACGGTGGGTGGATATCGAGTGGATTTATTAAAATTAAACCGAATTGGGATCGTGAGCGGTCTGATCTCCTCCTTCTTCTTCTCGTTCTATGCCCTTTATGGAGAAAAAGGACTGAAGAAGTACGACCCATGGACGCTGCTTCTTTATGGTTTCGGATTCGGCGCGGTTTTTTATTGGCTTCTTATTTCGCCGATAAAGATTCTCAATCAGGGCTATTCTTTCGAGATATGGATGGCTTTTCTATTTATCGCCATTTTCTCAACCCTAATTCCCTTTGGCCTCTACTTCAAGGGGATGGAACGGGTCCGTGCCACCCGTGCAAGCATCACCGCAACCTGGGAACCCGTGGTGGCAGGAATAACGGCCTATTTTGTCTTAGGAGAGATTTTATTTCCACTTCAAGTGCTGGGTGGCATCGGAGTGATCATCGCGGTTCTGCTGCTCCAGATGGCCAGGGAAAGAAATGCCCCTCCACCTCCTATAGAGATACGTCAGAAAGAATAAATAAAACGGACCTCGGCCGCTGGCAGCGTATCGACCCACAGGAACTGGCCGTCCCGGATCTGATCATTCATCTGTTGTTCCGTTAGCTGCGCATAGCGATTGAAGCCGTCTGCCGCAGCCTCGTTTAACTCTGCCATCAACGCCGACACCGAAGTACCAATCACTACCAATAAACCCAAGTATAACAAGGCCTTTTTCATCCTGTTCCTTTCCTGGTTTGATACATGTCCTCCATTATTCGAACTTAATCACTGTCTGTTCTCATTTCAACTCATCTCATCTAATCACCTGATATTCAAGGAATTCCAAACAGACTTTTCAACGTGTGAGAGGAACAGCAAAAAATACTGGCTCCTCCTCCCCTCAATACAGGGTTCACCCTATTTACTTTTCATGTATCAACGAATAAGAATACTTCATAAAAAGGGAGAGAGGGTCTCTTCAAATTCCAGTTCAAAAGGAATGAAACATGCTAAGACTGTTAATCGTGGAAGATAACAATGTCTTCCGGCAAACCTTGAGAGAGAGTCTCCAACAATCTTTCCCCAAGATAGCCATCGACGAAGCGGTCAATGGAGTTGAGGCTTTGGAAAAAGTTAACGTCTTCGCCCCTGACCTCATCCTAATGGATATCCGATTGCCCGGCGAGAGCGGCCTCGCGCTTACCAAAAAAATCAAGGCGATTTACCCAGACATTATTATTTTTATTCTGACAAATTATGATTCGCAGGAATGCCGGGAAGCTGCTTCCCGATACGGGGCTGACCGTTATATTCCAAAGGAATCGCTCAAACGAGTTGAAGAGTTGATCAAATCCTATTTCAAGATTTAACCACTCGACTCCACGCCATTTTTCAGATCGAGAGGCCGCTCATGTTGTTCGATAGGATCGTCTCAGGACTGCGAGTATCTCCACTCTCTCTTCCAACGCTAAACGCCGAAGACAAAACCTCTCCCAGGCGATGGTACTTCATCGTGCTCCTGATGTAGATGGGCGGATCGATTTTTTCTGGATTCACCTTTCCTTCGGTAAGGCAATCCTTGCTGACATAGGTTTCAACGATCTCCCCCACGATGAGAAGATGGGTTTTCATGTCCAGAGAATGTAAGACTTTGCACTCAAGGTTTATCGGACATTCCTCTATGAGGGGAGCCGTTTTCAATTCACCGTAAAAAGTCTTAAAAATTTGCGACTTGTCTCTTTTCCTTCCCGAGTAGATCCCACAATAATCGGCATGGCTGATGATCTTGCAGGAGGGAACATTGACTGAAAAGGTTCCGGTTTCTCTAATCCCTTTCAGGGTGTGCCTGGCTTTGTTCATGGCAACAGTGATCGCCGGTGGTTTGAACGCAGCGATTCCGCACCAAGAGGCGACCATGAAATTCGGTTTTTCATTGACGTTTGCGCCAACGATGAGGGCGGGCATCGGCATGATGATAGGCTCTGGTCCGAGTTTGCTCTTTTCCATATCATTCCTCCTCTTTTTTACGGAATTCCGGCTTCATAAAAAGACGTTGATAAGATCTTTGGGGGCCATCCTCTTTCCCACAACCACCGGCTCCCAACAAGTTTAGAACGCCTTTCCTGTACGGTCGAATCGAAGAAGATATCTATGTCAATCTGAAGATCATCTTATTAAGGTATTTTAACACGGATGAAAGATCATTCCTATTCTTTAAGGCCTCCTCCTCTCGCCACTTCTCTTGGAAAGAATTCAATCGTGTGATAGGCTATCGGCTAGATCTGAGCCCACAATAAGGAGGCTTTATGATAACTGCAGATCAAATCATAGCACTCTTAAACTTGACTCCCCATCCAAAGGAAGGAGGTTACTTCAGAGAAACTTATCGATCTTCGGAGACGGTCTCAGAAAAGACGCTGCCGAGACAATATGAAGGAATTAGGTCTTTCGCCACTGCCATCTATTATTTATTAACGCCTGAAACTTTTTCTGCTATCCACCGCCTCCAGTCGGATGAGATTTTTCATTTCTATCTTGGAGACCCAGTGGAAATACTCCAACTGTGGCCGGATGGAACTGGCAGGATTCTTGTTCTTGGTTCTGATCTTCTGAAAAAATGCAACCACAAGTAGTCGTTCCGAGAGGAGTTTGGCAAGGAGCCAGACTTTATAAAAATGGAAGGTTCGCTTTATTGGGTGCAACGGTTTCTCCCGGATTTGAATTCGCAGATTACGAATCCGGCGAAAGAGATGAACTGATCAATTCTTATCCACAGTTTAGAGAGCGGATCATTGCCCTCACAAAATAATAATCTTTGTCGTAATCTTTATCGTTGAAATAGCCTGGTGAAGGGTATAAGATTTCATAGTGTGGAAGAAAGACTTAATAAACGTACTAATAAAGATCGCAGAAAGCAGCCTACCCCTGGTCTAAGTCGATATACATTTTTTGGCCGAAGAAATACGATCCGAAGAAAGTTGGAACAACAGAGAGGAGGTTATGTTGACCGTTATAGTTCTTCCTTATTCTTTTTCCTGGTTGCGATCATAGGCTTAAATGTTTTAGATGCTCTTTTTACAATGATGATCCTCGATCTGAAAGGATGGGAAGCAAACCCTGTGGTCCGTTCTGTCATTGGACTATACGGAACAAGATTTTGGATCTGGAAATTCTCTATCGTCTCTGTCTCGTTAACCCTTTTATGCCTTCATAGCAGTTTCACGTTGGTGAGAGAAATCATCATAGCTGTCAGCTGTCTATACGTTGCGGTAGTCGCTTACCAGATTTTCCTTCTTCTTCACATATAGCAACGCTTTGGGGCGATTAGGAAAAATATCCATGGAGGTACGGATGCTTAGACTCTTTGAAACCCTCGTCGGAATTCCTGGAGGAAGTGGATTTGAGGAGAAGGTGATTGAATTCATGGCTGAGGAATTGAAAAAAAGCCTTCCCGAGGTCTCTGTAGACCCAATGGGAAATGTGATAGGAAAACTCGGTGAGGGCGAGAAATCGACGATGGTTTGCGTCCATTCCGACGAAGTGGGTGTACTCATTAAATATATCGATCCGAAGGGATACATCTATTTCGACCTAAATGGAATGATCGATGAAAGGGTTCTTCTCAGCACAAAGGTGGACATCTGTGCAGACAAAGGGATTTATACAGGCGTGGTAGGGGTAAAGAATCGTCATCTCTTAACAGCCGAAGACCTGAAGCGTCCGATTGTCCTCTCGGATCTCTGGATCGATGTGGGGGCTAGGAATGCAGAGGAGGTCAATAAATGGGGAATTGAAATCGGGGACCCCATCGTGTTCCATCCCAATTTCCAGAAAATTGGCAAAGACACCATTCTTAGCAAGGCGATCGATAACCGTGCGGGTTGTGCCATTCTGATTGATTTGGCTGAGAGAATGAAGTCAAAAAAAATAGATTATCAACTTATTTTCGTCGCGGCAGTGCAGGAGGAGATTGGGTCGCGCGGAGCAAAGGTAGCCAGTCAAACGCTCAACCCGGATATGGCGGTTGTGATTGACACCGTTCCTGCTTCAGATCCGATTACGCCGCCCCAACAGGCGGCGTCGGAATGTGGAAAGGGACCGGTCATCCGTTCCATGGATGTGAATGCCTTCGGATGGGGAACAATCTATTCGAAAAAAATTCAGCAGAGATTGATCGATACAGCAAGAAAAAATAAAATTCCTTTTCAAAAAGATATTTTCAGAACCTGGACGGATGCCTCCACCATTCATACATCAGGAAAAGGCATCCCTTGCGGTGGGCTTTATATTCCTCGTCGCTACAGTCATTCACCCACAGAACTGGTGAAGTGGCCTGACGTAGAAAAGACCGCTCAACTAATCTATCTCTTCTTAAAGGATCTCAACTCAGCCGCCATTGAAGACTTGATTCGGAAGGTTTAATTTTATTTTTCCTATCTGCAATACTAGCTAAAATCTACCTGAATTAAATTATCTTAATTTGACAACCAACCCCTTTTCTCGTACAGTCCATGCAGGTAAACGTGTCTTTTAACATTTCCCACTAAAAGAGCATGCATGGTCAAATATAAGCACGCCCTCGCCCTGAACCCGTACTTCGGGGATGCCACCGCAACTGTGGGGCTTTTCCCTCCGACCGGCCTCGAGTACATAGCCGCGAGCATGAAAGATCTGGTCGGCAAGGTCACGTTTCTCGACCTTCGGTTTGAGAAGGCCTACCAGGACCCGAAGACACTCAGCAAGTTCATCAGGGACGAGATCGATCTTCTATGCGTAAGCATCCGATGGTCGTCTCAGTTTGAAAATGTCTGTAATTTCGTCTCTCAGCTGCCTCCCGAGGTTTGCACAGTCGTCGGAGGTTACAAAGCAACGGAGGAAGTCGAATATCTATTTGAGCGTTGTCCGAATATCGACATTGTCGTACGGGGTGAGGGCGAAGAAATCATCAAACAGATCGTCAAGGGGGTTCCCTCCAAGGATATTCGTGGGCTTTCCTATCGGGAGAACGGAGGAGTCGTCCACAACGAAATCCATCCTCTGCCTGACATTACGCATATTCCGTTTCCTGATCGGTCACTGAGAAAACACGATTATTATATGGTGAAACATGGTGTTCGGCTCAGCGGCCACACGTTCGACACAATGATGACAACGAGGGGATGTCCTTTCAAGTGCAAGTTCTGCACATTCAGTCTCAATCCGCTCGGGCAGAGGAGAAGCTACTCGGAGCGGCCCGTCGAATCGATCATCGAAGAGCTGAAGATGATTACGGCCAATGTCGTGCTCCTCAGCGATGACAACTTCTTCACGAACACGAAGAGAAGCGAACAGCTTTGCGACCTGATCATCAAAAACAAGATCAAGAAGATCTTTATTGCCCAAACCCGGATTGACGTCGCGAAGCATCCCAGGGTCCTCGACAAGGCAGAGAAGGCGGGATTCAAGATCTTCCTGATCGGAATCGAGTCGCCGCACGACCGGATCTTGAAGCAGCTTCAAAAGGGGATCACCCAACAGGAAGTCCGGGATGCGTTTGCAATTTTGACCCAGTACGACTTCTATCTGCATGGTTACTTCATCTATGGCAACATCGGCGAGACGGAAGAAGAGATGCTCTACATCCCAAAGTTCGCGAAGGAGATCAATCTGGATTCCATCAGTTTCCAGAAACTCCGTGTCGAGAGGTTCTCGCCTCTAAAACAATTGGTTGATGAAACACCAGGCTACTACTACAATCGTATCGGTGGTTCCGTTTATTCGGAATGTTTCGGCCGTAAGGAACTGAAGGAAATCCGCAACCGGATCCGGTCACAATTCTACGATCTGCCGCAAATCATCCGCATCCTCAGAAAAGCGCGGCGAATTGGAATTCTGAGTACCCGCGACTTGGCGGATGGATTTCTTAAACTCCCTCTGCTCATTTACGGGTTGACCAAACAAAAAACACGAAAGAGGATATAGCACTCTCAGCGGATATTCGTCTATCCCAGAACATTACCTACGTTTTCTCTCGGTAATCCCTAACCCAATCCCTACCCTGAATTTGAGACGCACCTAAATCTTAATTTACATGAGTTTACAGCATCTTACAGCATTTGATACCGCGACGGAATGGGCCAATTTCCTCGAAAAAAAATATTGACAAAATCCAGAATCCCTATAGGATAGTGAAAGTTTTCTCTTTGGCGATCCGTATCTTTCACTCGGGATTCCGTCAGGGACTTTGAAGCGAAATTCAGGTTTTTATTTAAGGTTACCAAATCGGATAATTTTTAAGGAAGGGAGGTTGATGGCCCGTCAAAGAAAGAAACGTTCGTATTATCTGGCTGAAGTTTATTATTCGACTGATACTTTCTTAGAATGATGTGGAGGAGGGACGATGAAGATATTTGGAAAACACCATTTGAAGGTTGTGTTAGCGGTGACATTATGGATTTTCCTCGGTGCAAATTTGGCTCTGGCTGCGGACTCGCT
>Ga0326726_10003146_pt1 | contig 15148 bp, 14 predicted proteins | sample MHFenrmetagenome_2_FD_207603 | JGI IMG/M metagenome (GOLD analysis project Ga0326726, IMG submission 207603) | Lab enriched peat soil microbial communities from Michigan Hollow, Ithaca, NY, United States - MHF15MN | ecosystem: Environmental > Terrestrial > Soil > Wetlands > Peat | place: USA...
AAGGTTTTCCCGGCACGCCGGCGGTGAACGCACAGTTGTGGACACGCGCCGAAGAGTGCACGCCCCACGTGCGCATCGCCGCCTACACGCAGGCAATGATGGATCTTGGCGCGACCGTGTGTGTGCGGCGCCGCCCGCTCTGTGCCGCCTGTCCATTGGCGCAGACCTGTGTGGCGCGCGCGGCGGGGACTCAGGAGCTGCTCCCGACGCCGCGGCCCCGCCGAACGCGGCGATCACGTCGCACCTGCATGCTGGTTGCGATTCGCGACGGACAGTTCGTGCTGCTTGAACGCCGCCCGCCGCAGGGCATCTGGGGCGGGCTTTGGGGACTGCCCGAATTCGCGACCCCGGACGCTGCAGTCGAGTGGAGCGCGCGGGAGCTGCGATCCGACGTGGGCTCGCGCGCCATCCTGGCATCGCTCGATCACGCCTTTACGCATTTCGATCTGCACATCGAGCCGATCCGCATCGATTGCAGCGTAGAGCCGCGCGTGATGGAGCCGGAACGGTACGTCTGGTATAACCCAGCCGCCCCTCAGGCGCTTGGGCTTCCGGCACCCGTGAAATCGCTCATCGATTCCGTGTTAGGCGAGGCTCTCGCATGAGCCGCACGGTGCAGTGCGTGCTGCTCGGCCGGGAAGCGCCGGGGCTCGATCGCGCGCCGTACCCGGGCGAGCTCGGCAAGCGTATCTACGAGAACGTCTCGAAGGAAGCCTGGGCGCGCTGGGTGCAGCACCAGACGACGCTCCTCAACGAATACCGCCTGACGCCGATCGACCCCAAGGCGCGCAAGTTCCTCGAAGGCGAGATGGAAAAGTTCTTCTTCGGCGGGGGCTCCACCAGGCCGAAGGAGTTTACTCCTGTTCCGCCTTCGGCTTGAACGCCGACACCAGTTCTTGCTGCTTCTTCGGCGGCACGGGGTCGTAGTGGCTCAGCTCCATCGTGTACGTGCCTTCGCCACCCGTGAGTGACTTGAGGCGCGACTGATATTCGTTGAGCTCCGCGAGCGGCACGAGCGCGCCGATGCTGACGCGATTACCCGGCAGCGAATTGTTGCCATTGATGCGGCCGCGCTTGGTGGCGAGATCGCCGGTGATATCGCCCATGGAATTGGAGGGCGCGGTGATCTCGACGCGCACGATCGGCTCGAGCACGATCGGACCCGCCTGGTTGATCGCGTCGAGGAACGCCTTGCGGCCCGCGGACACGAACGCAACCTCCTTGGAGTCGACCGGGTGGTACTTGCCGTCGTACACGATGACGCGCACGTCGTGCAGCGGGTAGCCCGCGATCGCGCCTTCGCCCAGTACCTGGCGCACTCCTTTTTCTACTGCGGGAATGAACTGGTGGGGAATCGAGCCGCCCACGACTTCGTCGACGAACTCAAAGCCCGTGCCGCGCGCGAGCGCCTCGACCTTGAGGTACACCTCGCCGAACTGGCCCGCACCTCCGGTCTGCTTCTTGTGCCGGCAGTGGCCTTCGGCAAGGCGCGTGACGGTCTCGCGATACGGAATGCTCGGCGGATGTGTCTTGACGTGCACGCCGTACCGTTCGGCCATGCGCTCGAGCATCATCCTCAGGTGCAGCTCGCCCATGCCATATAGGACGGTCTCATTCACGCTGGCGTGATGTTCGACCCGCACGCACGGATCCTCCGCCACGAGCTTGTGCAGGCAATCGGAGAGCCGCTGCTCTTCGCCGCGCCGTTCCGGCTCGATCGCGACGCCGAGCATCGGCGGCGGGAAGGTGATCGACTTGAGGTGAAACTGGTCTTCGTCATGCGAGTCGTGCAGCACTGCATCGAAGTGCAGCTCGTCCACTTTTGCCACGGCGCAGATGTCGCCGGGAATGCCGGCGGACACTTCCGCATGCTCCTTGCCCATCATGCGGAAGAGGTGCGCGACCTTGAACGGCTTGCGCGCATCGCCGACGAAAAGCTGGCTGCCATTACGCACGGTGCCCTGATGAATGCGAAAGATGCCGAGCTTGCCGACGAACGGATCGACCGTGACCTTGAAGACGTGCGCGATCACGTGCCGGGCGGCGTCCGGCTTCACCTCGGCGCGCTCGGCCGCATCGCCTTCGCCTTTGAGAAACGGTGGCGGATTGCCCTCGGCGGGATTCGGCATCAGGCGGCGAATGATCTCGGCGAGCTCATGCACGCCGGCGCCAGTCTCCGCGGAGACAAAGCACACCGGCACCAGGTGTCCTTCGCGCAGCGCGCGCTCGAACGGATTGTGCAGTTGCTCGGGATTGAGCTCCTCGCCCTGTTCGAGATAGAGCGCCATCAGGTCATCGTCGAGCTCGACCACCTGGTCGATGATCTCGGTGTGCGCCGCCTCCACTGAGCCAAAGTCGGTCGGGCCGCCGCGCGGCTGGAAGAAGCAGTCGATCACTTTCTTGCCGCCCTCCGCCGGGAGGTTGAGCGGCAGGCATTCGCGGCCGAAGAGCTCGCGCACCTGTGCGAGGGTGTCCGCGACGTGCGCTTCGCGGCTGTCGATCTTGTTGATGATCACGAGCCGGCACAGCTCGCGCTCCTTGGCGAAGTCCATCATGCGCTGCGTGACCGGGTCGACGCCCGCTACGGCGCTGATGACCACGGCCGCGGTCTCGACCGCTTCAAGCACACTCAGCGACCGGCCGACGAAATCCGGAAATCCCGGGGTGTCGATGAGGTTGATGCGCGTGTCACCCGCCTCGAACGTGCAGATCGCGGCATCGAGCGAGTGCTGGAGCTTCTTTTCCTGTGGGTCGTAGTCACACACGGTCGTGCCGCGCACGAGACTGCCCTTGGCGCGGATCGCACCCGCGTCGAACAGCAGCGCTTCGGCCAGCAAGGTTTTTCCGGCGCCGGCTTGACCGATCAGCGCCAGGTTGCGGATATCGGTAGTGTTATTGGCCATGACGAGTTCCCCGATTCAGTGTTTCGTCCCGCCCCCACCGCGGCGCCTTTTTTTCTGCCTCGCCCCGCCGTCGGGGAGAGGGCCAGGGTGAGGGGCTCTAAATGGGCCGCAGCAGTTGAGCGCTGAAGCGCTCCTCCTTATCTGTCCATACCGCTTCCACGCCCAACCGGGCGTCCAGCGCCATCGCGGCGAACTGCGCGCGATCGTACTTGTGGCAGCTCTCGGTCCAGATCGATTCGCCTTCCTCGAAGGCGATCTCGACGCCGCCAAGGTGCGCCGTTTGCCGGCGCGTGCTCACGAGGTGCATCTCGATGCGACTCTCCGCCTCGATCCAGGGCGCGCGATGCATGAAGGCGCCGAGATCGAAATCCGCGCCGAACTCGTGGTTCAGGCGCGCGAGCAGATTCAGGTTGAACTCCGCGGTGATGCCCGCCGCATCGTTGTAAGCGGCCTCGAGCACGCGTGGTGATTTGCGCAGATCCGCTCCCACGAGCACGCGTCCTTCCACGCCCGCGAGCTTGCGCATCATCCCGAGCAGCGTGACGGCCTCGGAGCGATCGAAATTGCCGATGGTCGAGCCTGGAAAGAACACCAGTGTCGATCGCACGGGCTCGGTTCCGACGGGAATCTCGAAGGGCTGGGTGAAATCCGCGCACACGGGAAGAATCTCGATCGCCGGATAGCGCTCGGCCAACGCACGTGCGGCAGCCATCAGGTGCGAACGCGAAATGTCGACGCACACATAGCTCGCGGGCGGACGCATCGCATCGAGCAGGATGCGCGTCTTGGCGCTCGAGCCGCTCCCCGGCTCGATCAGGCGCAGGCCCGGACCCAGCGCGCGAATGAACGCGGGGGCGCGCTCGGCGAGGATCGCGGTCTCGGTGCGCGTGAGGTAGTACTCGGGCAGCTCGCAGATCTGATCGAATAGGAGCGAGCCGCGCTCGTCGTAGAAGAACTTCGGGTAGAGGTACTTTGGCTTGGACGTCAGCCCTGCCAGTATTTCAGCGAGGAGCAGATCGCCTGCGGGCGCCGCCGCTCGCATCAGCGAGGCCGCGGCACCGTTCGGACTCATGCCGAACCCTTGGCAAGCCGGATGCCCGCGAATTGCCAGCGCGCCGTGGGGTAGAAGAAATTGCGATAGGTTGCGCGGATGTGCGAGGCGGGCGTCACGCACGAGCCGCCGCGCAGTACGAACTGGTTCGCCATGAACTTGCCGTTGTATTCGCCGATCGCACCTGCGGCCGGTTGAAAGCCCGGATACGGAGAGTAGGCGGAGGAGGTCCACTCCCAGACGTCGCCAAAGAGCTGCGACAGCTCGCCTTCCGTCGAGTTCGCCTCAGGATGCAGGGAGCCGTCGTCGAGAAAATTGCCCCTTACGGGCTGGCGTGCCGCAACCACCTCCCACTCCGCTTCGGTGGGCAGTCGTGCGCCCGCCCAGCGGGCGAAAGCATCGGCTTCGTACCAGCTCAAATGACACATCGGGTCCGAGGCGTCGAGCGCTCGCTCACCGCCCAGCGTGAACTCGCCGTCGAGCGCCTCGTTCCAGTAGATCGGCCGCTTCCAGCCTTGCGACTGCACCGTGGCCCAACCGTCGGACATCCACAGCTGCGGCCGCGTGTAGCCGCCGTCGCGAATGAAGTCGCGATACTCGCTGTTGCTGATCGGGCGATGCGCGAGTGTAAAGGGTTGAAGGAAGACGCGGTGACGCGGCGTCTCGTTATCGAAGGAGAACGCGGCACCCTGGTGCCCGATCTCGTAGATGCCTTCCGGAAACGCATGAAACGCGAGTGCGTCGGGCGCCGAAGACTCCAATTCCGCGAGCTCGCGATACGCCGGACGCAGTGGATTGCAGGACAGCAGATGCTTGAGGTCGGTGAGGAGCAGCTCCTGGTGCTGCTGCTCGTGCTGGATGCCGAGCTCGATGAGGTCCGCGAGCTCCGCAGGAACACCATGACCCAACAGATGCCACATCGCGTCGTCGACCGCGTCGCGATAGGCGCGCACTTCGTCCAGCGTCGGGCGGGTCAGCAACCCGCGATCTGCCCGTCGGTGCCGCTCGCCGACCGTCTCGTAATAGGAGTTGAAGAGAAAGGCGTAGCGCTCGTCGAACACTCGGTACCCGGCGAGATTCGGGCTGAGCACGAACTGCTCGAAGAACCAGGTGGTGTGCGCGAGGTGCCACTTCGCCGGGCTGGCGTCGGGCATGCTTTGCACCACGCAATCCTCGGCCGCCAGCGGCGCGATCAGCGTGGTCGTGAGCGCCCGGGTCTGGCAGAAGCGCTCAGCCAGCGCAGCCTCGGGCGCGCTGGGTTGGGTAGACAGGGAGCTAAGCGGCATGTTTTGCTCGGCGAGCGGGCATAAGACTACAGAAGGCCCTCGGGAGCCGTCAAAAGGAACCAAGCCAGCGGCCCTTCAACCCGGGCCGGAGGGGGCTATCGCGGGCGGCCACTGCAGCTTCGTAGGGACCGTGCTGCGCCAGACGGCCGAAGCGGAGGAACTGACGTGACTACCGGTACTGTGCTGGACCTGATTTCCATTCCGGTCCTCTTCCCACTGTGCATCCTGCTGTCATTGGGCTCGATCGAGTTCGGGTACTGGCTTGGGAAGCGACGCAAGCTGAGAGGAGGCGAGCTGGAAGGCCCGGTCGTTGCGTCCGTTGGCGCCACGCTCGGTCTGCTCGCCTTCGTCCTGGCCATCACGTTCGGAATGGCGGTCTCGCGATTCGAGGACCGCAGGCAGTTCGTGGTGGAAGATGCGAATGCCATCGGCACGACTTACCTTCGTACATCGTTCCTGCCCGAACCCACGGCGTCGGAACTGCGAGCGCTGCTGCGCGAGTATGTCGATGTGCGGGTGGACGTCGGGCTGCATCCGGAACGCTTGGCCAGCGCGGTGCCGCGCTCCGAGCAATTGCAGAGGCTGGTGTGGCGAAAGGCCGCGCCTGCAGTACTCCAGCAGCCTACCGATGTCACCGCCCTGTTCGTCGAGTCGCTCAACCACACGATCGATGTTCACGGTGCACGCACCGCGGCCATGCGCAACCGGATACCGGCCCCGGTCTGGTACTTTCTGCTGCTGACGGCTGTGATCGGCATGATGAGCCTGGGGTACCAGGCAGGGGTGAGCGGATCGCGCCGCAGCGTTGCGATCGTGTGCCTCGCCGCAGCTTTTTCCGCGGTCATCGTGCTGATTGCCGATCTCGATCGACCACAAGAGGGCTTTCTGCGCGTGAGCCAACAGCCGATGGTTGATCTTCAGAGGAGCATGCAGACGGACACGAGGGCAGAACCGGCGCCGGGTGCGTCGCCCTGATGTGCCTGAAGACGGGTCTCCTTGACTCGGCCCGCGCGCCATCGGTCTAATACGCGCCTTTCCGGGCCGGCCGCCTGCGCCGTCCCGCCTGCATCAATGGCCAGGTAGCTCAGTTGGTAGAGCAGCGGACTGAAAATCCGCGTGTCGGTGGTTCGATTCCGCCCCTGGCCACCATCACTCCAAAAACAAATTTACCTGGTGACCAGCGCTTTGGCCTTGCTCGCGGTCACTGCACCGAGTGCCAATGGTCCAGTGTTGGAACAGCGGCGACAATCGCCAGCAAAGCGGGCAATAGACGGTAGTGGAGGTCGGAATGCAAGCCAGAGTGAGTTTCCAAGGATGCGTAGCCTTTGTACTGCTGCTTGTCGCGGCGCCGGCAGTCACCGAGAACGCGCAGACGGCGTCTCGATCACGCGGCTGCTGACCACCGCCCGGCCGGACGCGCTTATCGAGGAGCCTGCCCGCGGACTCGACCCCGCCAGGCACGGCGAGGTGCTGCTGCATTTCTACCCATTTGGCGGCCTCAAAACGACCGCGCAATGGGTGCTGGACTTCCGTCGCGCACAAGGTTTCTGAACTCTTTGCAGTTACTTAACTGAAGGGTGACACTTCAAAGCTCCGTGCTCACCTGGCTTAAGTTGCTGCTCATCATCGGAGCCATCTCACTTGTGCTGGCAGTGGGGCTCGTGTTCGCTTGCAGAACGATCGGCGAGCCCGCGCGTGGGGTCGCCCTCGTCCAGGCGTTGGGAATTCCCAGACCGGCTGTTATTGCTCATCGCGGTGCCTCCTATCTCGCGCCCGAAGAGACGCGGCCGGCGCTGCTGCTGGCTCGTGAGCTCGGCGTCGACTACCTGGAATTCGATCTCCAGCGCACCCAGGATGGCGTCCTGATTGCCTTGCACGACGACGATCTCTCTCGCACGACCAACATCGCCGAGATCTTCCCCGGTCGTGAGAAGAACACCGTCGATACCTTTACCTTCGCTGAACTGCAACGACTCGATGCGGGCTCCTGGTTCAATCGTCGTTTCGCGGATCGAGCGCGTGCCACGTTCAACGGTCTTCATGTTCTGCGACTGGAGGATGTCATCGAAATCGCGGAGTCCGGAGCGCATCGCACCGGACTGTATATCGAGACCAAGGCGGCGCGGCGCTTTCCGGGGATCGAGCAACAGCTCGTGGCGACCCTCACCGATCACGGCTGGATTAGTGCGGGTGAATCCCGAGACCGCGCGCGGCTGGTATTTCAATCGTTTCACCCCGAGAGTCTTGCCCTGCTGAAGGTACTGGCTCCTGAAGTGCCGCGGCTGCTGCTGATCGATGAAGTCATGACCAGCAGAGAGGGCTGGAAAGACCTGTTGAATCAGGCCGTGAAGGTCGGCGCAGGTATCGGGACGTGGGGATACCACTGGGCCTACGGCCCGGATTGGTCGATCAAAGACGCGCCCACCCGTTACCTCGCGACATGGCCGTGGTACACGGGCCAGGCACATCGAGCCGGTCTGTTCGTTCATCCCTGGACGATCGATGATCGCTGGGAAATATGGATGGTGAGATTGAGCGGTGCCGACGGCGTCTTCACCAATCGACCCGAGCTGGCGCTCCCCGCATATGGCAGAGCAACTCGCGATCTCCACACTCTCTGGAGCGCTATCAACTATTGAGCGGCATGAAGCGTATATGCGTATTTGCGGGCTCGAGTCGCGGCGCACGCGAGGAGTATGCGCAAGCGGCAGAGCGGCTGGCACGCGAGCTCGTGATGCGCGGCTATGGCGTGGTGTATGGCGGCGGCAAGGTCGGGATGATGGGAGTGCTCGCGGAGGCGACACTCGCGGCGGGCGGCAAGGTCATTGGCGTGATTCCCAAGGCGCTGCTCGAGAAGGAAGTGGCGCATGGCGGACTCACCGAGCTGCGAGTCGTCGCCTCGATGCACGAGCGCAAGGCGATGATGGCCGAGCTTTCGGAGGGGTTCATCGCCCTGCCCGGCGGGCTCGGCACACTCGAAGAGTTCTTCGAGGTGCTCACTTGGGCGCAGCTTGGCCTGCATCCGAAACCATGCGGACTGCTCAACGTCAGCGGGTACTACGACCGGCTGCTCGAGTTCCTGGATCTCACCGTCGAAGAGCGCTTCGTGAAGAGCCAGCATCGCGCGCTTGTGATCACTTCGACCTCGCCCACGGATCTGCTCGAGCGGCTCGCGACGCATCGTCCGCCGCAGATCGAAAAGTGGATCGATCGCGCATCCTCCTAGGGCTCATGGAAGTCGCGCGCGGCTGCGCGTAGGCGATTGCGGCGTAGCCAGTATTTGACGCATTTCAGCACAATGGCCATAATAGCCTTATGGAAAAGGCTACTGTTTCAAAGCTCAAGGACAACCTCAGCGCCTACCTGCGCAAGGTGCGCTCCGGGCAGCAGGTTGTAATCTACGACCGCAATGTTCCGATCGCCCGCCTGGAGCGCATCGAGAGCACGGAGCGCGGCCTCGACCGGCTTGCGCTGCTGCGAGCCCAGGGGCTGGTGCGTCCGCCCGCGCGCCTTCTCTCGACGAAGCAACTGCGGGAGCTACTGAAGTCTCTGCCGCGTCACGCCCGTGTGGCCGAGGCGCTGCGTGACGAGCGCGCTGAGAGTCGCTGAGTCCGGCCGTGCGGTTCTGGGACGCTTCCGCGGTCATTCCGCTCATCGCGAACGAGCCCACCCGGGACGCGATGATCGCGCGTCTCGAACAGGATCCACAGCTCCTGGTGTGGTGGGGTACGCCTGTGGAAGTGGCCTCTGCGCTCGCGCGCCGGGAGCGCGAGGGAAAACTGAGCGCGGATGAGGTTACCGCGGCACTTGGTGTCCTGCGCCACCTGGCCGGCAGCTGGCATGAGATCGTTCCCACGGATGCCGTACGTCGAACTGCAGAACGGCTGCTTCGCGTGCATCCACTGCGGGCGGCGGACAGTCTTCAACTCGCTGCCGCGCTGACCGCGTCCGACCACAATCCCGCGACGCTCGAGCTCGTTTGTCTCGACGAGCGCCTCAATGCGGTCGCACGACGTGAAGGCTTCGCGGTAATCGACAGCTGAGGTGAATCCACTGGTGGTACATCACCGGTTAATGACTCGTAATGGCGAACTGGATGCGCAGGACGTATTGACGGCGCAGGACGCCGTCTCACAGACAAATGAGCTTGCCGTCGTGCAGCTCACAGCCATCCGGCGGGCCGACTTTCTTCCAATACTACGACCGCAAGTTCGAAGACCTGTTTGCACTACAGGATGACCTCGCGCAGGCAATTGCGCAGGCCGTTCAACCAAGTGTGCCGCCCGCGGCATCCACCACCCAGGCGCCACCGACGCAGGACCTGGGGGCCTACCAGCGTTACCTGCAAGCCTCGCTTCGGCGTCTGACCAGTTGCCGCGATCCGCACGGGACATGCCGAGCGCGGCATGGGCTTCGGCCAGGCTCGGATCGATCGTGAGGGCATGCGTTGCCTCGCGCTCGGCGTCCGCCAGAGTGTTCTGCTGCGGAAAAGACGCACCGAGCCTCCACAATCTGAGATATGGCATCCGGGCGTACGCGCGCGCGAAGCTCGGATCGCGTCCGATGGCCTCCTGCAAGAGATCGAAGGCGTGGCGTTGCATATCCCGTCAGTTCGACATAGCCGCGCCCGCTGAGCGACGCACCCTGTCGATTGCCCACGACGTCGACGGCGCCCTCCCAATAGCGAGGCGTCGTGTCGAGCTCCTGGTCCGCGAGGACAGGACGTAACTGCAAATCGAGCCCGAGGCTTGGGGCCTGAAGGTGCCACGCGGCGGGGTACACGCCGCCCCGCGGGCTGTGCCATTGCTTTTGGACCGAGACTCGCACTTCGTCGTCGTGCAGGAAGCGCTTCACCCCGGAGGGCTCGACATAGGTCCCGGAGCTTGCGGGATCGCGTGTGCCGTCGCCGCGCCGCAAGGCGTAGAACATCAGTGAGCTGCCGTCATCGAGCTGCAGAGCGAACCAGTCCCAGCCGACCTCATCGGCCGCGAGCCCTTCGCTGCCCCATTCGCGATCCAGCCAGGCGCTGCCCGTGATCTTCAGCGGCTGCTGTTCGCGAACGAGCGTGCCGCTCACCGCAAGGCGCGGGATCGAGTAGTAGTAGTTCGCGGCCGTTCCGTGCGCCGACTTGCGGCTGAATCCCTCTTCTCCATTCAGCACCGGCTCCATCTGCGGCCGCAGCTCGAGCTCGAGCCGATAGGGTCCGTCGTGGGCGCTGAGGCGCCAGATCCCGCGCGGATCATCGGGCAGTGCGAGCGACCAGTCGTCGAGCCAGAGGCGCAGCGGCGAGCCACGCACACCGGCGAGTCCCAGCGCCCCGCGCGAGAAGCGCTGCGTGGAGTGAAACAGGCGCCGCTCGACATCGGTTACCGCGAAGTGGGCCGCGTAGAGTTGCTTCGTTCGCCATTGCGAGTCGCCCGGCAGCGGCTGCGCACGAGGCATGAGGGCCAGGCGAAAGAAGGTCAGCTCGAACCCGAAGCGCTCGCCGCCCTCGGCATCGAGATGACCCGTGATGTACCACCACTCTTGCCGGTACTCTGGGTGCGGACCGTGATCGGCGGGAAAGTCGAAGCTGCGCGAGGGTAGGACGCGCGCGTAGTCGTTCTCATCGCCGGGGCTAAGTGCCGCACCGAGGCGGAGGGCGGCTGGCAAGATGGGCGGCTCGACACTGTCGGGCGCCCGTCCGCATGCCGCAGCCAGCAGCACGAGGGCGACGAGTGCGGCCGAGCGCATCATTCCTCGCGCAGTGCCGCCGCCACCTGCGGGCCTGCGGCGCGCAGCGCGGGGTAGAGACTCGCGAGCAGCGCGGCCACGAGCGCGATCAGCAGCGCTCCGAGAATCGGTGCTGCATCGACCTGCAGATCGATATGCCAGCCGAACGCTCGGCGATTGATCACCAGCACCAGGACTGCCGCGCTGAGAAGGCCCGCAGGTATGGAGGCAATGCCCGCAATCGCGCCGAGAAGAAGGGCTTGCGCACCGACGAAGACGCCCGCACCGCGCGGCGTGAGGCCGAGGGCGCGCAGCAGCGCGGTCTCGCGCGAGCGCTCGATCCCAAGCGCAAGCAACGCGGCAAACAGGCCGACGGCGGCGACGAGCGCCGCGATCCAGTAGAGCACTGTGGTAATGGCGAACGTGCGCTCGAAGATGCTCATCGACAACGCGCGCAGCTCGCGGTTGGAGCGGATGAGGAGTGACTGCCGGTCCGCCGTGGCCGCGCGAATCGCCGCGATCACCGTCTCATCCGAGTAACCCGGCGCGAGATACAGGCCGAGCGAGGTGACAGCATCGTCGCGCCAGGCGTCGCTGTAGTGGCGCCGCTGCATCAGCACGATGCCGCGGTCGGTCCCATAATCACGATAGACACCGGCGATGGAGAAGGAGCGCCAGCCGCTTTGAGTGTGCAGCGCGAGCGATTGACCGACCGTCACACGATGACGGAAAGCGAAGGACTCGGAAACCAGCACCGCGCCGCTTGCGAACGCAGCCCACACGCGCTGCGGATCTGCGCTGAGCAGCGTAATGGCCGGAAGGCTTTGTGTTGCGGGCTCGAGCGCGTCGAGCAATATCGGGCCGACCTCGGAATCAACGCTCGCACGCCGGCCTGCGCTGTGCTCGACGATGCCCGGCACGGCAAGCAGCCTTGCGATCACCACGGGTTCGATCGCCCGCTCGGGGCGTGCGAAGCCAGGTCCCGGCGCGGTGACGTAGATGTCGGCCCGCAGCGTTCGTGTGAGCCATCGATCGAGCGAACTGCGAAAGCTCGATACCATGACGGCGATGCCGATCGTCGCGCTGAGCGCGATACCGAGCGCCGCGACTGCCACACCGGTGCGGCTGAGTGAGCCGGCCGCTGCGGTGAGACCGAGCCGCAGCGTCGCACTCGCTCGCCCCGCCACGCGCGCGGACGCAGTGCCCACGCCGCGCAGTAACGCCGGCGCCAGAAATGCGACGCTCAGGAGCAGAAAGAACATGGCGGCAAATCCGGCCGCGAGGCTGCGACTGGAAAACGCTATGAGAAGCGCTCCGGCAGTGGCGAGAGCGCCGCTCAGCAGCGCCAGGAATCGTGCCCCGCGCCAGACGCTCCGTTCGAGCACCGATCGCCGCCAGCCAAGGTGCGGCGGTGAGCGGGCGGCTTCCAAGGCGGGTGCCAGCGCCGCCAGCACAGCAACACCGATGCCAAGGGCGATCGCAATGGCGATCGACTGGGCATCGACTGTGATCTCGCGCACCGAGAGCACGAAATAAAGGTCGTTGATCGTGCGCGTAATGAAGACCAGGAGCTTTCGGGCCAGCGACACACCGGCTACGGCGCCCAGCGCACCGCCCACGAGCCCCAGTGCCGCGGCTTCGATCACGATGAGAGCGAGGACTTGCGTGCGGGTGACACCCAGGGCGCGCAGCGTGCTGATCAGCTCCCGACGCTGCACCACCGTGAAGCTCACGCTGTTGAAGATCAGAAACGCGCTGACCAGCAGCGCGAGGAGGCTGAGGGCGTGCAGGTTAGTCGTGAACGCTGCCGTCAGCCCGGTGAGCTCTCCGCTGCGTTGTGCGCTGGGGATGAGTTGCGCCTCGGGAGGCAGGTGAGTCCGCAGAGCGCGGAGCGTGGGTGCACCCGACTCGCCTTCCGCGATGCGCAGATCGATTCTCGACAGGCGCCCGAGGGCGCCGAACCACTCCTGGGCGGTCGCAATGTCGACGATCAGGACCGCGTCCAGACCCGGCCGGTCGGCGAGCTCGGCGAAGAGCCGCGCCTCGTGCTCGGTGCCAGCGATGCTCACGCGGAACGGTGTGCCGACGCGAAGACCCAGCGCCGCGGCAGCAGCGCGTGAAGCCAGCGCCATTCCGGGCTCGTTCAGCCAGCGCCGCAATGACTGGAGATCGGCACCGCCAGGCAGTGCGCTGAATTCGCGCACGCGCGCATCCGCCAGGACGTCGATGCCGAGGATGAGGACGCTGCGGCCTGCGATGTCCGCGTAGCCCTCGACGACCGGCGCGAGCTCAGCCTCGAGATCATGGGTTCGCAGCTCCGTGTAGAGCGACTCGTCGAGACCGCGTGGGCCGCCGACGATCTGGTGCGTAACGCGGCCGTTCGTTGTCTCAACCGACAGTTGCAGGGCCCGCTCCGCACTCCGGGCCGCGAGGTCAATGGCCGTGACCGTAGCCACGCCCATGGCCAAGCCCAAAATAGCCAGAGCGAGCTGCGCCGGACGACGCAGGAGGTAACGCAGCGAAGCGAGCCAGAGCGTCGGGGTCAAAGGGTGATCTCGTGCAGCCGGCCATCCTTGAGCTCGAACGCCCGGTCCGCCAGGGTGCGCGGGACCTGAGCATGCGTGGCGAGGATCAGTGTGGAGCCGCGCTGGCGCACGAGGTCGCTCAACAGAGCCTGGATCTGCCCGGCGTTCTCTTCATCCAGGTTGCCGGTCGGCTCATCGGCGAGCAGCAGCCGCGGCTTGTGCACTAAAGCACGGGCAATGGCCACGCGTTGCTGCTCGCCGCCAGACAACACGTCGGTCGCGCTCCTGAGCCGCGTGCCGAGACCGACCTGATCGAGCAACTCGCGCGCGCGGCGGCGGGCCGGCTCGCCCCGGACACCGTCGAGCTCGAGTGCGAGACGCACGTTCTCCTCGACGTTGAGTGTCGGGATGAGATTGAAGAACTGGTAGACGAAGCCGACGTGGCGACGCCGGAACAGCGTGCGCTCGGGCTCGTGGAGCTGCGAGACGGCCACGCCGTCGAACACGATCTCGCCCGCATCCGGAGCGTCGATGCCACTGATCAGGTTGAGGAGCGTCGACTTGCCCGAGCCGCTGCGACCGACGATGGCTACGAACTCGCCGTCCCGGATCTCGGCATGGGCTCCATCGAGGACGCGATGCAGGCGCTCGCCTTCGCGAAAGCTTCTTGAGACCGAACGCAGGCTGAGCACATCAGATCCCGGCCCTCGCCAGCGTGTCGATGAGCTCCTGCATGGACGCGGCGATCGCGGGATGCCTGGCTTCGAAACGCAGCAAGAGCTCTTCGAGGCGATCCCGAAAGCGGCCGTCCTGCGGGGCGGCCGGCGAAGTGTCGAGGACGCGATCGATGTCCTTGATGAGAGCGCCCATCAGCTGGCGCGACTGCGCGTCTACGGATTTTGCATCGCCCAGTTCCTGGTGCAGCGTGGCGAGGAGCTGTCGCAATCGGTCACGATTCATGCCGTCTCCAAATTGCCGGGTGGGGGGCTGGCTTCCTCAAGGATATCAACCCTGTTCCCCTCAATCGACGATAAGCTCTCTCGGAGCCGCTCCAGCGGATTCGCCAACTGGCACGTCTCCGGTCTGGCGCACGCACCGCACGTCGAGTCCCGGTGATAGAGTACAAAACCCAGCTCGCAGTAAAGAAGCGCATCCACCGCGCCAGCACGGCAGAGAGCATCGCCAGGAGAGTGACGCATGAAGGATTTCAAGGGTCAACTAGCGTTTATCACGGGCGGCGCGTCTGGTGCCGGTTTCGGACAGGCGCAGCTCTTCGGGCGCGAGGGCGTGAAGATCGTCATCGCTGACGTCCGCGGCGACGCAATTGCGCGCGCTGTCGACCAGCTCAAGAAGGAAGGAATCACCGCGCACGGCATCGTGCTCGATATCACTGACCGCGAGGCTTACGCCCGCGCCGCCGATGAGGTCGAACGGAAGTTCGGCGGTCCGCCCACCTTGTTGTTCAATACGGCCGGCGTGAACAATTTCGGCCCGGTCGAGCGATCGACCTATGGTGATTTCGACTGGCTGATCGGAGTCAATCTCGGTGGCGTCGTCAACGGCATGGTGACTTTCGTGCCGCGGATGATCAGGGCGAAACGCCCGGCGCACATCGTCACCACGGCCTCCCTCGGCGGCTTCATGGGCGCCGCGATCGCGGCACCCTATTCC
>Ga0326726_10003147_pt1 | contig 15147 bp, 10 predicted proteins | sample MHFenrmetagenome_2_FD_207603 | JGI IMG/M metagenome (GOLD analysis project Ga0326726, IMG submission 207603) | Lab enriched peat soil microbial communities from Michigan Hollow, Ithaca, NY, United States - MHF15MN | ecosystem: Environmental > Terrestrial > Soil > Wetlands > Peat | place: USA...
ACGTGGTGCTGCAGACGATGCTCGACGCGAGCCTGATCGATCGCGCGACCTGGGAGCAGGCGCGCAGGACGCGCGTGACGCTGCACGATGCGCTGTCGGGCGCCGGCAGCCACGGCGCGTATTTCTTCGAGGAAGTCCGCAGGGCGCTCGTCGATCGATTCGACATCGACCGGGTCTACAGCGGCGGCCTCCGCGTCTACTCCACGATCGATCCCGTGATGCAGACGGTGGCCGACGAGGCCGTCCGCGCGTCGCTCGCCGAGCTCGACGCGCAACCGACCTCTTCGAAGGACCCGGCCTCACGCCAGGGCCAGGGCGAACCGCTCCAGGCCGCGCTCATCGCGATCGACCCGCGCACCGGGTACGTCCGCGCGCTCATCGGAGGACGGAACTTCGCCGCCAGCCCGTTCGACCGCGCGATGCAGGCGCACCGCCAGCCGGGATCCGCGTTCAAGCCGTTCGTCTACGCCGCCGCGCTCGAGTCCGGCTACACGCAGGCGAGCATCATCAACCACCTCGACGAGCCGATCGAGACCTTGAAAGGCGCCTGGTTGCCCGACGATGGCCACGCCGGCGAGTCCTCGCTCGACCTGCGCAACGCGCTCCGCGTGTCCAGCAACCGTGCCGCCATCCGCCTGCTCCAGCAGATCGGGATTCCGCGCGTCGTGACGCTCGCGAACGCACTGGGTCTCGAAAAGCAGCCGGCAGTGCCCTCGCTGGCCCTCGGATCCGGCTCGGTGACGCTCGCCTCGCTGACCGCCGCGTATGCGGCATTCGCGAACGGCGGCATCCTGCGGCCGCCGACCCTGATCCGCCGCGTCGACGACGACGGCGGTCAGGTCCTGTTCACCTCGAAGGACCAGCCGGTCCAGGTGCTGAGCGAGACCACGGCGTTTCTCATGAGCGACATGCTCACTGACGTCATCAACGCCGGCACGGCGTCGAAGGCGCGCGGCATGGGGTTCACGCTGCCGGCCGCCGGCAAGACAGGAACGACCAACGGCTTCAACGACGCCTGGTTCGTCGGCTACACCCCGAGCCTCGTGGTTGGTGTCTGGGTGGGATTCGATACGCCGCGCACGATCGGCCGCAATGCGTTCGCGGCCTCCGTGGCCGTGCCGATGTGGACGCGCTTCATGGCGGCGGCCACGCGCGCGGACCGGCCGCAGTGGCTCACGCCTCCGGCCGGCGTGGTCTTGGCGGCGATTTGTCAGGTGTCAGGAAAGCTGGCGACCGAGAACTGCGAAACGCAGCGGCAGCGCTACTTTGCCGCCGGCACGCAGCCCATTGAGTACTGCGACATCCATCGGCCCAGCTTCTTCCAGCGCATTCTCGGCTTGAGCGCCGAGCGGGCCCCGCAGCAGCCGGCGCCTGTCTCCGAGCCGGCGCCGGCAGCGGGCGGCGCGGCGGCGGGCGACCCCGCCAATCCGCCGCCCACTCCAGGCAATCCCGCTCCCAAAGCCTCTCCCGTGAAGAAGCGCGGCTTCTGGTCGCGCATCTTTCACTGAGGCATTTCGACTTTACCGCGGAGACTTCCACCCTCGGCGATGACGAGCCGGGGCGAGACGATGTCGCCGATCACCGTTCCGGTGGACCGAATGTCGATCTTGTCCTTGGCCGACACGCGTCCGGTGACCGCGCCGACGACGACCACCGCCTTGGCGGCGATGTCTGCTTTCACGTCGGCCTGGGGACCGACGGTCAGCGTGTGCTCGGGCAGGCTGATCTTCCCTTCCATCTGACCGTGGAGCGTCAGATCCTCGGAGCCGCTCAGCTCGCCTTTGATCACGACCGACTTGCCAAGGTCCACGCCGGCCCGTTCGGCCGATGAACTCACGACACGCATCTCCGGCGCGGGTGCCACGGGCACCCGCGCAGGTTCAACGCGCGGTTCGGGCAGTGGGGCTGAAGCGACAGCCTGATCTCGTTTCCACATGATTCGCCCTCACCCTGTACTAAAGCTGCGAGTCCTGCGAGTCGTCGGCAGGCGCGGGAGCCGGTTGCTGACGATGGCTGGCGACGCCGCCTTTGCGTCCGGCCGCACGCGCCTCTTCGGCGGTCCATTCGTGCGCCGTACCTTTTTCATGCGCGGCCTTCCCGCCCTTGCTGGCGATGCGCCGCTGCTTATCTCGATCCATTGACGCGAATCCACGATCCTGTTTTGCCACACTGCCTCCTATGGGGTTTCGTTCGGTGGGTAACACCGCATTGCTCTTAGGAAGCGGCAGGGAGCGTCAATGGCGCTCCCTGCCCCGACCGGATCCATCCGCGTGGCGGGACGTCCGGCAGGAATGCGGTCTAGACGAGCACTCGGATGACAACGCGACGGTTCTGCGCGCGTCCTTCTTTGGTCTTGTTCGACGCGACGGGCTTGTCCATTCCGTAGCTGATGACGTTCATCTTGTGGAGCGGAATCTGGTGCTGTTCGAAGAGATAGCGCTTGACGGCTTCGGCGCGCTCGAGTCCGATCTTCTCGTTGATGTCCTTGCCGCCGATGGCGTCGGTGTGGCCTTCGATTTCGAACCACGCGCCGTTCGGATCGGCCTTCAGCTTGGTCACCATCTCGTCGAGCCTGGCCTTCGCCTGGTCGGGGAGATCGACCTTGCCGAACTTGAACTGGCCCTGGTCCTCGCTGATGACGACCTCGTAGACCAGCCGCTTCGACGCCTTGTCCAGCGCGTCGGTCCTGACTCCTACTTCGTTCGCCCGGTTCGCGGCGACTTTCGCGTCGTTGCCGGCCGCGTTCGCGGCCTGACGCGCCTGGTCCGCCGCGCCCTGCGCCGACTGCGCTTTCTTGTCGACATCGGCGATCGCGCCTTCGTTCCGCTTCGTCCGCTCCTGCGTCTCTTCGACGCTCTGGCCGAGCGCGTCAACCTTCTTGTTGACCTCGCCCACGCCCTGACGGACAAACTTCTTGGTGGCGCACGCCGGCAACCCCACAGCGACAAGGCCGACGAGCGTGATCGTGGACAACACTTTCGACATGACGATTCCTCCTGTTCGCGCCGGATGTCGGCGCCTGACCCTTCGATCAGCCGCTCCGAGCGCGGAGCATCGCTCAGCCTTACTTCAACTCCCTTGCCAACGCGTTGTCCGAGCAGAACCGTATCTGAAACGTCGAAATTGGCCGGAAAAAGGTGGTTTGGCGTGTAAGTTCGTCGCGCCGACCGTGTAAGTTTGCCGGGGCGCCGCGGCTCGGCGGGCGATTACGATTTGGGGATCTCGTTCTCTTCCAGCCGGCGCTTCACGTTTTTGAGGTTGTCTTCCAGGCTCCCGCGGGCGCGCCGCTCGACGATCGCGCGGCGCAGTTTCGAGAACGCGCCTTTGAGCGCGTTGGCGCGGGACCGGTTCACGTAAACGAGATAGATCGATCCGGAATCGCTCATGCTGTCGCTCGCGATGGCGAGCGACAACGACGCGTCGACGTAGCGTGTGGAGTACACGTCGCGCGTGGCCGCGACGTACTGGTGCGGTCCGTTCGGCACGAGCGCGACGTGTGTCACCGAGATGAACGGCGTCAGGCCGAATTTCTCCTTCGACCAGTAGAGGAAGTCGTCTGCGCCGTCCAGACGGCGTTGAGGAAAGCGGCCAAGGTGATCGCCGAGCCCTGGCAGCACGGTCTCCAGGTACGGTGACGCCCGGAGCAACCCCGCAAAATCCTCCAACGGCCGCACGGGGCGCTGGTCGTCGTCGTACTGCATGATCCGCCCGGGACCGTCGGTCACGTACGCGGTGACTTCGTCGAAGAGCACGTGCTTGAACAGCCGCGCGGCCTGGGCGTCGGCGTCGGCGCCCTTCCAGTCGACCTCGTGCTGGAACCTGGCGATGACGTCGGCCGGCAGGCGGATGTCGCAGTCCCCGACCTTGCAATCGCGCAGATCCACGTCCTCGTGTGCGACCGTGAGCGAGGCCAGGTCGTCGAACTGCGGCGGATTATGGAACTGGCCCACCTCCACGATGCCCGGCCCCTGTTTGAAGCGCCTGATGTCGCGATACGCGGCCGCGAACTTGTCCTTCGTCGCGTGAACGCGTACGGCGCCGGCGACCCCCACCTCGCCGGAAGCGGTGGCGGGCAGCACGCGCTTCGCGGTCCTTCCGCGTTCCAGCTCCGCCAGCTCATTGGCCGAAAACTTCAGATCGCGGGCGAGCAGCTGGCGCAGTTCAGGCTGGAGATCGGAGGGAGTGCCCGCGGCGTGCGCCAGAGCCGCGCACGCGCCACAGACGCAGACGATGAGGAGACCGAAGCGCTGGGCCGTCTTATTTCTTGTCGGAGTCGTCGCGCCCGTCGATCGGCGCGCCCGTGCCGGACGAGCCCATGAACAGCCGTCGTCCGTCGGCAAGGATGAGGTCGCGGCCGTTCGCGCGGTTCGCGCCGTTCTTCGCGCGGTAGCCTTCGACGGTGATCTCCATGCCGGCTTTGACGGCGTCGCGGGTGAAGCCGCGACGGAACAGGGTGTTCGGCGTGCCGCCCTCGACCATCCACTCCGTGACCGTGCCATCCGGGTTTTTCACCTCGACGTGGATCCACGAGTGCGGGTTGATCCATTCCATTTTCGTGATGGTTCCCCTGAGGACAACAGGGGCGTTCGCGTCGAATTCCGCGGCAAACGAGTGATGCGCCAGCGCCGGCCGCGCGATGAGGAGCGCGAGCGCGCTCGCTGCGAAGAAGCGTCCCATCCAGCCCTTCCTGCCTGTCCTGCCCAATTACGGCCTGGTCGCCGCCGCGGCCGCCTTCTCCTCGTCGCGCGCCGCTTCGAGGATGTTGTGCAGCCCGTAGTTGCCTTCGTGGCACGCGTACTCGTACAGGTCGCCTTCACTCGTCCGCATGTGCTCTTCGACGGTCCATGGCTTCGTCCACGTCGTCGGATCGTCGACGGTCAGGCGATACTCGACGGTGTTCCTGCCGGTGCGCGTGAAGCGCTCAACCATGTGAAGGGTCGCGCCGGACCCGCGGTAGTTCGTCTTGTCGCTGAAGTTGGCCGTTTCGACGACGAGTGTGTTGCCTTCCCAGTGCCCGCGCGAGTCGCCGAACCATTGATGCATTTTCGAGGAGAGGCCTGGACGGCCGTCGAGCGGCACGATCCGCGTGTCGTGGACCATCTCGTGCGTGATCGCGACGTAGCCGGGCCCCTGCAGGATGCGGATGTTGTTGTTGTAGAGCCCCGGCAGAATGGCCGTCGGCAGGCCCCAGGTGATGCAGCGTTCGAGCGAGCTGCGGTTCTCGGGGCCATCGGCGCCGCCGTCGCGGCCACCCGCCCGCCGCGTCGTGAGACGCAGCTGCGCGTCGGCGGTCATCGGCGGAATGCGGCCGTTCGGCGGATCGACGATCAGCGAGGTGCGATGGTCCTCGTCGACCTTGCGGCCGGGATCCGTCATGTACGGCGCGTGGACCAGGTTCGCCGGCGTGTTTTCGTCGGGCGGCGAATCCAGCCGCTTCGCGGCGTTTGATTCGAGACGCGCGACCTCTTCGTCGTTCAGGAACTGCCGATCGCCGAAGTTGGCGGGGCGTTCGAGCGGCGTAATCGTCTTGTAGTCCCAGACGCCCTGCAGATCGGGATCGCCCCATGGCGTCTTCGCCGCAAACGCCTTCGCCGGAACGGGTTTCGCCGCGGGCGGACTTTGCGCGCCGAGCGACACGACCGCGGCGCCAGCCAGAGCCAGTGCCACGAATCCGCCTGCAATCGCGAGTCGTCCCGCCATGTCCACTCCTTGGCTTGCAACACTTTACGACAAGTGGCCGGAATCGCCCTAGAATGTCGCCCGGAGGAACAGCCGTGCACCCACAACGACTTCTTCACGCGGTTTTATTGGTGGCGTTGGCTGGAGCGGTCGTCACCCCGTTGGCCGGCCAGACCGCGGCGGCCAGGAAGACGCCGTGGCGAGCGCCGCGAACGAGCTGGGGCCAGCCCGACATCCACGGCGACTACACCAACAAGGACGAGGCGAACACGCCGCTCGAACGGCCGCGGCAGCTCGCCGGCAAGGACTTGAAGGACTTCACCGACGCCGAACTGACGCAGCTGGCCAGGGAGCGATCCGACGCCGCGCGCCAGTTCGCGGGAGTCATTGGCGGCGCGGAGACCGGCGCGGGGCCGACGCATTGGTACGACAACCTGGCCGCGAAAGGCAGCCGCCCCTGGTTCATCACCGAGCCTCCCGACGGACAACTGCCGGCGCTGACGCCCCAGGCGCAGCGCCGGGAAGCCGCCATCGCGCTGCTGAACAACGCACGCAATGGCGAAGGACGCGCCGATTCGCCGGACGACCGCAGCATGTACGACCGCTGCATCACGCGCGGCCTGCCGGGTTCGATGATGCCGGCGATCTACGGCAACGCGTATCAGATCGTCCAGACGCCGGACGCGATCGCGATTCGGTACGAGATGATCCACGAAACCCGGATCATCCCGCTCGACGGCCGCCCGCACGCCGGCCCGCGGCTGCATCTGCTGATGGGCGACGCCCGCGGCCGCTTCGACGGCGACACGCTCGTCGTCGAGACGACGAACTTCACCAACCGCACGCACTTCGGCTACAACGACCGCTACAACAGCGAGAAGCTGAAGCTCGTCGAGCGGTTCACGCCGATCGGTCCGGGGAAGTTGGACTGGGAGGTGACGGTCAGCGATCCCGACGTGTGGACCCGGCCCTGGACGTTCGCGATGACGCTCGCCAAAGACGACACGCAGCGGATCTTCGAATACGCGTGTCACGAGGGGAACTACGGGCTCCGCGATATTCTGAGCGGCGCGCGCGCGGACGATGCGATCAAATAAAGTGCTGGTTGGGATGAGACAGGGTGCTGGGTGCGATCAAGTAACGTGCTTGGTGGGATCACATAGAGTGCTTGGCGGCCACGGCTCTAGGGGCCGAGCACCTTGCGCGATCGCCCCAAGCACTCTATCTAATCGCGCCAAGCACTCTATCCGATCGCGTCCAGCACCCTATTTGATCGCAGTCAGCACTCTATTTGATCGAGCTGATCGAGGCCTCGTCAGCTCTTGATCCAGACAGGATGTTGGACATGGCGTGATTGCCTTCGTGGCAGGCGTATTCGAAGATCCGGTAGCCGGGATCTCGTCTCAGCGGAAATGACGCCGTCCACGGCTTCGTCCATGTCTTCGGATCGTTCACCGTCACTTCGTACTGCATCGTGTCCCGGCCCGTGCGCGTGAACTTCTCCGTCAGTTCGAGCGCGTCGCTCATGATCATCAGGTTGCCGTTGGCCGTCGCGCCGGTCGCGCCGTTGAAGTTCGTCGTGTGCACGACGAGCGTGTTGCCCTCGAAGCGGCCGCGCGAGTCGCCCATATAGGACCGCAGTTTCGGCGACAGCGGCGGCCGGTTGTCGAGCGGGACGACGCGCGTCTCGTGGATCATCTCGTTGCGCAGGACGACGTAGCCGGGAATCTGGATGAACTGGTTCCCGTTGTTGTAGACCACCGGAAACATCGAGCCGAGGACTCCGCGCGAAATGCACCGATCGTAAGGCCCGAGCTCCGAGGCCGCGTTGAATCCCGTGTACTGCAGATAGGTATTCTTTGTCGTCGCGACGCGGCGCAGGCCGTCGGGCGTCATCGGCGGCAGATGGCCGTCCGGCGGGTCGACGACGAGCGAGGACTGCCGCGAGGGTTCGCCGCGCTCGAGCCAGAACGGCGGCGGCGACGTCTGGCCGCCCACGTCGCCCATTGCGACGACTTCCGCTTTGACGTTGTCCACGCTGAACGACTCGTTGTCGAGATCGGACTGTTTCTCCGCGTCCTTCTGCCGCTGCCTGAATTCTTCGTCCGTGAGATACAGCCGGTTGCCGAACTGCGCCGGCCGTTCGAAGGGCACGCCGACCATCGCGGTGCTCGGCCAGATCCCCTGCAGATCGGGATCGCCCCACGGTGTCTTTGCCGGCGTGTAAGTCTGCGCCGCAAGCGCCGCAACCACGCACGCCGCCATTGCCAATGCTCCGTACCACACCGTGACTTTCCGCGCCCGCATGCCCGCCCCCCTGACCTCTAACCTCTAACCTCTGACCTCTGACCTCTGACCTCTAGCCTCAGATCCCCAGAATGCTATCATCGCCGCCGGCATGCTCGCGACGCTCGTGCTCCTCGCACAGGCCTCATCGGCGCACGTGACGCCAGGTCCGCGAGCGGCCGTCGAACGCGCGCTGCCGGCGCTCGCGCAGTCCGCGAAAGCGTTCGTCGCGAACCGCAGCTGCGTCTCCTGCCATCACAACATCCTGCCGATCCTGACGTTCCGCCTCGCCGCGGGCCGAGGCTTCACGATCGACCGCGCGACGCTCGAGTCGGTCGAGCGCAAGACCTTTCGCGAGCTGACGAACGCTCGTGCGTTCGACGAAGCCGTGCAGGGCGCGAATGTGAGCGACCCGACGCCCAACGACAGCTGGCTCCTGATCGCGGCTCACGAAGCCGGTCTCGCGCCGAACCTGACGAACGCGGTCTACGCCAGACGCATTGCGAGCTGGCAGCACGACGGCCATTGGACGACGTCGGATTTCCGGCCGCCGCACTCGAGCAGCCTGTTCACCGCCACGGCAACCGCGGTACGTGCGATTCGCGCGTACTTCCCGGACGAAATGCGCGACGTTCGCGACGCCACGCTCGCGCGCGCGCGCAGCTGGCTCGCGGCGTCAGCGCCGGCGTCCACTGAAGACGCGGCGTTTCGTCTGCTGGGGCTCGTCTGGGCCGAGGCCGCGCGCGACGACGTGGCGGCAGCCGCCCGCGACCTGCTGAAGCTGCAGAAGCCCGGCGGCGGATGGGCGCAACTCCCCGAAGGGTACGGTCAGGACGCATACTCGACCGGCGAAGCGCTCTACGCACTGCACGAGGCCGGCACGCCGGCCGGCAGCGCGGCGTGGCGCAAGGGCATCGCCTTCCTCCTGTCGGCCCAGGCCGCCGACGGCACCTGGCGCGTGCGCACGCGGATGATCTCGCCCGCCGACGTCAGCCCCCCGTACTTCACGACGGGCTTTCCGTACAAGAAGGACGAGTATCTCTCGTATGCCGCAAGCTGCTGGGCAACGATGGCGCTGCTGAGTCGAATGCCGGCGACGAGCGCGCCGCCGGCGGCGCCTGTCGCCGAGCCGCTGCCCGTCGATCCAACAGGCGTGATGCGCACTGCGCTTTTTGGAACGGCCGAGCGCCTGTCCTCGTATGCAGCGACCGACCTTCGGGTCGACGTCGCGACGCCCAACGGCACGACGATCCTGATGGCGGCGGCGCCTGACGTCGGCAAGGTCAGGCTGTTGCTCGACCGCGGCGCCGACGCAACGTTGCGATCGCCGGCCGGGAACGACGCCGCGACCGCGGCCGCGTCGTACCGCGGCAGCACCGAGGCCATTCGAGCGCTGCTCGACGCCGGCGCCAGCGCGGAGCCGCCGGAGAACGTGAAAGCCAGGCGCTCGCCCCTGCTGCTGGCGTCGATGTCGGGCGATCTTGAGACGGTGTCGCTGCTGCTCGCGCGGGGCGCCAGCGCCAACCCACGGCCGAACCCGTCCGGCGACTCGCCGATTTCCGAAGCCATCACCTTCGGCCGGGCCGACATCGTCCGCACGCTGATTCGGGCCGGGGCGAAGACGAGCCTCGTCGAGCGGACCGGCGTCAACCTGCTGCACTGGGCGACGATCACCAATCGCGCCGACGTGATTCAAGAGCTCGCCCGGTCAGGCGTGGACATCAACGCGTCCGACGACGCCGGTTTCACGCCGCTGATGTACGCGGCGACGATCAACTTCGGCGACACCGCGACGCTCAGCGCATTGCTGGCGGCGGGCGCCGACCGGACGATCAGGAACGAATCAGGCAGGACTCCGCTTCAACAGGCGCAGCATCTCGGTCACACGCGCCTCGCGCGCGTGCTCGCTCAGCAGTAATACATCCGCGGCATCGCGCGACCTCATCACTACGATCACTCCGGCGACTCACTTCACGTCACAGGAATCTCAACTGATCCGGAAAAGAGAAAAACATTACCCTCGCGCGACGGGGAACGCGCCTTCTCCCGGGCCGCGATGAACTGAATTGCACGGGTACGGAACGTGCTCGTAGCGCCGGGGCGCTCGCATCGGGCGGACGAGCTCGACTTCCTTCCGCCGGTTAGGTACCTCATGTCCTCGGAACGTCGCACGCGAAAACTCGGAGCATTCGCGGTGTGTACTGCGATGGCCGTTGGCGTCTTCGGCGTTCGACATCCGTCCGCCGGCGCCGCGCCTCCTCCAACGGGCCGTCAGGATTTCGGTGCGTTGGCACCGGCGTTCGTTCAGAATGCCGGCGAGGTTGACAGCACCGCTTGCTTTGTCTCTGTCGGCGGCGGCCGCCCAGTGTTCTTTACGAAGGACGGCGTGCGGATCGTCGACGCCCGGCGCCAGCGATCGCTGTGGCTGACGTTCGCGGATGCCGGCGCTCGCCGCATCGAGGGCGAGTTTCCGACGGGCGGCCACGTCACGTTTCTCCACGGCCGGCAGAACCTCGACAGCCTTGCCGGCACCGGCGGCTCACGAGTCGCGTATCGCGACGTCGTGTACAGGCGCGTCTGGCCGGGAATCGACGCGCGCATCACCGGAGACGGAAGTGGCCTGAAGTATTCCTTCGAGATCGCGCCGCACGGCGATCCGCGAGCGATTCATCTTCGCTACCAGGGCGCCGACCGCCTCGCGGTCACCAGCGGAGGCGAACTGACGATCGACGCGGGCGACACTACCGTTGTCGACGGCGCACCGATCGCGTACCAACAAGTCGACGGGCGCACGGTATCGGTGGACGTTCGCTTTGTCCTGCGCGACACGGACATCGGCTTCTCGCTCGGCTCCTACGATCGCGCGCGGCCGCTCGTCATCGACCCGACCCTCGTGTACTCGACGTACGTCGGGAGCAGCGGATACGACGCCGGCCGTGCAATCGCCGTCGATGTGTCCGGCTCTGCGTACATCGTCGGCACGACGCGAGAGGCACCCGATTTCCCGACGACGCCGGGCGCCTACCAGACGACGTTTCGAGGCGGCACCGGGAATGTCCCGAGCGACGCGTTCGTCGCGAAGATCAACGCGGCCGGTACAGCGTTCGACTACGTGACATACCTGGGAGGAAGCGGCAATGACGAGGCATCCGGCATCGCGGTTGACGCCGGCGGACAGGCCTATGTCACCGGATACACCGAGTCCGACGATTTCCCGTCGACGAGCAGCGCCTTTCAGCGGGCGATTGGGCTCTCGCACCACGACGGCTTTCTCGTGAAGCTCGACAGCGCCGGCGCGGCGCTCATCTATGCGACGTTCTTCGGCACGAACGGCTCGACCGATCCGGCAGGCGTCGCCATCGACTGGAACGGCAATGCGTACGTAGCCGGAGGCACGTTCGCCGGAAACGTCCCCGTGACGGCCGGAGCGCAGTCGTGGAGCGGCAACGGGCAAGGCGACGGCTTTCTCGTGAAGTTCGATGCCGCCGGCGCCCACGCAACCTTCGGCACCTACATCGGCGGCCCGGCTGCTGACGCGGCCACCAGCGTCGCCGTCGACGGCAGTGGCCACGCGTTCGTGACCGGGTGGACGCGCTCACTCGACGGGACCTCCGGAAACCGGGACGCATTCGTCTGGAAACTGGATACGAACGCCACGGCGTCGCCTTTCGCGTTCGTTACTCAGTTCGGCGGCAGCCTCGACGATACAGGCGTGGCTGTCGCCGTCGATCCCGCCGGGAACGCCGTCGTCGCGGTGGAGACGGAATCGCCGGACTTTCCGACGACGGCCTCGGGTCCCATGAGCAACAGCGCGCTCGTCCGGATCTCCTCCGACGGGACCGCACTCACCAGTTCCACGTACGTCGGCGCGTCAAGCCCGCCGCGGGCTGTGCCTGCCGGCGTCGCGGTCGATCGCAACTACGACGCCTACGTCGCCGGCGCATATGGCTTCCTCGGCGGGACTCAGGGCATCTGGATGGAGCGCGTCGGTCTATCCGGGACCGCGAATGCGACGTTGACGTTGCAGGGGCAGCACAGCAACATCGGCCCCCCGTTGAGCGTGCCCGCCGGCATCGCCCTCGGTCCGGCCCTGGGCGATACGTTCATCACGGGCAGCACGACATCGACGGACTTCCCGACGACGCCCGGTGCGCCGCAGCGGTCGTACGGCAGCGGCGCGAGCGACGCGTTTGTCTCGAAGATCTCGTTTGGCAGCGTCGCGCAACCCCTGCCGAACCTCGCGCTGAACAAGCCGGTGTTCGTCTCGTCCGAATTCAGCCCTCAATTTGCCGGACGCTTCGCCGTGGACGGCAATCCATCCACGAGGTGGTCGAGCGAGTTCAGCGATCCGCAGTGGATCTACGTCGATCTCGAGCAGACCATCGCCGTCGGCGAAGTGATCCTCCGATGGGAGACAGCGTACGGCGCCGGCTATCAAGTGCAGATGTCGAACGACGCGCAGACGTGGACGACGATCCGCAGCGTGACCGGCGGCGACGGCGGCGTGGACGACCTGACCGGCCTGTCGGGATCGGGTCGCTATCTGCGAATCCTCGGGACGCAGCGCGGAACCCAGTGGGGATACTCGCTCTGGGAGCTCGAGGTGTACGGAGCGCCGGATTCGCCGCCTCTCGCCGATCTCGCACGGCACCACCCGACCGTCGCAAGCAGCGTGGCCTTTGGTTCGGCGTCCTACGTGGCCGCGAATGCCGTCGACGGCAATACCGCGACGCGGTGGTCGAGCGAGTTCAGCGATGCCCAATGGATCTATGTCGACCTGACGGACACCTACGCCGTCGACGAAGTCATCCTGCGCTGGGAGACGGCGTTTGGAGCGGACTACCAGGTGCAGGTATCAGACGACGCATCGACCTGGCGGACGATCCGCACCGTCACCGGCGGTGACGGCGACGTCGACGATCTGACCGGGCTCTCGGGAACGGGACGCTACGTGAGAATCCTCGGAACCCGCCGGGGCACGGAGTGGGGGTACTCGCTCTGGTCGCTCGAGGTGTACGGCAGCCTGGTGCGGTCAGCGTCCGCGAACGATCTGGCAGCCCATCGTCCCGCGGTCGCGAGCAGCGTGGCATTCGGCGCGGCCACGTTCAACGCGTCGAACGCCGTCGACGGCGATCCTTCGACGCGATGGTCGAGCGCGTTCAGCGATCCTCAGTGGATCTCCGTCGATCTTGGCCAGCCGTTCGTGCTCGACCGCGTCAGGCTCTCGTGGGAGACGGCGTTCGCTGCAGACTTCCAAATCCAGATCTCGGACGACGCGACACACTGGATGACCGTTCAAAGCGTCACGAACAACACGGGCGGCATCAACGATCTGTCGATCACGGGCACCGGCCGGTACGTGCGGATCTACGGCACTCGACGCGCGACTGAGTGGGGCTACTCGTTATGGTCGTTCGAGGTGTACGGGGATCCAGCTACGGTTTCGCGTTTTCTTCCGCCCGCGATCCGCTGAGTGCGTTCAGCATGCCGTGGTTGCCCTCGTGGCACGCGTACTCGAACATCCCGTACGACGGCGTGCGGGTCAGCGGAAATGCCACGGTCCACGACGCTGCCCACGTCCGCGGATCGTCCACCGTCGCTTCATAGCGAATCTGATCGTTCGACACACGCGTGAAGCGTTCCACCAGCCGCATCGCCGTGCTGTTCGGGGTGCCGCCGCCGCTCAAGCCGACGCCCACTTTGTCCGTGAAGTTCGTCGTCTCGACGACGAGCGTGTCGCCGTCCCAGCGTGCGCGGGCGTCGCCCATGTAGAGCGGGATCTTCGGCGACACGTGGGGGCGGCGATCGATCGGGATGATGCGGAGGTCGTGCACCATCTCGTACCGGATGCCGATGTAGCCGGGCCCCTGCGTGATGTCGATGCCGCTGTTGTAGAGGACCGGCAGCGTCGATCCGAGCGCGCCGCGCGAAATGCAGCGCTCCCAGTACGTGAAGTCCTCAGGCCCATTGAGCGCGGCCCCGCCGAGCGTTCCTCGAGGCGCCCGCGCGGCCCGGTCTTGTCCTTCGGGCGTCAGCGGCGGCATGCGGCCGTCGGGCGGGTCCACCAACAACGACGTCTGCAGCTGTGACTTCCCCCACTCGACCCACCAGCCAGGTGCGCCGGTTGCTCCACCCGCGCCGTCGTTGGCCATGCGAACGATCTGTTCCTGCTCGCGTTTCTCGAGCGCCGCATGTTCGTCCGGGGTCATGAAGAGGCGGTTGCCGTATTGAGGCGCGCGCTGCACCGGCACGCGCACCATGTCGATGTCGGGCCAGACGCCGTTCAGATCGGGATCGCCCCAGGGCGTTTTCGGCACGACGTAACCCGCCTGCCTCGGCGCGACCTCCTCGGCGGTCGCGACGGCCTTCAGGCCGACGGTCGGCATGGACTTCATGAACGCTTCAACCGCGTGAATCTGTCCGCCGTACACCTTGAACGCTTCGAGCGCGCGCAGCGAGTTGTTGCTGCGTCCAATCGATCCTGGTCCGAACGCCTGGTCGAGCAGCACGATCCCGTTTTCGTCGTCGGCCGCGATGAGGCGATACGTGAGGCCGCTGAGCGTCGGGATCCGCTGCGATTTGATCTGATCGCATCCGGGGATGAACGTGCAGCCGGGCCCCGCCATCAGCCGGCCACCCTCGAAGCGGTACGCCTCGGGCGCGAACGGGACGTCGGCGGTGACGAAGCTGCCGGCTTTGAGTCCAGCCGGATAGAGCTCGGCGATACGAATCGCGGCTTCTCTTGAAGTCCGCTCGGCCGGTGGGACCATTGCGCCGATCGGACTGGTCTTCCTCTCGAGGCTGTCGAGGTCGAAGATCAGCCCCTCGGCGCGGTTGTGCGTCACCATCGTCTCGAGCTGTGTGATCCGCCGATCGACGACCTTCGCCCACGCCGCCACCATCGCCGGCCCGCCGTGGACGTCGAGGATCGTCAGCGTGGCCGCCACGCCCAGGCGCGCGTCGAGGACGTCGATGCGATACGGGCGCAGCTTTACGGCCTCTTTCCACAGTCCGTCGCCGGGCCTCGTCTCGATCGTGTCTTCGACGTACTTGAAGTTCGCCGCCACAGGGATGGCGCCCGGCTGATGCGCGACGATCGCGTCAAGCGACTGCGTCAGGAGGCCGCGCAGGCACGCGCGGTCGCAGTCTGCTTCGGCGGCCGGGACGGGCCGGATGAGAGCC